>Ga0114129_10007305_pt1 | contig 15734 bp, 16 predicted proteins | sample RhiMetdeltSRZDD1_FD_80071 | JGI IMG/M metagenome (GOLD analysis project Ga0114129, IMG submission 80071) | Populus rhizosphere microbial communities from Tennessee, USA - Rhizosphere MetaG P. deltoides SRZDD1 (version 2) (version 2) | ecosystem: Host-associated > Plants > Roots > Rhizosphere >... | reverse complement strand
TGTATAGGCTTGGCTCGTCCATCCTTGCACTACAGGTGCAGGACGTTGCCCCGCTGGCTGGGAGCGGAGGCATTCTCAAAATCGTTCTCGAGACAGGACCACTCAATCAAGTCGTTCTCGCGATCCTGATCATCTTCTCGATCGTTTCCTGGTCGATCATTCTTTTCAAGACCATTTCGTACGGCAGAGTCGCGCGACAGACGGCGACCTTCCTTGACGTGTTCCGACGGAGTCAAAAGTTTTCCGAGGTTCAGGCCATCTGCCCGTCGCTGCCACAGAGTCCGCTGGTCGGCGTGTTTCAGGCTGGGTATGCCGAGCTTAATGCCCAGTTCCGCGCAACCGGTCAGGCGACGTCCAATCCGGGCGGACCGGCCGCACGTCCAATGCTCAAGAGCCTGGACGCCGTTGATCGGGCGTTGATTCGAGCGGCGACCACAGAAGTGAACCGACTGGAACGACGTCTGACGTTTCTGGCGACCACGGCGAGTGTCACCCCGTTCATCGGGCTGTTCGGAACCGTGGTTGGCATCACCATCGCCTTTCAGCGGATTGGCGCAACCGGATCGACGAATCTGGCCGTCGTCGGCCCCGGGATCAGCGAAGCGCTCATTGCGACAGCCGCGGGGTTGTTCGCGGCGATTCCGGCGGTAGTCTTCTACAACCACTTTGTGCACCGCGTGAAGGACTTCTCCGCCACCATGGACGACTTCGCGCTCGAGTTTCTCAACATCGCCGAACGGAACTTCACGTAATGCCAAAGGTCATCGCGTCGGCGCCGAATGCGGGTGGGCGTCATCAACGAGGCCGTCGAGCGGCTCCGACACTTGCGGAAATCAATGTGATTCCGCTCGTCGACGTGATGCTCGTGCTGCTGATCATCTTCATGGTCGCCGCCCCAATGTTGCAGCGTGGCGTGGAAGTCAACCTCCCGGTGGCGCGTCGCGCGCAGGAGATCTCCAGCGAGCGGATCTTCGTCGACGTGCCTCTGTCGTTCAAGAACGATCGGCGTGTGTTTATTGGCAAAGAAGCCGTCGGCATGCCGGCGCTCGCGGAGCGGATGCGCCAGTTGATGATCAATCGGACCGACAAGCGCGTGTTCGTACGCGGTGACGGCCAGTTGAATCTCCAGCATGTGATGGATGTGTTCGACGAGTTGAAAGCGGCTGGGATCGATACCGCGGGGCTCGTCACCGAGTTGCCGACACGTTAGCAGACGAATGGTTGAGACCGTCACCGACATCATCGTTGCGCGATCGCGTCAGCCGGAAGGGCTCAAGTCAACGCTCGTCTGGTCAGTGGCGGGACACCTCGGGATCGTGGCGCTCGCGCTGCTCTGGTCGGGTCCGATGTTCGAACAAGAACCGCGCACCGTGATGACCATCAGCCTCGGCGGAGCCCCAGGCCCGCGCACTGGCGGCGTCACGCAAATTGGCGGACAAACCGTACAGGCCCCGCCGCCCGAGCCTGCGAAGCCCGTCGAAGCTCCGCCAGCGCCGAAGGCTCCGGCGATGACGTTGCCCGATCCGCGCGCGCGCACGCGACCTCAAACGAAGCCGGCACACGCACCAGCCGACGCGACGGCGAAAACGCAGAACACCGGAGAAGAACCGCGTGAGGGAAGCACCCGCGTCGAGACACGAGTACGCGGTCAGGGATTCGGCCTGAGCAGCTCTGGCGGCAGCGGTGGCCCGGTTCAGCTCGACGTGACGGATTTCTGCTGCACGGAGTATCTCGATCAGATGGTCGCGTTCATCAAGCGCTCGTGGGACCAGAACCAAGGACTGGCTGGGTCAACGACCATGAAGTTCACCATTCTTCGAGATGGCACCATTCAGGCGGCGCAGGTCGAGAAGTCGAGCGGGTTCGCCGCGCTCGATAATGCGTCGATACGCGCGCTGCAGTTGACGACGCGCCTGCCACCGCTTCCAACCCCCTTTCCGAATCCGACACTGACGATCCACATGCGTTTCGATTATCAGCGGTGATCATGCACACACACCTGACGACGTGGAGAGTGGCCTTCCTGACCGTGGTACTGGTTGCCGCGGCCATCTTCGTGCTGCCGTCGGCTCCCCGAGCTGCGAGGCCGCAACAACCGCCACAGCAACCATCGGAGCTCGCGCTCGTCATCAGCGGAGACCCGGGCACTCCACCCCGCTATGCCGTGCCCGATTTTGTCGGACTGACACCCGACGTCGGCGATGTCGCCAAGACCATCGGGCAGGTCTTATGGGACGATCTCGCGTTCGAGCGAGAGTTCTATCTGATTCCGCGCGACACCTACGGCAGCGTGCCCGCCGCTCGCACACCGGAGCAGATCCCGTTCGCCTCGTGGCGCGAGCTCGGTGCCGACGCCGTGGTTTTCGGGACTGTGCAGCGGACTGGCAATGACGTGCGGATTCAGGTCCGACTCTTCAACGTACGAACGAGGCAGTCGGTTTTCTCAAAAGAGTACAGCGGCGCCGTGGCGAATCCACGGTTGTACGCGCACACGATTTCAGATGAGATTCACGACCAGCAGCGTGGACTCAAAGGTGTGGCTCGCACAAAGCTGGCGTTTGCCTCCGATCGCAATGGCGTGCCGCTTGGTGGCACGGTTGAGAATCGACAAGTAAAGGAGATCTACATCGCGGACTACGATGGCGCGAACCAGCGCCGCCTCACCGTGAGTCGACAGCTCAACGTCAATCCCTCATGGTCGCCCGACACGCGGTCGCTGGCGTACACGACCTATCGCCCGATTCCTGACATCTTCGTCTCGTTCATCTATCAAGGAGTGTTGCAAAACCCGACAAAGGGATCAGGTACGAATTACCTGCCGGTCTTTTCCCCCGACGGGAAACAGATTGCATTCATGTCCGGTCGCGATGGAAATCCCGAGATCTATGTGATGAATGCGGACGGCTCGAATGTCCGGCGACTCACGAATCATCCTGCCGGTGATTCGACGCCCACGTGGTCGCCGAGTGGCGCGCAGATTGCGTTTACGTCGGATCGCACCGGTAAGCCACAGATCTATGTGATGGGCGCCGACGGCTCGAACCTTCGGCGCCTTGATATCAAACAGTCCGAAGCCGATCGGCCAACGTGGTCGCCCGCGCCCTTCAACGAAATCGCGTTTGCCGGACGCACCGGAGGGGGGTTCGACATCATCGTGTATGAGATGTCGACTGGAAAAACGACGCCGTTGACGTTCGGTGAAGGGAGTAATGAGAGTCCCGCCTACTCTCCCGGCGGCAGACATGTCGCGTTCACGTCGACGCGTTCCGGAGGTCGAACGCAGATCTTCACCATGGGGCGCGACGGTAAAGGGTTGCGTCAGATCACGCGCGACGGAAACAACCAGACGCCAGCGTGGTCGAATTAACCGACGCACTAACGAGGAACCATGATGCGCAATGCACAGAAGACGATCATTATCGTGATGGTGTTGGCCGCGACGATCGCGGCCGGATGCAAGAAGAAGCCCGTTGCGACGCCACAACCAGCTCCAACGGTCGAGGCCCCTCCGGATACGACGCCTCCGCCGGCGCCGCCTCAACGCGTCGAAGAAACAGCCCCGGTTCCGCAGCCGCGCCTGCCAGAGGACGCGATCGCGAATCGGTCGTTGGACGATCTGAATCGCGATTCTCCGCTGAAGCCTGTGTTCTTCGGGCTCGATAGCGCCGAGCTCGATGACGCGGGACGGGGCGTGGCGACGGCGAACGCAGACGTGCTGAAGAAATACGCCAGCTGGGCCATCACCATCGAAGGCCACTGCGATGAGCGAGGAACGGCCGAGTACAACCTGGCGTTGGGCGAACGACGGGCGCTGGCCGTCAAGACGTACCTGTCGTCACTGGGGATACCGCCGGACCGTATGCGTACTGTAAGTTACGGGAAGGAGTTCCCGTTCGATGTGGCGCACACCGAAGACGCATGGTCGCGGAATCGTCGCGGACACTTCGTCATCACGGCGAAGTAAAGTGTTGAGGAGCAGGATGTCAAAGATGCTCGTTCGATCGACGCTGCTGCTCGTGCTCGTGTTGTATGGCGCGCAGCCCGTAGCGGCGCAGAACCGCGAGCATCAGCAGATGTCAGCGGAGTTGCGCATGCTGCAGGAACAAACGCAGCAGCTCGCGCTCACGCTCGCGCAGCTCAATGAGGCATTGAAGGCACTCAACGCACGGATCGATGCCTCCGATCAACAAGCACAGAAGAGAGCTGCGGACCAGGCACTGCTCCTCAAAGGACTCACAACCGACTTGAACGCGATTCGTGAACGCACGCAGGACACCGACACGCGTCTACGGTCGCTCTCCGACGAGATCGAGGCACTGCGTTCGTCGATCACGTCGCTCTCATCGTTCTCGCAAGCGCCACAGTCCCGGCCGACTGATCCGGCGACCACGGATCCAAACGCGCCATCGACCGCAACACTACCGCAACCGGCGTCGTCCACCGCCTCCACAGTGGGGTTGTCTCCATCGCGCATGCTGGAATCTGCGAAAGGCGACTATTTCGCTGGGTCGTACTCATCAGCGATCAGCGGCTTCGAAGCGCTGTTGAAAGCGTTTCCGAAAACGGAAGCGGCTGGCGAGGCGCAGTACTGGCTGGGTGAGACGTATTACCAGTTGAAGCGCTGGCTCGACGCCGCCAACGCCTACACGGCGGTCATCCAAAACTATCCCAAATCGGGTTCGGCATCCGAGGCCCTCTATAAACGCGGGCGTGCGCAGGAATTGCTCGGACAGCCGGAAGCCGCGCGGGCCTCCTACGAGCAGCTGCTCAAGACATATCCCGAGACGGCTCAGGCCGGACTTGCCAAGCAGGCGCTCGATCGCATGGGCCGATCCGCCACGGCACCGGCCCGCCCATAACGCGACTTCGTGACCTACGCTGTCACAGAAACCCGGTAGAGTGTGCTCTGGACCAGACGGCTTGCGCGGCCGTCTGACGTGACACGGCCGCAGTCACTGCAGCCGTAGGGGCGAATGCCGTTCGCCCGGAAGGACGTGACATGGGAAGCGTGAACAAAGTCATTCTCGTCGGGAATCTGGGGAGGGACGCGGAGCTTCGCTACACTCCAGGGGGTGCTGCGGTCGCGACGCTGAATCTTGCGACGACCGAGGTGTGGAACGATCGCAACAACCAGCGTCAGGAGAAAACCGAGTGGCACCGCGTGGTGTTGTGGGGCAAGCCTGCGGAGAGCCTGCAGGAGTATCTGACCAAGGGCAAACAGATCTACGTCGAAGGACGTTTACAAACCCGCCAGTGGGACGACAAAGACGGGAACAAACGCTACACGACAGAAATCAAAGCTGATCGCGTCACGCTGCTCGGCGGCGGTGGTGGCGCGGGCGGCCGCGGCGCCGGTGGCATGGACCGCGGCGCGACACACGGCCCGAGCGGTGGCGCGGATGAGCCGCCCATGGAGCCGATGACCGACGACGACATTCCGTTCTGACACAGGACGAGGCGGCAGTGGAAAACGGGGAAAACGGGGAAGCTGTCGCCTTCCCCTTCCCCCTCAAGTGCCCTGACGCCCGTACCGATCCTCGAGCCGTACCACATCGTCGAGCTCTGGCGTCGAGACCTCGAACACGTCGGAGTCTTCGATCGCGGTCATGCGATGCACCGTCTTCGGCGCCACGTGCATCGTGTCCCCCGGCGTCATCTCACGCTTGGTGAGCTGGCCGTCCACTTCGATTTCGTAGAGCAGCCTTCCCGCGTACAACAGGATCGTCTCGTCCTTCTTGTTGTGGTACTGCAGACTCAAGGCATGGCCGGCATTCACGTGCAGGATCTTGCCGACGTAGCGATCGGTCTTCGCCCAATGGAGCTCATACCCCCACGGCTTCTCGACTCGCGTGACACTCTGTGCGCTCATCGTTTTCCTCTATTGGGTCACGCTGGTTGGTGATGCGAACATGTCATTGAGACATCGCTCGATGTCCTCGACTGTGCCGAGCGTCAACACGCGTGCGGCCAGACGAGCCATCTGTCCAACATTCGTTTCGTGAACGACGCGTCGAGCCACCGGCAGCGCCCCGGGTGTCATGCTGAACTCCGTGAGCCCGCAGCCTATCAATAGTCGGAGCAGCAAGGGGTCAGACGCCATCTCGCCGCAGACGGAGACCGGAATGGCTTCGCGGTCGGCCGCTCGCCTGACCTGACGGAGCAGTCGAAGTACCGCCGGGTGCAACGGCTGATAGCGATCCGAGACTCGCTCGTCAGTACGATCGACCGCGAGCGTGTACTGAATCAAATCGTTGGTGCCAATCGTGAAGAAGTCGACTTCTTTCGCCAGGATGGACGCGGTGAATGCGGCCGACGGCACCTCGATCATGATGCCGACCGGCAGCTGCGGCGCGTCGATGCCTCGCGCCACGAGCTCCGTGCGAGCCTCGTCGAGCAGCGCCTTGGCCGCGCGCACTTCCTGCAGCGAAGACACGAAGGGAAACATCAGCCGGACGGATCCATGCTCGGCTGCTCGCAGCAGCGCGCGGAGCTGCGTCTTGAAGATCGCGGGCTGTGCAAGACCGAAGCGAATGCCCCTGAGGCCCGCGTGGCCGCTGCGCGGCTGATCGGGAAACCAGCGGGCGTCGAGTGCCGCATCGACGAGAGGTCTGGCCAATTGGCGCTCGTCGATGTCGAACGTACGAACAGTGACCGGCCGAGGCGCCATCCGCTCAACGAGCTGACGATAGACGTGGTACTGCTCATCTTCTGCGGCCATGTCTGGAGGTCCGCCAACGAGCATGAATTCCGATCGATAGAGCCCGATCCCCTCCGCTCCCGCATCAATCGCAGCGGCGACGTCGTCGGACCGCTCGATGTTGGCCAGCAGGACGATCCGAACGCCGTCAGCGGTCTCGAGTGGGCCATGCTCGCTCTCGGCGACGACCAGTTGGATTCTGTGTTGTCGCGCCGTGATCTCGGCCTCGGCGTAGACATCCGGGGTTGGATCGATCGTCACGTCGCCGGTTTCGCCGTCGAGGATCACCGACGCGCCAGGCGGCAACCGCCGGCTGACGTCGTGAAGTCCAACCACAGCGGGAACGCCCAGGGATCGCGCGAGGATCGCGGTGTGATACGTGCGGCTGCCGGCATCCGTGGCGAAGCCCCTGATACGTGTCCAGTCGAGCTGCGCGACGACCGAGGGCGTCAACTCGTCGGCGATCAGCACGCACGGCGAATCGAGGTCCTGCAATCGGTCGCGAGGACCGCCGCGCTCTTCGCGCAGATTCAAGCGCAGCCGGCCGGCAACGTCGTGAAGATCGCCTTTGCGTTCGTGCAGGTACGGATCGTCGATGTGATCGAATACCTCGCCAAGCTCGTCGATCGCCCGTTGCACGGCCCATTCGGCGTTGACTCGTTCGTCACGTACGACTACTGCGGCTCGCCCGACGAGAACGGGATCGTCGAGCATGAGTATCTGAGCATCGAAGATCGCCGCCAGCTCGGCGCCTTTGAGCTCCGCCATCCGCCGACGAATCTGTTCGAGCTGTTCCCTGGATCGCTGCCGCGCTCGCTCGAGCGCCGACAGCTCTCTCGCCACGCGATCCAGCGCGATCGGAAACCGGATGACTTGTGTGCGCTGAATCGCCACGAGCGCCGGTCCCACCGCCACCCCTGGTGAGACGCCAATCCCTTTTAGACGCTCCACGATTCCTCGCCAAATCCCGATTCGACCAGTTGCACGAGCGCATCGACCGCTGCCTGCTCATCCCGCCCGGTGGCTTCAACCGTGATCGTCGTACCGCGTGCCGCGGCCAGAAGAAGGATGCCCATAATGCTCTTGCCGTCCATCACCTTCGCGTCACGCCTCACCTGAATGTTGGACTCGAAGCGAGTCGCCAGGTGCACGAACTTCGCCGCCGCGCGTGCGTGTAGACCGAGTTGATTGACGACCGTCACCGTGCGACTTGTCATACGCGACACGTCCACCAATCAACGCCGTTGCTCACAAGGCTCAACGCTCACGGTATCTTTTCTCCCCTCAAGAGATCCGAGGCGACCCAAATAGCATGTCGCCCGTGCTCTCGCATCTCTCTGGCCACTGCCAGAAGGTCCGACTGCTCCGGCAGATTCGCGAGCTTGATCAACATCGGCAGATTGACGCCTGTCAGGACTTCGACTCTGCCTTGCGTCAGAAAGGTCATCGCAAGATTCGACGCCGTCCCGCCAAACATGTCCGTGAGAATCAGGACGCCGGCGCCTTGTTCCACGCGCGCGATCGCCTGCTCGATCTCTCCGCGCGCGTCTTCCGTGTCGTCATGCCACCCGATTGAGACGGCCGAGAACCGCGGCAAGTCTCCCACAATGGTCTCCGCCGCGTTCAGGAGCTCCGTCGCCAGCTGCCCGTGAGTCACAACGATGACGCCGATCATAGTCTGTGGTGGTCGCGGCACGGCTGGTCAGGAATCCCGGTGCTTGACTCGCAGGCGCACGTGCTTCGCCCCCGCGAGCGACTTCTTGAGTGCTTCTGCAACCATGACGGAGCGGTGCTGTCCTCCCGTGCATCCGATCGCAATCGTCAGATAGCTCTTCCCTTCCTGCACGTATTGAGGAAGCGCGAACGTGAGAAACGCCGTCAGGCGATCGATGAACTCTCGCGTGGACGCATGACGACGCATGAACCGGACGACGGCCGCATCCCGTCCCGTCAGAGAGCGCAGCTTGTCGACGAAGTGTGGATTGGGAAGGCAACGCACGTCGAACACGAGGTCGGCATCGAGGGGAGCTCCATGCTTGAACCCGAAGCTGACGATATTCACCACCATCTCCGCGCGAGCGCCCTCGTCCCTGGACATGCGTCCGAAGACGTCACGCAGCTCGTGCACGGTCAGGTTCGACGTATCGAGAATGAGATCGGCCAGGGATCGAATCTTCTGGAGCTTCTTCCGCTCCTCATCGATGCCCTCGGCCACGGATCGATCGGGTGCGAGCGGGTGCGGCCGCCGCGTTTCGCTGAAGCGCCTCACCAGCGCCGAGTGGCTGGCCTCGAGAAAGATCAATCGCGCTTCGATCCCGGGAATCGTCTTCAGCCTGCGAAAGACGGGCGGAAACTGCTTCAAGAACTCGCCCTCGCGAACGTCGACCACGATCGCCACGCGCTCGAGGCCCGCGTCATCTCGGCTGGCGAGCTCAGCCAACGTGGGAATGAGCTGAGTCGGCAGATTGTCGACGCAGAAGTATCCAAGGTCCTCCAGCGCACGACTCGCGTGCGTCTTGCCCGATCCCGACAAGCCCGTGACGATCACGAATCGATGAGCCGCGCGACGATGCTGTGCCGATCGAGCCGCGCGGGGCGATTTCGTCGAGGGCTTCGCCGCCCTCATGCCTCATCTCCGGGTTCGGAATCCTCGTCACCCGACAGGTCGAGGTCGCCCGTGCGGAGCTGCTGTTCGAGTCGTGTGACCAGATCTCTCGCGGCATTGAGACCGCGCGATCGAAGAACCTGATTCCGGGCGGCCACTTCGACGAGGATCGCCAGGTTCCTGCCTGGCGCGACCGGCATCCGGATCAGCGGCACTTTCACACCAATCAGCTCGAACACATTCTCGTCGAGTCCCAGTCGGTCGTACTCGCGCTCTGGGTCCCAGCGATCCAATTGGACCACGAGCTCCACTCGCTTCGACGTTCGTGTGGACGCCACGCCAAAGAGGTCGCGTATGTTGATGACCCCGAGTCCGCGGACTTCCATGTGATGGCGAGTCAGCTCCGGACAGGTGCCGATCACGGTGGTCTCGCCGCGACGTCGAACTTCGACGGTATCATCGGCGACGAGCCTGTGCCCGCGGACGACGAGATCGAGCGCGCATTCGCTCTTTCCGATGCCGCTGTCGCCGGTGATCAAGACGCCCAGCCCGAGGATGTCCACGAGTACGCCATGCATGACCTCGCGGGCGGCCAGCGCATCGTCGAGCAGCGTTCCGATCTTCGCGATCGCGAGCGGCGTGGCGACTGAGGTTCGCAATACGGGTACTTGGTGCGCGTCGGATGCGGCGAGCAGGTCGGCGGGCGGGTTTCCGCCGGCGGTGATGAGCACACACGGGATGTCGTGCGTGAACATCGCGCCGAGCATGGCCATCCGCGAGCCGTGATCCAGGTTCTCGAGGTAGCGCACCTCGCTCTCGCCGAATACCAGCACGCGCGCGGGCCGGAGGTACTCGTGGAATCCTGCGAGCGCGAGCCCGGTCTTTTGAATGTGAGGACTCGAGATCGGCCGATGAAGCCCACCGTGCCCGCTCAGGAGGTCGAGCGGGAGACCAATCGCGTCCGAGCGGCTCTTGAGCAACCCCTCGACGGTCAGCGAGGGCGGCGACGCATGCTCAGCGCTCACAAGTCACGCTGCTCGTCACGCTTCCGGCTCAATCAGTCCCAGATGACCATCAGAGCGGCGATACAGCACCGTGACGGCATCGGTCGCGGAATTCCTGAACACAATCACCGCGTCCGTGCCGTCGCCGATTTCCGCGGCCGCGTCCTCAATGGACATCGGCTTGACGGCGTATCGACGGGCGCGAATGATGCGGCGTGACGCGCCGTTCACCGCTGGTCGTGTCGTGCCGGAACCGTCCACTGCGCGGCGCGGGACGACGCCCTGCGTCGTCGGCGCACTTCGCCGCTTCCGTCCGCTCCACTTCCCTTTCAGCTTTTCGGCCTGCCGCTCGACCTTGTCCACGGCCGCGCCGATCGCCGCGAGCACATCTGGCCCCGTACCCTCGCCATGCAGAAAGTGCTCGTGCTTGACGTGGAGAGTCACTTCGGCGCGAACGCGCGATCGCTGTTCGGCAACCACGATGTGGGCCGAGACCGCGCTGTTGTTCAAGCGCTTCAGGGCGTGCGCGATCCGCTCCTCAGCGAATTTCCGGGCAGCCGCAGTGATAGTGAGATGTCGTCCTGTGATTTCGAGGCGCATGGCGATACGTACCGGCCCAGGCCGAGAGCCTCGAGCCCCGGGCGACTAATAAAGAACCTTACGTTGGTTCGAAGTCGGGATCTTCAGCTCTTCGCGGTACTTGGCAATGGTCCGCCTCGCCAGCTCGAGACCCTCTCGACGCAGCATGCTGACGATCTTGGAATCGCTCAGGGGCTTCTTCGGATCTTCCTGCTCGATGATCTTGCGGATGCGCTGTTTGATCGTGACCGATGACACGGCATCCCCATAGTGGCTGTTGATCCCGCTATGGAAGAAGTACTTCATCTCGAATACGCCCTGCGGCGTGTGCATGTACTTGTTCGTGACCACACGACTCACCGTCGATTCGTGCATGCCGATATCGTTGGCGACATCGCGAAGCACGAGGGGCCGCAAATACTCGATCCCGTGGTCGAGGAAGTCTCGCTGAAAATTGATGATGCTCGTCGCGACTTTGTGAATCGTCTTCTGACGCTGCTCGACGGATTTGATCAGCCACAGCGCAGATCGAAACTTGTCCTTCACGTACGCGCGCGTCTCGTCGGTATTCTCAGTTGCGTTCTTGTCCAGCAACCGTCGATACACCGGACTGATGCGTAGCTGCGGGAGCCCCTCTTCGTTGAGCACCGCCACGTACTGATCTTCGATCTTGACGATGTAGACGTCAGGGATGACGTACTGAGATTGCGACGGGTTGTACCGGCTGCCGGGCTTCGGATCGAGGTGTCGGATCAACTCGATGTGCTGCTTGAGGTCGTCGATCGAGAGTCCCAGCTTGCGCGCGAGCTCGGGCACTTGATGGTTCTGCAGCAGCCGCATGTGCTCGGTCACGATGCGCTCGGCGGGGGTGCCAGCCATGCCCAGGTGCCGGAGCTGGAGGAGCAGGCATTCCTGAAGGTCACGCGCCGCGACGCCGATCGGATCGAATTTCTGAATGAGTGCCAACGATCGCTCAACCTCTTCCGTCGGCCAGGGTCCCATGACCGATACATCCTCGACCGTCGCCACCAGGTAACCATCGTCATCGAGGTTGCCGATGATGGCCTCGCCAATTTCCCGCAACAGCGGTTCATCGGTCTGCATCGACAGCTGCCAGAGAAGATGGCCGGAGAGCGATTGCCCCGTGGACAGCGTGTTCTCAATCGGCGGCAATTCCTTGACCTCGGTTGGCGTCCGCGGGCGGTAGCCATCGTCGAGGTAATCGCCGAAGAAGTACTCGTAGTCCTGGTCGTCCCAGGTGTCGCCTTTCTCTTTGTCCTTCTTTTCTTCCTGCTTCTCCTGCGCGGCTTCGACTGGCTGCAACTCTTCCGTTGGCACTTCTTCGAGCATCGGGTTCTCGACCATCTCCTGGTTCAAGAGCTCCGACAGCTCGAGTGTGGACATCGGCAGAAGCTTGATCGCCTGCTGCAGCGATGGCGTCAGAATGAGCTTCTGAACGAGCTTCGTGTGGAGTTTCTGCGAAATCGCCATTGCTTCAGGTGCCGAGAATCATCTTAGTCCAACCGGAAGTCGGTCCCCAGATAAATCCGGCGTACGTCCTCATCCGCCGCCAGTGAATCGGGGGTCCCACTGCGGAAAATGATTCCGTCGTGGACGATGTACGCCCGGTCCGTGATTCGGAGCGTCTCGCGGACATTGTGATCCGTAATCAACACGCCGATCCCTCGCTCCTTCAAGTGAAACACGATCTTCTGAATGTCGGTCACCGCAATCGGGTCGATGCCCGCAAACGGCTCATCGAGCAGGATGAACCGCGGCGACATCACGAGTGCCCGCGTGATTTCCGCGCGCCGGCGCTCGCCTCCCGAGAGCGTATGCGCTGGCGCTTTCGCGAGCGGTGTGAGGTGCAACTCGGCCAGCAATTCCTCCAACCGCTGCCGACGCGCTGCACGATCCAACCCGAGCGTCTCCAGTATGCCGAGGATGTTCTGCTCGACCGTCAGACCACGAAAGATCGATGGCTCCTGTGGCAGATACCCGATGCCCTTACGCGCTCGCACATACATCGGTGCATCGGTCACATCTTCGCCATCGAGCACGACGCGCCCGGAATCCGGTCCCGTCAGACCGACGGTCATGTAGAACGTCGTCGTCTTGCCCGCGCCGTTGGGACCGAGAAGACCAACGATCTCGCCGGAGCCGACTTCGATGCTGACGCCCCGCACGACCGTACGCCCACCGTACGACTTCGTCAGCTCCTGCGTGCGCAGTGTGGATGACATCTCCTGTGGGGTGGCCGACACGGAACGCTGGCGAACGCTCAGCGTGGCGACGGAGGCGCGCATGGCTTGACTTGCGTCTCGGTGCGCTTGGTCTCGTTGCCGTCGACGATGATCGTATCGGTCGACTTGAAGAAGGTCAACGTGCGGCCCCTCGTCTCACGACACGATCCCGCGACAGCCGATGCGCCCGTCGTCGGCTCGGAGATCGTCACGGCCGTAGCCCCGGAGCCTGACATCACGTAGCGCTCGTCTTTCGCGTGATACGTCAAGCGTGCGCCAACGGCCGTCCGTGCGCCCAGCTTCAATGTCACGTTCGTGTAGGCCTCCAGACGGTCCACTTGGTTTCCCTCGCTCACGAGGACGATCTCGATGCGTTCACCCAATACGTCCCCCTGAGACCCACTCAGTTGCGCATCTCTCGACGGGACTGCACGCCGCCCGTCTGTAGGCACCGCACCCCTGGCCCCTGCCGCAGTGGAGCCCTTGTCGCTTGTCGGTGCGAGAGGCGCTGCACTGTAGGTCACAGTCCGTTTCATATCGTCGTAGCGAATCTCGTGTGCGCGGCCGACCGATCGGCCTGTATCCAACTCCAGCGTCGATCGCGCCGACCCGGTGGCAACCAAGCTTCCCTTGTCCTGATCGAGGGTGATGGTGTCGCCGCGCATTGCGGTGTCGCCCTGCCAGAGTGCCGCGTTGCCGGTGTAGATCGCCTGGCCAGACTTGCCACGATACTCGAGCGCATCCGCGTTGATGTTTGCGGGCTCGTTCTGACGCAACAGGCCCGGCAGCGAGACGCCACCGGACGCGGACTTCCGCTGACCTGCGGCTGTCGTCGATGGTGCGCGTGGGCTGAGCGTCGTCTTGACGTCTGCAGCGGCAATGCGTCGATCCTCGAGGCCGACGTCGATCGTGCGGCCGTCAACCGCGATCTGATCGAGCGCCACGTGCGCAACGCCGCCCGCCTCGGCCCCGCGCAGTGCCAATGTGCCCTCGCGTGGGTGATAACGAACGTCAGGGGCGCGGCCGGCGACACCTTCATCATCGAATGTGACCCGCCCGGTGAACACGGCTTCCGTGACCGCATCGTCGGCGAGCGATGCACTCAAGTTCTGCGAACGCACGACGCGACCCGCCGCGCCGCGTTGCCCTGGCTCGCGGTACTCGACGTCGCCGCGAAACTGCGCGAGCGTCAACCCACGTCCGGCTTCACCTGTCCCGTCAAGCGCTGCGGCCTTGATGCTTCCGGCTGGCGTGTCTCGCGAGGCCGGAAGATCGAGACGGACATTGTCGCGCCCGTTCATCGCGAGGACCGATCCATCTGGGGCGAGCTTCACGTCGAGCGACTCCCCCATGATTTGGCGGCCCGATCCCTCGCTCTCCTTGCCGGACATCGCAACGCCGGCTCCGCCATTGAGCACCACCTGCTCGAGCGCTCGGCCATCCTCGGAATAGTGCATATCGATGTCCCGCGCTGACATCGAATCGATCGACGAGCCACCGGTGACCCTCGAGTTCCCGCGCAGCTCGGTGTGCTTCACGATCTGCTCGTCCTCGGACAAACGCGCCGTCGCCTGATCGGCGTCGAGGATCTGCTGATTCCGAAGCACGTGGGCCTTGCCAGTCAGCGTGAGGATGTTTTGCGCGCGATCCAGCGTGGCGGCGCCGGAGGAGAAATCGGTGATCGCCTGACCCGCTTCGTCAGTCATCGTCACCTTCGCGTTCTCGGCAATCGTCAGCACGTCGTTCGTCTGGTCGTACGTCGCATTGACGCCCGAGCCACTCATGCGCCCTTTCTTGAAAACGACGGCGCCTGGAGCCTTGACGACGCTCTGATCCTCGCTGTGCGTCGCGCGGTCCGTCGTCATCTCAAATCCATCGCTGACGACCATGCGGACCTGTTGCGTCAGCTCCTTCTCTTTCTGGTTCGCGCCCGTGCGTCCCTCGGCCGCCGTCACCACGAACGTGCGGCCATCCGATCTGGTCACGGTGATCTCGGGTTTGTACATCTTCACCGAACCGTCTTCGTAGTTCAGTAATCGTTCGAACTTGATCGAGAAGTCGCGCTCCGTCTTGCGCACCTGCTGGAGATCACCTCCAGTTGTCTCCGCAGTGGCTTTTGGATCGAAGCGCTTTTCAGCGGCGGGTGGCGGCGGAGCGCGGCGCTCGCCGATGGAGCGATAGACAATCGCCGCCACGACAACGACGAAGATCGCCAGTCCGATTCGGGCGCGCTTCTGCCAGGAGGTCATTCAATCCCAGGATAACAGCACAAGGACTGACGCGCCGATGCGCCTCGGGTCAATTCCGCGGAGCCTTGAAATCGGCAATCGAGAGCTGGAGGTATCGCTCACCTTTCCATGTGTCGGGTTCCACCGAGAACGCGAGGTCGATGGCCGTGCGATGCTCCGTCACGAATTCCTCGCGTTCGATCGCCCGCCAGGCAATCCCACGCATGACCCGCCCATCTTGACGAAAGGCCATCTTCAGGTGCCGGTCGTTCAGACGGCGAGGACCATCCACGACTTCGACGCCACTGGCCTGAAAGATCGGTCGCGGGTTTCCTGCGCCGAACGGCGCGAGCGTCAGGAGTTCCGACGCGACCTGTT
>Ga0114129_10007304_pt1 | contig 15734 bp, 13 predicted proteins | sample RhiMetdeltSRZDD1_FD_80071 | JGI IMG/M metagenome (GOLD analysis project Ga0114129, IMG submission 80071) | Populus rhizosphere microbial communities from Tennessee, USA - Rhizosphere MetaG P. deltoides SRZDD1 (version 2) (version 2) | ecosystem: Host-associated > Plants > Roots > Rhizosphere >... | reverse complement strand
TGTTGACCGCCTCGAGCAGCGGGCCGCCCGACGAGAACGTTTGGTCTTCGATCTGGCCTAACTGCATCCGCTCGTTCGGGTCGAGCCCCCGCTCGAGCAATCGACGCAGCACGTCAGGACGATCACCTCTCACGGCCGCCTGGAGCAGCCCTTTTCCCTGCAGCGAGTCGAGCGGGCAGGACGCGAGATAGTCCCAGCGGCCGAGCGCGGCCGCCGCGAGCGGAGTCAGCTCGGCGCCACGTTCGATAAGCAGCGCGGCCATTGCCTGGTTGGCCGATCGGCCCGTGTCGCCGGCCCATTCCCATACGGCGAACTCCAGCGGCGTCCGTCCTTTCCACCGCCAGAAGTCGGGCTGTGACTTCTGGTTCACGTCGGCCCCGTGGTCGAGCAACCACTTCGCCACCAGGAGGCTGCCTTGGCCTGCCGCGCGGTGCAGCATCGTCACGCCGTCGGGTGGGCAGACGTCGGCAAGCGTGGGCTGGGACTCGAACGCGGCGATCACCGCCTCCTCGCCGCCTGTCATCATGGCGTCCCTGAGGCGGCGGAAGCCGTCGCCAAAAGCGTTCGCGCCGCGCGCGCCTCGCTTCTCCTCCTGCGCGACCATCATCGCGACGATCTCGTCGTACCCGCGTTCCTCGGCGATGGTGCGCGGGCTGGTCGCGTCGCGGTTGGGCCAGATGCCGCCGCGCGTGTCCGCTCCGGCTTCGAGCAGCAGCCGCGTCATCGCGACGTCGCGCTTCATGACCGCAATGTGGAGGGCGCGTATTTCGAAGCCAGACGGTCCCCCGCGCATCAGATCGACGATTTCCGGCCGGCGCGCGAGAAGCGCACGAGCCGCGCTGAGGTCGCCTTTCTGCACGGCTTCGTGCAACCTCGTAGTGGTGACGCCATCGACAGCCGCCTTCAGCTTCGGCCAGCTCTCGAACCCGTACGAGCGCGCCAGCACGAACTGCGCGTCGTGCAGGGCGAAGGCCACCGGCGTCGCGGTGCGATGGTGGGCGGTGACCTCGATGACGGCGTCTGGTGACTGAGCGCGATACGCCTCCAGCAGCTCCCTGGCCTGTCGCTTCAGTTGATCGATGTCGGGGGTCTCGCGCATCGCGCGAGTGGGCGGGTGAGTCCGGTGAACGGTCATGACGAGCTCCTCTCCCGGCCGTGCCTACCGCACAGCCATACGCGCCCGTTGTCCGCTCTCCCGGGCGGGAAAAGAGATCATCCTGACGTGACGAGACCGATGTCGGGGTGGACGCAGTCCTTTCCGCGGACGTGGATGACGCCCCGATGCGCCAGCGCCAGTATACCGCGCCCCTCTCCTCCGGCTACGCCGACGTCATCTGACGCGGAAACCAAGGAGCTCCTGAAGGCCGCACTGATCACCCGTTACGGCAGCAATGACCTGGTCACGGTGGCGGACACGGCCGTCCCCGTGATCGGCTCCATGGATTTGTAGACGTCACTTCCGGAGTCGCGCCCTGATGTCGACGTACGCCGCGTCGACGAGCTGGGCCAGGGCTGCGGAATCCACTTCCCGACTCGGCCGGAGCTTCACGTGGCGCCCGCGCTTGCCCGTTCCCTCCAGCAGTCGAGCCGGGTCCTTGAGCAACGCACCAAAGAAAAAGCCGATGTTGACGTGATCCTTGAACGCACTGACGTAGCCAAACGCTGCGTCGCCGACGCAGGCGGTCGGACAGCCGTCGTGCATCAGTTCGCGCACGTCGTCGCCGAGTTGCCGCATGCGCACGAACCAGGTTTCTGCGAGCGGTCGCAGATCATCGCGTTGCGCGCCCAGCCAGGCATCTATCGTGGGGTCGCGTTTCACCGCCGACGGGAAATGAAGGATGTCGTCCACCGGTCGTCCTCCATCTCGCCGAGTGTACTCTCAGCCGGACTCAGTCAGCCGAAGACCGGGTGACCCCTACTCAGATCTGCCCGGTCTCGAGCTAACGCTGGCTCAGGCCTGCCGACTGTTCAACGTGGAGAAGATGCGCGAGCAGCCATCTCCCGTCGTAGTTGTTCAATCGTATTCGTGGAATCGCGTTTGAGCAGCCGCTTCACAAGGAACTCTGGTACGTCGAAAGCCGGCTTCGTCGTGAGCTCGTAGACGATCTCGGTGCGCCCATGCTGCTCGGAGGTGCGCCAGGCGCCTTCGTACCGCAAGAAGCTGCGGCCGCATCGATCGCGAAAGTACAGCGCGTCGGGTGCTTCGGTGATATCGAGAACTAAATGAACGCGCTTGGAAAAGGCCATCACTCGCGACACAGCTTCCTGCTCGAGCACCACGTGGTCGCCGTTGCGCTCGAGCACGACGCTGCGTTTGATTTGGGGCATGAAGCGCGGGATGTCGTCGTAGTCGGTGAGGACGGCCAGCGCGACCGCTGGAGGTTCCGTCACGTGGAAACGCGCCGTGACGAAGTAGACGCCACTCTGCTCACGCACTGTGACCTGCGGCTCCGATTCGGAATCTCCGGCGGCTGATATCGAGCCGGCGAGAAGGATCCCCAACGCCACCATCACGGGAACGAAGCTCATGGCCGCTTGCCCTTCAGAATCCGATGACGCCTTCGAGCGTGAGGCCATTGAATCTCCCGCCGCTCTTGATGTTCGTGGTCGGGTAGCCGAAGTGTTTCTGGTTCACGTACTCGGCCTTCGCGAGCACGTTCGGCGTCACGAACCACCCACCGCCGACTTCCCATCGGTTCGCCCCGACGTTGTTCGCGATGCCCGTAAGCGGACCCTCGGCTCTGTTGTAGCGCACGCCGACGAACATCTTCTCGTCCGGCAGGAAGCGGTAGACCGTATCGAGCGCGTACTGATTCCACGTCCTGGTCGCTGCTTCGGTCGAGGCTTTTCCTTCCGCCCGCTCGACCACACCGAAGAGCTCCAGGCCGCGGAACTTCACGAAGGGGTTCATCTGGAACGCCGTCACCTGGTTCTTGAACCCAGGGTTGATGAGACCGGAATCCTTCTGGGCGGATTCAGTCGCCTGCGTGTTCTCCAGGACGTAGTAGAACCGCGACCCTGCGCGATCACCGCTATACAGCGTGTCGCTCATCGCTCTCGTCGTCCGATACATGGACCCGGTCAGCCTGACGCGTAGATCCTTGTTGACCTCACGGTCGACGCCCAGCTTGCCGATATAGGACGGACCGCGCTGCCCGGGCGTGAGGACCGTGCCACGCAGTTCGCCTCCCGTAATCGACGCCATCGCGATGACACCCGAAGTCTTCAGGTATACCTCGCCGCCAATCTGCGTCGTGAAGGAATCGAGAATGTAGTTGCCGACGAACGGGTTGTAAAGGGCGTTGCCGTTGTCGCTGCGGCGGAAATGCGCGTCGCCGTAGTTGATTTCGAAGTCGCCGACACGGACCGTCACGATTTCCATCAGCATCTTGAGCGGCGCGAAGTCGATCGGCGATTGATCGATTTGGATGTAGCCATCCTTGACCCACGTCTCGTTGTGGTGGCGAGAAGACAGGTAGCTGGTCAGGGCGACGCGAATACCGGGCGCCAGCTGCGTGTGCACGTACAGGTTCGCCGTCGGGTTATTGAAACCAAAGCCGATGTTGGCGAGCTGATTCGCGTCGACACCGCTCACGACGTTCGGGCTTGCCGTGTTTCGATGGGTCAGGTCCTGCAGCTGCGACGTGAACGCGGCGCCGAAGTCGAGCTTGAAGCCCTTGAACTCGACACCGGGATCCTTCGTCGTCTCGAACACGTTGATGCCGCGTTTGTCCTGCGCGCGAAAATACTGCATGGTGATCGGCCGCCCCTTCTTCCAGGAGGCCTTTTCGTCGTCAGCCGACGTGGTGGTGGCCGCTGCACCTTCCGTTGACGGCTTCTCCGCGGTCACACTCGCATCGGGCGGCGACGCGGGGCCGCTTGGCTGTTGAGCGGCGAGCGGCGATGCCACGGCCAGCCATGTCGCGAGTGCCGTCGCAATACGAAGTGTGGTTGTCATGGTCATATCCCTTCCTCGAGCGCATTGGCGCAAATACGTCACATCGATCAGATTCATGTCAGCGGAATTGCCAGGACTGTCTCGAACGTCACGGTGATCTTCGGGTCGGTCTTCAGCATCCCGAGCATGGCCGTCGGCGGCTTGATGCCGTAGTCGGTCATCAGCATGTCGACCACCCCGTGAACGGACAGCGTCGATCCCGTACGCTTCGTGGTGATCTCGATCGCCACTTCTTTCTCAACGCCGGCGATGCGCAGCATCCCAATCGCGCGTGCGCGTCCGTCCGTTTTGTTGCTCGTGTCGAGCCGCACGAGTCGGAACGTGATGTCGGCATACTCCTGGACCTTCAGGGCCTTGTGCATGTTCTTGTCGAGACCCTCTTTGGGAGAGCTCAGCGTGCCCGCAGGAATGGCAACCTCGAACGCTTCGATCGCGCCGGGTTTCAGCACCTCGGTCCAGAAATCAGGACCTGCGACCGCGCCTGCGACCTGTGAGCGCGTGACGCGGACGGTTGTCGTCGTTGCCGCGTACGCATGAATGTTGGACGTGCCGCTGACCGTGATGCGAGCTGAGTCGATCGCCAGCGGCGCCTGCGCGCGTGCGACGACACCGAACACTGCGTACATCGCAAGGGCGCCCGCGCAGCCGAGAAGAACGCTGTTACTGGATGGTCTCGTCATAGAGCTCCTCGCATGAATGCTCGTCCCCACAGTGGGCAACCGATATGCCATGAGGTGATCCGGTCGATTTGGCCGATTTCTGAGGAATTGAGCCGGTCGCGCCGTCAGGGGGTGGGGATTATTCCCCGCGGAATCGAAGGTTTCCGCGGCGGGCCCCGCGCAGAAACACAGTCCTCAAGCGAGGAATTCCGCGCTGCCAGAGATGGCCCGAGTCTTGAAGTCAATCTCAGTCGTCAGCACGATATGGAGCCGTCGTTGTGAAAAGGGTGTTTGCCATGCTCAGTGATTCAACGCAGCCGCGACATTTTCCGCGGATGGAGAAAAAATCCGCGGTGGTCAGTGTGTTGGTCGTCGACGACGAGGCGCTCATTCGCTGGTCGTTGTCGGAGGCGCTGAGCGAGTGTGGGTATCGCGTTGTTGAGAGCGGCGATGCGCGCGCGACGCAGAAGACCGTTCGCGACACACCTGAAGCTTTCGACGTAATCCTGCTGGACTTCCGCCTGCCCGATTCACAGGACCTCGCTCTCTTGGCATCCATTCGCGAGTTCACGCCCCGCACTCAGGTGATCCTGATGACGGCCCATGGTGCGCCCGAAATCGTCGCCGGCGCGCTCGAGCTCGGCGCGTTTCGCGTCGTCGCGAAACCATTCGAGCTTCACGACATGGCGACTCTCGTCGCAGAAGCCGGCGCTGCGGTGCGCCGGTCGTAGCCCGATCTGATACCCGTTCCGATAAAATACGCTCCGGTTCATGCAACCTCCAACAATCCTCGTCGTCGACGACGAGCAGCTCATTCGCTGGTCGCTCACCGAGCGTCTGAGCCAGGACGGCTACCGCGTCGTCGAGGCCGAAACCGCGAAGGCGGCGGTCGAACGTCACGGCGAAGGCGTCGACCTCGTGCTGCTCGACTACAAACTGCCCGACGGCGACGGTCTGTCAGTGCTCAAGGCGATCAAGGAAGCCGATCCCGATACGCTGGTCATCCTGCTGACCGCGTATTCGACGGTGGAAACCGCTGTCGAAGCCATGAAGCAGGGCGCGTATCACTACGCGAACAAGCCGTTCAACCTCGACGAGATCGCGCTGCTGGTCGACAAGGCGCTCGAAACCACGCGGCTGCGCCGCGAGGTCCGCGCCCTGCGAGCGACGCAGGCGAAACCGTATGGCATCGACCGCATCGTCGGCCAGAGTCGCGCAATCGCCGACGTCAAGGCGCTGTTACAGAAGGTCGCGGCCAGCCCGGCCTCCACCGTTCTCCTGACGGGAGAGAGCGGCACAGGAAAGGATCTCGCGGCGAAAGTGCTGCACTATCAGAGCGACCGCGCCGCGCGACCCTTCATGAACATCACCTGCTCGGCGCTGCCCGAGTCGATCCTCGAGAGCGAGCTGTTCGGGCACGAACGTGGCGCGTTCACCGACGCGCGGCAGCAGAAACGTGGGCTCCTGGAGACAGCCGACGGCGGTACGGTGTTCCTCGACGAAATCGGCGAGATGGCGCCAGCGTTACAAGCAAAGCTGCTCCGATTCCTCGAGGAGAAAGCATTCAAGCGCGTGGGTGGAGTCGCCGACATCCGCGTCGATGTTCGGGTGATTGCAGCGACGAACCGCACGCTCGAAGATGAGGTCAAGAAGGGCCGCTTCCGCGAGGATCTGTATTACCGTCTCAACGTCCTGCCGATCGTTTTGCCACCACTGCGTGCTCGCGCCGAAGACATCCCGACGCTCGTCCACTACTTCGTCGATGGTTACAATGCCGAGTTCAAGAAGCGTGTCACCGGCCTGACGGATGATGCGACGCGCACACTGCAAACCTATGGCTGGCCCGGTAACATTCGCGAGCTGCGTAACGCGGTTGAACGTGCGATGCTGCTGGCCGAGGGGGACCGGCTGACGGCGAGGGACTTCCCGGTCGCGGCGGCTGGCGCGCGGCTGACGGAGGCTGTCGAACTGCCCGCCGGCGGAATTGATCTCGAAAAGCTCGAACGGTCGCTGGTTGCGCAGGCACTGGAGCGCAGCGGCTGGAACCAGACGCGCGCCGCGGCCCTTCTCGGACTGAATCGCGATCAGATCCGATACCGGATCGAGAAATTCAAGCTGGAACGCCCCGCCACTACATAGACGCGCGCGACATCATGACCGAACCCAGGACGGACGAACTGCGCTGGCGTTCGGTCATCGAGTCGGCGGTCGACGCGATCATCGTCATCGACTCGCGCGGCCACATTGAAGAATTCAACCCAGGCGCAGAACGTCTCTTTGGATACCGAAAGACGGATGTCGTCGGACGGAACATCTCGATGCTGATGCCGCCGCCCTATCGTGACGAGCACGACGACTACCTGGCGCGGTATCTGCAAACGGGTCACGCGAAAATCATCGGAATCGGGCGCGAGGTGACCGGCCGGCGAGCCGACGGCCGCACGTTCCCGCTGCATCTCTCCGTGGGGGAGATGGCCGTGGACGGTGAGCGAAAGTTTACGGGCATCCTGCACGATTTGAGCGAGCGCGTGAAGCTCGAGCAACGTCTGCGGACGAGCGAGGCTCGCTGGCGGTCCGTCGTCGAGTCGGCCGTTGACGGCATCGTCGTCATCGATGCGCACGGCCGCATCGAAGCGTTCAATCCCGCAGCGGAGCGGTTGTTCGGGTACACCGAGACCGAGGTTCTCGGAGAGAACGTCAACATCCTGATGCCGTCGCCGTACCGCGAGGAGCACGATGGGTACATCGCGCGCTACCTCCAAACCGGCGTGCGCAGAATCATCGGGATCGGGCGCGAGGTGATCGGCCGTCGAAAGGACGGATCCACGTTTCCTGTGCATCTGGCAGTAGGCGAGATGTCGCTCGCGGGCGAACCGAAGTTCACGGGTATACTGCACGATTTGAGCGGCCGCGTGCGCATGGAGGAGGAATTGCGCGAGCAGACGTCGTTGGCGCGCCTCGGCGAAATGGCTGCCGTGATGGCGCACGAGGTCAAGAATCCGTTGGCCGGCATTCGCGGCGCCATTCAGGTGATCGGCAGCCGGCTTCCGGCAGGGAGCAAGGACGCTGCCGTCGCAAAGGAAGTCGTGACTCGGATCGACGCGTTGAACGACCTGATGAAAGATCTCCTGCTCTTTGCGCGGCCGCCGCAGCCGCGTCCGGCGACGGTCGATCTCGCGCAGCTGCTGTCGATGACTGTGGAGCTAATCAGCGCCGATCCGGCCCTCAAGGGACTGCGTGTGCGCGTCGAGGGTTCGGCGCCTCCGATTCAGGGGGACCCTGAGCTGCTCAAGATTGTGTTCATGAACCTGCTCATGAATGGCGCCCAAGCGATGCAGGGCCGGGGCGTCATCCGCGTCGTCGTGAGGTCGATTGACGGATCGTGCCGTATCGTCATCGAAGACGCCGGCCCGGGGATTCCCCCTGATGTGCGCGAGAGGATCTTCACGCCGTTCTTCACGACGAAATCGCGCGGAACGGGCCTCGGGTTACCAACCGCGAAACGATTCATCGAAGCCCACGGCGGCAGCATCACTGTCGCCTGTCCACCGGAGGGCGGTACAACTGTGACGGTGCACCTGCCCGGTTAGGTCGCAGCAATCAGAGAACCCCGTAGCCACGGCAATAAATCTTTGTGATATAAAGAACTTCATCATCATGTTGACTCAGGTTCGTGCGAGACGTTCTTGAAATCGTCCGCAACGCGAACGAAAGCATCTACGACAGCCGGATCGAAGTGGGTGCCTTTGGCTGCAACGATGAAGTCCACGACTTTGTCGTGCGGTATTGGCTGACGATAGACGTTGCGAGTGGCGGCGGCGTCATACACATCCACGAGGGCCATCACTCGCCCCTCGACAGGGATTTGTTCACCGCGGAGGCCTGCAGGATAGCCGGTCCCGTCCCAACGTTCGTGATGCGTGTAGACGATGTCCTTCGCCACGCGGAGAATCTCCTCGTCGCGCGCGCCGACTTCTCGTTCAGCCTTGAGAATGACGTCTCTGCCGTAGACGGGGTGCTTTCGCATCTCGGCCAGTTCTTCAGGATCGAGAGCGCCGCGTTTGTTGAGGATCCTGTCCGGCACGCCGACCTTCCCGATGTCGTGGAGTGGCGCGAGGCTCGACAGCAGATCGATTCGCTCCGGCGTCAGAGAATTGCGGAACCTTGGATGTGTGGCGAGTTGCTCGGCGAGCAGCTTGGCGTACTGTTGCGTCCGTCGCGAATGGCGGCCGGTTTCGGCATCCCTCATTTCAGTCAGCGACAGGAGCGATTGCACCATCAAACGCTGGGCCGCGGTTTTCTCCTTGCCAGCGGTTTCGGCCCTCCGACCCTCCAGTGTGGACGTGGCGAGCGTCATCAGCGCGAGCGCGGCGACCAACGCGATCGTGGGGAACAATGGCGACACGAACACGCCTTTTGTCCACAGCAACCACGCGGCTCCCCACCACAGCATCGTCGCGCTCCCGGCGCCCGTGAGCAGGCCCCAGAGAGCAGGCGTCGTCGCCACGAACAGCGCGACCGTCAGACCAAGCGTGAGCGTCGCCAGGCTTTCGAAACTCGGTCCCAGTTCGTGCCGCCCGATGAAGTCCCGCTGCAGCAGATTGTCGGCGATGGTGGCCTGCACTTCCACACCGGCGAACAACGTATCGAAAGGAGTCGCCACGACTTCCCGCGTGCCCAGCGCTGTCGTGCCGATGAACACGATCTTGTCGCGAAACGTGCCGGACGGCACGTGTCGGTCGAGAACATCTGCCGCCGACACGTACGGAAACGTTTTCTTCTTGCCGCGATAGCGAAGCAACAGATTGCTCTTCCCATCCAGCGGCACGGTCCAGTTGTCGAGAATCAGGGACGCGGCGTTCGCATTCAAGACCTGCAGCGCCGCACCGCGCAGGCCGGTCGCTGCTGCGACAGCCGCGAGCGCGAGGCCGGGATAGACCTGACCGTCGAGCTCGATCACGAGCGGCACGCGTCGGAGGATACCGTCGGAGTCGGGCGCAGCGTTCAGGAAACCGGATGCGGCGGCCGCCTGCGCGAGCATCGGCAGATTGCACACGACGTCAGAAGCGTGAAACAGCGGCGCACCGTCGATGTCGTGCCGCGGCTGAATGATGCTGACGCTCAGCGGGTGCAGCACGCACCGAGCGGCCGCGTTCGAGGCCGTGTCGAATCTGAGCGCGTACCCCAGGACGACGCGGCCGTCGCGAAGCGTGTCCGCCAGAACAGCGTCCGGCGTGGCCGACGTGCCCAGCCTCGATTCCTCGTCCAGGCTCGCGACACGGTCGAACCGGTCCGGTTCGGCGAAGACGATATCGAGCGCAACGGTGGACGCTCCCATGTCGCGCAGGTGGGCAATGAGGCGAGCCATGAGATCCCGCCGCCACGGCCACTGCCCGATCGTGGACAGGCTCCGCTCGTCCACGTCCACGATCACGACACGACCGCCGGGCGGCTTCGCAGGCGCCCACCGGAGGAGCGTGTCGTACGCGACGTTGTCGAGGCGCGAGAGAAACGCAGGCCGATAGAGGGCGAGAACGGTCGTCGCAAGTGTTGGAATGGCGCCGCACAGGAAAATCAAACGGCGGCTTGCGGCGCGGGCACTTCGCGATCGCTTCACACGGAATGACTACCTGACTGCGAGCTCGACGCGGCGGTTACGCGGCTCCGGAGTTTCATCGGCCGTCTTGACCAGAAGATCTCCTTCGCCGTGCGAGATCACCTCGATGAAGGTCGGGTCGAGTCCCGCCTGTACGAGGAGGTCGCGGACCGCGATGGCCCGTTTGAGGCCAAGCGCAAAGTTCGCGTCAGGCGTCCCCACAGTATCCGTGTGTCCGACGATGATGACGTCCGGGACGGGCCGTTCTTTGACCGTCCTCAAGATCTCTGGCAGGAGCGCACGAGCCTCATCGGTCAGCTCGTCCGAGTCGAACTGGAAATTCAGTGTGAACCGTCGCGGGGGCTGTGGCAGTGCGGACAGCGCGCTGCCAAAAAGTCGCTCGACATCCGCTTCGCTCAACGTTGCCGGCGGAGCGTGGGATTGACCCGCCGCGACGTGGGTGGCCTCACGGGCCGCTGACAAGTCGGCAGATCCCGATTGATTCGACACGCGGGCCTGCCCGACCGAACCGCTGTCCGAGTCGGGAAGCAGGGCGATGATTTCCTCTCCAGGGCGCGAGGGGCCGGCGACGCGGTGCGGGCCGCACGCTTCGGTCAGCATGACGGCGACGCCCGCCAACACGATGACGATCGGTCGCAGGCCGGTCACCGTTACTCGACGCGGATTGCGACGCTCGTTCCCCGCACGCCGACGACCGCCGCAGGCGTTTCGAGACGGATGGAGTCGGGAGACAGCTTGGCGATCTGCCCCGAGACGTACGCAGCGACGCCTCGAACGAATTTCAGCACAACCGCGAGACGACCGGCCGAGGGAGCGTACAGAAAGCGGTCGAGACGGACCTCGCTCCTCGGACCCAGCGAAACGCGCGTGTCGTCGTTCAACGTGACGCCAATGCGCCCGTTGCCCCCAGTGCGCAGAACGTCGGTTTCAAAGATGGGTTGTCCGACCCGGGCGGGAATCTCCCCGCCGTTGCGCACGATGACGGCCGAGCCCGATACCACTTTGATTCGTCCGGCACCGGAGCGATCCTGGCCCCGCAGCGGCGCCGCCGCCGCGAGTACCAGCGCGATCACGATGATGGGCGATCGAGGAACAGTCATGTGACCTCCCTTTGGTTCTACGGTCTGCTTATCGGTCCGACCGCGGGATTTCCCCAGCAGCGAAGACGTAGTTACGAAAATGTCGATCGGGGCTCATTCGGCTTCGCGTGCTCGTCCTCTTGACCTCCGACAGGTCTCGCCGTACACTCCTCTCGGACGCCGAGAGGACCTGCGTTGAACAAGACACAGCTGCTCCAGGGCACGCTCGATCTCCTGATCCTGCGCATCCTGGACCTTGGCCCGAACCACGGCTGGGGCATTTCGAACCGCCTCCAGCAGATCTCGAGGGACGGCTTGAAGACGAGCCAGGGGTCGCTGTATCCCGCGCTCCACCGCCTCGAGCTGCGGGGTGAGGTCAGATCCGAGATGGCGGCGTCCGAGAACAACCGCCGGGCGCGTGTCTACACGATCACGCCGCTCGGTCGAAAACGCCTCAACACAGAGGCGGAGACGTGGGAAGCGTTCGCGCTGTCGATGCGGCGCGTCCTGCGGGAAGGCCGCTGATCGCCCGATCAGAAGTAGTACTTCAATCCAAGCTGCACGTTGCGCGGCCCTACTTTTGTCCCGTTGATGACGCCGAAGTTGCTGGCGCCGTAGCTCGTCGCCGGATCGCTGAAGACGGGATGGTTGCGCGCATTCTGCGCTTCGATACGGAGCTCGACGCGCTGGCGCCCCTGTACCCGCCAGCTCTTGATCAGGGCCGCGTCGAGGATGTTGACCCTCGGCCCGCGGATGTTGAGCGTGCGCGGCGCGGTGCCGAACGTGTCCGGCGCCGGACGCGAGAACGCGGCCTGGTTGAAGTAGTTGTTCAAGCGATCGTGAATGTCCCCCGGCGTCGCCGGGTCGCCGATCAGGTTCGGGCGCTGCGTGCCATTCCAGAGCGTGCCGCCCGACTGATTGACCTGCAGTGGGAAACCGGACTGCAGCAGGAAGTATCCGCTCACCTCCCAGCCGCCGATCACCGCATCGACCAGACGGCTCACGCCGGAGCCGAAACGGCGCTCGTGTCCGAACGGGATCTGCCAGTCGCCGGTGGCCACGAAGCGGTGCGCCACATCGTGCTGCGACAGCGACCGCTCCATAGCTAAATCCAGCGGGTTTTGAAAGCTGGTGGTCCCGCCGAGCCACGTCAGGTTGCCATCGGTGACCGACGCATCGTCGATCATCTTCGACCACGTGTAATGCGTGAGTACGGTCAGCCCCCTGGAGAAGCGCTTGTCGTATTTCACCTGCAGACCGTGATAACTCGAATCGGCGGCATTCGGATCGGATCCGCTGACGCCGTCATATTGCGGCATGTTACGCAGCAGCCGGTATTGCTGAATCGTCCGGCCATTCATATTGACGGCCTTGGGATCGGTGATGATGTTGTAGAACGGATTCGGCACCGCGGCTTGTAACTGTGCCCGTGTGTACCTGGCGTTCGGACCGAGCCAGTAGACCGGATCAAGCGGGCTCAGCGACGTATACGGCGAATAGAGGTGCACGCCTCGGCTGCCGGTGTAGTTGATCTCCACCATCGAGCTCCAGCCGATGTCGCGTTGGACGGACAGATTCCACGAATACATTTCGGGATTGCGAGTCTGCCGCGTAATGGTGCCGACGCCGAGCCCGATGAACGTCAGATCGCCGAGTGAACGACCTGGAGGCGTCAGGATGCCCTGGGGATAGGGGTCCGACAGCGTGGCATTTCGAGTCGCGCCGCTGTCCAGCGACCAGGGCACAGCGGCGTCGGTGTTGAACGCGGCGCCGGTGTGGCCGGAGACCGTGGCGCGCGAGAGCACGAAGAACTTGCCGGCCCCCGCCCGAATCGACGTCTTGTCATCGAGCGCATAGGCCAAACCCAGGCGTGGACCAAAGTTGTTGCGATCGGTATCGAACGGCGAGCGTGTCTTGTCGTCGACGAACTTCACGACCCCTTTCAGGTCGTAGCCGGGCACCGAGATGGGCGACTTCGCATTCAAATCCCAATAGCTGTAGCGGTTCTGCAGCTCTGTCCGCGGCTGTTCGAACTCGTAGCGCAGCCCCATGTTCACCGTCAGTCTGCGCGACAGCTTCCAGTCGTCCTGAATGAACAATCCACGGTATCCCGCGCGCGAAAAGGCTTTCGGATCGATATGGAAATTCGACCCGTTCCCCCAACCGAGGAGCATCGACGCGAAGCCATTCCCTTGATAACTGTTGCCGGTATTCAAATCCTCGCTCGTCGTCTGAGCGCCGAACGCAAAGCGGCCGGAAGGATACCCGGGCTGCGCGTAGTCCAGAAAGTTCTGCCGGATTTCGGCGCCCGCCTTGATGTTGTGGCCCCGCAGCGTCTTCGTCATCGAGCCCGAAAACTGGTGGACCCCTTCTTGCCGGTCCATCTTCCAGTAGCCTTGCGTGCCCATGTCCGAATAGCCGCCGGCGCTGAACATCGGGAAGACATGGAGGGTCGACGTGTCCTGCATGTACGCGGGAAGCCCCAGCGTCGTCTCGTCGAACGTCGCGCTGAACGGATCACGGCCGTAGTCGGAGTAGATCAGGCCGTACGTGAACGTCCAGAGAGTGGTGGCGTTCTGGACGAACGTGAGATTGCTGGTTGCCGACGTGGTTCTCGTAAAACTGGGCCCGTTGTACGGGTCCGCCGCGGCGATGGCCGGGTCCGACAACCCGTACAGGTTCGTCGGGTCGTTGTGGTTCCGGTTCTGGCTGAAGCGCGCGGTCGCGCGAAGCCGGTTGTTCAAGCTGTGGTCGACTTTGAGATCGAACTGCTTGGCAAAGCTTTGTCCGATCCCTTGCATGAACCAGTTGTTGATATGCGTGATCGGATTCGGATCCTGGTTCGGCTTCGGGTAATACTGGAGCGCCCTCAGCGCGACCGGGTCCAGCAGCTGCAGCGGAAGCACATTGCCGGGGAACGGCCTCCGTTTCGTGATGCCCTGGTCATTCTTATAGGTATCAAACGGGTTGTAGATCGTGACGGGCTTGCCGTCGCTGAAAAACGTCTGAGAGAAGTCGCCCCTCCGTTGTTCGAGCGTCGGGACCGTCGCGGTCGCGCTCGACGGGCTCTTCGATTGCGTGTATTCGAACGTGGCAAAGAAGAAGGTCTTGTTCTTCCTGATGGGCCCGCCCAGCACGCCGCCGACTTGATCGCGATGGTAATACGGCTTCCGGGACCCGTTACGATTCGCGGCCCAGCTGTTCGCATTGAACTTGGAATCTCGCAGGAAGTCGTAGCCATCGCCGTGGAACGCATTCGTGCCGGACTTGGTCACCATGTTAATGATGGCTCCGCCGGATTGTGCGTACTCGGCCCCGAAGAAATTCGTCTGCATCTTGAATTCCTGGACCGCATCCACCGATGGCGTCCATTTCAGGTCCGTGGCCCCGGTGTTCTGCTCCGTGGTGTTGACGATCGCGCCGTCCACCAGAACGTCCGACGTGGAATTGCGCGTGCCGTTCGCCACGAAATTCGTATTGCTCGGGCTGATGGTGCCTGCGGCGCCATTCACGCCCGGCGTCAGATTCAACAGCGTGAGAGGATTTCGGCCGATGTTTGGCAGCGCCAACATGTACCGGTTCTCGATCACCTGTCCAAGAGTCGGGATCGTGGTGTTCAGAAGCGGCGCCTGGCTCTGAACTTCGACCGTCTCGGTGAGCTCACCGACCTGCAGGGACACGTCGAACGTTGCCTGCTGCTGGACGGCCAGAGGAATGTTGGTATGAGTGTACGTCTTGAACCCGCTCAGCTCGACGCTGAGCGCATACCTGCCGGGCGGCAGAGCCGTGACGACGTAACGGCCGGCATTATCGGTTGTCACGACGTGCGGCACGTTGCGATCCGATTCCGTGACCGTGACTGTGGCTCCGGGGACTCCGCCGCCGCTGACGTCGGTTACGACGCCCCGGACCGCGGCCGTGTACGACGACTGCGCCCGGGCCACACCCGAAACCGCGAGTGCCATGCCGAGAAAGGAAATGGCCCGCAACCGGTCTTGAATTCTACTCATTGCCCCTCCGATGCGGTCTGGCGGCCGCGAGCATTATTCTCAACTCGAAACTCCGATCGGCGACCTGTCGTCGATCATCGTGACTCGCGCAGCGTCAGCTTCTGCACTCTCAGGTTGCCGACTTCGCCGACGTAGAGGACGTTCTCGGTGCGGCAATCGATCGCGTTGACCGTGCCGAACTCCTTCAGCAGCTTGCCCGCCCGGCCGAACTTGCCGACGATCGTCCCATCGAGGCGCAACTTGTAGATCTCGCCCGCGGTATCGAGATCGTTCGGCGGATTCGAATTCGACACGTACATCACCTGGTTGGCGCCCGGCGTGACGCAGATCGCCTGCGCGTTGCCCACATTCTTGAACTCGATCTTGAACGCGCCGTCGTTGTCGAATACCTGGATGCGCTGGTTGCCGCCA
>Ga0114129_10007303_pt1 | contig 15734 bp, 18 predicted proteins | sample RhiMetdeltSRZDD1_FD_80071 | JGI IMG/M metagenome (GOLD analysis project Ga0114129, IMG submission 80071) | Populus rhizosphere microbial communities from Tennessee, USA - Rhizosphere MetaG P. deltoides SRZDD1 (version 2) (version 2) | ecosystem: Host-associated > Plants > Roots > Rhizosphere >... | reverse complement strand
GAGGGCGGCCAGCTCACGGAGGCCGTGCGGCGCAAGCCGTACAGCGTGCTCCTGCTCGACGAGATCGAGAAGGCGCACCCGGACGTCTTCAACATCCTGCTGCAGATCCTCGAGGACGGCCGGCTCACCGACGCTCAGGGCCGCACGGTGGACTTCCGCCACGCGATCGTGATCATGACCTCGAACATCGGCGCGGCTCAGATCGCGAAGAACACGGGCCTTGGCTTCTCCATCTCGACGGACGAGACGGGTGTCTCCTACGACGAGATGAAGACGAACATCATGGGCGAGCTGAAGAAGGTCTTCCGGCCCGAGTTCCTCAACCGGATCGACGACGTCATCGTCTTCCACAAGCTCACGAAGGACGAGATCCGCGAGATCGTCGAGCTCCTGCTCAAGCGGATCCGCGAGGCGATGGCGGAGCGCGAGCTCTCGCTCAATCTCTCCGATGACGCGAAGGACCTGCTGGTCGAGAAGGGATGGGATCCGTCGATGGGTGCCCGGCCGCTCCGCCGCGCGATCCAGCGCTACATCGAGGACCCGCTGTCCGATGCGGTGCTGAGGTCCCAGGCCGTCGAGGGCTCGACGGTCGATATCGACCGTGTCGAGGGTAAGGACGGCGAGGACCCCGACGTGAACATCACGATCAAGGCGCCGTCGAAGAAGCGCAAGAAGGTCGCGGCCGGCGTCGGCGCCGAGGGCGAGGAGTCCTCGGACGACGCGCCCGAGGCCTCGACCGAGCTGCCAGAGGACCCCGAGGTCCTGCCGGAGGCGCCTGACGCGCCGCCGGCCGACGAGCCCAAGCCGGAATAAGCCAGAATCAGGCGCGGCACTGCAGTTCGACTCCAGGAGGAGGAGATGCACGCACGCGTAGTCAGATTCACGGACGTTGATGCTGAGCACCTGGCCCAGCGCCTGGCGGAAGCCGAGAGCAGCGATGGACCGCCCGTCGACGTGCAGGTCAAGGAGGTTCAGATCCTGCATGACGAGGATCAAAAGACCGCGGTTGTGATCCAGCTCTTCGACACAGCCGAGGAGATGGCCGCAGCCGAGGCCGCCTTCGACTCGATGGACGCGTCGGATACCCCGGGGACGCGCGCCTCGATCGACCGCTGCGAGGTCAAGGCCACGCTGGGTGGCTGACGTCGAGATCAAGGTCCGGGACAGCGGTCCCTACAAGGTGACGGGGCCGGTCCGGCTGATCGACGCGGACGGCCAGGAGTACGAAGTGCCGGAGGACGAGTCGATCGTGCTGTGCCGCTGTGGCGGCTCGAAGACGAAGCCGTTCTGTGACAAGACGCACCGCGAGATCGGCTTCGAGGCGTGCGAGCGCGCCGTCGGACGTTTATAGAGCCGGTTTTCCGTCAACAACGGGACCGATGTCCCTCTCGGTGGAGCAGGAGCTGCCGAAGAGCCGCGAGGCGCCAGCCCTCGCGCGCGACGCCGTGGCCAGGCTTCGGGGCGACGTTCCGGAGGACTTCGTCGACGACGCCACGCTGCTCGTCTCCGAGCTGGTGAGCAACGGCGTCAAGTACGGCGGCGACGGGCAAATCATGCTGTGCCTCGAAGCTGACGCGCACAGGGTTCGCGGCGAGATCGTCGACCAGGGATCCGGCTTCGAGCCCCAGACCCGCGCCAACCGCAAGATGGCGCTGGCCGACGAAGGGGGCTGGGGCCTCCATCTCGTCGAGACGCTGGCCGACGACTGGGGCGTGTACGAAGGCTCCACCCACGTCTGGTTCGAAATCCGCCGGGACTAGACCGTCCACCGCCCTGCTTAACGTGGGCGGGTGCCTTCTCCTCGCAGCGTCTTCACCTGTTCTTCCTGCGGCAGCCAGAGCCCGAAGTGGCACGGGCGCTGCCCTGGTTGCGGTGACTGGAACACGCTCGTCGAGGAGAAGCCGGCGGCCAGCCGTCGTACGGCTTCGCGCACCGCGCCGCGCACGGCGCCCATGCGGCTCGCCGACGTCGAGGCGCCGGCCATGGCGCGCTTCACGACGGGCATCGGTGAGCTCGACCGCGTCCTCGGGGGTGGCCTCGTGCCCGGGTCGCTGGTCCTGCTCGGCGGCTCGCCGGGAATCGGCAAATCCACGCTGACCGCCTCGGCACTCGGCAATCTCGCGTCGGACCGGAAGGTCCTCTACGTCACGGGTGAGGAATCCCCCGCGCAGGTCAAGCTGCGGGCCGAGCGGCTCGGGCCGGCCGCCCTGAACGTCCCGATCCTGGCCGAGACGGACCTCGATGCCGTGATCGCGGCGATCGAGGGCGAGCAGCCCGACGTCTGCGTGATCGACTCGGTCCAGACCCTGTACGCGCCCGACCTCAGCGGCGCGCCGGGCTCCGTGGGCCAGGTGCGCGAGGTCGCCGGCAGGCTCATGCGGGTGGCGAAGGAGCGGGATGTGGCGACCGTGCTCGTCGGCCACGTGACCAAGGAGGGCTCCCTGGCCGGGCCGCGGGTGCTCGAGCACCTCGTCGACTGCGTCCTGCAGTTCGAGGGCGAGCGCGAACGGACCTACCGCACCCTGCGTGCGCTCAAGAACCGCTTCGGGTCCACGAACGAGGTCGGCGTGTTCGAGATGCGCGGCGACGGGCTCGCCGAGGTGACCGATGCATCGGCGCGGTTCGTCGCCGAGGCCACCCGGGCCCCCGGATCGGTGGTGCTCGCGGCGATGGAGGGCACACGGCCGATGCTGGTCGAGGTACAGGCGCTGGTGGCTCCCACGGAGCTTGTGCCGCCTCGCCGCGTCTCGAACGGCGTCGACCGCAACCGGCTCGCGCTCATCCTCGCCGTCCTGTCACGACACGGCGGCCTCGCGCTCGGGTCGAGCGACGTCTTCGTGTCGCTCGCCGGCGGCGTGCGGGTGGACGAGCCGGGTGCGGACCTCGCGATCGCCCTCGCCCTCGCGAGCGCGGCGAAGGGGATGCCGCTCGGCACCGACCGGCCGCTGGCGGCGTTCGGCGAGATCGGCCTGACCGGCGAACTGCGGCCGGTCGCGCACCACGAGCGGCGGGTGAGCGAGGCCGAGAAGTTCGGCCTTTCGCCCGTGCTGGCGCCCGGTGACGGAGCGCCGACGCTGCGCCAGGCCCTCAGGCGCGCGCTGGCCGCGCCGGCGGCAGCCGAGGCGGCATAGGCGGCAAAGGCCGCAATAGAGCCAAAAACCGCTGGAAACTCACAGCCTTTTCCCTACAATGGGTCTGGTGCAGCACGCCGGGGACGAGGTCTCAGAACTCGAGAATCGACAAGAGCCCCGGCTCGTAAGGGCGCTCGAAATGGTCGCGCCCGGCACCGCGGTACGGGAGGGCATCGACGCGATCGTGCAGGCGCGGCTCGGCGCGCTGATCTGCATCGGCGACGACTCCGAGCTCTCCTTCCTGTACTCGGGCGGGATCAAGATCGAGATGGACTACACGCCGGCTGTCCTCTACCAGCTGTCGAAGATGGACGGCGCGATCATCCTCAACTCGAATACGACGAGGATCTCGTGGGCGAACGTCCAGCTGATGCCGGACCCGACGATCCTGTCGGTCGAGACCGGCACCCGGCACCGCACCGCCGAGCGCGTCTCGAAGCAGACTGATTCGCTCGTGATCGCCGTCTCGGCGAGCCGCGACGTCGTCTCCCTGTATCTCGACGGGGCCAAGTACATCCTCGAAGACATCCCGGTCGTGCTCGCGAAGGCCAACCAGGCGCTCGCGACGCTCGACAAGTACCGCAGCCGGCTCGACCAGGTGTCGACGCGGCTCACCGCGCTCGAGTTCGAGGGCGGTGTGACGCTGCACGACGTCCTGACCGTTCTCCAGCGCTCGGAGCTCGTGACCCGCATGGCGGTCGAGATCGAGCGCTACATCGTCGAGCTCGGCACCGAGGGCCGGCTGATCGAGATGCAGCTGGAGGAGACGATGGTCGGGGTCGCGGCCGCCAAGGCCGCGCTCGTGCACGACTACCTGGCCGACTACTCGGAGGAGAGCTTCGCGCTGGTGGTCGACTCGCTGGCGCGCCTCCCGCACCAGGACTTGCTCGACTTCGGGCGGCTCGCCGAGCTGCTCGGCTACGAGCGCAAGCTCAACACGTTGGACCATCCCGTCTCCCCGAGGGGCTACCGCATCCTCGGGGCGATTCCCCGCATCCCGAAGCTCGTCGTCCAGGCGATCGTGCGGGAATTCGGTGGGTTGGACGAGATCCTCGCCGCCACGGATTCGGAGCTCGAATCCGTCGAGGGCGTCGGGGAGATGCGGGCGAAGGAGATTCGCGAGGGCCTCCGTCGGCTTCAAGAGATCAACCTCGTGGATCGATATCTGCAAACCTGATACAGGCGCGCACGAAGCGCCGACGCCTAATAGGAGGAAACCATCAGCAACACGACGTTGGAGAAGAACGCAGCAGGGGACGACCTCGAGATCACCCGAGAGACGCCGCACATCGAGTACGAGGTCGGCGACTTCGTGGTGTACCCCCACCATGGGGCCGGGAAGGTCCTCAAGAAGGAGATCAAGGAGATGATCGGTGAGAAGCGGGAGTACCTCACCATCAAGATCCTCCACAACGACATGACGGTGATGGTCCCGACGGAGAACGCCGGTGTGGCAGGGCTGCGGCGCGTAATCGACGAGGAGGCCGTGGAGAAGGTCCTCGGCGTCCTGCGCGACGACGTCAGCCAGATGCCGAAGAACTGGAACCGGCGCTTCAAGCACAACCGGGACAAGATCAAGACCGGCGACGTCTACGAGCTCGCCGAGGTCGTCCGCAATCTCGCGATCCGCGAGTCGGACAAGGGCCTCTCGACCGGCGAGAAGCAGATGTACACCCGCGCCAAGAAGATCCTTGCGTCCGAGCTGATGTACGCGCTCGAGATGGAGGAGGACGAGGCGGAGGAGCACCTCGACAAGCTGATCGAGGACGCCCACGCCGAGCGTACGGGCGCGGTGGCCGGCTAGCCGGGTACCGACCGAAGGTCATATGTCCGTCGTCGGGATCGTTCCCGCCGCCGGAGCAGGCGAACGCCTTGGTGCCGACGTGCCCAAGGCGTTCGCCGTTCTTGGGGGCAGGCCGATGGTCGAGTGGAGCCTGGACGTCCTCCGCAAGGTCTGCGACCGCGTGGTGGTGGCCGTGCCGCCCGACCGGGCGCAGCCACCCGACTTCGTGGCCGGCGGCGCGACGCGGTCCGAGTCGGTGCGCAACGCGCTCGACGCCGCGCCGGAGGCGACCATCGCGGTCGTCCACGACGCGGCCCGGCCGCTCGTCACAGTCGATCTGGTGCGCCGCTGCCTCGACGCGCTCGACGAGGGCTACGACGGTGTGATCGCGGCGATCCCGGTGACCGACACCGTGAAGGAGGTCGAGAAGGGGGACGTCGTGCGCACGCCCAACCGCAGCCGCCTGTGGGCGGCGCAGACCCCGCAGGTGTTCCGCGCGGACGCTCTCCGAAGCGCCGCGGGTGAGGCCACGGACGACGCGTCCCTCGTAGAGGCGATGGGTGGCCGCGTGCGGGTGGTCGAAGGGACACGGGAGAACTTCAAGGTCACGACCCGGCTCGACGCCCGCGTGGCGGAGATGCTCCTTGCTCACTGACTACCACCTGCATTTGCGCCCCGACGAGGACGGCACGCCGCCGTCGCGCTACTTCACGGACGAGAACGTCGAGCGCTACCGCGAGGCGGCGTCCGAGCGCGGCATCGAGGAGCTCGGGGTGGCCGAGCACGTCCATCGCTTCCGCCGTGCGCTGGATGTCTGGCAGCACCCGTTCTGGAAGCGCTGGGCGGTGGACGACCTGGACGAGTACGTCGAGTTCGCGCGCGGCGCCGGCCTGCGGCTCGGGATCGAGGCCGACTACGTCCCCGGCCGCGAGGATCGGATGGCGACGCTGCTCGACGAGCACGAGTGGGACTACGTCGTCGGCTCGGTGCACTTCATCCGCGACGATGCGGTCGACATGCGGGGCGAGTGGGACGTCTGGCGAACCGCCGGCGACCCCGACAAGGTCTGGAGCGCCTACTTCGAGGCGCTCGGCGAGGCGGCCCGGACCGGCATGTTCGACGTGCTCGCCCATCCCGACCTCGTCAAGGTCTGGGGCGACCGCGTCCCGGACGGCGACCTGCGCCGCTTCTACGATCGCGCGATGGACGGCATCGCGGAGTCGGACGTGGCGATCGAGGTCTCCACCGCGGGCCTCCGCAAGCCCGTCGGTGAGCTCTATCCCGCACGCCCGTTCCTCGAGATGTGCCTCGAGGCCGGCCGCCCGGTCGCCCTGTCTTCGGACGCGCACCTGCCGGAGCAGGTGGGCTTCGAGTACGAGCGCGCGGTCGAGTGGCTCGGCGACGTCGGCGTGAGCGAGCTCGCCGTGTACGACCGGCGCGCGCGGCGGCTGGAGCCGATCGGATGAGCGACCGCTCGGGCATCGGGTTCGACTCGCACCGGCTCGAGGCCGGCCGCCCGCTCGTGCTCGGCGGTGTCACCATCGAGGACGCCGAGAAGGGGCTCGCAGGCCACTCCGACGCGGACGTGCTCACCCACGCGATCATCGACGCGCTCCTCGGCGCCGCCGGGCTCGGCGACATCGGGCAGCACTTCCCGGACGACGACGAGACCTGGAAGGGCGCGAAAAGCGTGGGCCTCCTGAGCGACGTCTGCACGTTTCTCGAGGACCACGGCTGGACGGTGCGCCACGTCGACTGCACCCTGATCTGCGAGGCGCCGAAAATGGCGCCGCACCGGGACGACATCCGCCGGTCGCTCGCGCGCTGCATCGGCCTCAAGCCGATCGACGTGAACGTCAAGTTCACGACGAACGAGGGGATGGGGTTCGTCGGCCGTGGCGAGGGGATGGCGGCGCTCGCGGTCGCCAGCGTGGAGCGAGCGGATTGATCCGGATCCACGACACGCTGACGGGCGAGGTTCGTCCGCTCGAGCCGCGCGACCCGGGGAAGGTCGGGATCTACGCGTGCGGCCCGACGGTGTACGGGCGCATCCACGTCGGCAACGCGCGGCCGTTCGTCGTCTTCTCCCTCTTCAAGCGCTTCCTCGAACACCAGGGCCTTGACGCGCAGCTCGTCGTCAACGTCACCGACGTGAACGACAAGATCTACGACGCCGCGCGCGACGCGGGGGTCGGCAGCGAGCAACTGGCGGGCGAGATGACCAAGCACTACGTGCGCGACACGGACGCGCTCGGGCTCGGCCGCCCCGACCGCGAGCCGACCGCCACGGGGACGATCGACGCGATCGTCAACTTGATCCAGGACCTGATCGACTCGGGGCACGCCTACGCCGCCGAGGGCGACGTTTACTTCCGCGTAGCGAGCTTCGGCGCGTACGGGAAGCTGTCGAACCGTCCGCTCGAGGACATGCAGCAGGGCGAGGGCGACGACGCCGCCGCGCTGAAGGAGAGCCCGCAGGACTTCGCGCTCTGGAAGGCGCAGAAGGAGGGCGAGGACACCGCGTGGGACGCGCCCTGGGGGCGCGGGCGCCCGGGTTGGCACATCGAGTGCTCGGCGATGGCCGAGGAGATCCTCGGCGTCGACTTCGACGTGCACGGAGGCGGCTCGGACCTCGTCTTCCCGCACCACGAGAACGAGATCGCGCAGACCGAGGCGGCGCGCAACAAGCCGCTCGCCCGGATCTGGATGCACAACGGGATGGTCCGGCTCGAGGGCGAGAAGATGGCGAAGTCGGTCGGGAACATCTTCCTCCTGCACGAGGCGCTCGAGCAGGCGGGCCGCGACGCGCTGGTGATGTACTTCGTGTCAGGTCACTACCGGCAGCCGCTGGCCTACTCGCAGGACGCACTCGACGAGGCGGCGGCGTCGGTCGAGCGCGTGCGCGACTTTGCTCGGCGCCTGGACGCGAAGGCGCCGGCGGACGGCATCGAGCCCTATGCCGAGCGCTTCTTCGCCGCGCTCGCCGACGACTTCAACACTCCGGCCGCCCGCGCTGCGTTGTTCGACTGGATCGCGGAGGGGAACAGGCGCCTCGACGCGGGCGAGCGCCTGGGCCCCGGGTCGCTCCAAGAGATGCTGTGGGTGCTCGGGCTCGACAACCTGCTCGACACGGCAGAGGAAGCCGATCCGGAGGCGGAGCGGCTGCTCGAGGAGCGCGAGGCCGCCCGCGCCGCCCGCGACTTCGGCGCGGCCGACGCGAAGCGCGACGAGCTCGCCGCCCTCGGGTGGGACGTGCGGGACACGCCCGACGGCCCGAAGCTGGTCCGCTCCGGTTGATCGTCTACGGCCGGAATCCGGTCCGCGAGGCGGAGCGAGGCCCCAGGCGAGTGCTGCAGAAGTGGGAGGGGCTTCCGGGGGACGAGCTCGAGCGGATCTGCGGCTCGCCCGACCACCAGGGAGTCTGTGCCGAGGTCGAGCCGTACGGCTATGCGGACCCGGACTCGCTGCTCGGCGCCGACGACGCGCTGGTGATCGCGCTCGACGAGATCCAGGACCCGCACAACCTCGGGGCGATCTGCCGGGTCGCCGAGGTTGCCGGCGCGGCAGGCGTGGTCATCCCGGAGCGCCGCTCCGCGGAGGTGACGCCGGCCGTGTGCAAAGCGTCGGCGGGCGCGGTCGAGCACCTCGCGATAGCGCGCGTGCGGAACCTCGCCGATTGGCTGGCGGACGCGAAGCAGGCCGAGGCGTGGGTATACGGCGCCGATCGATCAGGGATCTCGTACGCCGAGCCCGACTACAGCGGCCGCGTCGTCGTCGTTCTCGGGGCGGAGGGGAAGGGGCTACGGCCGCGCGTGGCAGAGGCATGCGACCAGCTCGTCGCGTTGCCTGTGCGCGGGAACGTCGAGTCGCTCAACGTCTCGACCGCGGCGGCCGCGCTGGTGTACGGAATCCTGCAATTTCGTATGCAGAGTTGACAAGGCTCCATAACGTCCGGAGAATCTTGTAGAAGTAACGCTGGACCTCAGCTTCAGTGCTGAGAACAATTGAAAGGGCGCTGCCAGGGGAGGTAAGCGCGCCGGACTTCCACCGGGGATCTGCGGATCCCAAGGAGAAGGACGATGGCAATCGGCTCCTCCCGTACGCAGGCGCATCGCAGTAACGCTGAAGCTGAGCTTGACGATCACTATCTGATCGCTCTCGCCAAGCAGGGCCGTCCTGACGCCTACGACATGATCGTCCGGCGCTACTACGGCTTCGTCCGCTTGAAGGCGTCGTCGTACTTCCTGATCGGCGGCGACTCCGACGACCTGATCCAGGAAGGGCTCGTCGGGCTCTACAAGGCCGTCCGCGACTACCGCTCGGACCGCGAGTCGAGCTTCCGCAACTTCGCCGAGCTCTGCATCACCCGCCAGATCATCACCGCGGTGAAGACCGCGACGCGCAACAAGCACACGCCACTCAACCAGTACGTCTCCTTCTCGCAGACGCCGGCGGCGTCCGGGGACAGCGAGCCGACCCTCGACGAGGTCCTCCCGGGCCCGTCCCACATCGACCCCGTGAACCAGGTCATCTCGACCGAGGAGCTCCACAGCCTCGTCGCGTGCCTGTCGAGCGTGCTGTCGGAGCTCGAGAGCTCCGTCCTGTCGCTCTATCTCGACGGGCGCTCGTACGAGGAGGTGGCCGAGCGCCTCGCGTGCGACACGAAGACTGTGGACAACGCGCTCCAGCGCGTGAAGCGCAAGGTCGGGGCCCATCTGGCGTCGCGCGCGGTTCCGCTGTAGGGCAATAGAGTCGGCGGCGTCTTGGATGCCGCCGAGCTCGCATTCGCAGGGCCGCTTCGCCAGGCGGAGCTGATTCGCGACGGGGAGATCTCTCCCCGCGAGTTGGTGGAGCTCTACCTCGACCGGATCGAGCGCATCGATCCGGAGCTGAACGCCTTCCGCGTGGTGCTCGCCGAGCGTGCGCTGACGGAGGCGAAGCAGGCCGCGCGCCGCAAGGCGAGCCAGGATCGCCCGCTGCTGGGCGTGCCGTTCGCCATCAAGGACAACCACGACCTGACCGGGGAGGTCACGACGCACGGGACCGGCGCCTACGACCGGACCCCCGCAGCCGACGACGCCGAGATCGTGCGCCGCCTGAGGGCAGCGGGGGCGATCCCGATCGGTAAGACGCTCCTGCCCGAGCTCGCGATCTGGCCGTTCACCGAGTCCGCGACTTGGGGCGTCACGCGCAACCCGTGGGACCTCGACCGGACGCCGGCCGGGTCGAGCGGCGGCAGCGCCGCGGCGGTCGCCGCCGGGCTCGCGTCGTTCGCGACGGCCTCCGACGGCGGCGGGTCGATCCGGTTGCCAGCGGCGAACTGCCGCGTCTTCGGGCTCAAGCCGCAGCGCGGCCGCGTCTCGCTGATGCCCGATGCAGAGCACTGGCACGGGCTGTCCGTCGCCGGCGTGCACACACGCTCGGTCCGCGACCAGGCAGCGATTCTCGACGTGATCGCCGGGCCTGCTGAGGGCGACGCCGATACGCCACCCGCATGGGACCGCCCACTCGCGGACGCGGCGGCGTCGCCGCCCGGCAAGCTGCGCATCGCCGTCGCCACCAAGCCGCCGGTGCCGCCTGCGCGCCTGGCGGACTCGTGTCAGCGCGCGATCGACGAGATCAGCGAGCTGCTCCACTCGCTCGGGCATGAGGTCACCCAGCACGAGCCCGACTACGGGATGCTCATCAACACGGCGTTCTCGCCGCGGTACGCGAGCGGGATCCGTGACGACATCCTGCGGATGGCCCGGCCGGAGCGGCTCGAACGGCGTACGCGCGCGTTCAAACGCCTCGGGGCGGTGGCAGGTCCGTTCGTCGACCGCGCGCGGAAGCTCGAGGGCGATTACGGACGGCGCCTCTTCAGCGTCTTCGACGACCACGACGTGCTGATCACGCCGATGACGGCCCGGCCGCCCGTCGAGGTCATGCGCTGGGAGGGAATGGGAGCTCCGCGCGCGATCGAGGGCATCAGCCGCGTGTATCCCTACGCCGCCCCGTGGAACGTCCTCGGAAACCCAGCCGCAGCCGTGCCGGCGCTGCTGGACGACGATGGCCTGCCGGTCGCGGTGCAGTTGGTCGCGCGCCCGAACGACGAGCCGACGATCGTCGCGCTCGCCGCGCAGATCGAGGCCGAGCGGCCCTGGCCCGAACGGCCGCCGATCGCCGCCTAACGCGAGGGCTCTACGACGCGCACTTCGGTCCGGCCGCCGGCGTGCTGCGGCTCGCCTTCGCCGACTACCCCGATGCCTTCGGCGATCGCGAAGAACGCGCGTGCGAACGGAGACCTGTCGGTACGCGCGCGGACGTCATCCCAGGCCACCTTCTCGCGCAGCGAACGGGCCATCTGGAGGAGCGACGAGTAGTCCGCGCGGTGCTCGTGCAACGCCATGAGCATGGTGCACAGCACGTCCTCGAGCGCCATCACCCTGATCGGCATCGCGAGCACCTCGAGGTCTTCGCCGCGCGCGATGACGTCGTCGTCGATCTCCATGCCCTTCGGGTGGAAGATCAGATCGACGAGGACGTCCCCGTCCCATGCCTTGTAGAGCCATCCCTCGGGCGGCTTCTCAGGGCGCAGGCCCTCCGCCTCGAGCACCTCCAACGCGCGGTCGGCGTCCTGGGCTTTGATCATGAAATCGAGGTCCTTGCGACGCTCCGGCCCGCCGTGCGCCCAGAACGCGAGGCTCCCGCCCAGGAGGTACGGGATCTCGTTGTCGCGCAATGCCGCGACGACCTTCTTCAGCGTGTCCGAGATCTCGTCGAACGACAGCTCATTCGAGGGCATGCCGTTCCCATACCCGCGGCTTCGGGTAAGTGCACCTCGTGTCGATACGCATCGCCGCCGCCGGCGACATACACATCCGCGACGCAAACCGGGACCAGCTGAAGGAGGCGTTCTCGCGCCTGAAGGGCGAGGTCGAGCTGGTCCTGCTCGCGGGCGATCTGACGACGCACGGCGAGCCCGAACAAGGCGCGTGGCTCGCCGAGGCGTGCGCCGGGCTCGACATGCCGGTGATCGCGGTGCTCGGCAACCACGACTGGCACGCAGACAGAGCGGAGGAGCTCGTCGCGACGCTCGAGGACGCCGGCATCACCGTTCTGGAACGACAAACGCAGGTCGTCGAGCTCGACGGCTGCGAGGTCGGCATCGTCGGGCTGAAGGGCTTCGTCGGCGGCTTCCCCGGCTCGAGCCTGCCCGACTTCGGCGAGCCGCTCCTGCGCGAGGTCTACCGCCAGACGAGCGACGACGTCGCCGCGCTCGACGAGGGCCTGCGCGAGATCGCCCACTGCCCGTACCGGATAGTCCTGCTCCACTACTCGCCCTGCGCGGAGACGCTTCGCGGCGAGCCGGAAGGCATCTGGGCCTTCCTCGGCAACGAACGCATCGCGGCACCCATCCGCGAGCACGAGCCTGACCTCGTGCTGCACGGGCACGCTCACATCGGCACCTTCGAAGCGAAGATCGGAGCTTCGCCCGTCTACAACGTGTCCGTGCCCGTCATGGGGCGGGACTTCTGGGTGCTCGAGTTGGCGAGCCTAAGACGCCCGACGACGCCGATTCACTAGAGGCGGCGCAGCCGCCGGTCACGCGAGCCGGACGCTCGCTGCTTCATCAGGACGCGGGCATGGATGCTCGCGGAGCTAATCAGCACCGGGATAGAGGGTCATCCCGCCGTCGACGAACAGCGTCGTCCCGACCACGTACTCGGCCTGATCGGACGCCAGCCACGCGATCGCGCGCGCGATCTCGATCGGCTGTCCCCAGCGGCCCCACGGGATCTCATCGCGCGTCACGGACTGGTCGACGCCGGCGTTGATCGGCGTGTCGATCGCGCCGGGAGCTACCGAGCAGACACGGATCCCGCGCGGCGCGAGCTCCTTGGCGATCGACTGAACGAACAGCTTCAGCCCGCCCTTCGATGCCGCGTAGTGCGAGTAGCGCATCCACGGCATGACCTCGTGGACGCTCGTGTTCACGACGATCGAGCCGCCCCCGTCCATCAGGCGCGCGGCTTCGCGACAACAGAGGAAGGCGCCCGTCAGGTTCACGCCGAGGACCTTCTCCCACGACTCGAGCGGCATGTCGACGAGCTCGTACGGCTCCTCGAGCCCGGCGTTGTTCACGAGCAGGTCGAGACCGCCGAATGCATCCTTCGCCTCCGCGAAGCCGCGCTGCACGTCGGCCTCCTGCGACACGTCCATCTGGACCGTCACAGCCTTGCCTCCGCCCGCCTCGATCGCCTCCGCCATCGCGCGGGCGGTCGAATCGTCGCCCACGTGGTTGATCGCGACCGCGGCTCCGTGCGCGGCCAGCTCGAACGCTGTCGACTGGCCGATCCCGGAGTCGGCGCCGGTCACGATCGCGCGCCGATTCGTTAGTAGGCGTGCATCCTGCGGGTATAGGCTGAACTCGAAATCGCCCACCGGAGGGTTTCTCCCCAGACGGGCGCGGTATCAACCCAGCCATGCAGGCAAACGATCTCGACCGGGACACCCTGCGCAGGCTCGCCCAGGCGAAAGCGGGAAATGGCGCGAAGGCGATCAGCCTCTACCTGAACCTCGAACCGACCGAGTTCGCCACGCCTCCCGCACGCGCATCGGCGATCCGCTCGCTGCTCGACGAGGGCGAGAAGAAGCTCAAGGAGATCGAGCACGGGCACGCCGACCGTGCCCTGCGCGCCGATTTCCAGCGCGCCCGCGACTTCTTCGGCGGCGAGCTGCCCACCGATGGCGCCCGCGGGCTTGCGGTGTTCCTGTCCGGCGAGAGCGACCTGTTCGAAGTCATCCGGCTGCCGCGCCCGGTCCAGTCCGAGGTGGTCATCTCCGACTCGCCGTTCATCGAGCCGCTCGTCGATCTCGTGTCGGGCACGTGGTGCATCCTGCTCTGCAATCGGCGCACGGGGCGGATCTTCCGGGGCTCGAGTGACCACATCGACGAGGTCTCCCGTCTTACGTCGGAAGACGTGATGTCCCAAGCCGACGCGGGCGGCTGGTCACAGGCGCGCTATGAGCGCGGCCAGGACGAGGAGGCGCACCGCCACGTGAAGCGCGTCGCCGACCTGCTTCACAGGCGATTCCGGCGCGCGTCGTTCGACCACCTGCTCGTAGGCTCGCCGGAGGAGATCAGCTCCGATATCGAGCGAACGCTGCACCCGGACGTCGCCAAGCGGCTAGCGGGCCGGGTATCGGTGGACGTCGAGAACGCGACCGTCGACGACGTCTTCGCCGCCGCGCAGCCGGTGATCGAGGAGCATGAGCGCGCCGCCGAGCGCGCCGCGCTCGACCGCCTTCAGCAGGGCGTCGGCGCCGGCAGCCGTGGAGTGTCGGGCCTCGACGACGTCCTCGGTGTCCTGAACGAGCGCCGCGTCGAGACGCTGCTCATCGAGGAGCGGTTCCAGATGCCCGGCACGAAGTGCCCGCAGTGCGGCTCGATCTTCCCCGACGCGCTGACCAAATGCCCCGCGGACGAGACTCCGACAGAGCCGTTCGACGACATCGTCGAGGAGGCCGTCGAGCTTGCGGTCTCGCAGTCCGCGGACGTCGTAATCGCCCGCCACCACGACGACCTGGAGCAGATGGGCGGGATCGGCGCGGTGCTGCGCTTCTAGCGGTAACCCTGCTCGCGCAGGAAACGGCGGAGGTGCTTCGGGTAGCGGTCACCGCACGGGCAGAAGTCGTACCGGCCTCGGTGGTTCACGAGCTCGCCGCGCCGGAGCGCACGCCGCACGACGCGCCAGCCCGTGCGTGGCTCGCCCAGGAGGTACGTCGTCGCGACGTAGGGCGCGAGGATCGGCTTGACGTCGTCGCCGCGGTTGCTCGCGCGGGAGTACTTGCGGCGAAGCCTGCGCGACTTCGGCCGAACCTGTCCCGGGTACTGGCGAGTGACGTCGCGGAACTTCCCGTCGTCGAAGCGCCACACGTGCGGCAGGTAGCGCCAGCAGAAGTTGCACCCGTACGGCTTGAGGAAGCTGTCGTCGTGGGACAGGAATTCAGGCGGCCCGCCTCCGAGCGGCACGAGTCGCTGCTTCTTCGGGCCCCAGTTGTGCGAGCTGTGCGCGTAAGTGTCGTCGCGCGGCCGGTAGACGCTCGTGAGCCAGCAGCAGTACGCGCCGCCCGTGTAGAACTCGATGCGCACCTCGGGCTCGCCGCCGTCGAGATCGCCGACCGCGACCGAGGGCTTGCGCCCGAAATAGGCCGGCTCGTACCCGCGGCAGCAACTCGTCAGCGCGCGCTCGAAGACGAGCGCGTCGTCCTCGAAGATCCGCAACGCGAAGTCGCGATACGTGCGGCTGAACTCATCGCCCCTGCGGTCGTAGCTCAGCTCGGCCCGAATTCTCCCCTGAGCATCCCTCTCGGTCACCACGCGGGCATTTGCCGTCGCTGTGGTTGTGAGCGCGACGAGGACGATTGTCAGCGCGGAACGCATCACGAAAAGCCCGCTGTCGGACTCGAACCGACGACCCCTTCTTTACAAGAGAAGCGCTCTACCAACTGAGCTAAGCGGGCGCGCAGAGAGTCTAGGTCGCGGCGCCCACGGCGAGCTCGATGTCGCCGTGGCCGTTCGACGAGACGGGGACCTCCGGCACGTCGACGCGCAGGCCCTCGTTGAGGCGCTCCTCGAGCACGCCGAGGACGGCGCCGAAGAGGAAGTGGCGCCACGTCGCCTGAGCGAGCGCGCGCGGGTTCCCGGCGAGCCTCGGCAGATCGCGTCGCGCGGGGTGGATCCGCTCGGCCACTCCGATGAGCGGCCAGGTGCCGAAGTTCTCGGCCATCGCGGCGATGACCGCGCGCCCGATCGACGGCCCGGGGATGAACGGCTT
>Ga0114129_10007302_pt1 | contig 15735 bp, 13 predicted proteins | sample RhiMetdeltSRZDD1_FD_80071 | JGI IMG/M metagenome (GOLD analysis project Ga0114129, IMG submission 80071) | Populus rhizosphere microbial communities from Tennessee, USA - Rhizosphere MetaG P. deltoides SRZDD1 (version 2) (version 2) | ecosystem: Host-associated > Plants > Roots > Rhizosphere >... | reverse complement strand
GATTACACGGCCGCGGCTGCGTTGGCGCAATCGAGGCAAGGCGTCCTTCCGGACCTGCAGCTCCGGGCGTTGATCCATGACGCGACGCCGGCCGACTCGTTCAGTCGAATGCGTCTTCGATTCAAGACTGCACCGGTCGTCGATCTCTTCTTCAACCACCGGTACACCGGTGACGTGGCTCCGACCGTCTACCGCGCGCCGTTCCGTTTCAATCGTCTGAAGCTCGACACGCTGGGAATCGGCATCGAGAAACCATTCACGCTCGGCCAGGCCGTCGATGTGGCCGTTGGAGCCTCGTTTCAGAGCAGCTCGAGGCTCGGCCTCGTCGAATACCTGCCGGATGTCGCCGAGCGGATCAACGAAGGCCGCGGACACGTCACGATGTCGAAGTTCGTGAATCGCGATCGAGTGACCGTGACCGGGTTCTACGCGCGGCAGTCGATCCAGGCGAACGTTGCAGGCGCGGCGGCGCGCGTTCGGGATTTCGTCGGGTCGACGGTCGCGTACGAGTTCTTTCGGCCGTCGACGTTTCGACATCGCTTCGACACGAGAGGCATTGAAGTGTCCGCCGGCGTGCTGTCCGATCGGGAAACATACCCGGATGCGCCGCGGCCGGACATCGTGGTGCGCCGGTTCGACTATTTCGGCGGTGTCTCGGCTCGCGGCCTTGCCGCCGGACGGTTCGATGTCACATTCAAGCCCAGCGTCTTCTCGTCCGATGTGAGCCCCGACGCGTCACAGCGAAACGCGCAGTACCGTTCGACGCTCGTGCCGCTGTACCGCATCGTCGACCCTGAACGCCAGCCGGGAATTCCAGGGTTCGATGTCAGCCCAGCCGGTCTTCATCTCGCCTCGCTGACTCTCGCCTTCCCGGTCAGTCGCGACGTTGCGCTCAGCGGATCGGATTTCTTCTGCGGCGAGAGCGTCGGGGTTGCTCTGTACACGACGTGGTACGCTGCACATCGCCCGGGGACGACGTTCCTGGGCACGTTTCAGTACGACGTCAAGCGGTTCTATGTCGCGAGCACGACGCGGCACTTGTTCTCGGTGGGATTGAGCGTCGGTTTCTGAGAGAGCCGCACCGATGGCCGAGAAGCGAACATGGCGGCGGAGAGCGCAGCGAGTCTCACGCCACGTCGTCGTCCGCGGTTCAGTGTTGGCGATGCTGGTGGCGGTTGCATGCGCCGGACGCGAGTCGCGCTCAGCGATGAGTCCGTCGGCCGCCGTCCCTTGCACGAAACCTAACGCGACCGGCGATCCGAATACGTCGTCGCCGCCCCGATGTGTCAGCTTTTCGGGGTTCGACTGGGTCGTCAAGGCCAGCCCCCGTTTCGAGCCGGGACCCAACGCCTGGTCTGACGCCGTTTCGAACCTGTGGGTCGACGAACGCGGACTTCACCTCAAGATCACAGGAAACGCCGGTCAGTGGCGCGCGTCCGAGGTGGCGCTCAATGGCTCGTTCGGCTACGGGACATATACCATCCGGACGGCGACGCGGCTCGCCGATCTCGACCGCAATGTCGTATTCGGCTTTTTTGTGTACGACTACGCGGATCCGGCGTTCAGTCATCGCGAGATCGACATCGAGTATTCGCCGTCGCTCGGATTCACGGCCGGCAAGAACGCTCATTTCACCGTTCAGCCGTTTACCCTCGCCGGTCGCACGCATGACTTTGCCGCCGATCCGGGACTCTCGAGCGGTCAGCATTCGTTCGAGTGGCGGAGCGACAAGGTCATGTTCCAGAGCGCTGGGGAAACGTGGACTCTCACCGCGCCGGACGTGCCGCGACCAGGGCGCGAGAACGTACGCCTCAATCTCTGGCTGTTCAAAGGGCTTCAGCCGACCAACGGCTCCGAAGCAGAAGTCGTGATCAGCAGTTTCGAGTACCAGCCGTAGACTGGTTCGCCGCAAACGAAGTGCGTTCAGACGCCGAGCACAAGCTGAGCGCTTTTACATTCTGAAGGCGCGATTACACCGCACGTAACCCTGCCGTACGCACATTCCGCGAAAAGCGGCGCCACACGACACGAGCCGACAGGCACCGGTGTTGCCCACCGTCGCGCCGCAAAGGAGGAATGCATGACGGCAAATGCCAGGCACCTGTGCTTGAGCCTTGCGGCGATGAGCTTCGGGCTCGTCGCGCTTTCGAACTACTCGACGACCGTGGTCGCCCAGTCGGGACCCACGGTGTTCGACACGAATCTCGCGGTTCGCACCGTGGTGTCGGGCCTCTCGCAGCCCACGTCGATGGCGTTTCTGGCGGCGGACGACTTTCTCGTCCTCGAGAAGCCGACCGGTCAGGTCAAGCATGTCGTCAACGGCGCGGTTACGGGCGTTGCGCTCGACCTGGCGGTCAACAACAATTCCGAACGAGGGCTCCTTGGAATCGCCCTCCATCCATCGTTCGCGACCAACCACTTCGTCTACCTGTACTGGACGTGTACCGCACCCGTCCCCGCGAACCCGATGTTTCCGTCGGCCGACGAGTGCCCCAATCAGCCGGCCACGGGCGCGGACAGCGGTAATGTGCTGGCAGTGCCGCTGCTCGGCAATCGCGTCGATCGGTTCGTGTGGAACGGATCGACGCTCGCCTTCGACCGCAATCTGATCAAGCTGCGCTCGTTTCAGAACGATCAGACGAACGGCACGCCGCGTGGAAACCACAACGGCGGCGTGATTCGATTCGGGCCGGATGGAAAGCTCTACATCATCATCGGCGACAACGGACGGCGGGGGCAGCTTCAGAATCTGGAGAACGGCCCGTTCGGGCCCGGTCAACCCGACGATCAGTTCGGCGGACCGCAGCCGGATCGCGCGCACTTCACCGGCGTGATCATCCGCCTCGACGATGATGGGGCGGCGCCGGCCGACAATCCGTTCTTCGAAGCCGGCGGCCGGATGGGCGGCGAAGCCGGCGCGAACGTCCAGAAGATCTTCGCGTACGGCGTGCGCAACAGCTTCGGGCTGGCGTTCGATCCGCTGTCAGGGAATCTGTGGGATCAGCAGAACGGCGACGACAGCTTCGACGAGTTGAATCGCGTCGAGGCGGGCGCGAACCTCGGCTGGATCCAGGTGATGGGGCCGGCCTCGCGCGTCGCGCAGTTCAAGGAAATCGAAACGACGCCGCCCTTCGTCGGCCTGCAGCAGGCCCGCTGGCCGCCGTCCAACATCGCCGATACGCCCGCCGAAGCGTTGTCGCGCCTGTTCATGCTCCCGGGCGCGCGCTACAGCGATCCCGAGTTCAGCTGGAAGTTCGCCGTCGCGCCCGCCGGCATCGGCTTCCTCAACAGCCGCGCGCTCGGACCGCAATACCGAGGTGACCTCTTCGTCGGCGCGGCGCGACCGACTCTCGACAACGGCTACCTCTTTCACTTCAACCTGACGGGCAACCGCCGGAAGATCGGCGTCGACGATCCGCGGCTCGAGGACCGCGTCGCAGACAACGCCGCCAAATTCGATCCGACGGAGAGCGAGAGCCTGCGGTTCGGTTCCGGCTTCGGCATCGGCACCGACATCCAGACCGGTCCGAACGGAAACCTCTTCGTCGTTTCGCTTTCCAACGGCTCGGTGTACGAGATCTTCCGGAGGTAAAGACCCGGAGCCGCTATCGGGCAAAGATGTTCTTGATGACGAAGCCGATATTGGCGGGGCGTTCGGCGAGGCGGCGCATGTACCACGGGAACCACGACTCGCCGTACGCGATCAGCACGCGTAACGGTTCGCCGGCCTGCACGAGCCGCTGCTGGAGCGGGCGCTGGATGCCGTAGAGCATCGCGTACTCGTACGCATCTTTCGGAACGCCGCGGTCGCGGATGAACTGGCGGAGCCGATCGATCAGCCGCGGATCGTGCGTCGCGATGTGCAGCAGACCGCCCGCCTGCCGCGCATCACTGTCCTGCGGGCGCAGCAGCCGGCACGCGAGCGCGTAGAAGTTTTCGTCGACGTCGCGTTTCTTCGGGAACGCGACGTCCGGCGGCTCGAGGTACGCGCCCTTCACGAGTCGAATCGCGGCGCCGAGCGGCACCAGCGCCTCGACGTCCTTCGCGCTGCGATACAGGTACGCCTGGATGGCGACGCCGACGTACGGCGATCGCGCCCGCGTGCGGCGGAACAGTTCGATTGTCGGATCGACGTACGGCGAGCTCTCCATGTCGATCCAGACGATCGCGCGGTTCTGGGCCGAGCGGTCGACCAGGCGCTGAAGGTTCCGGAACGCGAGCTCGCTGTCGAGGTCGAAGCCAAGCTGCGTCGGCTTGATCGAGACCTGGGCGCGCAGGCCGCTCGCGCGGATGCGATCGAGCACATCCAGGTAATGCGCGGTCACCGCTTCGGCCTCGTCAAGTCTCGTGAGGTTCTCGCCGAGCTTCGTGAAGATGGTCCCGATGCCCTGCCGATCCTGCGCGATCGCCGCCGCCAGCGCATCCTCGAACCGCTCGCCGGGCATGAACGCCGAGACCGATCGCTTCACGAACGCGGTCCGCATGGCACGCTCGCGCAGAAACGCGTTCGTCGACATCGCCAGGAGGATCTTTCGCGCGACAGACAAATCTGAAATCACATCATTCCCTTGATTAGGCCGCCGTCGACCTGGATGTGGGCGCCGGTGATGTACGACGCGGCGTCCGACAGCAGGAAGGCGCCGGCGCGCCCGAACTCGTCCGGCGACCCGTAGCGGCCGAGCGGCACGGTGGCGATCACCCGCGATCGGTGCTCGTCGAGCGTCGTGCTGCTGCGCTTCGCGTTGATCTCGTCGAGGTACCGCAGACGATCGGTCTCGATGCGGCCGGGAATCAGCGTGTTCACGCGGATGCGGTCGGGCGCAAGGTCGAGCGCCAGCGTTTTCGCGAGCGATGTCACCGCCGATCGAAGCACGTTCGACAGCGCGAGATTCGGGATCGGCTCCTTCACCGACGAGGAGGTACCAATGAGGATCGCGCCGCCGCCGCGCGCTTTCATCGACGGCACGACGATCCGTACGGTGCGGACGACGCTCATGAGAAGAAGATCGAAGGCGCTCTGCCACGCCGCATCGTCGAAGCTCAGGGCGGTGCCCGTGGGCGGACCGCCGGTGTTCGCGTACAGCGCGTCGACCCCACCGAACGTGGCCATCGTCTCGGCGTGCCAGCGAGCGATGTCGTCGGCCCGGCTCAAATCGGCCGCGACCGCATGAACGCGGGCGCCGGTCTCGGTGGAAATCTTCTCCGCGGCCCTGGCGATCGCCTCCCGGTCCCGCGACGCGATCGATACTGACGCGCCCTCGCCCGCCAGCGCCCGCGCCACCGCGTAGCCGAGCCCCTTGCTCGCCCCGCCGATCATCGCCACCTTGCTTCGTAGTCCGAGTTCCATCGCGTCAACCTGTAACTTCCAGCGGTGAACGTTCCACTTTCACCATTTTCGAGTTTTAAGTTTTAAGTTTTACGTTTGCGAATTCCATTACGCGATCCAGCGCCTCCAGAGTAGTCGCGTCCAGCGTCCCACCCGGCGGGCGAATGGCGGCGCTCGCGATCGCGCCGCGGCGCCGCAGCACCTCTTTGCGAATCGCCATGCCGATCGCTTCCTGGAACTCGAACCGCATCAGCGGCACTTTCCGGTAGAACACATCGGACGCATCGTCGACGCGGCCCGCGCGGAACAGCGTCACGATTTCGACGAGAATCGCCGGAAACGCGAACCCTGTCATCGCACCGGCGGCGCCGGCCATCAGCTCCTCGATCAGAAACACGCCGCCGAGCCCGCCGTAGATCTTCACGTCGAGATCCTTCGCTTGCTCGAGGATGCGCGATGTCTTGTACGGCGTCGGCGGATCCTCGAGCTTGATCGTGCGCGCCGCGGGAACGTCGCGGGCGATGCGCACCAGCAGCGACGGTTCCATCGCGTAGCCGGAGATCGGCGGGTAATCCTGCACGACGATCGGGATGTCGACCGCCGAGGCGACGGCGGCAAAATGCTTCACGACCGCGTCGGAGTTGATCTTCGCCATCCGCGGCGGGCTGATCATGACCGCCGACGCCCCCGCCTGTTTCGCACGCCGCGTGTACTCGACACACGTCCGCCACCCATCGGCTGTCGTACCGGCCACGACCGGGACGCGTCCGTTTACATGCGACAGGACGATGTCGAGCACGCGATCGCGCTCGGCGTCCGTCAGTCGCGCCACCTCGCTCGTGACGCCGAGCGCCGTGAACCCGCTGACGCCGTCGGCGAGAAACAGATCGACGACGCGCTGAAGACCGATCGGATCGACATCGCCCGAGGAATCAAAGGGCGTAGGCAGGACGGAGTAGACGCTCACCGAGACGCTCGCGGCGATTCGACGTCAGCGCTCGACGGCCTGCCGAAAGTACGCGTCGGTGCCGTCGACCCAGTCCTGTCGCACCGGGCTGAACACGTCGATGACTTCCGTATCCTCGACGACGTCCACACGGTGTTCGGCCCAGGACGGAATCTGGAGCGCTTCACCGGCGCGGACGAGAATTTCTTCGCCGGCGACGTGGAATCGAAGCGCGCCGCTCACCACGTAGCTGACCTGCTCGTGATCGTGCTTGTGCAGCGGCACCACGGCGCCGCGCGCAAGGTTGAAGCGCGCGATCGTCATCCGGTCGGCCGTGAGAAACCGGCGGCGGACTCCCGGCGCCAGCTCCTGCGTCGGCACGTTGTCCCAGCGGTGAAGAATGGCAGTTGGCATCGTGATTGAACATTCTAGCCCGGCCTATGGACGAGGTCGCATCCGCGAGCGCACGGGCCTGGGCGGTCTCCGTGCTCACGCTGTCGGCGGCAGTCGTCGTCCTTCACGAAGCCGCCACGATTCTCGCGCCCATCTTCGTGGCCGTGCTCCTCGCGTACGCGCTGGATCCGGTGGTCGTCGCCCTGACCCGTGTTCGCGTGCCGCGGCCGGTCGCTGCGGTGCTCGTGTACGCAATGCTCGCGCTGGCGGTGGGGAGCGTATCGGTCGCCGCGGCGTACCAGGTCGAGGCGTTCGTCGACGATTTCCCGACAAGCTTCGCGGCGGTCAAACAGCGATGGGAGTCGGAGCCGAACGAGCGACCAGCCGGAGGTCCGGTCGATCGCCTCAAGCGCGCCGCGACAGAGCTGAACGCGGTGCTGAATCCGCGTGCGGCAGCCGCTCCGGGCGTCGCGCGCGTCATGCCGGTCGAACCGGGATTCAACCTGGGTGAGATGTTCGTGAGCGCGCGACGCGGGGTCGCGCGATTCACGCTGCGCGCCTTCATCATCGCGGTCCTCACATTTCTACTGCTCGCGACGGGCGACTCGTACAAGCGAAAGCTCCTGAAGCTCGCCGGCCCGCGATGGGAAGAACGCAAGCTGACGCTCGACGTCATCCGCACCATCGATCGGCAGATCCAGCGCTATCTCCTCGCGCGGCTGTTGATCAGCGGCATCGTCGCCGTCGCGACGGCGTTCGCCCTGCTGATGCTGGGCGTCTCGCATGCGCTCGTGTGGGGCGCCATCGCCGGGGTGCTCAACGTCCTGCCGATCGTCGGCCCGACCATCGCCTGCGCATCGATCGCGCTCGCGGCGCTGCTGCAGTTTCAGACCATCGAGATGACGATGGCCGCCGGCGGCGTCGCCGTCGCGATTGCGGCGCTCGAAGGCAACCTGATCACGCCGCTGCTCACGGGCCGTGCGGGCGAGCTGAACACCGTCGCGGTGTTCGTGTCCGTGCTGATGTGGGGGTGGATCTGGAGCATGTGGGGACTGCTCCTCGCAGTCCCCATCATGGTGGCCGTCAAGGCCGCGGCGGATCACCTCGAGCCGCTACAGCCTCTCGGCGAGCTGCTGGGTCGTTAGCCGTTCGCCGGCTTGACGGTCACGAACACGTCGCGGCCGTCGCGGTTGATCAGGAGCAGCGCCGGCTTGTCGCTCGACCTGCGCACCGCCGCGCGGAGATCCTCGACCGACTTGACCGGCTGGCGGTTCACTTCCTGAATGATGTCGCCCGCGCGGATGCCGGCTTCGGCCGCGCGCCCGTCGGGATCGACGTCCTCGACGACGAGCCCTTTGCGGTCGGGCGCCACCGAGATGCCGAGCGCCGCCTTGTCCGCATCGCTCGGGTTCTGGCCGTCGCCTCGCCGCGCGTTGCGCTCCGGGCCGGCTTCGTCGAGCTTCACCGACAGGCGCTTCTCCGCGCCGTCACGGATGATGACGAGCTCCGCCGCCGCGCCGGGTCCGGCGTCCGCCACCCGGTTGCGCAGCGTGTTGTAGTCGCGCACCGGCTGGCCGTTGAACGACACGATCACATCGCCTCGCTTCAGGCCGGCACGCTCCGCCGCGCTGCCTTCGTTGACGCCGCTGACGATCGCGCCCTTCGCCTCTTTCAGCCCCAGGCTCGACGCCATGTCGGCGGTCACCTGCTGCACCGTCACGCCGAGCTGTCCGCGCGTGACCTTGCCCTTCGTCCGCAGGTCTTCCATCACGTGCTTCGCCATGTTGACCGGAATCGCGAAGCCGATGCCGATGTTGCCGTCCGACGTCGACATGATCTGCGAGTTGATGCCCACGAGCTCGCCTTTCGTGTTGACGAGCGCGCCGCCCGAGTTGCCGTGGTTGATCGGCGCGTCGGTCTGCAGGAAGTCCTCGTAGCTGCCGTCGCCGACGCCCGTCGAGCGTCCCTTCGCGCTGATGATGCCCATCGTCACCGTCTGACCGACGTTCAGCGGGTTGCCGACCGCCAGGACGACGTCGCCCACCTTGACCGCGTCCGAGTTGCCGAGCGCGATCGCGTTGAAGGACGAGCCGTTGACTTTGAGCAGCGCGAGATCGCTCGGCTTGTCGGTGCCGATGACCTTCGCCGTCAGCGTCCGGCCGTCGGTGAAGTCGATGCTGATGTTGTCGGCGCCCTCGACGACGTGATTGTTCGTCAGGATGTAGCCGTCGGTCGTCACGACGACGCCGGAGCCGAGCGCGTTCTGGCGGAACCGCGGGATCTGCGGACCGCGCCGGCCGCGCTGACCGGGCTGGCCGAAGAACTGACCGAAGAAATCATCGGGTACCTGGAAGTCGGTCGGCGACACGCGCGAGCGCCCCTGGGCGCGCACGGTGACGACCGCCGGCGACACGACGTCGACGACGTCGGCATACGAATCGCGCCCGCCGGCGACGGCATGGGCGATTGGCGTCGTGGTGGTCGCCGCGTGGACGACGGCCGGCTGCGCGTCGGTCGCGAAGCCGTGCCATGCGGCGCCGGAGACGAGCAGTACGGCTGCGGCCACCGCAAGCGCGCCGCGGCGGACGCGCTGAGAGAGCGTGAAACGGTTCATAACGATGTTCCTTTCATCCTCTGGATCGGGTGAAGCCCGACTCGGGCTCCATCCGGATCGATTCTATGGACTTAGACGAAGGGCTCCCTTGCGGGGCCGTTGCACCACCATTACATCGGTGAAAGGAACCGGACCTCAAATGTCGAACCCTTCCCCGGCTCGCTCTGGACGGCGACCGTGCCGCCGTGCGCTTCGACGATCGCCTTGACGAGGCTCAGGCCGAGGCCGAGGCCGCGCTCCGCACGGCTCTTGTCGCCGCGGAACAGACGATCCCAGATGTGCCGGAGCTCATCGGGAGGAATGCCGGGACCCGTGTCGGCGACGCGAAGGATCGCTACATCACCGTCGCGGTCGATGTCGACGCGGACCGAGCCGCCCGATGGCGTGTATTTGACCGCGTTATCGATGAGGTTTGCGGCGACCTGCTCCAATCGCGTACGGTCAGCAAGCACGGTGATGTCTGCGCCTTCTGCCTTTCCCGCCTCTCCTGCCCCACCTGCCTCTCCTGCCCTGCCTGCCCCTCCCGCCAACGTGACGCCCTTTGCGTCCGCCACCTCGCGATAGAGATCGATCGCGCGCTCGACGATCTCGGACAGGCGGACCGGCTCGCGCTTCAACTGCATCGCGCCGCTCTCCGCTTCCGAGATGTCCATCAGCGTGTTCAGCATGACCAGCACGCGATCCGTCTCCTCGACGCAGTCGGCGAGCGCCTCGCGATAGCGCTCCACGCTCGGCTCGCCCGCGAGCGCCATTTCGGCGGTGCCGCGCAGGCGGGTCAGCGGCGTACGGAGATCGTGCGACACGTTGTCGAGCGATCCGCGCATCGCGGTCACGAGCCCTTCGATCTTGTCCAGCATCGAGTTGAACAGCACCGTGAGCTCTTCGATCGCATCGTCGTACTGGCGCGGCTCGTGACCGTCGATCGGCACGCGCGCATCGGTGCGGCCCGTGCGGATGATCCGCCGCACGGCCTGCGTCAGACGCCTGATCGGATAGAGCGCCGACTGCGTCGCCAGCCACCCGCCCGTGAGGCCAATCACGACGATCAGCAGCGTGACGAGGCCGAGCACCGCGCGAAAGCGCGCCAGCAGATCGTCGCGCGCCTCGGTGCTCTTGCCGACCTGGACGAGCGTCCCGTCCGCCAGCTGCGCCGACGCCGTCTCGGTCTTCGAGAGATCCCATCCTTCCGGGCCGCTGAGCACCACCGCCTCGACGCCGCGATCGATCACCCGGACGAACAGCCGTTCCGGCGCGGTCGCCTGTTCAGCCTGGACGGTCGCCGCCAGCCGTCGAATGCCGCCGCGCGCGTACGCCGCGGCGTACTCGCCCAGCTTCGCGCGGATGATCTGCTGGTCCCGCTGCGCCAGCGACACGGAGGTCAGGTAGTAGGTGACGAAGACGATCGCGATCGCGCCGAGGACGAACAGCGTCGCGTACCAGAGCGCGATGCGGAGGCCGAACGTGTTACGCGCGAAGGACATAGCCGACGCCACGGACCGTGTGCAGCAGCTTCTTCTCGAACGGCCGATCGATCTTCTCGCGCAGCCGGCTCACGAGCACGTCGACGATGTTGGTCTGCGGATCGAAGTTGTACTCCCAGACGTGCGAGAGGATCATCGTCTTCGAGACGACCTTGCCGGCGTTGCGCATCAGGTACTCGAGCAGCGCGAACTCGCGCGGCCGGAGGTCGATCGGCGCGCCGGCGCGCGCCACGCGGCGGGACAGCAGGTCGAGCACGAGATCGTCGACCGTCAGCGTCGTCGGCTCCGCGATGCGCGAGGACCGGCGAACGAGCGCCTGCACGCGCGCGAGCAGCTCGGCGAACGCGAACGGCTTCGTCAGGTAATCGTCGCCGCCGGCCTGCAGCCCGCGGACGCGGTCGTCGACCGATCGCCGGGCGCTCAGAATGAGGACCGGCAGCGCGATCTGCTTTCGGCGGAGCTCCTCGATCAGCGACAGACCGTCGCGCTTCGGCAGCATGAGATCGACAATCGCGACGTCGTACGCGTTGGCGACTGCCGACGCGAGGCCGGCCTCGCCGTCGGCGACGCGGTCGACCGCGAAACCCGCTTCGCGCAGACCGCGAGCGACGAACTCCGCAATCGTGTCGTCGTCTTCGACGAGCAACGCTCGCACCGAAAGATCATAACGGGGCGAAGGGGCGGATCGGCTTGCGAAGGTGCTGATCGGCTTGCGAACGTGTGGCATATTACACGGTCATTTGACTATTCATTTACACATGATGTATAACGATGGCCCGATGGGGTCGGACCAGTACCGGCCGGCGCTCGATGCGGCCATTCGTGAGTACGAGGAGCTCGGGCAGAAGCGGCGCGAGATCGACGATCGGCTCGCCCAGCTCGCCCACACGATCGGAACGCTGACGAAGCTGCTCGGCCTGACGCCGACCGTCCCGCTCGGCCTGACCGACGCCTGCCGGCTGGCGCTGCGCGGTGCCGGTCTTCCCCTGACGCCACTCGAGGTTCGCGATCGCCTTGCCGCGATCGGCGTCGACCTGTCGGTCTACACCAACGAGCTCGCGGCGATTCACACGATTCTGAAACGTCTCAACGAGTCGGGCGAAATCCGGTTCGTGTCGAAGGGCCGGGGCAAGCCGGCCTACATCTGGAACTTCCCGGTCACGCCTGTGCTCCTCACGAGGGAAGTCGTCGAGCGCATGCGGCAGGAGCGTGGCGAGAGCGAACGCCAGCCGGATCCGAAGTCACCGGGACGCCGGAAAGGCAGGAAATCGTGGACCTGAACGCGCGGCGCCGGTTTTATGCAGAGGAAATTCAGGCGACCTCGAACCTGACGAGCGCGGCGGTCGTCGAGGCGCTGGCGACGGTGCCGCGCGAGCGATTCCTGCGCCAGGGTCCGTGGACGATCCGCGGCGAGGCCGACTTCCAGGCGTCGCCGCGCCGGACCATCGACGCCGACCCGCGACACGTCTATCACAACGTCGCGATCGCCATCGATCCGCAGCGTCATCTGTTCAACGGCGCGCCTGGCATCCTGGCGCTGGCCATCGACGCGCTGATGCTCGAACGCGGGAACCGCGTCCTTCACATCGGTCCGGGAACCGGGTACTACACCGCGCTGATGGCCGAGATCGTCGGACCGGACGGCCGCGTCGTGGCGATCGAAGTCGACGACGAGCTCGCGCTCGAGGCGCGGGCGAACCTGGCGTCGATGCCGTGGGTGGATGTCCGGCACGGCGACGGCCGCAGCGCGCCCGGCGGAATCTTCGACGCGATCCTCGTCAACGCGGGCGTCACCCATCCGGTGCGCGAATGGCTCGACGCGCTGACGCCCGGCGGCCGGATGATTCTGCCGCTCACCGCCGGCTTTGCCCCGGCATTTCCAATCGGAAAAGGCTTACTGCTCCTGCTCACCCGCACGACGGATCCCGACGTTCTCGATTGCCGCGTGCTGACCTTCGTCGCTATCTATTCGGCCATCGGCCTTCGCGACGAGACGATCAACCGCGAGCTTGGACTCGCGCTGCGCGCGAACATGATGCCGCGGCTGGCTCACCTCCGACTCGATCCGCACGACAGGACCGAGAGCTGCTGGCTGCACACCGGGGCCGGCTGCTTCTCGACAGCACTTTCGTAAGCCAATCAGCACGTTCGCGAGCCGATCAGCACGTTCGTAAGCCGATCAGCACCTTCGCGAGCCGATCAGCACCTTCGTGACACCGATCAGCACGTTCGCAAGACCGATCAGCACGTTCGCAAAACCGACCAGCGCTGTCGCACGCCGATCTTTGGTTGGACCGTTGCATTGCGCGTAGTACGATTGGAAGGTTCGCTCCGACGCCACGTCCGCCCCGCCCTCGACCCGGCCCGTTCCAAGACCGCGACCCACCTGTCGAGCCGTCAAGCGGACGGGAAAGGCTCTTTTCGTGACACGCGTTCGAGTCGTTCTCCTTATAACGTTGTGTGCCGCGGCGGCGAGGCCAGCTGGAGCGCAGCCACCACTGGCGCCATCGAGCCCGTTTCTCGGCGGCGTCCCCGCCGGAACGGCGACGTCGGAGCCGCTGAAGCTGACGGTGGTCGACGCGATCCTGCGCGCGCTCGATCACAATCTCGGCGTGCTGACGGCGGACGAAGCGCTGGGACGCGCGCGCGGCGCACGATGGCTGGCGCTCGGCGACCTGTTGCCGAACGTCAGCGCCCGTCTGAGCGAGACGCGCCAGAAGATCAACCTCGCGGCGTTCGGGTTCGGCGCGCCCGGCGGTCCGTCGTTTCCCGGCGTGCCCGACATCGTCGGGCCGTTCAACGTGTTCGACGCGCGGCTCCTCGTCTCGCAGTCCGTGTTCGATCTCGAAGCGATCAACGACGCGCGATCGGAGGCCTATTCGATCGACGCCGCGAAGCTCACGCGGCAGCAGGCGCGCAACTTCGTCATCCACGTCGCGGGCAACGCCTACATTCAGGCGCTCGCGCAGTCCGCGCGCGCCGACGCGGCGCGCGCCCAGCTCGAGACCGCCGGGGCGCTCCATCGGCAGGCCGTCGACTTGAAACAAGGCGGCATCATCGCCGGCATCGACGTGCTGCGCGCGCAGGTGCAGCTCATGACGCAGCAGCAGCGAACGACGGCCGCCGCGAACGACTTCGACAAAGCGAAGCTCGTGCTCGCTCGCCTGATCGGGCTGCCGATCGGCCAGGCCTTCGCGCTCGATCCCAATCTGCCCGACATCCCGCCGGCTTTCGCGACGATCGATCAGGCGGTCGAGCGCGCGTATGCGGCGCGACCCGACTACCAGGCGGCGCTCGCGCGCGTGCGCGCCGCCGAAGCGACGCGCGCGGCCGTCGTCGGATCCGCGCTCCCGTCGGTGCGCGTGAACGCCGACGTCGGCGAAATCGGGCTCTCGGTCGCCGACGCGAAGAATACGTTCGCCGTCGCCGGCGTCGTGAACGTCCCGGTGTTCAACGGCGGGCGCACGCACGGCCGCCTGCTGCAGGCCGACGCGGACATTCGCGCGCGGCGCGCGGAGGCCGACGATCTCAAGGCGAGCATCTACTACGACGTCCGCACCGCGTTTCTCGACCTGGAGACAACGACCGAGCAGCTCCGCGTGGCGACGACGGCTCGCGACCTGGCTGCGCAGCAGCTGACGCAGGCTCGCGATCGGTTCGCAGCCGGCGTCGCCAACAACGTTGAAGTCGTGCAGGCGCAGGAGGTGGTCGCGCTCGCCGAGGAACAGTTCATCGCCGCGCAGTACGGATTGAACCTCGCGAAAGGCGCGCTGATCCGCGGGCTGGGCCTGTCCGAAGCCGCGCTGCGCCAGCTGATCGGAGGGGGTCGCTGATGGCCCTCTTCGAGGATCGCCGCATCCGCGCCGCGCTGCTCGTCGTCGTGCTGATCGTCATCGGCATCGGCACCTGGCTGTGGCTGACGGCCGGACGCGAGACGACGGACGACGCGCAGGTCGACGCGCGCGTCACGCAGATCGCCGCGCGCGTGGGCGGGACGGTCCAGCGCGTGCACGTCGACGACAACCGGCCGGTGGACGAAGGCGCGACGCTCGTCGAGATCGATCCGCGCGACTACCAGGTCGCGCTCGACAAGGCGCGCGCCGCGCTGGCCGACGCGCGCGCGACGGCGCTCGCCGCGCAGAGCGAGGTCCCGATCACGTCGCAGACGGCCAGCAGCAACGTGACGACGGCGCAAAGCGGCGTGATGCAGGCCGGGAGCGCGATCGCGGCCGCGCAGAAACAGGTCGAGGCGGCGCATGCACGTCTGACGGCCGCGCAGGCCAAGCAGCGCGAGCAGGAAGCGCTGGCGGCGAAGGCGGCCCGCGACGTCGAGCGCCTGCGCGGGCTCCTCGCGAAAGACGAGATCTCACAGCAGCAGTTCGACGCGGCGCAGGCGGCGGCGGAATCGTCGCGCGCGTCGGCCGATTCCGCGCGGGCGCAGATCGCCGAAGCGGAAGCCGGCGTGCTCGTGGCCGACAGCCAGCTCGCACAGGTGCGCGCCGCCGAACGGTCGTCGCACGCCGCGCTGGACGCCGCGCGCACCGGCCCCGAGCAGGTGAAGCAGACGACCGCACGCGCCGAAGCCGCGCAGGCGCAGGTCAAACAGGCCGAGGCCGCGCTCGCGCAGGCCGAGCTGAACCTTCAGTACACGACCATCAAGGCGCCGATCAAAGGCATCCTCAGTCGTAAGAGCGTGGAGGTCGGACAGGTCGTGCAGCCCGGCCAGCCGCTCTTCGCGATCATCCCGCTCGAGAACGTGTGGGTGACGGCGAACTTCAAGGAGACCCAGCTCAAGGACATCCGGCCGGGCCAGAAGGCGATCGTCAAGGTCGACGCGTACGGCGGACGCGCCTTCAACGGCCACGTCGACAGCATCGCCGCGGCAACCGGCGCGCGGTTCAGCCTCCTGCCGGCGGAGAATTCCACCGGCAACTTCGTCAAGGTCGTGCAGCGCGTGCCGGTCAAAATCGTGCTC
>Ga0114129_10007301_pt1 | contig 15735 bp, 10 predicted proteins | sample RhiMetdeltSRZDD1_FD_80071 | JGI IMG/M metagenome (GOLD analysis project Ga0114129, IMG submission 80071) | Populus rhizosphere microbial communities from Tennessee, USA - Rhizosphere MetaG P. deltoides SRZDD1 (version 2) (version 2) | ecosystem: Host-associated > Plants > Roots > Rhizosphere >... | reverse complement strand
GCGATGCGGCATCCACCGTTTGCGGACGGGCCGAGCCGTCGACGTGCGTAATGGCCGGCAGATCGAGCGTCGATCGCACCTGGCAGGTCTCGAGCATGAACGGCGCGTCGTGATCGAGATCGAAATGATCGCGTGCCCGCTCGGCCACCACCGCGGGTGCGAACGGTCGAAAGGCCTCGCGTTTCTTGACGAACGCGTTGACGCGATCGCGCATCGCGGGATTGCGCGGGTCGGCGAGGATCGAGCGCGCCCCGAGCGCGCGCGGGCCGAACTCCATGGCGCCCTGAAACCAGCCGACGACCTCGCCGCGTGACAGCCTTTCGGCGACGCGATCGACGAGCGTGGCCTCGTCGGTCAGGACCTCGATGCGCACACCGCTGCCGGCGAGCAGCGTCTGGATTTCGCCGGTCGAATACGACGGCCCGAGCAACACGTGCTGCAGCCGCTGCCGCGGTGGGGCGTGGCCCGTGACGCGCCGATGGGCGATCGTCGCCGCGCCGAGCGCGGCGCCGGCATCCGATGCCGCCGGTTGCACGAACAGCTCCTCGAACGGACCGTCACGAAGGATGCGGCCGTTCGCGACGCAGTTGAGCGCCACGCCGCCGGCCATGCACAGCCGCGGCAATCCTGTCTGCTGATGCAGCCACGCGGCCTTGGCCAGGAGGATCTCTTCGAGAACGACTTGCGCGCTTCGCGCCACGTCCCTGGCGAATTGATCGAGCTCCGACTCCGGCTCGCGCGGCGCGCGGCCGAACAGTTTGCAGAGCGCCTCCGAAAACATCCGCGCGCCGCCGAGAAAGTCGAAGTACTCGAGGTTCAGCCGGAACTGACCGCCCGGCAGCACTTCGATCAGCCTGCGCATCTGGTCCGCGTAGTCCGGCTGTCCGTACGGCGCCAGGCCCATCACCTTGTACTCGGCGTCGTTGACGTCGAAGCCGAGATACGACGTGATCGCGCTGTAGAACAGTCCGAGCGAATGAGGAAACCGCACGTCCTCGAACAGCTCGATGCCGGCGCTGCCGGCCCGGCCGTACGACGTCGTCGACCACTCGCCGACCGCATCCACCGTCAGCAGCGCCGCGTCTTCCCATCCCGAGAAATCAAATGCCGAAGCCGCGTGCGCCAGGTGGTGTGGAACGAATTCGACGCGGCCTTCCCAACCGATCAGCTCGCGCAGTTCGCGGGCGGGCCGGGCGGCATCGAGCTTGAAGAGAAATGGCGGCGTGACTGGTGGAACGTTCGGCAGCCCCATCCAGAGCTGCCGATCGAGCTTGGCGACGGGATCTTCGTACCACGCGATGCAATCGACGTCGGCGATGGTGAGGCCCGCCCTGGCCAGGCACCACCTGAACGCCTGGCGCGGCAGCGAGGCGTCGTGCTTGACGCGAGAGAACCGTTCTTCCTGCGCTGCGGCGACGAGCCGCCCTCCGGCCAGCACGCAACACGACGCATCGTGAAAATGCGCCGCGATGCCGACTACGACCGGATCACGCACTCCATTGCCTGATGCCCGCGAGCTCCAGAACCTGATTGGCCGCCGTTCCCGCCACGACGTGCGGCGGATGGTGCAGCGCCTTGGCCTTGCGGCGCGCCTTGCTTTCGATCGCCGCCGGCGTCAGGCCGGTCCGCTCGACGGCCGTTTCGTATTCCGCCTCGGCGCGCTTGCGCGCCTTGAACAGATCCATCTGGATGCGGCTCTGCACGTTGACCTCACCGTCGCCGGTGGTTTCGATCGCAGTGAAGATCGCCTCCGGATAGCGCGACGTGATCAACGACTGCACACCGTCCGACACGCCGGACGAAGGCATGCAGCCGAACGGCTTGACGCTGACCACCATGTGTGCCTTGCGCTGCGTCACCGTGTTGATCAACTTGGCGACTTCCATGTGGCCCTCGCCGCCGCGGAGGTGGTTGTCGTAGTACTGATGCGAGATGGTCGCGATCTGATCCATGTCGGCGAGGTGGTAGTCCTCGAGACCGATGGCGCGCGTGAAGAGGCCGAAGATCGCGCGCACGGCTTTCGCGGCGGTCCAGAACATCGCCAGCCGCTGCGTGCCGTTCTTGCCCTGCAACCCGAAATTGCCGCCGTCCTCGCCGCGCATCGGCAGGCGGCGCCGCGTGTCGTACTGGAGCTCCCAGAGTTGATACAGGATCCAGGCGGTGACCGGCTGGATGTCGACCTCCGCCCCTTCGGCTTCGAGGAACCGCTGCAGCCGGTAATTGCCGTCGCCTTCGGTGGTCATCGCCCAGAATTCGCCGATGATCGAGACCTTGGGCTTTGGCCGCAGCCGATTCACCTCGATGCGATTCAGCCGCCACCGGCACCGCAGCAGCGCAGTGATCAGGCTGTTACGGTTCTGAAACGCCTCACACACGATCGCCTTGCATTCCTCCAGCGCGGCGTCGGTGTCGCCCTTGTTCACCTCGTAGGGGCGGATGCGATAGCCGACGAGGTTGATGACGTCTCCCGCCATCAAGGCCGTGATCATGGCCTTGAAGAAGCTGGTATTGAATTCCATACCCGATGCGTCGCCGGTCGCCTGTTTCATCCCGCCTTGCTGCTGGAACAACAGGACCCTGAACCCGTCGAACCCCGAATCCGCGAGCACCTTCCGGTATTCGGTCGCATAGGTGCCAAAACGGCACGGCCCGCAGGCGCCGGCGGTGAAGAACAGGTAGTTCTTGATGATTTCTTCCGTTTTCAAGCCCTCGACGTCGCGGAGGTGCATCAGATGCTTCACCAGGTTGCCGGCGGTGAAGTAGGTGGGGTTGCACTGTCCGCGGTTGCCGAATTCCTTGCCAAGGCGAAGCGCTTCGAGATCCGGCACGTCGAGCGCCTGCAGCTTGTAGCCGAGGCCCTTCATGGCGGCGGTGAAAATCTGATCGTGCGCCACCGTCAGGCCGCCGATCAGGATCGTCGTGGTCTCACGATCGTTTCTCGTGAATCGCTGGGGGTTCGGATCGTGCCAATGCCTGGATTCCTCTTCCTCGATGCCGAGGCGCTTGCGCTCTTCGGCCTCGAACGCCGCCAGCTCCTTTTCGATGCCTTCGAAATCCAGGGTCTTCGGGTCGATCATCATGGCTGGTTCTCCAATTGAGATGTCGGAGCTTTGCGGTGGAACACCAGTGCGTGGACCGGCGGCGGCGGCGCGATATCGCTGCGGAGATCGGTCTCCGTGAAGCCGGCCGGGGCGTGCTCTTCCTCGGTATAGGCGGAGAATGCCGCCTCGAGCTCTTCGAGCTCCCTGCGAGCGCGCGGATCGGCGAGCGCGGCGACTCGCAGCTGGCCGCGTCGGGCGGCGATCAGCTCGCGGCGCTTCTCGTCGACCCGCCGTTGCAGTTCGTTGCGCTTCGCCGCCGAATCGGCCAGCTCTTCTTCGAACCGCTTCAGCGTGTGCGCGTAGGTCTTGACGCGAATCTTGATCGAGCCGCCGGGCTTGTTGGCGTCGATGTCGTGCAGCGCCGACGCCGGCGTGCCGCTCGAGTTGATGATGCTGTCGATGAGCCCGTAGGTCGGCGCATCATGGCCGCACTTGAAGCTCGACAGATCGAGCACCACCACGTTGGGATGGCGCGCCGCAAACTTCGCCGCCCACACTTTCTGCACGCTGTTGGTGGAGTAGTTCTCGGGCCAGACGTCCTGCACCGACAACGGCGAGCTGATGAAGCCGCGCTCGAGATCGTCCTTGAAGAATCGTTTCAGCCAGGCCGGATCCTTCGGAATCGATCGAATCGACAGCACCGGATAGCCAAGCGCCTGGTACTCGTCGGGCACGCCGTGATGCAGTCCGGGATCGAGGTGATACGGCCGGCCCAGCAACAGCACACCCACTTTGTTCTCGGCCTCGAGCTTCTCGAGCAGCTCCATGCCCTTTTGCTGCATCTCGCGATCGAACAGGTCGATGGCATGGAACGCTTCGCGGCAAGCGTGATCGTTCTCGTCCTCCGTGATGCCGAGGCGCTCACCCCAGGCCTCGAACATCTGCAGGGCGAAATAATTCGGCTCCTGCAGCGTCACTGCGGTGTCGAGATACTCGATGCCGGCGCGCGCGAAGAAGTCGATCTCCTTCGTGAACGCCGCCTTCATCACTTTCGGCGCGCCCGCGACGATCGGGCAGCTCGTCGAGTCCATCACGCCCTCGACGAACGTCGGCATGTGCGTGATGCAGGGGAAGAAGATGTAGTCGAGCTGCTTCTTCGCGCTCTTCTTGAAGATGAGATCGTGAATGTGCGCCTGCGCGACCTTGGAGGGGTAGCACGGATCGATCGAGCCGTAGCGCGACCCTTCGGCCCACATCTCTTCGGAGGTGTAGTCGCTGAAGACGATGTTGGTGTCGCTGATGCCGAGCGTCTCGAAGTAGGTGCGCCACATCGGCGCCGACGAATAGATGTTCAGCACCCGCGGGATGCCGATCCGGATCTTCGCCCGCCGCGCGGCGCTCTCGGCGCTCGATCGCCTGACGGCGCGGCGAATCGGCACTCTCTTGATCCCTCCCAACAACGTCTTCTTCACCTCGACATCGTCGATGACCGTTCCCGCTTCCGGAATCGGCTGCGGCGTGTAGAAGTGACGGAAGGCCAGCCGCGCTTCGTAGTCGACGAGATTCGGGAAGCTGGTCTTGAGACCCTTGCGCCGTTTCTCGAGCACGCGCAGGGCTTCCACGGATTCGACGGTGCCCTTCTCGCAGCTGAATCCCGAGATGTAGCGGCTGGTCCGCCCGTCAGGCGTCTTGGTGTCGATAAACGTCCGCGAACAGTTGTTCGGGCAGAAATGACAGGTCGTGGTTTCGTCGTTGATGCTCGTGAACGCGAGATTGATGGCGGCGTCGAGGCCAATGAACGTGGACTTGCCGCGCCGCTTCACCACCCGCAGCGTTTCGAGCGCGGCGCCGATCGCGCCCGCTTCACCCGGATGCGGATGGACGCTGACTTTGGCATCCGGCACCCGCGCCTTGATGTAGTCCACCTGCGCTTTCAGCGCCGCCAGGTTGTATTGCGTACCGCCCTGCAGCACATAGCGCGTACCCAGCTGCGCCATCCGCGGAATCTGCACCACGTACTGCCAGACGTTCTTCGGCAGCACCATTGCGAGGCCGGCGAGCAGTTCGTCGCGCGAATACCCTTCCTTCTGGAAGTTGACGCGATCGGCGTCGAGAAAGACCGCGCAGCCGTAACTGAACTTCGGACTCAGCGGCGCCTTGAACGCGGCATCCGCGTACTCCGTCACCGGCAGGCCGAACTGGTTGGCCATCGCCTGCAGCAGCATGCCGTTGCCGGCCGAGCACTGGTTCGACAGCCGGAAGTTCCGGATCTCCTTGTTGATCATGAACAGGACCTTGATGTCCTGTCCGCCGATGTCGCAGATCACATCGACGTCGCCGCAGTACTTCACCGCCGCCATCATGTGCGCGACGGTTTCGACGATGTTGACGTCCGAGCGCAGGGACTCTTCGAGCACGTCGGCCGCATAGCCGGTGCCGCCAAAGCCAATCACCTCGAGCGTCGCACCCTGATTGACGACGTAGTCCTTGATCTTCGCCAGCAGCTCCTTGGTGTCGGCGATTGGATTGCCCTTCGAGAGCTGGTATTGCTTGGTGAGCAGGTTCCCTTCTTCGTCGAGCAGCACCGCCTTGGACGAGGTCGAGCCGCCGTCGAGACCGATTACGGCACGGACGGTCTGGCCCGGCGTGAACGTCGCGTGCTCGAACGTGGGAATTGTGTACTCGCGCCGGAAGGTGTTGAGCTCCACTTCCTCGCCGACCAGCGGCGGACCGGCGGTGGCGCCCAGCTTGGCCTTGCGCCCGTTGGTGATGAAATCCTTGAGCGGATCGAGGCCGCGATAGAGGCCGACGTCCGCGGGCTCGTGGATGCCGTAGATCGCGGCGCCGAACGCGGCGTAGTACTGCGCGTCTTTCGGCACGAAGATCAACTCTTCGATCGGGACGTCTTTCGGCCACTCGAAGCCGCGCGTCTCCCACACCTCGGGGATCCGCTGCCGCCAGCATTGCTGCAGGAACGGCAGATAGGTGTTGGGGCCGCCGAGCAAGAGCACTTGCGGCTTCAGCGTGTTGCCGCGCGTCAGCACCGACAGGTTCTGCGACACGATCGCGTCGGCGAGCGAGCAGAGAATCTCGTCCGACGGAATTCCCGACTTCACGAGGTTGACGATGTCGGTTTCCGCGAAGACGCCGCACTTGGCGGCGACGTGGTGCAGCTTCGACGGATTCCACGGCAACCGGCATGCCTCGGCCGGGTCCATGCCGGCCTTGATCATGCACTTGTCGATGGTCGCGCCGGTGCCCGACGCGCACTTGTCGTTCATCGATGCGATCGCGCGCTTGTCGCCGGTCTGCTGGTTCTCCTGGTAGATGATGATCTTCGCGTCCTGGCCGCCGAGCTCGATGACCGCACGGACATCCGGATGCAGGTGGTCCACCGCCATGGTGACGGCGTTGACTTCCTGCACGAATCGCGCGCCGATCGGATCGCGCAGCGGACCCGATCCCGATCCGGTGATGAAGGCGCGGATGTTCTCTCGCGGGATATCGTCGAACTCCGCGCCAATCGCCACGAGCAGCTCGAGCACCTTCTCGGCCTGCCGTGTTTCGTGGCGCTGATAGTCGGACCACAGAATCTGTTTCGTGTCCGGGTCGATGACGACGGCCTTGACCGTGGTCGATCCGACATCGATGCCCAGGATGATGGCGTTGCCCTGCAGACGGGCACGAGGGGACGGTGAGGTCATGTCATCGTCAAGGGCCCGGGGGACGGGCGGGCGAGATTCTCCCACGCGTCCGAGCCAGTGTCTACACCCGAAACGATGGAATCTCGTACCACGGAAGAGGTAGATGGGAAGTCAGAAGTAAGAAGGTAGAAGTCAGAAGTAGAAGCGCATCCGCACCGTTACAAAATCGGCATCATCGAAAGAACGGAATGCCGAGCCGCCCTGGCCCCAAAACACGCCGCCGCTCACGTCGAGCCGCAGGTTTTCCACCAGCTCCTGATCCCAGACGAGGCGGGTGAAGCCCGATTCCGACTCTGCATTCCAGAGGCCGAAGATGCGCACGTTGCGTGTGCCCTGCGTGAAGTCGCGGGTGAAACCGCCGAAGACCGACAGTTCGCTGCGCTGATCGACAGGTGCGCCGCCGGGAATGTAGCTGTACAGCGCGTTGAAGTAGAGCGAGCTCTCGCCGACGCGCCGGTCGACGCCAACGCCGGCGCGATACGTATCGTGCCGCACGACGGTGGGGACCTGGCCGGCTTGTTGTAACGGATCGTCGAGGTAGGCGGCGCCGTCGAAGCGAACAACCCAGTTTCCACGCGCCGCCTCCATGTCGGCGCCGGCCATCCACCGTGTCGGCCGTTGAGCCGTGACACCGGCAGGAGTGAATTGGTACTGATCGAAATCGACGATGTCGCGGTACGCGGAGAGGCCCCAGTCGAGACCCGATCCGGTGCCGCGAAATCGGATCCCGCCCTCCATCAGGTCGCCAGACAGCTCACGCGCGCGCTGCCAGTCGGACTCGGATCTCGGAAACGTCTCGAACCCGGGAGGCGCGAACGGCGAGTGCGTTTCGTCGAGCTGATCGTACCAGCCCCGCCGCGCAAACGGGACGATCAGGCCTTCGAGCGTCAGCGACGCGGGAAGAAACAGCCGCACACGCGCCAGCGGCACCGGCAGCCGCCCCTCTGACCGGCCGTCGAGAATCCACCGCGACACGTCGACCGGACTGACGACGTCCTGCGGCGAGAGCTCGTCCAGCACGCCCCAGGCCACACTCGACAAGCCGACGCGGACTTCGGCCTTCGACCCGCGATACTCGAGAAACGTTTCGAGCGGACGAAGGATGGCATCGGTGACGCGATTCTTGGTGCCGATCACGCCGTCGCCGCATGCGGATGCCACAATCTGCCAGTTGCCGAAAGTGCCCTCGTATCGCGCCAGGAGGCGCGCCCTCTCCTCAACCAGATCGAGATGCGGGTAGAAGACGCCCCGCACCTCCACGTGGCCGCGGAGATCGCGGGCCAGCGCATTGAACGGCAGCGACACGATGGCGATTACGAAAATGGTAGTGAGAGCTGACGGGACCATTCGGCGATCACTTAACACGTTTCGTAGATAATACGCGCCAGGAATGAGCATGCCCCTCGCGCTGGATCCCTGTCTCGAGCTCGTTCGGAGTACTCGCAAACGGAAACCGTGGACGATCGCGCAACGGCTGGCCGCGATCCCGCTGCGCCGGGCATTTGTGCATCAAGACACACCGCAGGACCGCATCGAGAAAGCGGTGCACCGCGAGCTCGCCGATTTGTCGCGGCGCGCGGCGCTGGCGCTCGAGGGTCTGAACGGCGATGAGTCGTCTGGCCGAGCGGCCGCAGCCGCGAGCGAGACGCTGCGTCAGGCCGAAGCCGCGGGATCGTTTCCGCGGCACGAGCTGACGCAGATCGCGACCACGCTGCGATCCGAACGTCCCGCCGCCGCCGGCGGATCGCTCGATCAGACGATCACTCACTGGATCGACAGGCACACGCAGTTCGAACGCCGCCTGCGATGGCTGCTCAACCCCGAAGTCACGCGGATCGAGCTCCCCACGCTCGATCCGGTCAAGGACGCCGACCAGATATTCGCCTTCGTCAAATACGAGTACCGCTTCGAGTTTCTGTTTTGCGCATGGGCCAATGCGATCGAGCGGATCTCGCAATCGGAAGCGGTGTCGACGTTCTTTTACGGCACCGGCGCCGCGGAAGGCAATCCGCTGAAGCGCACGGAAGACACGCTGATCCACATCTACTACTTCATCAACTGGGGTGCGGACAGTTATCATGGCCGGCTCGCGGCCGACAGCATGAACCAGATGCACGGCCGCTACTTCATCCACAACGACGGCATGAAGTACGTGCTGCTGAACGGCATTTTCAGCGTGCTCGACTCGCTGAGACGCATCAGCCACCGGCCGATTACGCAAACCGAGCTGCTCGGCTACTTCCACTCGCACATCGTGATGGGCAAGGCGATGCGCATCGAGGAGCTCACGCACGACTGGGACGAGATGTACGACTGGTTCGGCACGCTCAATAATGCGATGTCGAATCACACGCCACAGAAAACCCGCATGTGGCTGGCGCTCGAAGACAACTTCGATCGCGACGCCAGGATACCCGGGTTCGTGAGCCGCTTCCGGCGGACGTTCGAAATCATCGCCATGGACGACTCCTACCGGACGGCGCTCGGATTCGAGATGCCGGATAAAAAGACGGTCGCGAAGGTCCAGCGCGTCGTCGATCGGGTCACGCGTTTCCGCGGCCTGCTGCCGAAGGGCGAGCCCTACATCGAGAGCCTGCAGAATTTCATGACCTATCCCAACGGCGTCGAGATCGAGCAAGCGGGGGTCAAGGCCCGCTCGCCACGAATGCCTCGGGCGTGCCCGTTCCATTCCAAGTCAACACCAATCGACCCGGAATACCAGCTGCCGCTGATGGACGCCGGCGACGCGCCAACACTCGAGTTGAAGGTCTTTTCGTGGGACGAAGTGCGGCGCCACAACAAGGAAACCGACCTGTGGGTGGTCTTCAAGGGTGAGGTCTACGACGTGTCGTCGTTTGCGAAGAACCATCCCGGCGGCCTCAAGGTGTTGCTGGGCGGCAATGGCCGGGACATGACGAAAGCCTTCGAGAAAGCCAACCACACACACCTGACCAAGGTGTTTGCGCTGAACTTCCGGATCGGCCGCATCGAGCCAGGGCCGCCTCCACCCATCGTCCGGCCCGAAGCGGTGGCCCATGCCAATGCGCCGGCGCATTAGTCCGACGGCTCTCGCCTGGGTGTGCGCCGCGGCAATCGCGCCGCTGCTGTCCGTGTCGCAGCCGGGCGCGCAGGGCCGCGCCGCGCTGACCGACAAATCGACTGCGGACGAGATCATGCGTGACGCCGATCGAGCGAACGCCGGGTTCATCGGCGAGCGCGTGCCCTTCACGATGGTGCTGATCAACGCGCAGGGCGACCGCACCGAACGGCGGTTCACGCTCGAGATGAAGGAGGACACGCAGGACGGCAACCAGTCGCGCATCGAGTTCGACTGGCCCGAAAACGTGCGCGGCACGATCCTGCTGACTCACTCGCACAAGACCGCCGACGACGATCAATGGCTGTACTTGCCGGCGGCCAAGCGCGTGCGCCGCATCGCCGCCGCCAGCAAGTCGGGCGCCTTCATGGGCAGCGAGTTCACCTACGAGGACCTGACGCCGTTCGTCCTCTCGAAGTATTCGTACGCGCGGCTGCCGGACGCCACGGTCGAGGGACGCGACTGCTTCACGATCGAGCGCAAGGCGATTGGCAAGGACAGCGGCTATGGCCGAGAGGTGGTCTGGCTCAACAAAGAAACGCTGATGCCGGTGACCGTCGAGTACTACGATCGCAAGAACGATCTGCTCAAAGTGGGGTTCTACCGCGGCGATCGCGTCATCGGCAAGCACCATCGCAACGATCTGCTGCGGATGGAAAACCGGCAGACCAGGCGGATCTCCGAGCTGCGCGCCGACACGCGGCAGCTCGGCATCGCCATCGACGCGCAACGGTTCCGCAGCCAGGCGCTGGGCCAATAGCGGGACGTGGCCGGCCTCGAACCGCTGAACGTCTCGCGCGCCAACCGCGCCTTTGTGGGATGGATCGCCCGCCATCCCTTCCTCGCGATGTCGATGACGCTGGTGCTGGTCGCGGCGCTCGCGCCGGGCCTGGCGCGCATCCAGACCGACTTCACACATACCGGCTTCTTCAATCTCGACGATCCCAAGCTCAAGAAATTCGAGGCGTTCGAAAAGCGTTTTGGCAACGACGACACCGTGATCATCGCGGTGCACAGCCCGTCTGGCATTTACGACACCGACACCATCGCGCTCGTGCAATGGCTGACCGACCAGCTGTGGCACGTGCCCGAAGTGATCAGGGTGGAGTCGATCACCAACTACAACTGGATGCACGGGCGCGAGGGTGAAATCGTCGTCGAGCCGTTCCTGCCCGACACGCTCTCGGCGGAAGTGCTCGAGAAACGGCGGCAGCTGGCGGCGTCGGAGCAGATTCTGCCGCGCTACATGGTCAGCGCCGATGCCAAGACGACGCTGGTCGCCGGCCGGATCAAACCCGCGCTCGAGCGGCCGCCGGATTCCGAGGCGATCACGCTGGCGCTGCGCGACGTCGCCGCCCGCGCCAAAACCGGCGACGAGTCGTTATACGTGCAGGGCACCCCGGTAGTGACCTACTCGTTCCAGGAGGTGACGCAGCACGACATCACGCGGCTGGTGCCGCTGGTGCTCGCGCTGATGGCGATCTTCCTGTTCGCGATTCTCCGGAGCACGCTCGCCGTGATCCTGCCGTTCATCACGGTCGGCGTGACGCTGGTGTGCGCATTCGGCATGGCCGGATGGGCCGGCCTGGTCCAGGTGCCGTTGAGCACCTCGATTCCGCCGATTCTGATCGCGGTCGGCATCGCCGACACCGTGCACATCCTGTTCAGTTTCGTGGGCGCGATGCGCGCCGGCGCGACGCAGCACGAGGCCGCGTACCACGCGCTGAGCCGCAACCTGCTGCCGACGCTCCTCACCACGGCGACAACGGCCGTCGGCTTCTTCAGTTTCGTGCAGGCGCCGCTCAAGCCGCTGGCGATGATGGGCATCGTCACCGGTTTCGGCACCATGGTCACCTGGGTGGTGGCGTTCGTCTCGGGCGGCGGCGCACTGTTCGTGCTGCCCTTCCGAATCGCGCCGCGGGCCGGGGTGGATCACGAGCAGTCGTCGCCGGCCGCGCGCCGGCTGACCGAGTTCGTCATCCGCCGGCGCACCGAGATCCTCGTCGGAGCCGCGCTGATCTCCGGCGCCTCCCTCTGGTATGCGCTCGGCATGGACGTCAGCACCGATCCGATCAAGTACTTCAGCCGCGACGTCCCGGTGCGGGTCGCGCACGACATCCTCGAGCACGAAATGCGGACGTCGCGCTCGATCGAGCTGGTGGTCGAGGCGGGCCGGGAGGGCGGCGCGCTCGACGTCGACTTCCTGGCCAGGGTCGACAAGCTCGAGCAGGCGCTCGAACAGGATCCCAGCATCACCACCATCATCAGCATCGTGCGCACGCTCAAGGAGCTCAACCAGGCGCTGGCCGACGGCGATCACCACGCCTACGCGCTGCCCGCCGACAGCGCGAGCGCCGCGCAGCAGATGCTGTTGTACTCGCTCGCCCTGCCGCCCGGCACCGACATCAACGACCGCATCACGGTGAGCGAGGACGCGCTGCGCATCACGCTGGTCGGCAATCACGAGAACTCGACCGGCGCGGTGGCGCTGGTCGACCGGGCCAGCGCGATCGCCCGCGGCCTCGGACTCGAGATCTGGGCCACCGGCAAGTACTATCTCTACCAGGAGACGAGCGATTACGTGGTGCAGTCGCTGCTCCGCTCGATCGGCACGGCGACGCTCTCGGTCGGCGTGATCATGGCGCTGATGTTGCGATCGGTACGGCTGGGCCTGATCGCCATGATTCCAAACCTGTTGCCGCTGTGCGTGGCGGGCGCGTTGATCCGGCTGCTCGGCAGGCCGCTCGACCTCGGCACGGCGATGGTGGCGAGCGTCGCGCTGGGCATCTGCATCGACGACACCAGCCAGATCCTCGCCAACTACAGCCGCGTGCGGCGCGACGGCGTCGAGCCGGTGACGGCGCTGCGGCGCGTGATGGATCATTCGCTGCCGTCGCTGCTGTCGACCAACGCGGTGTTGATCGCGTCGTTCATCAGTTTCGCCGCGGCGACCTACGTGCCGAACGTGGTGTTCGGCCTGCTGACCGCGTTCGTGTTCGTGGTGGCGCTGGCGGCCGACTTGCTGACCACGCCGGCGATGCTGCTGCCGCGACGGCTGCCCGCCGATGTGGTGGAATCGACTGAATGAGCGAACGGTACCTGGACGAGCGCACGTTTGCCACCGGCGAGGTCGTCTTTGCCGAGGGCGACACCACGTCCGAGATGTTCATCGTCCAGGAAGGCACCGTGGCGCTCACCAAGACCGTGGCCGGGCGCGAGATTTTCGTCGGCACGCAGGAGCGCGGCGACTTCTTCGGCGAGATGTCGCTGCTGACCGGCCAACCGCGCCAGGCGACGTGCGTGGCAATGGCGCCGACGCGGCTGCTCGCCATCCGCAGCGGCGAGCTGCTGATGAAGCTGCGCCGCGACCCGACGCTGGCGCTCGAGATGGTCGCGCAGATGAGCCGCCGGATGGCGTACCTGGAGGAGCAGCTGGTCCGGATGTCGGAGCACCAGCTCGAGAACCGCCATGAGATCAAGAAGGCCATCGCCAGGGCCGAGTTCCACAACGACGACGACAGCCAGCGATGATTACCGACGTCCGGGAAGAACGGCTGCTCGTGACCTCAGATTCCCACGTCGGCAGCCTCTTTTGCGACGCGCGGCGCGGCCTGATCAGGTTCCTCGAGTACGCGCGGGCCCACGGTTATAACGTCTGCATCAACGGCGACGGCATCGATACCGAATACACCTCGCTGCGGGCGTTCACGGCCGAAACGTCGGCGTTCCTGCGCGATCTGCGCCGTGTCACCAGCGATATGACGGTGTATTACACGGTCGGCAACCACGACATCCTGCTCGAGCACTACGTGGGAGACTGGGGCCGCCTCCACCTGGTGCCGTTTCTCAACGTCAGCTCCGGGTCGTCGCGCATCCGGATCGAGCACGGGCATCTCTACGATCCGTCAATGATGACCGACCCGAACCTCCATCACGGTATTCGCCAGTTCCTCTGCGCGCTCTGCCGCATGTATCCGCCCGGGTATTTCTGGCACGAGAAGTACCAGCGGGTGAGGTTTCGCTACTTCCGCCGCCTGCTCGGACAGGATCGACATGCCCTGGCGTCTGCCGCCACGCGCGACATCAGCCCGGCCTTTCTCGACGCGGCGGAGGAGTTGGCGAATCGCGGGTTCGACGCGGTGGTGTTCGGCCACACGCACTATCCCGGCGAGTTCCCGATCAACAGGAATCGTGCGCGCTATCTCAACACCGGCAGCTGGTTCAGGGATCCGCACTACGTCACCATCGACAACGGCGCGGTGACGCTCAGGCCGATCCCGGCGGCGTTACGCTGACTTCTTCAGCAGCGTCGCGTTGACGATGGATTGCGGCGGGGTGCGCAGGTCCCACACCAGCCCCACCCACGCAAGCAGCGTCAGGAAGTAGTACGAAATGTCGATCTCCCACCAGAAGAATCCCTGCCGCGTCGACGACTGGTAGTGGTGATGGTTGTTGTGCCAGCCCTCGCCGAGCGTAATCAACGCGAGCATCAGGCTGTTGCGGCTCTCGTCGTCGGTCTGGTATCGGACGGTGCCGATCATGTGGCAGAGCGAGTTGATCACGAACGTGCCGTGATACAGCAGCACCGTGCTGATGAATACGCCCCACACCACACCCTGCCAGCCCAGCATCGCCAGGCAGACGAAACCGAGCACGAACGCCGGCACCAGGTGATAGTCGTTCAGCCACCGCAGTTCGGGATACTTCGCAAAATCCTTGATCGCGCCGTAGTCGGTGTTGTCGTAGCGCTCGGACAGGAACCAGCCCATGTGCGACCACAGGAACCCGCGCAATATCGGTGAGTGAAGGTCGGGCTCCTCGTCAGAGTGCTTGTGGTGATGGCGATGATGCCCGGCCCACCACAGCGGGCCCTTCTGCGCCGCCGAGCAGCCGATCCAGGCGAGCACGAACTGAAACCAGCGGCTGGTTTTGTACGAGCGGTGCGCGAAGTAGCGGTGATAACCGGCGGTGATGCCGAACATCCTGATCACATAGAGCGCGACACAGAGGGCGACGGCCTGCCACGACACGCCGGTCCACAGCACGCCGAGACAGGCGAGATGGACAGCGATGAACGGAAGGCAGCGAATCCAGTCGAGGCGTTCTGACGGCTGCTGAGGTAAGGCCGCCTGGTGCGGTTGCATCACGGGCCGTAAATGCTACTACAGATGCCGTCAGGCTGCCTCCCCCGGATCAATCCCGAAGCACCACGCTCAAAAGGGAGTTGTTCACCTTCAGGTTCAGGCCGAGGTTGTACTCGATGAAGCCCAGCTTTCGAAACTTGTTCATGAAGAAGTTCACGCGCGAGCGCGTTGTTCCGACCATCTCGGCTAGCGTCTCTTGTGACACTTTCGGCAACGTGCGGTGCGACGCCTCGGGTTCTCCGAAACGCGCCAGCAGCAGGAGCGTCCGCGCGAGGCGCTTCTCACTGGAGTTGAAGAGCTGGTCGATGAGGTCTTCTTCGATGCGGATGTTCCGCGTCAGCATGTGCGTCAGGAATCGATCGGCGAACGCGGCGTGCGCGTGGAGTTGTCGCGCCATCTCTTCCTTCTCCACGACGATGATCGTGCTGGCAGCCATCGTCCACGCCGAGGCCATTCGCTGCGGCTGACCAACCAGGCACCCTTCGCCAAAAAAATGTCCGGCGTCCAGTACCGCGATCACCGCTTCTTTGCCGGCGTGCGACAACACCGAGAGCCGAACGGTGCCCTGATCGACGTACATGACACTTGAAGCCGGATCGCCTTGGGCGAAGATCGTCGTCCCGGCCGCGTACTCGACGCGCTCCAGGCGCACGCCGGTCCAATCGATGGAGACAACCGCTGTCGCCGCTGAGGCGCGATGTGATTTGCTCACGCTCTTCCGCGTACTATTTCTCCTCATGGATCAGGCG
>Ga0114129_10007300_pt1 | contig 15735 bp, 13 predicted proteins | sample RhiMetdeltSRZDD1_FD_80071 | JGI IMG/M metagenome (GOLD analysis project Ga0114129, IMG submission 80071) | Populus rhizosphere microbial communities from Tennessee, USA - Rhizosphere MetaG P. deltoides SRZDD1 (version 2) (version 2) | ecosystem: Host-associated > Plants > Roots > Rhizosphere >... | reverse complement strand
TCGGGTCCTGCAAAGCGCAGGTTGGCTTCGAGCCCGGTCATCGCGTCGGGCGAAAAGGCGGCGCGTGCCTCCACTGCCAGCCGTATCTCATCGTCCCAATCGATTTCGTCGGGCGCGAAGGTGACGAGCCCGGCTTCTTCCGCTTCAGCCGCGTTGAACGGGCCGTCGTGCGCAAGGACCTCGTCGACTTTCGTCGCGTCGCCGAGAAATCGAGTCTGCAGGCGCGTCAGTCCGTTGCTCATCGGCAACGGACCGGCATTCATCGGCGACAAGGCGATGACGTTCTCTTCGTTGTCATCGTGGAGCATATAGGAGCGATCCGCAGCCAGCGCAAGCTCGAAGAGCGAGCCCACGAACGCGGAGCCTGGCTCGATGAACGCGAAGAAGGTGCGGGACGTGAGATCCAGCCGCTTGAGCGTCCGTTTCATGAACAGCACGATCTCCCGGATGAGCCAGTGTGACTGATGCCCGGCGAGCGTGCGGTCGATGGCGAGGACGGCGTCGCGATCGCCTTCCGTGCGGATCAGCACTGTGCCGATCTCGGGTTCGTTCACGCGCAAACGAAGCAGGGCATCGTCCAACTCGCGAAACGCGCGCAACGGCCAGAATTGATCTCCCGCTTTCAGGATCTCGTCGGGCGTCGACGGTTGCGGACCCGTCGGCGCCTGCAGCGTCAGCTCCGCAGTGCGCTTATCGCGGTTGAATGTCAGCGTGACCGCCGAGTACGTGATCGCTCCGTCGGCGACCGTCGGGTTCAGCGCGTTCAGGGTGATTCCCGGACCGGAGCCGCCGCGACGAGATACTGCGGCCAGCTCGTTCGCCCGCGATTGAACCGCCTGCTTGAACTGGCTGGTCGGATACACCTTGTCCACCAGCTTCCACTCGACGGCTCGCTTCCCTTTCACGCCCTCGACGAGCGTGCTGAAAAAGTCGGCGAGGTCGCGGCGCACGTGGCGCTTGTCGACGACGCGCGTGAGCCCGCCAGTGCCGGGCAGCACGCCGAGCAGCGGCGCTTCCGGCAAGCTCACCGCCGAATTCCCATCGTCCACCAGCAGGATCTCGTCGCACGCCAGCGCCAACTCGTACCCGCCGCCGGCACAGATGCCGTTGAGCGCCGCAAGAAACATCAGGTCCGAATGCGCGCTCGCATCTTCGATCGCCAGCCGCGTCTCGTTCGTGAACTTGCAGAAGTTGACCTTGGCTCCGTGCGACGAGCCGCGCAGCATCATGATGTTGGCGCCGGCGCAGAAGATGCGTTCCTTGAGCGAGGTGATGATCACCACACGCACGTCGGGGTGCTCGAACCGGATTCGCTGGATCGCGTCGGCGAGCTCGATGTCGACGCCAAGGTCGTACGAATTCAGCTTCAGCTTGTAGTCCGGCGAGAGTCCGGCGTCCTCTCGCACGTCCATCGAGAGCGTGGCGATGGAGCCCTCGAACGCGAGTTTCCAGTGCTTGTAGCGTTCGGGCCGTGTGTCGAACGTGATCATTGAAATTGAACGCGCGTTCAAACTACTTTAGAGCGATGCCGAGCGCGGAGTCAACCACATCACCGCGGCGCCGACGGCTGAGGCGTCCCAGAAACATCGATCCCAACGCCTCCACGCGCGTCGAGATCCTGAAGAGCGCGGCCAAGGCGTTCCGGCGTCTTGGTTATCACGGCGCGACGGTCGAAGAAATCGCCGCGGCGCTGCACATGAAGAAGGGGAACCTCTACTACTACTTCAAGAACAAGGAAGCGATTCTGTTCGCGTGTCACCAGTATTCGCTCGACGAGCTGCTTCGGTTGCTCGACGAGGTCGAAAAAAGCGGTTTGCCTGCCGATCAGAAGCTGAGACGCCTGATCGTCGCGTTCGTCCACACGATTCTCGACGAGTTGCATGGCACCGCGCTGTTTCTGGATCTGGAAGCGCTGTCGCCCAGTCATCTGAAGGCAGTGATTGTTCGACGCGACATGTTCGACCGCGGCGTTCGGCGCGTGCTCGACGAAGGGATGGCGGCCGGTACATTCGGGCGGGGCGACCCGAAGCTGCTCGCGTTTGCGTTGTTCGGCGCCGTGAACTGGATTCCGCGATGGTTCAGTCCCGACGGCGCCGCGAGCTCTCAGGAGATCGGGGATCTGTTCGCCGACTTCTTCATCGCAGGCCTTCGACGGCAGGCGTTCGGCTGACGCCGGCGCCGTTACGACGTCCGGAGCGCCTTGATCGGATTCAAGCGGACGATCCTCAACGCCGGGACGAGCGTCGCGACGGCGGCGACCAACAACACCACACCGGCTGCGGCCGCATACGTAAGGGGATCGCCGGTCGTGACGCCCCAGATCAAGTGCTGCATCACGGAACTGCCCGCGCGGGCCAGCGCAAGACCAATGGCCAGTCCTACCGCGCCCAGCACGATCCCCGGCAGGGCAGCAACCCGCACGGTTTCGAGCGGCGTCGCACCGAGCGCCACGCGTATGCCCAACTCGCGCGTCCGCTCCGCGACGGAATTGGCGACGAGGCCGTACAGGCCGATCGCGGCGAGAAGCAGCGCGAGTCCCGCGAGCGATCCGAGCAGCCACGCCTGGGCGCGCTGCTTCGCGACGGCTTCATTGCGCAGATCGTCGATGGTCCGGAATTTCGCGAACGGCAGCAGCGGATCGACCTGTTCCACGGCGCGCGTCATCGCTGCGACGATCCCCTGCTGCGACCCCGATGTGCGCACGATCCAACTGGGCGAGAACCAGGTGTGGACCATCTTGATCATCGCGTCGTTGGTTTGTGCGGCTGGGATGTACGTCGCCGGCATAGCCGACACCGGTCCGAAATTGCCGTAGCCAGGCTTCTGCTGGATATCGCCGACGATGCCGACGATGCGGCGCGGCGCGTTGGCGGACCCGAGCTGCCGCCCTATCGGATCCTGCTCGGGCGAATAACGTCGGACGAATGATTCGTTGACGACCATCACCGGTTCGTGCGCGGCGCGGTCGGACTCCTGCAGGTAGCGGCCGCGCAAGAGCGGAATGCGCAGCGTCTCGAAATATCCGCCGGTCACATACGTCTGGTTCATGATCGGAACGGTGTCCGCGCCCGGTTTGGCGCCCACCCATCTGGCGCCGAGGTTGAGGGCGCGCTCGTACGGCAGCGTCAGACAGACGGCGGCATTCTGCACGCCAGGCAATTCGCGAAGGCGTGCGATCGTCTTGTCGAACAGATCGTTGACGCGATCCGCGGTCGCGTAGCGCGCGTCCTGAAGCGACAGGCTGGCCGTCATGACGTCGGTCGCGTCGAAGCCCGCGCGGAGACGCATCAAGTGATCGAAGGTACGGATCATCAGGCCGGCGCCGACCATCAGTACTACGCCGAGCGCAACCTCGCCGACCACGATTAGACGTCGCGGCCATCGGTTCGCCGCACCGGCGACTGTCCCACCGGCCTCGATGAGCGCCTCACGCAGGTTGACGCGCGTCGCCTGGTACGCAGGAAGAGCGCCGAACACCAGGCTTGTTGCGAGCGAAGCGACACACGTGATCACGAGCACGCGCGGGTCGAGGCCGACCTCGGATGCGACGCCGAACGCATGCTCGAGCAACGACGCAAACAGTTGCAGCCCCACATAACCGAGCGCGATTCCGACGAGACCGCCGGCGGCCGCGAGCAGCGCGCTCTCCACCAGCAACTGACGGACGATGACGCCGGGCCCGCCGCCGATCGCCATGCGAGTGGCGATTTCCGGCATCCGCATCGCCGAACGCGCGAGCAGGAGGCCTGCGATGTTGACGCAGCCGATCAGCAGCACGATCGCAACAGCCGCCCAAAGGACTACCAGCGGCTCGCGCACGTCGCTTGCCTGTCCCGTTTGGAGCGGGATGATCCCAAGCCGGACGTCGACGTTCGCCCTTTTGCCTTTGCCGTACCGGGTGCGTGCGATCTCGTCCGTCGCGGCTGCGACGGACGCGTCAGCCTGCGGCCAGCTCACGGAATCCTTCAGCCGCGCGATGATCGTGTAGTTCTCTCCGCCGCCTTCGCCGCGCGGTGATGGACGCAGCGGCGTCCACAGATCCACCGGTTGCGGCGAGCGAAACGACTCGGGCATCACGCCGACGACGGTGTACGCCTCGCCTCGCACCATGAGACGCTGGCCAATCACCGACCGATCTGCGTGAAATGCACGGACCCAGAACGCATGGCTCAACACAGTCGCCCCGGGACCATTCACGCGATCCTCGTCGGGTGTGAGCTCGCGCCCCATTTCAGGATGAACGCCGAGCACGCGGAAGTAGCCGGCCGACACGCGCTGTTGTTTGACGTATTCGGCTCGCTGACCGGCGACGAAGTTCACGCCTTGTGCGCCGCCAACGGTCGCCGCGAAATCGAGAGCCGCCGCCGCGCCTTCGGTCAACGCGACCCACGTCACGCCGGCCTGTCCCGTGTCGGCCTCGCTGAGCCCCTCGCCCTGGTAGTGGCGGACGACCATGGCCAGCCGGTCAGGTCGCGGGTACGGCAGCGGCCGGAGCAGGACGCGATCGACGATGGTGAAGATCGCGGTGTTGACGCCGATGCAGAGCGCCAGTGTCAAAATCGCCGTCACGGCGAAGACCGGACTCTTTAAGAGAACACGAACCGCGTACCTGACGTCGCGCATATTGCCAACTTAGACGATGTTTGTTGCTGCAGTGTTGGCAATCGGGTCTGACCCCGATGTCGCATACAGTCAGGTCGTTCTCGGTCAGACCCCGTCGAGCCGTGGGCTCGCCGGGTCGGAACCGCGCAGTTTGAAGCGCTGGATCTTGCCGGTCGCGGTTTTCGGAAGCTCAGCCAGAAACTCGACCCATCGAGGTCGTTTGTACTCCGCGAGCCGCTCGCGCACGAACTGCTGCAGCTCTTTCGCCAGCTCCGGCGTGCCGGCGACGCCGTCGCGCAACACGACGAACGCGACCGGCTTGACCAGCGTGTCGTGATCCTGTCGCCCCACGACGCCACACTCGAGCACGGCCGGATGCGCGACAAGCGCGTTCTCGACCTCGACGGGACTCACCCACAGCCCGCCGACCTTGAGCATGTCGTCGGAGCGACCGGCGTACCAGAAATAGCCTTCGGCATCCTGCGTATATTTGTCGCCCGTGCGGAGCCAGCGGCCCTCAATCGTGTTCTTCGTCTTCTCGTGCTGATTCCAGTACGCGGCGCACACCGAATCACCTTCGATCCACAGATTGCCGACCTCGCCGAGCGGCACCGGCCGACCGAAGTCGTCCAGCAGCCGCGCATCGTAGCCATCCACGAGCAGACCGCTCGATCCTGGACGGATCGCGCCCGGCCGATTCGATATGAACATGTGCGCCGCTTCGGTCGATCCGATGCCGTCGAGAATGTCGATGCCGAATCGCTGCTTGAAGCGCTCGTACAGCGCCGGGGGCAGCGCTTCACCGGCAGACACAGCGAGCCTGATCGATGAGAGATCGAAATCCGCGCCCACTCGCTGATGCGCGAGCAGCATGCCGTAACTGGTCGGAACCGAGAACAGCAGCGTCGGCCGATGCTTCTCGATGACGTCGTACACGTGCTGAGGTGCGGGCGGCCCCGGCCAGAGAATGGTCGTCGCGCCGACGGACAGCGGAAAGTACAAGGCGTTGCCGAGGCCGTACGCAAAGAACAACTTGGCCACGCTGAAGCAGCGATCGGTCGGCTGAATGCCGAGCACGCCCTTTCCGAACAATTCGGCGGACACGACCATGTCGTGCTGGAGATGCACGCAGCCTTTGGGTGCACCCGTGCTGCCCGATGAATACAACCAGAACGCTGGAGCGTCGCGGCTGGTGGGCTCGGCATCCAGCTCGGAGGAATCGCCCTCTGCGAGCCAGCCGGCGCTTCCCGGATCTGCGTCGGCGACGACGAGATGCCGCACGGCGCGGCGCGCCTCAGCCGGCACCCTCTCGACTTGCGGCAGAAGCTGAGGGCTGACGATGACCACACCGGCACGCGAATCACGAATGACGTACTCGTAGTCCGCCGGTTTCCACAGCGTGTTCAATGGAACCGGCACCGCACCAATTTTGATGGCGCCGAAGAAGCTGTACGCGAACGCCGGTCCGTCGAGAAGCAGAAGGAGGACGCGCTCCTCCGGACGGACGTCGTATCGCGCGCGCATCGCGTGTCCTGCGCGGTTGACGTTGTAAAGCAGCTCGTTGTACGTGACACGCGCGTCGCCGCATTCGATCGCGACCTTCGCTCCGCGTCCCTCGGCGATGTGCCGATCGACGAACCACGCAGCGGCGTTGAACGTCGGCGGTATCCCGAGCGATTCGGCCGTCCTCGTCATGACGAGCGGGCGGGTGCGAGCAGGTCCATGATTTCCTGCGGAAACGCTCGAGGAGCGAACGTGGCGGCGTCGACACAGGCCACGCGGTACGACGCGTCACAGATGAGCCGATCGGTGCCACGCTCGTGAATGTCGAAGGCGAAGCCGATCCGCCGCTCCGCGATCTCGGCCACGCCAATCCCCACGCTCAACTCGTCGCCGAGCTTTGCCGGCGATCGGAACCGCGACTGCAGCGAGGTGCGCGGCATGAAGACGTTCAGCGAGCGCAGGAGCTTCGTGCGATCCGTACCAAGCCGGCGATACAGCGCTTCTTCCGCATTCTCGAAATAGCGGAAGAAGACGCCGAACCAGACGATGCCCGCCGGATCGGTATCCGACCACATGACCCGGACGTCAACGTGATGGAAGAGTGCCACGGGCCGATATAATACTGAGAAGTGCCCCGCGTCATTCCGCTGAAGCCGACTGCCCAGTCACAACCGCGCCTGCCGAAGCCCGACTGGCTCAAAGTTCGCGCGCCCGGCTCGCCGCGGTACTCGCGACTCAAGGGGTTGATGCGCGAGTTGAATCTGCACACCGTATGCGAAGAGGCGCAGTGTCCGAACATCGGCGAGTGCTGGAACCACGGGACAGCGACGTTCATGATTCTCGGGGACGTCTGCACCCGCGCCTGCTCGTACTGCGCCGTGTCTCATGGAAGGCCCGCCGCGGTCGATACGGCAGAACCTGAGCGCGTTGCGGAGGCCATCAGAATTCTCGATCTCGACTACGTGGTGATCACGTCGGTCGATCGCGATGATCTGCCGGACGGCGGCGCATCGATTTTCGCCGAGACGATTCGCGAGACGCGTGCACGCCTGCCCGAGTGCCGGGTCGAAGTGCTGATTCCAGACTTTCAGGGCAACGAAGCCGCGCTCCGTACCGTTCTCGATGCGCGTCCCGACATTCTCAACCACAACACCGAGACAGTGCCGCGTCTCTATCGCATGGCACGCTCCGGAGGCCGCTACACGCGAACGTTGGAGCTCCTGGATCGATCGCGGATCTACGCGCCGGATATTCCCACCAAGTCGGGCTTGATGGTCGGCCTTGGCGAAGAGCCGCACGAGCTGATCGAGACGCTGGCCGATTTGCGGAAAGTCGGCTGCGGGATTCTGACCATCGGTCAGTACCTCCGGCCATCGGCCAGTCACGCGCCGATGGTGCGCTACTACCACCCGGACGAATTTCGCGACCTGAAAGCACAGGCCATCGGGATGGGGTTCGTGCACGTCGAGTCGGGCCCTCTCGTGCGCAGCTCCTACCATGCGCACGAAACCGCGGACGCCTACGCCGCCGCCGCGCGGTAAAACGAGGTTCAACCGCAGAGATCGCGAAATCCGGACCTCGCACTGTCATGGAGCCTGCATCGGGGACCTGCAGACGTCACGTTCGCCGACCCGAAGCCCCCGATCGACAAGGCCGCTGACGGCAAGGCGACGACGACCGCGACGTTCACCGTACCGGGCGAATACATCCTGCGCGCACAAGCCAACGACATTTCCGGTGAAGGCGGCGGAGGATTTCAGTGCTGCTGGACGAACGCGCACGTGAAGGTGACGGTGAAAGGCAGCGGCACGAAATAACACGACAGTCTTAGGTTGTCGTCAGCTGCTGCGCGAAGGCACGAAAGAAATCATCGGCGAGCTTCTTCGACGCAGCCTCGATCAACCTGGATCCAACGGCTGCAATCAACCCGCCGACCTGCACGTCCGCCTCGCTCGCGATCGCCGTGCCCCCGTCAGGAGCCTCGGTCAGCGTAATCTTCGCAGAGCCGCGGACGAAGCCTGGACCACCCTTCCCTTCGAAGCTCAACGTGAGCGAATCGGGCGGCTGTTTGTCGCGGATCGCGGCCCTGCCGACGTACGTGCCCTTCAGACCGGCGACGCCGATTTTGAGCGTCGCCTCGTACGTGTCGGGGCCGGTTGCAGTGAGCGACTCGCACCCGGGGATACATCGACGCAGCACGTCCGGGTCGATCAACGCCGCGAACGCGCGCGCGCGATCAGCCTGTAACGTGCTGGATGTATTGAGCTTCATACGGGGTCTGACCCTTGCGACAACTTTCGGGTGACATGGGCGTCAGACCCCAGCGGACTCGCCTAACGGGCCGATGGGGTCCGAGCCTGTCAGACGCGCGAAAGAGCTTTCGCGATCGCGCGCTCGGCGTTGACCTGCGCGAGATGCGCGCGGAAGTCGGCCGACGCGTGGATGTCGCTGAGCGGCTGCACGCCATCGGCGGCATGCGACGCGGCGAGCGCGAGCGTTTCAGGCTTCGGCGTCCGCTGGCCCGCGAGCGCACGCTCGACTGCGGCGGCGCGATAGGCAACGGGCGCGACACCGGTCACGCCGACGCGGATGCCGTCGGCGCCGACTACAGCCGCGACGCCGGCCAGAGCGAAGCCGCTGGCCTTCTGCTCGGTCTTCACGTAGGCCACGCTCTTGGCCGTCGCCGGCACACGAACTTCGACCAGCAATTCGTCCGCCGCCAGCGCCGTTTGCAGCAGATCCAGGAAGAAGGCCGACGACTTGATGGTGCGCTTGCCGCGCGGCCCGACGACGTCGATCTCCGCGTCGAGCGCGAGGATCGCCGCGGGATAATCGGCGGCGGGATCGGCATGCGCGAGGCTCCCGCCGATTGTGCCCTTGTTCCTCACTTGCACGTCGCCGATGTGCGCGGCCGTCTCGGCCAACAGCGGACTGCGATCGCGAAGCACTGTCGACGACTCGATGTCGTGATGCGTGGTCATCGCTCCGATGGCGATGGCGCCTCCAGTCTCGCGGATGTAGCTCAGATCCCCGATGCGGGCGATGTCGACGACAACGCTCGGCCGCGCCAGGCGCAGCTTCATGGCGGGAATCAGGCTGTGCCCACCCGCCAGAAGCTTCGCAGCGTCGCCGTGCTGCTTGAGCAGCGTCACCGCCTCGTCGATCGACTTCGCGCGGATGTAATCGAATTGTGCCGGATACATGTCTGATCCCTCCGAAACCCACGGTCAACTTTCAACGCAGAACGCTGAGCGTTCAGAGTTGAACGTTGACAGTTCAACCCTAGACAGAGGCCGTCGTTGATTGACTGATCGCCTGCCACACACGCTGAGGCGTGAGCGGCAGATCCAGCTGCTTGATGCCGAGCGGAGCCAGCGCGTCGAATACGGCGTTCGCGATGGCCGGCGTCGCGCCGATGGTTCCCGCCTCACCGCACCCCTTGATGCCGAGCGGGTTGACGGGCGACGGCGTCACCGTGTGGCCGAGGACGTACTCGGGGATGTCCACCGCACGCGGCATGGCGTAGTCCATGAACTCGCCGGTGAGCAACTGGCCGCTGTCGTCGTAAACCGTCTGTTCGAAGAGCACCTGCCCGATCGAGTGGGCGATCCCGCCCTGCAGCTGGCCTTCGACGATCAGCGGATTGATCTGCGGGCCGCAGTCATCCACCGCGACGTATTTCTTGATCTTCACCTCGCCGGTGCCACGATCGACCTCCGCCGCCACGATGTGGGTGCCGAACGGGAAGGTGAAATTCTCCGGCTCGAAGAAGCTCGACGCCTCGAGCCCCGGCTCGAAGTTCGGCGGCAGGTTCTTCGCGACGTAGGCTTCGCCCGCAAGCTCCGCCCACCCGATCTCGCGATTCGTCACGCCTGGCGAGCGGAACTTGCCCTTCTCGTACACGACATGATCCGACGTCGTCTCGAGCAGATGCGCGGCGAGAACCTTCGCTTTCGCGACGATCTTGTCGATGCACAAGACGATCGCCGAGCCGCCCACAGCCGTGCCTCGGCTGCCGTAGGTGTCGCGGCCATAGTGCGCCACACTCGTGTCGCCGTGCAGGACGACGATGTCCTCAATCGGAAGACCGAATCGATCCGCCACAATCTGCGCGAACGTCGTCTCCTGACCCTGGCCGTGGGGCGATATGCCGGTGATCACGGTCACCTTGCCGGAGATCTCGAGGCGCACGCAGCCCCATTCCCAGCCACCAGCCGGCATCGCCTTCGACGGTCCCATCGCGCAGATTTCGACGTACGTGGACACGCCGATGCCAAACAATCTTCCGGCGGCACGCGCCGCTGTGCGCTCCGCCAGCAGCTTGTCCCAGTCCGCCAGCTCGCGAGCCTTCGCCAGCGCGCCCTGGTAGTTGCCGCTGTCGTAGACGAGGCCGCACGAGGTCGCGAACGGAAACTCGGATGGCTGCGGGAAATGCTTCAGGCGGATCTCCAGCCGATCGACGCCGAGCTCGTTGGCGACGATGTCCATCAACCGCTCGATCAGGTACGTCGCCTCAGGTCGGCCGGCGCCGCGGTAGGCATCGGTCGCCATCTTGTTCGTGTAGACGCCGATGATCTCGATCTTCACCGCCGGGATCTTGTAGCACCCGGTGAGGACGAGTCCGGTCAGCGTCGGGATCGCTGGCGTGAGCAGCTGAAGGTAGGAGCCCAGATCGGCCACCGTCCGGGCCTTGAGGCCGAGGATGGTGCCATCGTTCTTCACGGCCACTTCGTACTCGCCAACCTGATCGCGGCCGTGAATCGTCGCCGACGCGCTCTCGCGCCGCGTTTCGATCCACTTCACCGGCGCGTTGAGTCGCATCGCAAGATGCGCCACGAGCGCTTCTTCGGGATAGACGTTCAGCTTCGCGCCGAAACCGCCGCCGACTTCGGGCGCGACGATGCGCATCTTGTTTTCAGGCACGCCGATCATGCCCGGCAGCAGCGTGCGGATGAGATGCGGAATCTGCGTGGACGACCACAGCGTGAGCGACTGTTCGCCCTGATGGTACGAGGCGACGATGCCGCGCGGCTCGATCGGCATCGGCGTGAGCCGCTGGTGATAGATCCGGTGTTTGACGATGCGATCGGCCTTCTTGAACGCGTCGTCGATGTCGGCGCCGCCTGCGACGTTGTGGGTATATGCGATGTTGGACGGAATGTCAGGGTGCGTCAGCGGCGCGCCTGGTTTGAGAGCTGCCTCCGCGTCGGTCACGGCCGGCAGCGGATCGTAGTCGACGTCGATCGCGTCGATCGCGTCGCGGGCGATGTAGGGATCGGACGCGACGGCCACCGCAACAGCGTGGCCGACGAAGTAGACGCGATCGCCGGCGAGCACGGTGTGCTTCGGCGCCTTGAGATCGGGAATCGCCGCCGCGCACGGAACGAGGCCGCAGGCCGCATTGACGTCCTTGCCGGTGAGTACCGCAACGACGCCAGGGATGCTCTTGGCCGCCGCTGTGTCGATGCGAACGATACGCGCGTGGGCGTGCGGGCTCCGCAGAATCACTGCGTGCAGCAGTCCGGGCAGACGGAGGTCGTCGACATACGTACCGATGCCTTTGACCAGCCGGGGATCCTCGACACGACGCATCGCGCGGCCGACGTAGGGAGCGGTGTTCTGATCAGCCACGGGCCACCGCCTTTTGCCCCGATGCCTGCGACACGGCATCGACGATATGCGAATAGCCGGTGCAGCGGCAGAGATTGCCGCGCAGCCCCATCGCAATCTCGTCGCGACTCGGCTTCGCGTTCTCTGCAAGCAGATGCGCGGAGGCCATGATCATGCCCGGCGTGCAGAAGCCGCACTGCAGCGCATGGCAATCCCAGAATCCCTGCTGCAGCGGGTGCAGGTGGCCGTTGGACGCCAGCCCTTCAATCGTCGTCACGTCGGAGCCGTCGGCCTGGACCGCGAACATCGTGCACGACTTCACCGCTTTACCGTCGACGAGCACGGTGCAGGCGCCGCAGATTCCGGTCTCGCATCCAACGTGCGTGCCGGTGAGGTTGCAGTGATCTCGCAGGTAATGCACGAGCAACACGCGCGGGTCGATCGCATGTTCTCGCTGGGTGGTGTTGACGCGGACGCGAACAGGAATGGGCATCGGGACCTCCCGCGTGGACGTGGGGCGCCAATGCTACTTCAGGCGGGTATCACATACCAACCTACTCGACTGACCCGACTTTGCCCGACCTACTCGATCCCACTCGACCTACCGACCCACCTACCCGACCACCCGACCTACCCGAACTACTCGACCTACCCGCACCTCTCGGCCCTATCTGAACCGCTTCGCATCGATCCCGTAATTGCGAATCTTGTAGTTGATGATCCGCTCGGTGGTGTCGAGGAGGCGGGCGGCGCGGGCTCGATTGCCGCGCGTCGTCTTCAGCGCATCCTGGATGAGATCCTTTTCGTAGGCCGAAACCGCGTCAGACAGCGACACGCGCGTCACGGTGCCGGATGCCTCAGCCGTTTGCAGCGAAGGCGGCAGGTGGTGGCCGTGAATGACCTCCCCATCGCACATCAGCACCGATCGCTCGATGGCGTTCTCGAGCTCGCGGACGTTGCCTGGCCAGTGATAGCTCGCCAGCATGTCGATGGCGGGCGTCGAGATGCGCTTGATGCTGCGCTGATGCTCGCGCGCGAACTTCTCGAGGAAGTGGTCGACGATCAGCAGCAGATCGGCCTTCCGCTCGCGGAGCGGCGGCACGAAGATCGTGAACACGTTGAGCCGGTAGTACAAGTCCTCCCGAAACGCGCCGCTCGCGATCGCTTTTTCCAGATCCTTGTTGGTGGCCGCGATGAGGCGCACGTTCGCCTTCACCGTCTCGGTGCCGCCGACGCGTTCGAACTCGCGCTGCTGGAGCACGCGCAGCAGCTTCACCTGGGTCGAAGGGTTGATGTCGCCGATCTCGTCGAGGAACAGTGTGCCGCCGTCGGCGAGCTCGAAGCGTCCCTTCTTGCGCGCCTCTGCGCCGGTGAACGCCCCTTTTTCATAGCCGAACAGCTCCGACTCGATCAGGGAGTCGGGCAGCGCCGCGCAGCTGACCTTCACGAAAGGCTTCTTCGCGCGCAGGGAGCTGTAGTGAATCGCGTGGGCGATGAGCTCCTTGCCGGTGCCCGATTCGCCGCGAATCAACACGGTCGTATTCGTTCCCGCTACCTGGGTGACCTGCTCGAAGATCTGGCGCATCGGACCGCTGGTGCCGACGAAATTCGAGAAGTCGTAGCGCTCGCGCAGCTCCTGTCGCAGGTGGGTGTTCTCGTCCACCAGCTTCCGTTTGTCTTCATCGATCAGCCGGTGGATCTTGATGGCCTGTCCGATCATCGAGGCGACCAGCACCAGGAATTTCAGGCTGCGATCGAAGGTCCGCTCCGGCTTGAACTTCAAATCGATCGCCAGGGCACCGACGGCGCGGCGGTTGAGCACGATGGGGACGCAGATGAAGCTCAGCTCCTGGTGCGCGAGCTCCGGACGGCGGGCGGCCCGGTGCAGGAACGCCGGCTCGCGGCTCACCCGCGGGACGACGATCGGCTTGCCGCTCTGCACGACTTTTCCGGTGATCCCTTCGCCCACCTGATAGCGGACCGGACGCGACGCGTCGGCGAGGCCGTCCGACGCCTCCACGCGCAGCTCCCCGTCGGCGTGCAGGAGCGACACGAGGCCTCGAACGGCGCCGTGGTGGTGCGTCAGGATCTCGAGCACGCGGTGCAGCGAGGCCTTCAGGTTCAGCGTGCCCGACAACGCCTGGCTCACCTCGAGCAGCGTCGACAGGCGGCGCGCCTCGCTCGCGACATTTCCGTCGACAGGGGCGCTGCGGGCCACATTTTTGTTGGATCGCACGACGGCGGCCACCGTCCGCTGCGCCGTTGATCCTACGTTTTTGTCTGACACATCAATCGCTCCAACATCATTGTGGCTTTTCTCGAAGAGAATCTCCAGCCGATTCGCAAATATGCGCCTGTTTTTCTGCATGCGGCGTCGACCCGAGCCTGGTCTGCATCTTGCTCGCCACTCCCCGCATGTCGCTCCGTCGTCTTCTCAAGGCTCACAACGACCGCACCGCAGGCACGCGAACGCCGGGCGCTGCCGCCTTCGCGCTTGCGTGCATCCTCGCGCCGGCGCTCGTGCAGGCGCAGACGCCCGTTCCCCACGTCCGTCCGGAAACCGGGACGCTCCGCGCGCTCACGGCTCAGGCCAGCGCGCGATCACCGATCGTTCACACGTTGATCGATCGTCTGGATCGGTCGGACGTCATCGTCTACGTCCGGCATCGCATTTTCGGGCCGGTGATGATCGACGGCCGCATCGGTCTCCTTTCCACCGTCGGACAGCACCGTTATCTCGTGATCGAGCTCGCCTGCGACCGCAGCGAGCTGGTCCAGATGGCCACGCTCGGCCACGAGCTGCATCACGCGCTCGAAATCGCCGGCGACGCTACCGTCGTCGACGCCCGAACGCTGATCCGGTTCTACATGCGCGTCGGGGCGCCCGCGAATCCGATGGGCACCGTGATGACGTTCGAAACGCAGGCCGCGGCCGACACCGGCGCCCGTGTCCGCCACGAGTTGCTCACGCCACTGACGAGGAGTGCCAATGGATCTTGAAGACGTCACCCAACGCGTCCGCGCGGAGTTCAGGGAGATGCCGGGGCTGCGCCTGACGCACGCGCAGGCCTCACGCCTGTGGGGTCTCGAACGAGAGGTCTGCGAGCAGGTGATCGAGGCGCTGATCGCCGCGGCATTTCTCCGCTGGACGGCGACCGGCGCGTTCACCCGCACCGGGGGCTAGCAGCCCAGGATCGCGGGACGGTCAACGTCGTTTGAGGGTGGGAGTGTGCCCACACCACGAAGGCGCCAATCTCGAGCCACAACCGGGTTAGACTCTTGGCATGAGTCGGACAGTCGTGCTCGTATGCATTCTGCTGTTTCTCCCACTCACGGCGCGCGCCGCCGGAAGCGACGATGACCGCGGCGCAACGGCCGGCGTCACGGTATCAGCGACCAACATGCAGTCGCGCACCGAGCTCACCTTCTCCGGCGCTTTCGGCTATCGCCTCAGTCGCATCGTGGAGTTCGAGCTCGAAGTGACCGTCGTGCCGAAGCTTCATTCCGGATTCACTGGAGGCGCGATCATCCAGACAGCCTCCGGCACGACGGACACACTGTCGTCGTTCTACTCCGGCGTCCCCGCATCGTCGCTGTTCACGATTTTTCCCGGACCCGTCTTGAGCAACCGGTCCGGCCGTCTCGTCGTGTTCTCGAACAACGTCCGCATCGACATCCCGACGACGACCACGCGAGTCACGCCTTATTTCGTCGCCGGCGGAGGAGTCGCCCACGTACGCAAGACGGCGGACTACAGCTACACGTTTCCGGCGATCACCAACCCATTTGTGCTTCCAACGGTGATCCCTCCGCAGCGCACGTTCACGGAGCATCTCGTGTCGACGGAAACCGACCTCGCGCTCACGCTCGGCGGCGGCGTGGACGTGTGGATCAACTCGCATACCGCAGTGACCGCGGACCTGCGGCTCCTCCGGTTGCTCGGCGGCGAGGACGATCAGAATGCAGGCCGGTTCGGCGTTGGCGTGCGTTACAGATTCTGACAGTACGAAGTTCGAAGCC
>Ga0114129_10007299_pt1 | contig 15736 bp, 2 predicted proteins | sample RhiMetdeltSRZDD1_FD_80071 | JGI IMG/M metagenome (GOLD analysis project Ga0114129, IMG submission 80071) | Populus rhizosphere microbial communities from Tennessee, USA - Rhizosphere MetaG P. deltoides SRZDD1 (version 2) (version 2) | ecosystem: Host-associated > Plants > Roots > Rhizosphere >... | reverse complement strand
CATAGGTGTGGGTCACGACCGCGCCGGTTCCGGTGGTGCCGTCGCCGAAGCTCCAGGAGTAGGACACGATGCTGCCGTCGTGATCCATGGAGCCGGTGCCGTTGAGGGTGAGCGCCGCGCCCGGCGCCGCCGCGTAGGGGCCACCGGCCTCGGCCATCGGCGGGTCGTTGGTCATCGATGACGAGCCCATTTTCGCGTCGCCGACCTGGACCCCGGGCGTATAGAGGGCCGTGTCCACGACGAGGGGATAGGCCACCGCCTGCGTGCTCGTGTGGAGGAGGCTCCCGTTGCGACGGTAGCGCACGCCGCCGCCGACGATCTCGACGCGGAAGACGTCCCCGACCGCGTAGGTGCCGCCGCCCACGGCGAGGACGTTTCCCTTTTCCATGATCGAGAACGTGCCGCTGCTGCGGGTGAAGACCGCGAAGTCGATGTCGCTGTAGTGCTGCGAGCTGTTGCCGACGCCGAGGCCGACGGCCATGAAGCCCATGCCTCGCGTGGTGAACTCGACGAAGCCGTCACCGGAGGGGATCGTCTTCATGGAGATGGCACCGGCGTCGTACTCGTTCATCGTCCCCGACTTCGTCAGCGTGTTGCCGGACGCCGAGGCCTGTACCAGCTGGGTCCAGACGACGTTGACCGGCCCCGGGCCGGGGCCCGGTGTCGGCGTAGGGCCGACGGTGGGAGTCGGCGTTGGCGTCGGCGTTGTCGCCGCGCTGCGGTAGTTGGAGACGGAGACGCGCAGATCGTTCATCACCCGGGCGGCATTGCCGTTCGAGGCGTTGCCGACGGGGGCGCCGTTCCAGGTGGTGGTGATGTTCGAGTAGCGCTGGAGGCGTGGGCAGTTGTAGTCGCCCGTCGCGTTCGGCCCCGGGGACGGACAGTCGCCGGCCATGATGTCGCAGAAGCGGTTCTGGGGATCGACGTAGCCGTACGCGTAGGGCGTGATCGGCAGCGGCGGGCTGTCGGTGCGCCCATCGGAGTGCTCGTGACCCGGGTAGTGCTGCACACCGAAGTTGTGGCCGAACGCGTGACCCATCTGGTAACGGGACCCCACGTAGTTGAGGCACCCGTAGAGGGTGATGCTGTAGGCCCACGTGGCCGCCGCCGCGTCCGAGTCCGAGGCGCGCCGCAGGTAGCCGGACCCACAGCTGTCGTTGAGGTCGTTCGTCTCCAGCACCATGTGGACGAGGTCCGCGTTGTGCGTGTTGCGGAGCACGGGCACCTGGTCGAGCACGCCGTCGGTCTCGCGCAGATGGCGGAGGATCGCCACGTGCCCGGGCTCGCCAGTGTAGTCCGCCTCCGCCATGTGCACGATCCGGTACTGGAACGAGACGTTGCTGTTGGTGAGCGCGGCATTCACCTCGGCGACGGCATTGCTGAGGGTCGTCTGGATGGCGGCGGTGCCGCCGACGCCGGCGCGGACCTCCGGTGTATAGAGCATCAGGACGTCGATCACGCTGCCGTCGTCCGCCCGCAGGGCCGCCGACGGCGTCCACAGGCACAGCGCCGCCACGGCCAGGGTCCACCACGCACGCTTCATGGAACTTTCCTCCGCTGGGGAGAGGCGCCAGGCGTCCACGGGAGCTGCCGCAGCCCCTTCGCCTCTCCGTTTGAGTTGTGTCGACAGTCACGCAGGGAGCAAGTGACATGCCGGCGCGAACTCCAACGGAAACCCCCTTCCGGGCGGGTCGAGGGGGAAAGGGCGAGCCTTACGGTGGAACGGCGATTCCACCGTAAGTCAGGCGACGCGGGTCGCGCCCGCTAACGTGCGATCTTCGCGTCACCGACCTGCACGCCGGGCGTGTAGAGGGCGGTATCGACGACGAGCGGATACGCCGGCGCCAGGCTGCTCGTGTACAGCAGAGCGCCGTTGCGCCGGTACCGGACGACACCGCCCGCGATCTCCACGCGGAAGACGTCGCCGGGCACGTAGGCGCCGCCGCCGGCGCCGAGTACTTCGCCCCTCTCCATGATCGAGAAGCTGCCGCTGCTGCGTGTGAACACGGCGAAGTCGACGTCGGCGTAGTGCTGCGAGCTGTTGCCGACGCCGAGGCCCACCGTCACGTAGCCCAGGCCCCGGGCGGTGAACTCGACGTAACCGTCTCCGGAGGGGATCGAGGCGGTCGAGATCGCGCCCGCGTCGTAGGCGTTGAGGCCGCTCGTCTTCGTCAAGGTGCCGGCGAACGACGAGGCCTGCACCAGGCTCGTCCAGGTGACGGCGCTGACCGTCGGTGCGACCCCGATCGAGACCGCCTTGCTGTCGCTGCGCACCAGGCCGTCGTTGTCGGTCACGGTCAGTGTCACCGTGAAAACGCCCGTCGAGGAGTAGGTGTGCGCCGGCGTGACACCGCTTCCCGCGCTGCCGTCGCCGAAGCTCCAGGCATAGGAGGTGATCACGCCGTCCGGATCGACGGCCTGCGCTCCGCTGAAGGAGACCGCGGTGCCGACCGTGCCGGTGTAGGGGCCGCCGGCGTTGGCGATCGGGGGGAGGCTGCTCAGCGCCGCCGCCCCCATCTTGGCGTCACCGACCTGGGCCTGCGTGCTGTAGAGGGCGGTGTCGAGCACGAGCGGATACGCCGGCACCTGGACGCTGTTGTGCAGCAAGGCGCCGTTGCGCTTGTAGCGAACGGCCCCGCCCGCGATCTCGACGCGGAAGACGTCGCCGGGTAGGTAGACGCCGCCGCCGGTGAGCAGGACGTTGCCCTTCTCCATGATCGAAAACGTCCCGGTGCTGCGCAGGAAGACCGCGAAGTCGACGTCGTTGTAGTGCTGCGAGCTGTCGCCGACGCCGAGCCCCACCGTCATGAACGCGTAGCGTGTGGCGGTGAACTCGACGAAGCCGTCGCCGGAAAGGATCGATTTGGCGGAGACGGCGCCAGCGTCGTAGGCGTCGTCGGACGACGTCTTGCCCAGCGTTCCGCTCGCGGCCGAGGCCCGCACCAGGTTCTTCCACACGACGCTGCCGGGGACCGGGGGCGTGCCCGATGTCGGGGTCGGTGTCGGTGTGAAAGTCGGAGTGGGAGTCGGAGTCGGGCCGGCCGTGGGCGCCGGTGTCGCGGGGCCGCCACCCAGGATGTCGAAGCAGTCGGTCCAAACCAGGGCCTCGCCCGAGGCCGGATTCATTGTCCCCAGCACGCGGACCTTGAGCGTGTGCGTGGTGTTGGCGAGGCCGGTCCGCGTGTAGAGCGCGTCCTGGTTCGTCTCGACCGCCGAGTAGGTGTCGACTGTCGCCATCAGCGCGCCGTCCACGTACACCTGCGCCTGGCCGGCCCAGGGGTCGCGCGAGCCGCGCCAGACGATGCCCGTGCCCGTGAACCAGACCGTGGCCTCCGCGCCCACCTGCTTGGTGAAGGCGGAGGAGCCGCCGCTGTGGACTTCCTTGGTCTGCGTCGTCCATGGGCCGCTGATCTGCACGCTGCCGTGGTTCTGCTCGATCCGGGCGAACGGAGTTGGAGTCGGCGTCGGCGCTGCGGTCGGAACCGGGGTCGGGGTCGGGGTCGGCCCGGGGGGTGGGGCGCTCCCGCCGAGGTTGATCAGGTACACGTCTCCGTAGTCGCTGGCGCCGCCCTGGGCGAAGTTGCTCGAGAACGTGATCCGGGTGCCGTCGCGGCTGATCGAGGCCTTGGGCATCCAGTTGTAACTATTGAAGGGACGGCTGCGGTGATGCGCGAGACGCTCCACGACGGTGCCGTCCAGCCTCACGCGGAAGACCTCCTGGGCGTAGGGCGGCCAGAAGCCCGACGGATCGGGATCGCTCGGGGCATAGACGCTCACGACGGCCCAGCCCTGGTCGTTGGTCGAGATGTGGACGGCCAGGTTCCAGTCCAGCGACAACAGGCAGGTGTGCTGGCCGTCCGCCACCCGGATCTTGGTGATGCCGTTCGGGCAGATGGCCGCCGGATCCGCCGAGCTCGTGTAGACGACGACGGGGTCGCCGTTCACGTCGCGGCTCACGTCCATGTGGCCGGTGCTCTGGGCGAGCTGCCGCACGAAGCTCATGTTGGCGTCGAACAGCTCGAGGCCGCGGAAGCGCCCGAAGCCGACCGCGTTCCAGCCGATCATCACCTGGTTGTTGGCGAGGATGTGCAGGCTCTCGTAGCCGTTGCCGCCGGTGGAGAAGACGGGCCCCTTCGTGTTCGTGTCCGCGTCGTAGACGAAGATCGACGTCGTGTCGCCGGACAGGACCATCTTGTTGCTGGCGAAGCCGATGTCGGCTTTGCCGCGCCCGCTGATGGCGCCGTACTCGGTGAAGGCTCTCACCGTCGCGATGGCATTCGTGGCGACGTTGTAGGACTTCACGGCGTTGCCGCGCTTGTAGTACACGACGTTGGGATCCGTTCGCGACCAGCGCGGCTCGGTGGCGGCGTGCATGTCGAAGGGCGCGTCCTTGATGTAGTTGCCGTTGCCGTCGTAGACGGCGAAGTAGCTGCCGTGGTTGAGGAGCAGGTACGAGCTCGGCGTGTTCCACAATGCGGGGGTCGAGTACTCGTTCAGGATCCACGGCAGGATGCCACCGTTGGCCGCATCGCCGGTGATGAAGGCGTTCGAGAGACGCTTGATCGTCGTGCCGAAGGCCCCGTCGACGTAGCTGCCGCCGCGGGCGGGCGGCTGGAAGCCGTAGTAGTTGGACGGGACGATGACGCCGCTGCTGGTGACGCCGGCGGCGGCGGCCGAGGCCGAGAGCGCGAACGCCGCGCAGACGAAGACGAACGGCGGGCGGACGAGAGGCATTCAGAGATCTCCTGCTACCGAATCCGATTCAGGCAGGAGCCTCTGGCTGCTGGAGGTCTCGCACGAACGCTCCGCCCTCGTGACAACGCGGAGAATAGGCGGGGCCGCCGCGATCCTCAATGAGCGATTCGCCTTAGGCGTGAGCGGGGTCACCCCTCACGCCGTGCCGCACGCTACTGGGTGATCTGGGCGTCCTTGATCTGCGCCCCCGGCGTGTAGAACGTGGTATCGGCGCCGAGGGGATACGCGGGAGCCTGGCTGCTGGTGTGCACGACGACGAAGTTCTTGAGGTAGCGAACGGTGCCGCCGACGATCTCGATGCGGAACTGGTCGCCGCCGGTCGTGTAGGTTCCACCCCCGGACGGAAGGACAACGCCCTTCTCCATGATCGAATAGCTGCCGTTGGCGCGGAAGAAGAACGCGAAATCGATGTCGTCGTAGTGCTGCGAGCTGTCGCCCACGCCCAGTCCCACCGCCATGTAGCCGTAGGACCACGGCATGAAGAACAGGAAGCCGTCCCCGGACGCGATCGTCTGGGTGGACGAGGCGCCCGCGTCGTAGGCCTGGTTTCCACCCGTCTTCATCAGCTCGTTACCCGCCAACGCGACCTGCACCAGGTTCTTCCACGCGACGATGACCGGAGCCGGCGGCGGAGCGATCGTCACCGTCGTCGTGTCCGTGTCCGTGGAGCCCTCGTTGTCCGTCACGGTGAGGGTCACGGTGTACGTTCCGAGGCTCGCGTAGGCGTGCGAGACCTGAACACCCGTCCCTGAAGAGCCGTCGCCGAAGTCCCACGAATACGAAACGATGAATCCGTCGGGGTCATACGAGTTGGCGGTGAGCTGCACGGCGAGACCCGGCATGCCCGAGTAAGGTCCCCCCGTATCGGCCACCGGCGGCTCGGGGGGGAACGCCTCGGCTCCGATCCGAGCGTCCTGGACCCGCACGCCGGGCGAATACAGCGCGGTGTCCAGGACGAGCGGATATGCCGGCGCGCGGAGGCTCGTGTGGACGATGGTCTCGTTGCACTTGTAGCGGACCAGGCCGCCGGCGATCTCGACGGTGAAGACGGAGCCCGGCACGTAGGTTCCGCCCACACCCGGGAGGAGGGCACCTTTTTCCATGATCGAGAACGTGCCGTCGGGGCGCGTGAAGAACGCGAAGTCGATGTCGTCGTAGTGCTGCGAGCTGTCGCCGACTCCGAGACCCGCGGCCATGTAGCCGTATTGAGTGACGCCCCATTCCACGAAGCCGTCCCCGAAGGGGATCGACCGGTCGGAGATGGCGCCCGCATCGTATGCCGGCTGTGTGCCGCTCTTGATGAGCCCGCCGCTTTGGAGCATGACGCCGACACGGTTCGTCCATCGGACGAAGAACGTCGTCGGAGGCACCCGGATCGTCACCGCCGCGGTGTCCGAGGCGGTGAGGCCCTGCGCGTCCGTCACGGTCAAGGTGGCGGTATAGGTGCCTGGCCCCGGGTACTGGTGCCACGGATCCGGCCCCGTGGAGGTGAAGCCGTCGCCGAAGTCCCACAGGTAGGAGGCGATCGTCCCGTCCGGGTCGAAGGAGCCGCTCGCGTCGAAGTGGACCGCCAAATCCGGCGTGCGGAAGTAAGGCCCGCCGGCATCGGCGACCGGAGCGTCGTTCGACATCGAGAATGCCGCGATCGTCGCGTTCGCGACGACGGCGCCGGGAGAGTAGAGCGCAGTGTCGAAGAGGAGCGGATAACTGGGAGGTGTGACGGAGACTGCGCACACCTGCACGCCGCCGCGCTTGTAGCGGACCAGGCTGCCGTCGCTCGAGATCTCCACGCGGAAGACGTCGCCGGATATGTAAGGACCGCCGCAATTGGGCACGATGGCGCCGGACTGCATCGCGGAGAACGAGCCGTTCGCGCGCAGGAAGAACGCGAAGTCGATGTCGTCGTAGTGCTGCGAGCTGTCACCGTGTCCCAGCCCCGCGGCGAGGTAGGCGGGGGCGCCGGCGGTGAACTCGACGTAGCCCCCTCCCGACGGGAACGACTTCTGCGAGACGGCGCCGGCGTCGTAGGCGGCCTCGGTGCCGGTCTTGGTCAGCGTGCTGCCGGTGGCCGACGCGCGCACGCGGTTCGTCCACACGACGGCGATCGGAGGAGGAGCCGCCGTCACCGTTACGGTTGCGGTGTCCACGTCCGAAAGGCTGTCGCTGTCCCAGACGGTGAGGGTGGCGGTGTAGGTGCCGGCGGCGGCGTAGGCGTGGGACACCGACGGTGGGCCGGCGCTCGAGGTACCGTCCCCGAAGTCCCAGAGGTAGTACCAGATCGCGCCGTCGGGATCGGTAGAGGCGGCCCCGTCGAGCAGGATCGATTCTGCGGGCTGTCCCGAATAGGGTCCACCCGCTTCGGCGGTCGGCGGCTCCTGCGTGAGAGAGAAGGCGCCCATCTGGGCGACGAGCGTGATGCCGCGTGAATAGAGAGCCGTGTCGACCACCAACGGGTACAGCGGCGCCATGGCGCTCGTGTGCCGCACGACGCCGTCCACCTTGTACCGGATGGTCCCGCCGACGATCTCCACGCGGAATCGGCTCGTGAACCCGAACGTGGACTGCTGGTAGCTGCCTCCGCCCACGGGTAGAACCGTGCCCCGCTCCAGGATCGAGTAGGTGCCGTTGCTGCGCAGCAGGAAACCCGTGTCGATGTCCGAGTAGTGCTGCGAGCGGTGGCCGACGCCGAGACCAACGGCGGCGTAACCCGAGCCGGAGCCCGTGAACTCGACGAACCCGTCTCCGGAGGGGATCGACTTCGCCGAGATCGCCCCGGCGTCGTAGGCCTCGCTGTCTTGCGACTTCGTCAACAGGTTGAATGTGGCCAGGGCGCCGACCACGTTCTTCCAGGCGACCGGGATCGGCATGGGCGCCGGGATCACCGTGACGGAGCGGCTGTCGGTGTCGGCCAGGCCTTCGTCGTCGACGACGGTCAGGGTGACGATGTAGGTTCCCGGCGCGGAGTAGGAGTGTGGCGCTTGAGGGGCCGACGACGTCCAGGTCGCGCCGTCTCCGAACTCCCAGAAATACGTCAGGATGTTCCCATCCGCGTCCGTCGATGCACCGCCGTCGAAAACGATGGGCTCGAACGTGCCCGCCGCGTCCGGACCGCCGGCGTGGGCCAGAGGAGGCGTCGGCGTGAACGCGTAGGCGCCGATCCCGGCGTTGCGCACCGCGACCGCGGGCGTGTAGAGCGCGGTGTCGAGCACGAGCGGGTAGGCAGGCGCCCGGCTGCTCGAGTAGAGGAGGACGCCGTTGCGCCTGTACCGCACGATACCGCCCAGGATCTCGACGCGGAACACGTCGCCTGCGGCGTAGCTGCCGCCACCCGGCGCGAGGACGACACCCGCTTCCATGATGGAGAAGGTACCGTTCAGGCGGAAGAAGAAGGCGAAGTCGATGTCGGTGTAGTGCTGCGAGCTGTCACCGACGCCCAGGCCCACGGCCATGTAGCCGGGCGCACCGGTGGTGAACTCGACGAAGCCGTCGCCGGAGGGAATCGCCTTCGTCGAGATCGCCCCGGAGTCGTACGCCTCGGAGGGCGCCGTCTTGGCCAGGTCGTTCCCGTCAGGCCAGGCCCACACGAGGTTCTTCCACACCACCTCATGGGGCGGCGGGCCGATCGTCACCGTGGTGGTGGCGGTGTCCGTTCCGCCATCCCCGTCGGTGACGGTCAGCGTCACCGTGTACTGTCCCGGACCGTAGGCGTGCGTCGGGTTGGCCACCGCGGCCGTGGTGCCGTCCCCGAAGCTCCACGCGTACGAAAGCGGCCCGCCGCCGCAGTCGACGGAATGGCTCCCGGTGAACTGGATCGCCTGCCCCGGCAGGGCCGAGTACGGCCCGCCGGTGTAGGCCCTGGGCGCGCCGTCGGCCACCGGCGCTCCCCCGACCTTCATGTCGTCGATCACCCAGCCCTCGTAGCCGCTGATGAAGAACACGTTGGACCGGAACTCGAAGCGGACCCGCACCGCCTTTCCGGCGTAGGGGCCGAGATCCACGCGTTTCGTGGCCATCGCACTCGTGTCCCGGCTGCGCTCGACCTCCGTCCAGTCGGCGAGGCCGTCCACCTTGACCAGCACCTTGGCCGAAGTGATGTCGAATCCGGGTGGCGCGCCCTCCGTCTGTAAGAACGTCTGGAACCGCAGCTCCGGGTGGGCGAGGCACGCCAGCGGTATCGTGGGCGACGTCGCCTCGCCGTGATTGGCCGCCTCTGTCGAGTAGGTCAGCGTGCTCTCGACGCCGTAGTAGAGGGCGTTGGACGGGCTGGACGTTCGATGGGGCGACAGGTGCCACAGGGACGGGCCGCCCTTGCCGTCGGTGCCGGTGATCGCCCAGCCGCCGAGGCCGCCCTCGAAATCCGTGGAAAACGCCACCGCCTCGGGCTCGGTCGCGCCCACCGCCACGTTCGACAGCGGGCTCGCGTTGCCGACGTTGTCGAACGCGCGCAACGCGACGTAGTAGGTCGCGGATGGCTCCAGCCCGAGGAGCGTCAAGACCTGGGGGCCTCCCGACGTGGTGGGCGGCGGCGGGGCCGGCACCCGGCTCGCCGAGCCGAAGTTCGCGTCGGTAATGGGCGCCGTCGAATACCGGATCTCGTAACGCCGTGTCTGACCGACGTAGGCGTCGTCACCGGTGGCCGTCCAGGTCAGGTGCAGCGCGTAGGCGCCCATCGGCATGGCCTGGAGGTCACCGACGGCGGCGGGCGGCACCGAGTCCGACTCGAGCGAAGCCGCGATGTTGAGCCGCCCTCTCGAGGCGACCTGCAGCGACGGCTTCACGTCTGTCGAAAGGACCAGCCGGTCTTTGAGCTGAGTGAGGCTGATCCCTGGGTACGCGGCCAGCACCACCGCCGCCGCTCCGGCGACGTGAGGCGTGGCCATCGAGGTTCCGCTGAAGGACGCGTACCCGGACGGATCGTGCGCCAACGGAACGGTGGAGAGTACGTCTTGCCCCGGGGCGGCGAGATGGACCGTGGCGGTTCCCCAGTTCGAAAAGGAAGCGCGCGCATCGTTGTGGTCGGTGGCGGCCACCGCCACCACGTTCTCGACGTCGTAATTGGACGGATAGTTGGGGAAGGAGTCGTTGTCGCTGGCGCCGTTGCCGGCGGCGGCCACGAAGAGGGCGCCCTGGTCCCTCGCGGCCACGATCGCGTCGCGGAGCGCCTGCGACTCGCCGCCGCCGCCCCAACTGTTGCTCATCACACGGGCGCCCATCGCGGTGGCGTAGAGCACCGCGTCCACGGCGTCGCTCGTCGTGCCCCAGCCCCCGGCGTCCAGGAACTTGACGGCCATGAGCTTCGCGCTCCAGCTCACGCCGACGACGCCCACACCGTTGTTGCCGACGGCGGCGATCGTTCCCGCGCAGTGGGTGCCGTGGCTGTTGTCGTCCATGGGATCGCCGTCGCCCTGGACGAAGTCGTAGCCGTGGATGTCGTCCACGAAGCCGTTGCCGTCGTCGTCCAGGCCGTTGCCGGCGATTTCGCCCGGGTTCGTCCACATGTTGGCGGCCAGGTCCGGATGCGTGTAGTCGATGCCGGTGTCGATGACGGCCACGACGACCGAGGCGCTGCCCGTCGAGACGTTCCACGCCTCCGGCGCGTCGATGTCCGCGTCGAAAGCGCCGCCCGTCTGGCCCACGTTGTGCAGGCCCCACAGCTCGCCGAGCCGGGGATCGTTCGGCATGGCCTGGTGCTTGTAACGATAGTCGAGCTCAACGCGTTCGACGGCGGCGTCCCGGCGCAGCTCGCGTACCGTGGCTTCGAGCGCGTCGCGAGAACCCACGTCGACGACTCTCCATCGGTCGATGGCGGCGGCGCGGGCCCGCGGGGGCCGCCGGAACGCGTGCCACGAGGCGGCCCCTCGAGACCGGAGGGCCCCGTCGATCTGCGCCGCCGTGCGGCCGGGCTTGAACTTCACGAGCAGGCGGTCGTCGCGATACGGCGCGGCGCGTTCCGGCGTAGCCGGAGCCGCCTGGGCGGCGGTGATGAGGGTCAGGAGAGCGGCGGCGGCGATCCGAGGAAACGGCATCAATGGGTCTCCCTGTTCATCGAATAGAACGAATAACAGCGGCCGGCCGTGGTGGGCGGCCGGCCGCTTCTCGACGACGGTCTATTGCGTGATCGTTGCGGCCACGACCTCCGCGCCCGGCGTGTAGAGGGCGGTGTCGAGGACCACCGGGTACGCGATCGCTTGCGAGCTCGTGTGGACCACCGTCCCGTTCCGCTTGTAGGAGACGACGCCGTTCACGATCTCGACCCGGAAGACGTCGCCCGCGGCGTAGCTGCCACCGCCCGCGGACAGCACGTTGCCCTTCTCCATGATCGAGAACGTCCCGCTCTGGCGGAAGAAGAACGCGAAGTCGATGTCGTTGTAGTGCTGTGAGCTGTCGCCGACACCGAGGCCCACCGCCATGAACGCCATGCCGTTGACGGTGAACTCGCCGTAGCCGTTTCCGGCGGCGATGACCTGGCTGGACACGCCGCCGGCATCGTAGGCGGCGTTGGGCCCGGTCTTGGTGAGCGTCGGGCCGGACGCCGACGCCTGCACGAGGTTCGTCCAGGCGACGTCGACGGGCGTGAGCGGCGCAGTGATCGTGACCGTCGCGGTGTCCGTGTCGACGAGCCCGTCGTTGTCCGTGACAGTCAATGTGGCGGTGTACGTGCCGGGCACGGCGTAGGCATGGGGTGGCTGCATGCCACCGGCGCTGGATCCGTCTCCGAAGTCCCAGCTGTAATCCACGATGGTTCCATCGGGATCGAAGGAGGCTCTAGCGTCGAATGACACGTCGATTCCAGTTGCCCCGGAATAGGGGCCTCCGGACTGTGCCACTGGCGGGGCCGGAGGGAGTGGCACCACCGCGGGGCCCCCGATCTGGGCGCCGACGACACAGACGGCCGAGAACAGGGCCGTGTCCACGAGCAGGGGATACGTCGGGGCCTGCGTGCTCGTGTGCACGACGACACCGCCGTGCTTGTAACGGACCACGCCGCCGACGATCTCGATGCGGAATGTGTCGGTGTTCGAGTACGTCCCGCCGGAGCCTACGACAACCCCCTTTTCCATGATGGCGAACGTGCTGTTCTCGCGCAGGAAGAATGCGAAGTCGATGTCGTTGAAGTGCTGGGAGCTGTCACCCACGCCGAGCCCGGCGGCCATGTAACCGGAGAGGTCGGGCCGGAACTGGAAGAAACCGTCTCCCGAGGGGATCGTCTGCATCGACACGGCCCCCGCGTCGTATGCGGGGACGTAGCCGGGGTCGGTGAACGGGTACGCTTTGCACAGGGTGTTTCCGGACGTCGTGGCGCGGACGAGGTTCGTCCATTGGACGTTCATCGGGGGCGGCGGTGTCGTGATCGTCGCCGACGCGGTATCGGTCCCGGTGAACGCGAGGTTGTCCGTCACCGTCAGCGTCACGGTGTAGGTGCCGGTCGCGGCGTAGGTGTGCGAAGGGTTGGCGTCGGTCGACGTGGAGCCGTCACCGAAGTCCCAGAGGTAGGAAACGATGGTGCCGTCCGGGTCCATGGATCCTGCGCTGCTGAAGACGACGGGAACGCCCGGCGCTCCGGAATACGGGCCGCCCGCCTCGGCGATGGGGGGATCGACGGTCATCGAGAAGGCGGCGATCTTGGCGTTGGCGACCTGCGCCCCGGGCGAGTAGAGGGCGGTGTCGAACAGCATCGGATAGACCGGTGCCGGCACCGCCGTCGGTCCGCACACGCTCACGCCGTTGCGCCGATACCGGACCGCGGGCGTCGACGGTCCCAGGCTTCCGAGCTCGACGCGGAACACGTCGCCCGGCGCGTAGGTGCCGCCGGTGCACGAGGCCACGGGGCTCCCTGAGTGGAAGATCGAGTAGGTTCCATCCGCGCGGAGCAGGAAGGCGTACTCGATGTCCGTGTAGCTCTGGGAACTGTCTCCGCTCCCCATGCCGGCGGCGAGGAAGCTGTGCGCTGGCGCCGTGAACTCGACCAGCCCGTGTCCGGACGGGAAGGACTTGAACGAGATCGCCCCGGAGTCGTACGCGAGCTGCGACCCCGTCTTGGTCAGCGTGTTGCCCGACGACGACGCTTGCACCTTGTTCGTCCAGACGACGTCGATCTTCGTGGGCGGGGTGACGACGGAGACGCTCGTGCTCGCGCTGTGGCTGAGCCCGTCGCTGTCGGTGACGGTCAAGGTGACGATATAGGGGGCCGCCGCGACATACGTGTGCGAAGGAGCGACGCCCGTCCCGCTCGTGCCGTCACCGAAGTCCCACGCGTAGGAGACGATCAGGCCGTCGGGATCGGACGACGCGCTGCCGTCGAACCCGCGCGGCTCGTTCGTCTCCGCGGAGTAGGGCCCGCCGGGATGCGCCACGGGAGGCAGCGTTGTCATGGCAAACCCGCCCATGGTGACGTTGCCGATCTGGGTGACGGGGGTGTAGAGGGACGTATCGACCACGATCGGATAGGCCGGAGCCTGGCTGCTCGTGTAGCGGATCGCGCCGTTGTGCTTGTAGCGCACGACCCCGCCCACGATCTCGATGCGGAACACGCTGCTGCCCGTATACGAGCCGCCGCCGACGGGGAGCACTACGCCCTTTTCGGCGATCGCGTAGGTCCCGTTGCTGCGGAGGAAGAAGCCGAAGTCGATGTCGTTGTAGTGCTGCGAGCTGTCGCCCACCCCGAGTCCGACCGTCTTGTACCCGACGTTGGTCGCGGTGAACTGCACGAAGCCGTCACCCGACGGGATCGTCTTCACGGAGATCGCACCCGCGTCGTAATCCGAGTTGGGTCCTGTCTTGATCAGCGTGCTGCCGGTCGCCGAGGCTTGAACGAGGTTCTTCCAGAGCACCGATACGGGGGGCGGCGGTGCCGTGACCACGACCGTCTCGGTATCGGTCGCCGTCTGTCCGTCGTCGTCGGTGACCGTGAGCGTGGCCGTGTAGCTCCCGCCGGCGGCATAGGCGTGGGACGGATTGGCGACTGTCGACGTCGTCCCGTCGCCGAAATTCCAGGCGTACTGGGCGATCAGGCCGTCCGAGTCGGAGGAGTTGCTGCCCGTGAAGAAGATCGACTCGCCCGTCAGCCCCCCGTACGGTCCGCCGGCGTTCGCGACGGGTGGCATGAGGGTCATGGAGTAGGCCCCGATCGAGGCATCCAGCAGCCGTACGCCGGGTGTGTAGAGCGCGGTGTCCAGGACCAGCGGGTAGGCTGGCGCCAACGCGCTGATATAGAGAGCGATGCCGTTCTTGTAGTACCAGACGGCGCCGTTCACGATCTGGATGCGGAAGACGTTTCCCGCGGTGTAGCCGCCGGCACCGGCGCCGAGCAGGTTGCCCTTCTCGACGATCGCATAGCTGCCGTCCGGCCGCAGGAAGAACCCGAAGTCGATGTCCTCGTAGCTCCGCGAGCTGTCGCCCACGCCCAGGCCGGCCGACATGTACCCGACGCTGCCCGCGGTGAACTCGGCGAAGCCGTCGCCGGACGGTATCGACTTGGCGGAGATGGCGCCGGCGTCGTAGGCGGACGAGCCGCCGACCTTGCGGAGCGAGTTGCCCGCGGGCTCGGCGTTGACGACGTTCCTCCAGACGACGGTGCGGGGCTCCGCCCCGATCACGGCGGTCGTGCCGACGAAGCCGCTGGCGCCTCCGTTGTCGGTCACGGTGAGAGTCACCGTGTAGTTGCCCTGGCTCGCGTACGTGTGCGTGGGGGACACACCGGTACCCGTACTGCCGTCACCGAAGGTCCACTGGTACGACAGCGGGCCGCCGCCGCAATCCACGGAGGCGCCGGCGTCGAACTGGACCGGCTGTCCGGGTCGGCCGGAGTAGGGTCCGCCGGAGGAGGGGGAAGGAGGACCGTCGGGGGCAGGCGACCCGGCGACCTTGATGTCGTCGATCACCCAGCCCTCGTAGCTGTTGAGGATGGAGTCCCCCGTATCGAACGCAAACCGCAGCCGGATCGGCCGGGTCCCGAGCGAGCTCAGACTGATGGTGCGCGTCATCATGCTCCCTCCCGTCGGAGGAAGCTCCAGCAGCTGAATCCAGTTGGTCATCCCGTCGCCGCGGTACAGGACGCGGGCGCTGTCGAAGGGCGGCAGATTCTCGGTCTGCAGGAACGTCTTGAAGCGCAGCTGGGGCTGAACCACGCAGGCCAGCGGCACGACGGGGGAGGACGCCTCGCCGCGATTGGTGGCTCCGGTGGCGTAGGTGAGCGTGCTCTCTCGGCCGTAATACAGCGCGTTCGACGGGCTCGAGGTGCGGTGGGGCGAGAGGTGCCACAGGGCGGGCCCGCCGACGCCGTCGAAGCCGGTAATGGTCCAGCCGCTGAGGCCGCCCTCGAAGTCGGTGGCGAAAGCGACCTGGTCCGGCGCCGTCATCGCCGAGGCCACGTTCGAGAGCGCGCTCGCGTTGCCGACGTTGTCCAGGACGCGCATGGCGACGTAGTAGAGCGTGCTGCCGTCGAGATCATTGACTGTCGAGGTCTGGAAGGTACCCGCGGCCCCGGGAACGGGCGGTGAGAGCACCGGAGTCGCCGACGCGAAGGTCTCTTCCGTGATCGGCGAGGTCGAGTAGCGGATGTCGTAGCGGCGTGCGGTCCCCGTGGTGCCGTCGTCACCCGTGGCCGTCCACGACAGCGACAGCGTATAGGCGCCGGTCGCCACCGCCTGCAGGTCGCCCACGGCGGCGGGCGCCACCGAGTCCGCCTCGAGGGCGAGGGCGGCGTTCAAGCGTCCACCCGTGGCCACCAGGGTTGCCAACGACGCCTTGCGGTCCACGGACAACAGCAGGCGGTCTTTGATCTGGGTGTAGGTGAGCCCCGGATACTGGGACAGGATCAGGGCGGCCACGCCCGCCACGTGCGGCGTCGCCATCGACGTCCCGCTGAACGACGCATAGGGGGAGCCATACAGGGCGGGCGGCACCGTCGACAGGATGTTCACGCCGGGGGCGGCGAGATCGACGGTGGTGAGGCCCCAGTTCGAGAAGCCGGCCTTCGCGT
>Ga0114129_10007298_pt1 | contig 15736 bp, 13 predicted proteins | sample RhiMetdeltSRZDD1_FD_80071 | JGI IMG/M metagenome (GOLD analysis project Ga0114129, IMG submission 80071) | Populus rhizosphere microbial communities from Tennessee, USA - Rhizosphere MetaG P. deltoides SRZDD1 (version 2) (version 2) | ecosystem: Host-associated > Plants > Roots > Rhizosphere >... | reverse complement strand
TCCCGCGGCGATAGCCGCTCACCGCCACCTTACCGTGGCCGAGCACCTCGCCGGTCGGAACAAACCACAATCCAGTGTCGCCGAAGAACGTTGTCGTCGCCGGCCGCGTGTCGTCCGAGGTCGCTGCTGGCGGCGACGTCTGCTGCGTCGTTTGCGAGGAGGTGGTCTGGGCGCCGGCGGCCGCGGTCCAGAGGACACAGGCACCGGCCAGGACGAGGGAACGCGTCGTCGTCATCGAGTACTCAATCGGAGATGTAGGGCGGGTCTTTAGACCCGCCTGTCCGCCGGGTCCAGAGGACCCGGCCTACACTCGGTACAACTCAACTGTTATCGTACGGCTGAGGTGTACCCGCCGTCAACGGGGAAGACCCGATCCGATCAATCTTCGTGAACGCGCTTCGGACCGACGATCCAGGCGACGACGATGCTGAGGAGGTAGAGGCCGATCATCGGGGCGGCGAAGATCGTCTGCGTCATCATGTCGCCGGTCGGCGTGATGACCGCCGACACGATGAAGATGATCAGAATCGCGTATTTCAGCTGGCGCGCGAGGAAGCGGGCGGTGACCAGCTTCATCTTTGCCATGAAGAAAACGACCGTGGGCATCTGGAACACGACGCCCATTCCGAGCAGCATCTTCGAGTAGAGGCCGAAGACGTCTTCGAGCTTCGGCATGAACGCCAGGTCCGGCGTGTTGAAGCTGGCGAAGAACGCCATCATGAACGGAAACGCAATGTAGTGGTTGAACGCGGCGCCGAGGATGAACCCGAGCGTCGTGAACAGGACGAAGGGAATCGCCATCCGCTTCTCGTTCGAGTACAGGCCCGGCGCGATGAACATCCAGACCTGATACATGATGAACGGCGCCGCCGTGACGGCTCCGGCGATGAGCGCCACGGTGACGTACAGCGAAAACGCCTCGCCCGGCTGTGTGTAAATCAGCTTGACGCCTTCGGGCAGCGCCCTGCGCGTCGGCGCGAGGATGAAGTTGAAGATCTTGTCGATGAACGCGAACGTCAGGGCGATCCCGACGGCAATGGCGATGCAGGAGTTGACGATGCGCTTCCGGAGCTCGTCGAGATGCTCCAGAAACGACATCTTTCCGTTGCTCAGCGCATCATCGTCGTCGTCCGGCGGGAACGCCTTGTACGCGCCCGACTGCGTACCTGGAAACGGGACCAAGGCCATCGCGAAATTTCAGATTTCAGATTTCAGATTTCAGATTTCGCCGGCCACGATCAGGCGCTGTGGTCGTGGCGCCGCGGCTCGTCCGCGGTCGCGTCCGCATGGCCGGTCTCGCCGTGGCTGGCGTCCGCAGCCGGCGGCGAAGGCGGCGTCGGCTTCTTTTCGGCTTCCTTCTGTTCCTCGATGCGAATTTCTTCTTCGAGGGTGTTCCGGAGCTCGTTGGACGCCTTCTTGAACTCGGCAAGGCTCTTGCCGAGCGACCGGCCCAGTTCCGGCAGTTTCCGAGGCCCAAAAATGATGAGGGCGATGACGAAAATGATGATCAGTTCGGGCATTCCGATGGAACCAAACATACACTCCTACTTTCTCGAACGATGGGCGGGCCGAACTGGCATTATAGCCCAGAAGTCATTGTGTCATAAGTAAGTTATCTGTTAGGATGCCAGTATGCGACGTTACCGTCCCCTGCCCGCCGTGCTCTTCGTGATCGTCGTCTCCGCGCTCGTGGGCGGGCTGTTCGGACGCAGCGCCCTCGCCACCGATGACCGCGTTCCCGAGCACTTCCAGGCGGTCGCCGCCGCGCTCCGCGCCATCGAGACGAACTACGTCGACAAGGTCGACTCCGAAGCGCTGATGACGAGCTCCATTCGCGGCATGCTCGCGACGCTCGACCCGCATTCTAGCTACTTCACGCCCCGCGAGTACGCGCAGATGCGGGAGCGCCAGCAGGGCACTTACTACGGCATCGGCGTGTCGATTCAGGTGTTCGACGGCGACGTGACGGCGATGAACGTCTTCGAGGGCTCGCCGGCGTACAAGAAGGGGATCCGCCGAGGCGACATCCTGGCGAACGTGGAAGGCGAGGACGCGAAGGGCTGGACGGTGGAACAGGCGCAACGCAAGCTGCGCGGGCCGAAGGGCACAGTCGTTCACGTCGGCGTGAAGCGGCGCGGCTACGAGGAGATGATCAAATTCGAGCTCGTCCGCGACGAGGTGTACCTGCCGACGGTTCCCGCGTATTTCATGATCGACGCGACGACCGGCTACATCCGGATGCAGGATTTCGGCGAGAACACGGATCGCGACGTGAAGCACGCGCTCCGCGACCTCGCGTCGAAGGGCATGAAGCGCCTGTTGTTCGACGTCCGCAACAACCCCGGCGGTCCACTCGATCAGGCCATCAAGGTTTCCAACGAGTTCCTGCCGAAGGGCAAGATGATCGTCTACACGCGCGGCCGCGTGCAGAATTCGGATCAGGACTACCGCGCGCAGGACGAGAGCGAGTACACCGAGATTCCGATCGTGCTGCTGGCGAATCGCAACAGCGCGAGCGCGGCGGAGATCGTGACCGGCGCGCTGCAGGATCACGATCGCGCGTATGTCGTCGGCGAGACGACGTTCGGCAAAGCCCTCGTGCAGTCGGTCTACCGGATCACCGGCAACGCCGGCCTCGCGTTGACGACCGCGCATTACTACACGCCGAGCGGACGCCTCATCCAGCGGCCGTGGGACGCCAGCTTCGACGAATATCTCAGCTACACGCTGCGCGACCAGGACGCCGGCAAGCCGCATAATCCCTCGGATCTGAAGCACACGGATGCGGGACGGCCGGTGTACAGCGGCGGCGGGATCGAGCCCGACAAACGCGTCGCCGGCCCGATCGAAGGGTTCAACCCGGGTCGTTTCGGCCGGAGCCTCTACGCCCGCGGCGCCTTCTCGAACTACGCGCAGAAGTACGCGGCCGAGGGCGATACGCGCGTGACGCAGCGCTCCTCCGGACGCAAGGTCGTCGCGAGGAACTTCGTTGTCGACGATACGATGGCGGCGGATTTCAAGGAGCAGCTGAAGTCCGACAAGGTGCGCATGGACGAGGATGGCTTCACGAAAGATCTCCCGTTCATCCGGGCGATGATCCGGTTCGAAGTCGACAACGCGTTGTTCGGCATTGCCGATGCGCGGCGCCATTTGATCGAAGTGGACCCGCAGGCGCAGGCGGCTCTGGCGACATTTGGCGAGGCGCAGAAGCTCACGGAGCTCACCAAGGGTACGCGTACAAAGGCGCACTAATAGGGGCAGGCCCCTATATATCGGGCGGCAGTTTCACCTTGTCGCTATAGCTAGGCCTTGTTACACTGACGGCCGTTTCGGCTCCGGGGCCGCGTTCCAGCACGACGGGACGCGAAGTGGGTCGGGACAGCCGTCATATCCGGTTGCCTTCCAGCACAACCAGCAAACTGAACGGCGCGGTTCGGATCGGCGATCCATAGTCACGATCCGTCAGGGATGAGCTATGCGCTTGCAGCGTCTTGAAATCAACGGGTTCAAATCGTTCTCCGATCGCTCGGAGCTCGCCTTCGACGAGGGCGTCACGGCGATCGTGGGTCCGAACGGCTGCGGGAAGAGCAACGTCGCCGACGCCATCACGTGGGTGATGGGGGAGCAGAGCGCGAAGAGCCTGCGCGGCGACCGGATGGAAGACGTGCTCTTCAACGGCAGCGACGCGCGCAAGCCGACGGCGTCCGCCGAAGTCCGCCTGCGGTTCAACGGATTCCTCAAGGCCTCCGCGACCGTCACGTCCGACGTCGCGCCGGAGCCCACGAACGGAAACGGCAACGGGAACGGCAACGGTCATCACGACACGACGATCGGCACGAACGGCGAGTCCGTCGCCCGCGACGTGGAGGTCACGCGGCGCCTCTATCGGTCGGGCGAGAGCGAGTACCTGATCGACGGCCGGATCTGCCGTCTGAAAGACATCCATGACCTGCTGATGGACACGGGCCTCGGCGCGAAGGCCTACGCGATCATCGAGCAGGGCAAGATCGGGATGATTCTCAGCACGCGGCCGACGGATCGCCGGCAGCTGATCGAGGAGGCCGCGGGCATCACGAAGTACAAGGCACGGCGGCGCGCCGCCGAGCTCAAGCTCGAAGCGGCGCAGCAGAACCTGACGCGCGTCGACGACATCGTCTTCGAGGTGGAGAAGCAGCGCGGGACGCTGAAGCGGCAGGCAGCCAAAGCGCGCCGGTACCGCAAGCTGCGCGACGAGCTGCGCCGGTGGGAGAAGGTGCTGTTCGCGCGGAAGTATCGTCAGCTCACGGAGACGATCGAGTCGGCGCGCGCGAAGCTCGCGGAAGCGCGCGAACGCGAGTCCGTGGCGGCGGCGCGCGTCGCCGAAATCGAATCGGACCTGAGCCGGCTGCGCATCGAGCTCGTGGAGTCCGAATCGCGTGCGACGGCGGCCCGCGAGGCGGCGCACGCGCGCGAGCTGGCGATCTCGCGGACCGAGCAGCAGATCGCGTTCGATCGCGATCAGGTGCACACGCTGGAGGTTCGATCGTCGGCGGTGACCGCGGAGCTCGCGGCGCTCGATGCGCGGCGCGAGCCGGCGCGCCGGGCGCTGGAGAGCCGCCGGGCGGCGGCCGTCGAGGCGGCCGCGCAGCGCGACGCGGCGGCCGCGACGCTCGCGACCGAGTCGGACGCGTACGACGCGGCGCATCGGGAGATCGAAGGGCTCGAGGCCGACGTCGAAGCGGCGCGCAGCGAAGTGTTCTCGGCGATCAACTCGGCGACGGCGCTGCGGCATGCGCTCGAGCACGCCGCGTCGGCGCGCGATCGCGTCGCCGAGACGCTCGCGAAGCTCGACGTCGAGAGCGGCGACGTCCGCATCGAGACCGAGCGCGCAGCCGCCGAGCGCCTCGCGGCGTCCGAGGGGCTGAAGCGCGTGCATGCGGCCATCGAGGCGACGCGCATCGCGCGCACGGCGCGCGAATCCGAGCTGGCGAGCGCGCGGATCGAGCACGAATGGCGCGCCCGATCCCTTCGCGCCGCCGAGCACGAGTTGGCGGGCCTCGACGCGCGGCTGCAGTCGCTCGAGGAGCTCGACGCCGCACGCGCCGGATACGGCGACGCGGCGCGGGCCGTGCTGGTCCAGGCGAACGGCGCCGTGAACCAGCATGGCGCCATCGCCGATTACCTCGAGGTGGAGAAAGGCTACGAGCGCGCGGTCGAAGGCTGCCTCGGCGATCTGCTGCAGCACGTCGTCGTCGACCGGCCGGAGCACGCGTCGGCCGGCGTCGAGCTGGTGCGCGCGGCGGGTGCGGGCCGCTGCGGATTTCTCGTCACGTCCGAAGTGCTGACCGAGAGTCTCGTGGCGGTGCCCGCCTTCCGGCGCGGCTTCATCCCCGAGGACATCCGGCCGCTGTCGTCGGTGATCCGCGTGAGCGGACCGTACGTCGACAGCATCCAGCGCGCGATCGGCGACGCGTGGATCGCGCCGTCGTACGTGCGCGCGCTCGAGACGAGCCGCACGACCGGCGTGCCCGTCGCTACGGTCGACGGCGACGTCTTCCGCGGCGCGCACCTGGTGTCGGGCGGCACGCAGGGCGACGGCCGCGGCATCCTCCAGATCAAGCGCGACATCCAGGAGCTCCGCGACCGCATCGTCGGCCAGCGCGAATCGATGATGCGCCTCGCGCAGGAAACCGCGGAAATCGAAGCGGCGATCGGCCAGGCGTCGAACGCGATTGCGGCGCTGAACGCGGAGCAGCACAAGCTGGAGAAGGCGCTCGTGGGGCACGAGGCGCAGCTGCAGCACGCGACCGACGAAGAAGCGCGGCTCGCGCACAAGGCGGAGCAGCTGCTCCGCGAGCGCCGTCAGGCCGAAGAGGAGCGGGAAGCGCTCGACCGGCGGCAGGACGAGGCGCACGCGTCGATCGCGCGGCTCGACGATCAGCAGCGGCTCGCCGAGGAGCGCCTGACCGTCGCGCAGCGACGGCTGTTCGAGGCGCGCGAGGCGGCCGAGGACCTGAGCCGCCGCGCGGCGGAAGCGCGCGCCGCGCACGCGGCGCTCGTGGAGCGCTCGACCGCGCTCGTCGGCGAGATTTCGCGCCTGGAGGACGCGGCGCTGGAGCTCGAGGCGCGCGCCGCCGCGCTGGGCGTCGAGCTCGAGGAATCGCGCAGCCGGACGACCGAGCTGCAGGCCGCGATCGCGGCCGCGGGCACGCAGCTCGACGCCGACGTCGCCGCGCTCGACGATCTGCGCCGCGCGGTCTTCGCCGCCGACGAAACGGTCGCGAGCCTCCGCGCGCGTGCGGACGAGCACGAGGCGGCCATCAAGGACGCGCGCGCGGCCCACGACGCGATCCGCGCGATCGTGTCCGAGCTCGACGTCGCGCGTGCGACGGCGCAGGCCGACCTGTCGCATCTGGCGCACACGTGCGAGGACGCCGTGAACGCGACGCTCGACCAGGTCCGTCTCGAAGTCGAGCAAATGGAATCGGAAGGTCAGGCGACGCCCGACGCCGCCGCGCTCGAAGCCGCCGACGAACCCGACGATGACGATGACGATCGTAGTATCCGCCCTCAGGCGGACCGTGATGACGCCGTCGCCGCCGCCGAGCAGCGTACGCTCAGCGCGGAGGAGGCGATCGCCGCGCTGCGCGGAAAGATCGATCGCCTCGGACCCGTGAACATGATGGCCATCGAGCAGTTCGACGAGCTCGAGACGCGCCATGCCTTCCTGACCGCGCAGCGGAAGGACCTCGTCGAGTCGATCGCGCAGACGACCGAGGCGATCCGGCGCATCGACGAAACCACGCGCCAGCGCTTCAACGACGCGTTCACCGCGATCAACCAGAACTTCCAGCTCACGTTCAGCACGCTGTTCGGCGGCGGGCGCGCCGGGCTGACGCTGCTCGATCCGACCGATCCGCTCGAGAGCGGGATCGAGATCATCGCCCAGCCGCCGGGCAAGCGCCTCCAGAGCGTCCAGCTGCTCTCCGGCGGCGAGAAGGCGCTCACCGCCATCGCGCTGATGTTCGGGATGTTCAAGTACAAGCCGAGCCCGTTCTGCCTCCTGGACGAGATCGACGCGCCGCTCGACGACGCCAATATCGGGCGGTTCGTCGAGATGCTGCGCGGCATGCAGCAGCACACCCAGTTCATCGTCATCACCCACAACCGGAAAACGATGGAGATCGCGGATCGGCTGTACGGTGTGACAATGGAGGAGCCGGGGGTCTCGAAGCTGATTTCGGTCCAGTTGAATTGAGAGGGTCCGCCTGAAGGCGGACACTGCGATCGGCGACGGCTCGCACGGCCGAACGGCGGGCAGCCATTTCGCGTATGTACCCCTGAGGAGTACCACCCCTATGCATCGCCGCGCTCTGCTCGCGTTGCCACTGGCGGTCGCGCTCGCCGGCTGCGACATGTCACTGCACAACCTCACCGGCCGGGCGACCGATGAGTGGACTCGCACGTATCCGCTCGCCGCGGGCGGCGAAATCCGGATCGGAAACACGAACGGCCGGGTCGAGATCGAAGGGGTGGACGGGTCGACCGTCGAAGTGCGGGCCGAGCGCATCGCCCGGGCGGCAACCGATGCCGGCGCGCAGGAGCTCCTGCCCCGGATCGTCATCAAGGAGGACGTCCGGCCCGATCGCATCGCGATCGAGACGCAGCGCATGAACGGCGTCATGATCGGCGCGCGCTTCGAAGTGCGCTACTACGTGAAGGCGCCGAAGAACGCGACGGTCGACGTGTCGAACACCAACGGCACGGTCCTGCTCACGCGCCTGGGCGGCCGTGTGACGGCGCGGACGACGAACGGCGCGGTGCAGACGAAGGAGCTGACCGGGTCGGTCGAGGCGCGGACGACGAACGGCAGCGTCAACGCCGACGTCGCGTCGGTCGGCGCCGAGCGCATCGCGCTCAGCACTACGAACGGGAGCGTCACGCTGAACGTGCCGGACACCGCGAAGGCCGACATCTCCGCGACCTGGACGAACGGCGGCATCCGGGTGGCCGACGATCTCAACATCGACGTCTCCGAGCGCGGCCGGCGGCGGTTCGAGGCGCGGATGAACGGCGGCGGAACGCCAATCGAGCTGCACACGACGAACGGCGGCATCCGGATCCGCAATCGGAGCGACCGCGCGCCGTCCGAGACGGAAGACGCCGACGACGCGCCTCCGGACGGGAAGGCGCCGCGCGCGCCGCGTCCTCCAAAGCCTCCGCGCGATCCGCAGGGTGAACGAAGATAAAGCCGCGCGCTACCAGCGCCTCAAGCGCCGCGTCAGCATCGCGTCGGTCGCGTGGACCGTCCTGCTGCTGGCCGGACTCGTCGTCAGCGGCGTCAGCGCCGCGATTCGCGAAGCCGCCGAGCGCCTGCTCCCGATTGCTCCCGCGGCCGGCTACGTCGTCGCCCTCGCGCTCCTCAGCGAGGTGATCGGCCTCCCGCTCTCGTTCTACAGCGGCTTCGTGCTCGAGCGGCGCTACGGCCTGTCGACCGAGCGCTTCCGATCGTGGGCGCTCGATCAGGTGAAGGCGTTCGCGATCTCCGTCGTGCTCGGCGGCGGCGCGGCGACCCTCGTCTTCTGGCTGATGCGTTTGTCGCCGGAGCGCTGGTGGCTGTCGGCCGGCATCCTGTTCGCACTCGTCATCGTGGTGCTGACGAATCTCGCGCCCGTTGTGCTGCTGCCGCTCTTCTACTCGGTCCAGCCGCTTCAGCAGGAGCAGCTGCGCGCGCGGCTGATGGCGCTGGCGAACCGCGCCGGCGCGCGCGTGCTCGGCGCGTACGAGTGGGGCCTCGCGGACAAGACGCGGAAGGCGAACGCCGCGCTCGCCGGGATCGGCGCGACGCGGCGGATTCTCGTCTCGGACACGATGCTGGCCGAGTACTCGGAGGACGAGATCGAGGTGGTCCTGGCGCACGAGCTCGCGCATCACGTGCACGGCGACATCTGGAAAGGGATCGCGTTCGAGAGCGCGCTCGTCGTGGCCGGGCTGTATCTCGCGTCGCGCGTCCTGGCGGCGCTCGCGTCGCGCGCCGGCCTGCGCGGCGCCGCAGACGTCGCCGGCCTGCCGCTGCTCCTCCTCGCGATCGGCGCGGTCTCGCTCGTCATGCTCCCCGCGGCGCACGCGATGTCGCGCGCGTTCGAGCGCAGCGCCGACCGCTTCGCGCTCGATCTCACGCGCAATCCGTCCGCGTTCATCTCCGCGATGCGCCGTCTTGCCGCCCAGAATCTCGCCGAGGACGATCCCTCGCGGCTGGTGAAGTGGTTCTTCTACAGTCACCCGCCCATCCGCGAGCGGATCGCCACGGCGCAGTTGTTCAAGGTCTAGCTGCGACTTACGCGGCCAGTGTCGTTGGGTTGCTTACCGGTTCAATCGATGGCGGGTCTGATGTCGTGCAGCGGCGCATCTCCTCGAGGTGGTGCGCCACGTGCCGCTGTTCCCAGATGGTGAGCGCGGTGTAGAGGATGGTGTTCACCGCGAGGTGACCTTCACGCCGGCTCAGCCATGCCGCCGCGTTATAGGCGCCGCACAGCGCCACGAGGCCGAGGGCGGTGGCGTGCACCGCGAGCTTCAACCGCTCGCAGTGTCCACAGTGGAGCACGGGCAGGTCCACGGTCATGTGACCGAGGACTGCAACGCGCATACCGTTGTGATTGGGGATTCGGGATTCGGAGGAATTCGGGATCAAATCCCGAATCCCAAATCCCAAATCACGACTTGGCGGCCGCTTCCTCCTGCAGCAACGCCTTCCGACTCAGGCGAATCTTGCCGGTCGGATCGATGTTGATCACCTTCACCATGAGCTGGTCGCCTTCCTTCAGCTCGTCGCGCACGTCCTTGACGCGGTGGTTGGCGATCTCCGAGACGTGGAGGAGGCCGTCGGTGCCCGGCATGATTTCCACGAACGCCCCAAAATCGGTAATCCGCTGGACCTTGCCGAGGTAGGTTTTGTTCAACTCGGGCGTGGCGGTCAGTTCCTGAATGATGGAAATCGCTTTCTGCGCCGACGACTGATCCACCGACGCCACGTTCACCCGGCCGTCGTCCTCGACGTCGATCTTCACGCCGGTGCGCTCGATGATGCTGCGGATCATCTTTCCGCCCGGCCCGATGACGTCGCGAATCTTGTCGACCGGGATACGGATGGTGACGATGCGCGGGGCGTGCGCGGAGATGCTCTTGCGCGGGCCGTCGATCGCCTCGCGCATCTTGCCGAGGATGAACAGGCGTCCCTGACGCGCCTGCTCGAGCGCCTTCTGCATGATCTCGGTCGTGATGCCCGTGACCTTGATGTCCATCTGCAGCGCAGTGATGCCGTCCGCCGTGCCGGCGACCTTGAAGTCCATGTCGCCGTAGTGATCTTCCGCGCCGGCGATGTCGGAGAGGATGGCGTATTTCCCGCTCTTCTCGTCCATCACGAGGCCCATCGCGATGCCCGCGACGGCGCTCTTCAGCGGCACCGCGGCGTCCATCATCGCGAGCGAGCCGCCGCACACCGACGCCATCGACGACGAGCCGTTCGACTCGAGGATGTCCGACACGATCCGCACGGTGTATGGGAACTGATCTTCCGTCGGCATCATCGACACGAGCGACCGCTCGGCGAGCGCGCCGTGCCCGACCTCGCGCCGGCCCGGGCCGCGCATGAAGCCGACCTCGCCGACCGAGAAGGGCGGGAAGTTGTAGTGGAGCAAGAAGCTCTTCCACGTCTCGCCCTCGAAGCTCTCGATCTTCTGCGCATCGTCGGCCGTGCCGAGCGTGCAGGTGACGAGCGCCTGCGTTTCCCCGCGCGTGAACACGGCGGAGCCGTGCGTCCGGGGCAGCACGCCGGTCTCGATCCAGATCGGCCGGATCTCGTCGAACTTGCGGCCGTCGAGCCGGACGCCCTGCGTCAGGACCTCTTCGCGAAGGACCTTCTCCTTCAGGTCCTTGAAGATCTGCTTCGCCTCGAGCCGCCGCTCGACTTCCTGTTCGGGAATCGAGGCGACGAGGGTCTTCAGCGCTTCATCGACCCGGTCGTAATTTTCGAGCTTGCCGCGGATCCGCATCGCCTCGGTGAGCGGGACGAGGACCTTCTCTTCGACCTCGCGGTAGAACTCGTGGCCGATTTCCTTTTTTGCGATCTTGACCTTCGGCTTGCCGGCCTCTTTCGCGAGATCGTCGATGGTCGTCACGATCTGTTTGATGGCGGCGTGCGCGGTCTCGAGCGCGTCGACCACCTGCGCTTCGGTGACTTCCTTCGCGCCGGCTTCGACCATCACGATGCCGTCCTTCGTGCCGGCGACGGCGAGATCGAGCTTGCTCTCTTTTCGCTGCTGAAAGGTCGGGTTGACGACGAACGTGCCGTCGACGAGGCCGATGCGCACGCCGGCGATCGTCTTTTCGAACGGGATGTCGGACAGCGCGAGCGCGGCCGACGCCCCCGTGATCGCGAGCACGTCGGTGTCGTTCTCCTGGTCCGCGGACATGACGAGCGCGATGACCTGCGACTCGTACCGCCAGCCGGACGGGAACAGCGGACGAATCGGCCGGTCGATCACGCGGCTCGTGAGGACTTCCTTCTCCGTGGGCTTCCCTTCGCGCTTGAAGAACCCGCCAGGAATCCGTCCGGAGGCGTACGTGTACTCGCGGTAGTCGACCGTCAGCGGGAGAAAGTCGATTCCTTCGCGCGGGCTCGCGGCGCGGCACGCGGAGACGAGCACCACGGAGTCGCCGTAGCGGACCAGGACCGAGCCGTCGGCCTGCCTGGCGAGCTTGCCGGTTTCAAAACGGAGCGTGCTCTGACCGATCTGGACTTCGCGTATGACCATAAAGAAACGTGAAAAGTGGCGGCTTACTTGCGGATGTTCAGCCGTCTGATGAGATCCGAATAGCGCTGCGCATCCTTGCCTTTGAGGTAGTCGAGCAGCCGCCGGCGCTTGCCGACGAGCATGAGGAGGCCGCGCCGCGAGTGGTGATCCTTTGCGTGTGACTTGAAATGTTCCGTGAGGTAGTTGATGCGCTCGCTCAGGATGGCCACTTGAACTTCGGGGGACCCGGTGTCGGCCTCGTGCGTGCGGTAACTGCCAATCAGCTCGGTCTTGCGGTCTTTACTCAAAGCCACCTGCGTCCTGCCTCCACGGACGTCCCAGACGCGCCAACCGCACCAGGACGCCGTATATCCCGAATATCGTTAGTCGAGCAAGATCAACATGTTACATCAGAACAACGGACGGATGCAAAAGCCCGCCGGCCGCCGGACGGCCGATCGCGACGAGGTTCCCGGCGGCGTCGAGCATACGGATCAGCTCTGCATCGGCGTGCAGTTGTGACGGGGGCACGACGTCGGCAGGGCCGAGCAGGCAGCCGTTGATGGCTCGCCTGACGCCGTCGGCGTTCAGCGTGAGCGCCGCGACGCGCGGCAGCATGCGGGCCAGGGGAATCAGACGGCCTGCCGACTCCCTCGCATCGCGCTCGGCCACGTCCAGGCCGAGCGCGTCGTCCAGCGTGTAATCACCGCTGCGCGTCCGCCGGAGCGCGATGAGATGGGCCCCCGTGCCGAGCCGCTGGCCCAGGTCGTGCGCGAGCGACCGCACGTAGAAGCCGGCGGAGCAATCGACTCTCAGCGTCACGCGGTCGCGATCGACCCCGACCAGATCGATCGCCCTGGCCGTCACCGAAACGGGCTCATGAACGGGCGCCCGGTCGGCCCGCGCGAGCCGATGGCTGCGTGTGCCGCCAACTTTCTTCGCCGAGAAGGCGGGCGGCCGCTGGAGAAACGTTCCGCGAAATGCGTCGAGCGCCGCGTCGATCGTGCCGCGGCCCGGGAGCGCGCCGGCGTACGGCGTGCCGATCGGCTCGCCCGCCGCGTCCGCGGTGTCGGTGCTGACGCCGAGCCGGACGACCGCTTCGTACTGCTTGTCGGCGCTGCTGAGGAAACGCGCGAGGCGGGTCGCGCGGCCGACGACCAGGAGCAGCACGCCGGTCGCCGCGGGATCGAGCGTGCCGGTGTGGCCGATGCGCCGCTCCTTCAGGGCACGGCGCATGCGGACGATGACGTCGTGCGAGGTGGGCCCGGCCGGCTTATCGATGACTAACAGGCCGTCCATCGATGGCTGCTTCGATTTTCTCGATGAACAGCTTCTGCAGCGCGTCCACGGCGCCGTTCACCGTGCATCCCGCCGCGTTCTTGTGGCCGCCGCCGCCGAACTCCTTTGCGAGCGCGCCCACGTCGATGTCGCCTTTGGATCGCAGGCTGACGCGGTACTCCTCGCCCTCGACCTGCTTGAAGAAGACGACCGCCAGGATCTCCTTCACCGTCAGCGGCAGGTTGATCAGTCCTTCCGTGTCCTCGTACGTGCCGCCGGCAGCGCGCGCCATCTCGTGATCCAGATACACGATCGCGACGCGGCCGGTCGGATCGATCTGCATCGCGCTCAACACCGAGCCAAACAGCTTGAGCCGGCCCATGTTGTTGCTGTCGTACACCTGGCGCGCGACGAGCACCGGATCGACGCCGGCGTCGAGCGCCTCCTTGCAGATGTCGAACGTACGCGTCGAGATGTTCGAGTAATGGAACGAGCCGGTGTCGGTCAGAATCGCGAGGTAGATGAGCGTCGCGACGTCGCGGCTCAGCGCGAGGCCGAGCGCGTGCACGAGCTCGAACACCAGCTCGCCGCACGCCGCCGCGGATGGATCGAACCACCGCAGCTGCCCGTAGCCCGTGTTGCCGGGATGGTGGTCGATGTTGATGACGAAGAAGCGATCGAGGCCTTCCACGCCGGTTCGAGCCAGGTCGCCGCACTCCATGATGATCGCGGCGTCGTAGTCCTGCTCGACGCGGGCCGCGATGCGGATGTCGGCGACGCCGGGAAACTGCATCAGCGGCGCCGGCGCGGGATCGGCGTGCACCACGTCGGCCTGCTTGCCGAGGGCGCGCAGCGCCAGGGCCATCGCGACCGACGAGCCGATCGAGTCGCCGTCGGGCCGTGTGTGGGAGGAGACGACGAAGCGTTGCCGGGACCGGATGGCCTCGACGATGGCGGTGAGCTCAGGAGCGGTCGTCATCGGTGCCGTCGGGCGGAGCCGCCGTCGCGTGGATCTCGTTGAGCAGCTGCTCGATGCGATCCTGTCCGGCGACCGACTCGTCGTAGACGAAGGTCAGCTCGGGCACGCGCTTCAGCCGCAGGCGCGATCCGATCTGCCGCCGCAGGAACGGCGCGGCGCGGCCGAGGGCGCGCGTGGAGTCCCGGCGCGCCTTGTCGTCTCCCTCAGGGCCGAGCGCCGTGAAATACACCCGCGCCTGCTGGATGTCGGGGCTGACCTGCACGCGCGTGATCGTGACGAAGCCGAGGCCGGGGTCGTGCACCTCGCGCATCAGGAGCATGCCCAGCTCGCCGCGAATCTGGTCGGCGACACGTTCGGGTCGAGAGCCCTGGGCCATTACGTCAGGAACTCCACTTCGGTGCGGGCGATGAGTCCAGGCTCGACGCGATCGATCTCATCGGCCACCGCCGCCAGCTCGCGATCCGCATGCTTCTGGTCGGTGCTCACCGTCACGACCGCCAGCCCCGCGCGCTGCCACAGATCCTGATGCTCGACCTCCGACACCGCGACGTTGAACTTCTTGAGCCGATCCTTGATGCGGCGCAGCACCATGCGTTTGTCTTTCAGCGACTGCGAGCCGGGGACGTGAAGTTCGACCGAGAGAAGAGCCACAACCATGTCGGCATTTCAGATTTCAGATTTCAGATTTCAGATTGATTGAGCCCTACGCCGTAACCGCGACGCGCTCTTTCACGAACGCCTCGATGACGTCCCCGACCTTGATGTCGTTGTACCGCTCGAACCCGATGCCGCACTCGAAGCCCGCCTTCACTTCGCTCACATCGTCCTTGAACCGCCGGAGCGATCCGATCTTGCCTTCGTAAATGACGACGTTGTCGCGGAGCAGGCGTGCCTGCGTGTCGCCGGCGCGCGTGATGCGGCCCTCCGTCACCATGCAGCCGGCAATCGTGCCGTACTTCGGCACCTTGAAGATCTCGCGCACGCTCGCCACGCCGATGCGGACTTCCTTGAACGTCGGCTCGAGCAGGCCCGACATCGCCTTCTTCATCTCGTCGGTCACGTTGTAGATGACGGAGTGCTGGCGGATGTCCACGTGTTCGCGCGCGGCGATCTCCTCGGCGTTGCGGTCGGGCCGGACGTTGAACGCGATGATGACCGCGTTGGACGCCGACGCGAGCAGCACGTCGGACTCGTTCACCGCGCCGACGCCGGCGTGAATGATCCGGAGTTTCACCTTCTCGTCCGACAGCTTCGCGAGCGTGTCGGCCAGCACCTCCGCCGACCCCTGCACGTCGGCCTTGATGATGATCGGCAGCTCCTTCATGCCGCCTTCCGAGATCTGCGCCTGCAGCGACTCGAGCGTGAGCCGCGTGCCTTTCGCGCCGAGCGCCCGCGTCTTCGCCTGCTCCTCGCGGAACGTCGCGATCTGTCGCGCGCGGGCCGCGTCGGCGACCTGGAAGACGTCGCCCGGCTGCGGGAGGCCCGCGAGGCCGAGCACTTCGACCGGCGTCGAAGGCCCCGCCGACTTCGTCGGCCGGCCGCGGTCGTCGATCAGCGCGCGCACGCGTCCGACGATCGGACCGGCGATGAACGTATCGCCGACGTTCAGCGTGCCGTCCTGCACGAGCACGGTCGCCACCGGGCCGCGGCCTTTGTCCAGCTTGGCCTCGAGCACGGTGCCGGTCGCGCTCCGCTTCGGGTTTGCCTT
>Ga0114129_10007297_pt1 | contig 15737 bp, 16 predicted proteins | sample RhiMetdeltSRZDD1_FD_80071 | JGI IMG/M metagenome (GOLD analysis project Ga0114129, IMG submission 80071) | Populus rhizosphere microbial communities from Tennessee, USA - Rhizosphere MetaG P. deltoides SRZDD1 (version 2) (version 2) | ecosystem: Host-associated > Plants > Roots > Rhizosphere >... | reverse complement strand
GCGAACCGGACCCAGGCGCGCCGGAGGTTGTGAATTATTTCACAACATAAACAACGGTGGCCAGAGGCGCCAGTAGCGTCGGGGTGGGAGCGAGAGTCGTGATCCTGAGCGCAGTGCCCGTGCGTCTCTCGTGAAAAGTTGGCAAGTGTGTCAATCCATTCCGATAGGTACTGGGTGGTGAATGCAATCACTGTGGCCGGAATGGTACCGGACTTGCCCGCGGCAACGGCTCTCCGCGTTGGTGGCTAGATCGGCCCGCAGTGACGAAAGCTTGATTCGTCGGGTCATTCTCTTGCCGGATAGGGAGTTACCAATTTTAGTTATGCCGCCGGATGTACTGAAACGAGACAGTGAGAGCAACGGACCTTGCTTTCGCGTGCATTCGAGAGGTGACAGGGCTATCCGTTCGGCGGACGCAGCGATCCTGAACTTTTCAGCTGCTGCCCGTGGTGCGCGTACTCTGAAGTCACAACAGGAACCCGGAGCCGTCAGCCCGTCGATGGTCGGCGGATGCGAGCAGGAACGCCCTTGTTGAAAGGAACGGCCTTGATCGCGAATCCCGTCTTTCTCGCCCGCCACGGCGAAACGGACTCCAACCGAGCCGGCATCTACGCCGGGCGGCGGAACGATCCGCTCACCAGGAACGGTCGGTCGCAGGTTGCTCGGCTCGCGGAGCAGATCAAATCGCTCGGCATCCGGCAGATCTGGTCCAGCTCGGTTTGGCGCGCGCTCGAGTCCGCCTCTCTCCTTCGGGAGCACCTCCGCCTCCCCATCACGATCGACCAGCGGCTCGATGAGATGCGTCTTGGTCCCTGGGAGGGGCGGAGCGAGGCAGAGGTAGCCCGTGACTTTCCCGACGACTACAAACTCTGGCTCACCCATCCCGATCAGGTTCGCCTCGAAGGACGCGAGCTGCTGACGCAGGTCGCGGCGCGCACCATGTCGGCTGTTGCCGATGCTTGCGCAACCCACCTGCCGACTCTTCTGGTCACCCATGTGGCGCCAATCCGAGTGGCCGTACTGAGCACGATTGGCTGCCCACTCGGTTCGTACAAGCGAGTCAGCGTTCCCAACGCCTCCTGTGTCCGTCTGGATTGCGCGGCGGAGCAAGCCACATGGGCACCGCATGGCGCCTCACTCCGGGCTGAGATCGAGCAAGCCGGACCCGTCGCCGCGTGAAGGCGCTTCTCCTCGCCGCCGGCGAAGGCCAGCGGCTCCGTCCGCTTACTTCCGACCGGCCGAAGCCGATGGTCCCGGTCGCCGGCACGCCAATGATCGCCTACGGTCTTTCCTGGCTCCGAAGCAACGGGGTCACTGAGGTGGCGATCAACACGCATTACAAGCCGGACGCGATCCTGAGCTTCGTGGGCGACGGCTCGGCATTCGGGCTCGCCGTACGTTACTCCCCGGAGCCGGAGTTGTTGGGCTCGTCGGGTGCACTAGCACCCCTGCGGGGCTTCCTGTACGGAAACGATCCGTTCATCGTCGCCTGCGGAGATGTTCTGACCGATCTCCAGCTCGCGCCGATCGTCGCCGCGCATCGTGAATCGAACGCCGACGCGACCATCGTGCTCACGCGGGTGGATGATCCGCGCCGAGCCGGAATGGTCGAGGTGGACGACGCTGGTTGGGTCCTGCGGCTGGTGGAGAAGCCGGCCGATTGGACTGCGCTGGATGCCTGGGCCAATGCAGGGATTTATGTCCTGGGACAGCGGGTGTGGGACTTCGTTCCGCCCGCCGGATTCCATGATTTCGCGTTCGACCTATTTCCCGCGCTTCTTGCGGCCGGCGGTCGGGTGCGCGGCATCAAGTCGGACGCGCTGGTCATCGACATCGGATCGCACGAACGTCTCACGGCCGCCAGTTCACTCGTTGCCAACGGCCATCTGAATTCCCCCCGGGCGGCCTGACGTGTTGATCGCAAGAGCGCCGCTGCGCATTTCGTTCGCCGGGGGTGGCACCGACCTCGAGGCCTACTACGCCCGGTATGGCGGACTGGTGGTCAGCGCCACCATCAATCGTTACTTCTACGTCATTGCCACTCGCACGATCGACGACGCGGTGCAGATCACGTCGTCGGATTTCCGCGTCTTCGAGCGGCAGGCGGCCGGGGTCGCGCTCTCGTTCGACGGCGAGCTGGGCTACCTCAAGTCGATCCTGCACGAGTTCGGGGTTACTCGCGGGTTGTCGGTTTTCACTGCAAGCGAAATCCCGCCGGGCACGGGGCTGGGCAGCTCGAGCACGGTCGCCGTCGCGCTCATCAAGGCGCTCGCCACACTCTGTCAGCGCCGCGCTACCAAGCAGGAAGTGGCCGAGCTGGCTTCGTATATCGAGATCGGCAAACTCGGACGGCCAATCGGGCTTCAGGATCAATTCGCCGCCTCCTTCGGAGGCTTGAACGCGATCGAGTTCAGTGCAACTCGCACCGTGGTCCGTCCACTCGAGCTTCCTCTCCTGATTCGCGACCAGTTGGAGCGCAGCCTGCTCCTCTTCTACACCGGCGCTTCCCGCAACGCGGCGACCATTCTGCGGGAGCAGCGGGCCTCCTCGCAGGAGCGGGACGCGACTGTGATCGAGAGCCTCCACGGCATCAAGCACGACGCAGAGCTTGCGAGGGAGGCACTCCGAGCGGGTGACATTCGGCAGATCGGTCAAATCCTGCATGAGTCGTGGCAGCGGAAGAAGCGGTTGGCCAATGGGATCAGCAACGAACGGATCGACCGCCTCTATCAGCTCGCCCTCGAGCACGGGGCGAGTGGCGGGAAGATCGCCGGCGCGGGCGGCGGAGGGTTTCTTCTGCTGTTCTGTGAGCCGGAACATCAGCCTACGGTCACCCAAGTTCTCGAAGCCGAGGGCCTCACCCGGATGACGTTCCATTTCGACGACGGCGGGGCGCAAGTGTTGGTGAATTCCATGCCGGAAATTCCCGGCCTGGAGTATCCGGAGGGACGATGGGTCGGGTCTGGCGTCGCGTCCGTATAGGCATTCTCGCCACCGATGCCGTCGCGGTCCTGGCCGGATACGGCCTGGCCACGGTCGGCCACCAGCAGCTGCTCGCGCGGCAGCTGGGGGGCCACGTGTGGCCGGTCTATCCGGTTCTCGCGGCCGCGGTCGCGCTGATTACTGTAGGGCTTGCCTGGGGGCAGGGACTGTACCGCCGATGGGCATTGCTCGGCACCTACCAGGTCTATCCCCGGCTGATAGGCACCTCCACCTACGGCGTGTTCGGTGTGGTAATGCTGAGCTATTTCCTGGGCGGTCCGCCGTTCGTCTCCCGGTCCTGGCTGGTGATGGCATGGCTCGGCAGCATGGCGGGGCTGATGGTGGGGCGTCTGCTCTGGCGCCGGATCATCCAGGCGCGCCTCGGTCGGGGGCAGTGGCTCCGCCGGGTGCTCGTAGCCGGAGCCAACCAGCATGGGATCGCGGTGGCGCGACAGCTGCGAGACCCAAGGCACGGCACGGAAGTCGTGGGGTTCCTCGACGACTACCAGCGTCCCGGCACCGTGATCGCCGACGGACTCGCGGTGGTGGACCACCCGCTGCGCGCGGCGGCCGTGGCAGACCGTCTCGATGTCGAGCAGATCATCATCATCGGCGGGGCGCTGAGTTGGGAAAGCCAGCGCCATCTCGCAGAGCTGGTAACCCGCCCGGACCGGAGGGTCGAAGCCTGGGTCTCGCCCACGTTCTACGATCTGCTTACGACGTCCACCGAGATGACCAACGTCGGCCACGTGCCGCTCCTGTATCTCCACCCGACGCGCCTCAGGGGCTGGGGCGCGGGCGCTAAAGGGTTCGTCGATGCGGTGGTGGCATTGCTCCTCGTGGTCGCGTTGGCGCCGGCTTGGATCTATTGGTGGCTCAAGGCCCGGGCGCGTGGCATCCCGATGGTGGACCGGCAGCGCGTGATGAGCGCGAGTGGCGCGTTCGAGCTGATGGGCCTGCACAGTGGCCTGGTACGATCGCCTGCGCTTGCTCGGCTGCCGGCGCTCTTCAACGTGCTCCGCCGCGAGATGAGCCTGGTGGGTCCACGCCCGATCGAGCCGCGCGAGCTTCGGACGCACGAGCGGTGGTGGAGCAGTCTCGCCACCATGCGCCCGGGACTAACCGGTCTCTGGCGGTTGTATACCGGCGATCTGACCGTGGAGGAGCGGGTCGCGCTGGACCTCTACTACGTGCGGAACTACTCTATCGCGCTCGACGCACAGATTCTCTACCTGACTGTCCGCGGACTGACGGGACGCATGCTGGGGACGGTCAGCGTGCTGGCCCGCTGGCACCCCGAGCACCCCTCCACGCCATCCGAAGGCCGACCTCCCATGCCCGTTTCGTTGCGCCGGCTGTCGCCCAGCCTTGGCATTCCGTCGCCGGTTGCCGGCCGCTACCTGGGATCGGATCGATGAGCGGCGTACTGGTGCCAGGGAAGAGAGGGGCGCAGCCCGCTGCAGCCCGCTGGCTCCGTGAGGCTGCGGAGTCGATCCGGGGCATAGACCCGGCTGCGGTCGAGCAGGCCGCCGCCGTGCTGATCGAAGCCCGGAGGCTTGACGGCACCATCTTCGTTGCCGGCAACGGTGGGAGCGCGGCGACGGCATCACATCTCGCGCTCGATCTCCAGAAGGCGGGGCGAGCGCAGGGCGGGCGCGGCACCCGGGCCATCTCGCTGGCGGACAGCATGGGCCTGGTCACGGCGTGGGGCAACGACACCGATTTCGACCGGGTCTTCGCCGAGCAGCTCGAGGTGCTCGGCCGTCCGGGCGATGCGCTTGTCATTGTATCGGTAAGCGGCAGCTCGCCCAACTTGATGGCGCTCATTTCCACTGCCCGATCGCTGGGCGTTCGGACGGTCGGTCTATTGGGGCGCACGGGCGGCAAGGCACGGGATCTCGTCGACGTCGCCGTCCTGGTACCGAGCGACGACTACGGCTGGGTCGAGTCGGCCCACGTCGTCCTGCATCATGCGCTCACCTACGCGGTGCGCGAAGCAGCGCGCGCCGAGCACGGATGACGGGGGCTGTCGACCGCCATCCCAGCGTCGGGCATCCCGGCAAGCGGCTGATGGACCTGGTAGGCGCGACGCTCGTGCTGATCGCCGCGTCGCCGGTGCTGCTGGTCGCCTCTCTTCTCGTCGTCGTCACCTCTCCCGGCCCGCTGCTGCATCGCCGCCGAGTCATCGGGCTCGGGGGGCGGGAGTTCGACGCGCTGAAGCTGCGCACGATGGTAGCGGACGCCGACCGGATCCTGGCGGAGAACCCCGAGATGCGCGCCGCGTTTGAGCGCAATTACAAGCTCCGGGGCGATCCGCGGGTTACCCCCGTCGGACGGCGCTTGCGGAAGTGGTCGATCGACGAGCTGCCCCAGCTGCTCAATGTGCTGCGGGGCGAGATGAGCCTCATCGGCCCTAGGATGATCACGCCGGCCGAGCTGCCGAAGTACGGGCCTCAAGCCGAGCGGTTGTTCTCAGTCCGTCCCGGGCTGTCGGGCTTGTGGCAGATATCTGGGCGGCAGGAAATTGATTATCCGGAGCGGGTCCGGATGGATCTCGACTACATCGAACATTGGCGATTCGGCCGGGATGTTTCGATCGCACTTCGCACGCCGGGAGTCGTGCTGCGGGGGCGCGGCGCGCATTGAGTCCAGTGATACTCTCAGGAGAACGATGACCAGAGCACTCGTTACCGGCGGCGCCGGTTTCATCGGATCACATATTGCCGATCGGCTGCTGGCTGAGGGATACGAAGTCGGCACCCTGGATGACCTCTCGACCGGACTTCGGATGAACGTCGCCGACGGCGTGGAGTTCTGGGAAACCGATCTCTGCGACGTCGCCGCGGTGCGGCGCATTCTGAGCGATTTCCGGCCGGAGGTGATCTTCCACCTCGCGGCGCAGATGGATGTGCGCCGTTCGACGCGGGAGCCGGAATTCGATGCCCGGGTCAACGTGCTGGGCGGTCTGAGTCTGTTGCGGGAGGCGATCGGCGCAGGCGTGCGCCGAGTCGTCTACGCCTCGACCGGAGGCGCGGTGTACGGGGACGTGCCGCCGGCAAAGCTGCCGGTGAAGGAAACCGAGCCGCCGTTTCCCATCTCCGAATACGGTGCGAGCAAGCTCTCGCTGGAGCATTACCTGAGCGTGTACGCGAGCCGGGGCGAGCTCGAGTACGTCGCCTTGCGGTTCCCCAATGTGTATGGCCCACGCCAGCGGCCGGACGGTGAAGCGGGCGTGATCGCGATCTTCTCCGGCCGGATGCTTAGGGGCGAGGAAGTCTTCATCTTTGGCGACGGGACCAAGACCCGCGACTATGTGAATGTGGCCGATGTCGTCGAAGCAAACGTGCGGGCGGCTCGGGGGCCCAGCGGCATCGTCGCGAACCTCGGATGGGGCAGGGAAGTGGCCGACATCGACATCTTCCATGCCGTGGCGAAGGCGACGGGATACGAGAAGCCACCGACGTTCGCGCCGGCGCGCCCCGGTGAAGTGGCCCGCATCTGCCTCGACGCAAGCCTGGCACGGGCGACATGGGGTTGGACGCCTGCGGTCAAGCTGGACGAGGGCGTGCGTCGCGTGGTCGAGCATGTACTCTCCGCAAGCTCGGTCAAGGAGGCTCAGTGACGCGGGTGCTGGTCACCGGCGGAGCCGGGTTCATCGGCTCACACACGGTCGATGCACTGCTGGCTCGCGGGCTGGATGTTCGAGTCCTGGACCTGCTGTTGGCGCCGGTGCACGACGGCACCGTCCCCAAGTACATGCCCCGCGAAGTCGATTTCATACGAGGCGACGTGCGCGATCCTGCGACAATGCGGCGCGCCTTGGACGGCGTAGACATCGTCTACCACTTCGCTGCTTACCAGGATTACCTCCCGGACTTCAGCACCTTCTTCAGCACCAACGCCGCCGGCACTGCTCTGTTGTACGAGCTGATCGCAGCCGAGTTCCGCAAAGTTGCGCTCGTTGTCGTGGCCTCATCGCAGGCCGTGTACGGCGAGGGTCGGTATTACTGCCCCGTCCATGGCGTGGTCTATCCCGGTCCGCGACCGGAAGAGCAACTGGCGTTGGGGCAGTGGGAGCAGGTCTGCCCCACCTGCAAAGGGCCGGTCAGCTCCGAGTGGACCGATGAAGCGGTCATGCATCCGCACAATCCCTACGGCCTTTCGAAGCGGGATCAGGACGACATCGCTACGCTGCTTGCGCCGCGCTACGGGATCCCCAGCGTAGCGTTTCGTTACTCTATCGTTCAAGGCACCCGGCAGTCGTTCCGGAATGCCTACTCGGGCGCCCTCAGGAGCTTCACCGTGCAGCTCGCCTCGGATGCGCCGCCTCTGGTGTACGAGGATGGAAAGCAGTTGCGGGACTACGTGAGCATCAAGGATGTAGTCCGCGCCAACCTGCTGCCGTTGGATCGGCCGGGCATGGCGTATCGCGCGTTCAACGTGGGCGGACATCGTTCTGTGACTGTGCTCGAGCTCGCGGCCGAGGTCGCTAAGGTCGCCGACGTGGCACGCGAACCCCTGGTACCCGGGTTGTACCGTGTGGGCGACACGCGGCATATCCGCTCCGACGTCTCCGCGCTCGAATCGCTCGGGTGGTCGGTGCGGGAGCCCCTGGCCGATATTGTTCGGGAGTACGTCACCTGGGCCGTGGCCGAGCCCGGCTTTCGGAACGAGGCCGCCGCGGCTCATGAGCGCATGCGCGCACTCGGCGTTCTCCGATCGGTACGGGTAACGTGAGCTCCGTGGCCACGTCCGCGGCGACGATGCCGGCCGCCGGCCAAGCGCCCCAGCCGGCCGGATCCACCGGGGTGTGGGACGGTCCGCAGGTAGTGCTGGTGCACGACTGGATCGGTGGCGTACACGGGGCGGAACAGGTGCTGCGCGAGCTGGCGACGCTGTTTCCAACCGCTCCGATCCTCACGCTTTTCACTGATACGAAGGTCTTGCCGGCGCTGGGCATCGATCCCGCCCGGGTCCAGCAGAGCTATCTCGGCCGGATTCCGAATGCCGTCCGGTTCCGGAAGGCCCTGTTGCCCTGGTTTGCAGATGCTGTTCAGACACTGGACGTCGGTGATGCAGCACTGATCGTGTCCAGCTCACACGCGGTTGCGAAGAGTATTCCGCACCGGAGCTATCAGCGGCATCTATCGTACGTGTATTCACCGATGCGGTACGCGCACGATCTCATGCCGCAGTATCTGGCTGGTGTGCCGCGCATCCTGCGACCGTGGATTCGCGGCGTGCTTAGAAGGCTCGCGGTGTGGGACGTGGCGATGTCCAACGGGGTGGACCGGTACGTCGGCATCTCGCGAGTAGTCGCCGAGCGGATCTGGAGAACGTATCGGCGACGCGCGGCTGTGCTGCATCCGCCGGTCGATGTCGACGCTATTCCCGCAGGGGCAGGGCCGCGCGGCGACTACTACGTAGCGGTCTCGAGACTGGTGAGCTACAAGCGGCTCGACCTGGCGGTGCAGGCCGCCGGACTCGCCGGGCGCCGGCTTGTCGTGATCGGACAGGGCCCCGAGCGGGCACGGCTCGAGGCACTCGCGCGAGGGCATTCAGTCGAGTTCATGGGCTGGGTGTCTGATCGTACCAAGTACGAGGTCCTCTCCGGTGCCCGCGCGCTCCTGTTCCCTGGCGAAGAGGACTTCGGCATTGTCGGTGTGGAGGCGCTCGCTTGCGGAGTGCCCGTGATCGCCCTGGGTCGGGGCGGGATGCTCGACGTGGTCGGGTCAGAGAGCGGTGCGCTGCTGGGCGACGGGGTTCGCGCCGAGGCGGGAGGCGTCCTGGTCGGCGAACAAAGTGCGGAGGCGCTGGCTAGAGGCATGACCCTGCTCGAGTCGAGCGACTTGGCCGATCGTAGCGAATACCGCAGGCTCGCGCTCAGCTTTTCTACTCCCAACTTCCGGCGCCGCTTCCTCGAGCTTGCGCGGCGCGTCATGGCCCGCGGCTGACCGCGTGCGTCTCGCGCTCTTCGCCAACGACTACTGGCCGACCATTGGCGGAGTGCAAACGGCGGTTCGGGGGTTGGCCCAGGCACTCAGAGCGCGGGGTCACGAGCCGCTGATCCTCACCTCTCAACCGGGTAACCGTCCGTCGGCAGAAGAGGTGGACGGGCTTCCGGTTCGACGCTTTTCGTGGGCGTTGCATCCAGTCAGCCACTTTCCGCTCCGCGCCTGGCGGGCACAACACGAAGTGCGGCAAGCCCTGCTCCCCTGGAAACCCGACGCCATCTACGTTCACTTCGTCACCATCTCGGCTCTCTATGCGCGGGATAGTGCGCAGGCGGCCCGAGTTCCCCTCATCCTGTCGTTTCGCGGGAACGACGCGATGGGGATCGCGCCCCGCAACTTCGGGACGCGGCGGTTCTACTCGGGTCTCACGGCCGCGGCCGACGCGAACCTTTTCTGCTCGCCCTGGCTCGAGCAGGTCGGACGGTCGGCTCCATGGTTTCGCGGGCGTGCCTCGCGAACCGGAGTTTTGGCGGATGCGGTTGTAGTGTCGCCTCGCAGCGTTCTCGATGGTTTCAAGCGGGAACCGTATGTCTGCGCCGCCGGACGAATGGTACGGAAGAAGGGATTCGATCTGTTGCTCCGCGCGTGGGCGCAGCTTGCCGAGCGAATTGAGGTGCCGCTCTGGCTTGCCGGTGACGGTGAGGAGCGGGGAGCCCTCGAGGCATTAGCAGCCGAGCTCAAGCTGGGCACCCGAGTGCGATTCCTGGGTCCGGTGCCGCACGTCGAAATACTGGGGCTGCTCGAGCAGGCAGCCTTGACCATCGTCCCGTCGCGCGATGAGCCCTACGGCATTGTCGTAGTGGAAGCCCAGGCCCTCGGAGTTCCTGTTGTCGCCACCCGGGTGGGCAACCTGCCTTACCTGATCGAGCATGGAACGACCGGTTATCTGGCGGATCCGAGCGCAGAAGGATTGGCGCAGGTTATCCTCGCCGCGTGGAACGATCCGCGGCGTTCCGACGTGGGCCGGGCAGGCCGCAGTGCGCCCGGGGCGCGACGAAGCTACGACACGATGGCGACGGAACTGGAAGACTGGATTGCACGGGCACGCCCGCGGCCCGGAGAGCAGGCGACGTGGACCTAGTGTACGGCTCTGCCCTCTGGTTCACAGAGTCGCGGGTCAATTGCCACCATCTGACCGAGCGACTCGCCAGGGAAAGGCCGGTTCTGTACATCGAGTCGGTAGGAGCGCGGGCCCCGCGAGCGCACGAGTGGCGGAGAATCATCCCACGGCTGGCCCGTTCATTTCACCCGCTCCGTCAGGTCACGCCACAGCTCTGGATCTACTCACCGCTGCCACTGCCCGCCTACGGGCGCGGCGCAGCGATGAACAGCCGCTGGGTCGGGCGGCAGGTTGCGACACTGCTTGGATTCAAACACTGGTCGGTGGATGCCTGCTGGGTGTTCCATCCGATGGGGGTGGGAACCGCGATCGCAGCCAAGCCACGCGCGCTGATTTACTACTGCGTGGATGACTATGCTGCCAATCCGGGTGTAGATGGGGCCGCGATCCGGCGGATGGAAACCGAGCTCGCGGGCCGCGCGGATCTGGCCATCACCACGGGGGAGCCGTTGGCCGCGCACCTGAGGCCAGTAGCACAGAGGGTGAATGTTCTCGCCAACGTGGCTGACACCGAGCTGTTTGGACGGGAATCGAGCGAATCCAACCATCCTGTGCTGCAGACGCTCGACCGGTTGCCGCGTCCTCGACTTGGCTACCTTGGCAATCTGGCCGGTTACAAGGTGGATCTCGGCCTCATCGAAGAGGTCGCTCGGCTCCGGCCAAACTGGACGCTGGTACTCGTCGGTCCGACCAACCGCGGAGACGTCCAGGCAGTAATCCAGGGTCGAGCGTCCCCGGCCAATGTGCATTGGGTAGGTGAGGTGCCGCACGCGCTCGCACCCGCTGTGATCGACCGGTTCGACGTCGCTTTGTTGCCGTCGGCGCGACACAGGGTGATGGAGGCGAGCTTCCCGCTCAAGTTCTTCGAGTACCTGCTACGAGGGAAACCGGTGGTGGCACGGTCGGTCCCCGCGCTTCAGCCCTACTCCACCTGGTTCGACCAGGCGGAGGATGCTGCAGGATTCGTGGCTGCAGCCGAAAAGCGTCTAAGCCACGACGCGGACTCCGAGCGACGGCGGCAGTTTGCAGCCGACTTCGGGTGGACGACGCGGATGAAAACTCTGCTACAATTGCGGGCAGACGCGTTAACCGTGGAGTCGAAGCGTTGAGTCTGCGGCGACGGCGTGACTTCCGGGCGGTCGATCTCCATCGACTGATGGAGCACAATCGTCTCGAGGATCTTCGAGGTCGTCATCGGATCGTTCGGGAATTGGTCCAGCCTGCCCCGGAAGATCATGCGCTCGAGATCGGTTGTGCCCAGGGCTATATGGTCAACTTGTACCTGCGGCAGCGGGTTCGGAGAGTCGTCGGCCTTGACATCGATCCCCATGATCTGGCGCGTGCAAGGGCCTATGCGGAAAGGCATACCGACCGCGGAGTCGTGCCCGAGTTCCTGATCGGTTCAGCTGAGGCGCTGCCGCTGCCAGACAGCTCTTTCAGCCTGGTCTACTGCATGGATGTCTTGGAGCACGTGGACACGCCGCCGCGCGCAGCCACAGAGGCAACGCGAGTGCTAACGCCAGGTGGTCGGCTCGTGGTCACGGTGCCTGGCGATTGGTTCTTCAATTTTCTCGATCCGCACTATCCCGAGCATCGCCATTATCGCACGAGCCAGATCATCGAGCTTTTCCCAGGTCTCGAGGTCTGCGCGGTGCATAAGACCGGCCTGCTGTGGAGCGTGTTCTGGGGAACCTACGTGCGATTTGTGCTGTCGCGAGCGACTCGGCTCATTCCCAGCGAGCAGTCGCGGGCAACGGCGCTGCGGCGAGTCAATGCCTCCATGGCGCGCATTGCAGATCTCGATTGCCGGCGTAACTACGGGTTCGGTGCCGCGCTCGCGGTGGTGTTTCGAAAACCCGCGGGTGCAGTGGCACCGCAGGCGATGCGCCAGATCGGCTGATGTTACTCGACGGCCGCCGGTTCGAAGGTCGGTTGCCCTGTCTGTTCTGCCGACACGCCAGGCGGCGCAAGACAATGGCGGAATGGCGGAGCATCTGCGGGAAATGCCGGGGGCTTACGGAGGCCGAGCTGAGCGTGCTGTACTGGGTGCAGGAAGTGGATAGCGACCGGTCGGTGGTGGCGCCCAATCTGCTTCGGCACTCCCGGTGGAATTCGGATGCGCGCTATTTGGCTGCCCGCAGAGCGCTGAGCCAGCGCGGCATCACGTCAGGCGCGAGACTGCTGGACATCGGATGCGGCATCTCGGCGCAGGCCGACATGTTTCGTGATCTTCGCTACGTCGGCGCCGATTTGAATCGAATCAGGCTCAAGCGGGCGGGGGCGGTGAACCGCTGGGCTGCCTACGCGGTCGAAGACATCACCCGCATGGGCTGGAGGGACCACAGCTTCGACGCTGTTGTCTGCCTCGAGGTCATAGAGCACGTCCCAGAATCCCTTCGCGCCGCCCTGGTGAACGAACTGTTCCGCGTACTACGGCCCCACGGGGTGCTTGTGTTGAGCACGCCGAATGGCAGGATCACGGCATCCAAACGAATGCTCGGTCTCAAATGCGAGCGAAGCCATGAACGCGAGCTGAGTGTTGGAGAGGTGAAAGATCTCATCGAACGCGCAGGGGCGATCCTGCACAGTGTCGAACGCTTGGACAATCTGGTTCTACCGGCCGGCCGGATCGCGGTCGGCGTCATCCATTTGGCTGCCACCTGGCCGCAGTTGCGACGCCCGTTGCAGCGGCTGGCGACCAAGGCCGGATACGAGACGCTTCTCTATGTGGCTTCTCCCGCGCCGGCCCGATGACGTTATATCGCGATGCGGCTGCGAGAACCGCCTCGTATGAGCGAGAGCTTCTCGAGGCAACTAAGGTGCGAGTGCGTTCGCCCGAGGACTATATCCGGTGTCAGATGCTGATCGCGGAGCCGCTCGTGCGGCGAATGCGTCCGCTGCTGCCAGCCGGGCGCGCACGAATTCTCGAGGTGGGGTGTGGCACCGGCGGAATCAGTCTGCATCTTGCCACCCAGGGTTTCGAGGTGACGGCCGTCGATCGCGAACAGTACGACCCGGAAGCGCTGGAGGCTGCCCGCCAGTTTGCCCGCCGCGCAAGCATCCACCTCAACGTGTGCCTCACGGACGGAGCCGCTCTCCCTTTCCGAGCGGGCACCTATGAAGCTGTTGTGTGCGCCAATGTGGTTGAGCACCTGGAGGATCCGCTGACCACAATGGCCGAGATCCACCGTGTCCTGGTGCCCGGCGGGGTCGCATTCGTGGACTTTCCGTTGTTTCACAGCCCCTATGGCGGCCACATCGATGACGTCATCAAGATTCCCTGGTTTCAGCTTCTCCCTCGGAGGTGGGTCGACGCCGAGTTGCAGCGGCGGGGGGCAGAACGAGCGCGCTCCGTGTTCCTGACACTCAACGGCATCACGAGCAGCAAATTCCGACGCATCGTGGACCGGCTCGGATTCGACGTAGTGTCGCTGCGCCGAGCGCATTTTGTGACCCATCCTGGTCGTAAGCTCATCATCTCACTCCTCGAGGCGGTCCGACATACCTCACCGACGCGCGCTTGGCGGGCGATCCGGGAGGCAGCATCGGATTTCTCAATGGTCGAGCTGCTTCAGTTTCCTTTTCTCATGGTGACGGTGCCCCTGTCTTACGTGCCTGGTGTGGGCGAATACTTCGCAGCCGGCGTAGGGTACGCGCTTCGGAAGTCCGGCGGCCAGCACGGTGGAGACGCGCGGAGCAATAGCCACAAGCGGGGTTCATGAAGAAACTGATACAGCGCCTCCTCGCCAAGACGGGCTACCAGTTGACCGCGCGCGTGCCGCCAGATTTCACTGCGGAAGACATCGCGCTCGTGGACCAAGTGCGTCCCTATACACTCTGTTCTCCGGAGCGGATCTACAGTTGCCTGCGCGCCGCCGAATATCTGGTGAAGCACCGGATCCCGGGGGATCTCGTCGAATGCGGCGTATGGAGGGGCGGGATCGTGATGGCGTTGGCGCTTACCCTACTAAGGCTGGGAGATCAGGAGCGGCATCTCTACTTGTACGACACCTTCGAAGGAATGGCGTCCCCGACTGATGCAGATGTCGACTTTCGGGGCGCCAGTGCGGCGTCACAGCTCGATGAATCCGTCCGTGGCCCGGGAGGAAAGGTGTGGGCCTATGCGGCGCTCGAGGGGGTCCGTGAGGCCGTCCTGGGGACCGGGATCGACCCATCGCGGGTCCACTTCGTGAAAGGCAAAGTCGAGGACACGTTGCCGGACCACGCGCCTGAGCGGATCGGCCTCCTGCGTCTCGACACGGATTGGTACGAATCAACCCGGCACGAGCTCGAGCACCTGTACCCCCGCCTCGTCAGCGGCGGTGTCATCATCATCGATGACTACGGGCACTGGCAGGGCGCTCGGAAGGCGATGGACGAGTACTTGGCGAGCCATCGAATCCCGCTGCTGCTCAACCGGGTGGATTACACGGCTCGGATCGGGGTCAAGCCCTAGGCGGGTTTTCGCCCCAGGGCTATCCAGTTGATCGTGTCGCCGTGCCGTCCGGTCAATCGGTCCGCGCCGGCAAATACGAGCTGGACCGGCGCGCAAACGACGACGGCCAGCGGCTTCAGCAGAGGGGTACGGCCCCCCAGACGGTAGTAAAAGAACGAGCTCAAGCGCTGCCCTACCATGCCCAGCGTCCCGGTGGTGGGCACAACCTCCATCATCTCGAGCCCCGCCTTCCGGAACAGATACGCCAGGCCGTACTTTGTGTAGCGATAGAAGTCGTAGGGCTCTTCATGAAGGCCCCAGGTCTGCGGGGTCGTGAGCAACAGAACCCCGCCTGGCCGCATCACTCGCACGACGTCTCTCAGAAAATCACTCGGTTCCGCTACGTGCTCCAGTACCTCCGTGCAGACCACGGCGTCGAAGGCGCCGGTGCGGAAGGGCAGGGCTTCACCGAAGCAGGTGACGTCGGCCTGGCCACCCGGAGTGAAGGTGCGCTTGGTTTCCGTGCCGAGGTACTGAGTCGCGCCTGGAAAAAGGCGGCGGTATGGCTTGGTGCCGCAGCCGATATCGAGCACCCGGCCACGGATCAGATCGCGGTGGCGGGCGAGGCCGCGCTCTAGCGTGGCGTGAGCGATGTGGAACGGATCGAGCCACGTTCGCTTGAGCCGGGCCATCAGGTTGGAGCGCCACGTCCCCTTCATCAGGCTCAGGGCTGCGGGCGGCGGAACAGGTAATGCCGCTCGGGGAGCTCCTGCACCAGCTCGAACCCGGCGTGCTGGGTGTCCCGCACCAACTCGTCTTCCGGGAGCACGTGGATGTGCTCGACAGCGATCGTGTTGCCTTGCATGAGAAGGAGATGCCCGCCGGGGCGGATCACGCGCGCGAGCTCGCTCAGCATCTGCTGGTACACATCGTCCGGCAGATGCTCGGTCACGTCGAGGCAGGTCGCGAAGTCGAAGAATGCCGGGAACCGCTGATCGTCAAGGCGAATGTCGGTAACGTCTCCTCGCCACACGGTCAACCGGTCCCCAATCGGATTGACAGCGCGCGTCGCCTGCACGAACCGGTCGGAAAAGTCGAACGCCCACACATCGAGCTGCGGATAGCGTTGAGCCAGCCAGAATGCGGTCTTGCCATACATGCATGCGATCTCGAGATACCGGGTGTG
>Ga0114129_10007295_pt1 | contig 15740 bp, 11 predicted proteins | sample RhiMetdeltSRZDD1_FD_80071 | JGI IMG/M metagenome (GOLD analysis project Ga0114129, IMG submission 80071) | Populus rhizosphere microbial communities from Tennessee, USA - Rhizosphere MetaG P. deltoides SRZDD1 (version 2) (version 2) | ecosystem: Host-associated > Plants > Roots > Rhizosphere >... | reverse complement strand
TTGATGTTTCGGTTTCCGATGTTTTCGACATCGGAGTTCTTCCTTTTACTCTTCGCCTTACCTTTGTCTTTGCTATTTTTCTCTTTGCTATCCGACGTTTTAGGATTGGCGTCTTTGTTGGTTTGATCTTGGGCCAGCAACGGGACGGAAGCCGCGATCAGGAGGGCTAGAAAAAACGAAAACCCCGTTCGGGCCACCTTATGCATCATTGTCGTCTCTCCGACGTCTCGTCGTTGCATATATACTCTGGATCGTTCTTTGGAGTTCGATTGGATCTTGAGTCTTTAGAAGGACGCGCGTTCGGAGGCCCAGAAGCTCTGAGCGAAATTCTTCGTAGCCCTCGGCAATCAGGACCAGGAGGCGAGCACCCCCGTACACTCGGGCAATGTTATGAGCGGTTCGGGTATCAACTTCATCACTACCGGGCAGCGAGAGTAGTACAACATCAGGTTCGAGGCCACTTAGCTGCTTTACGCCCTTTCGTTTTGATTCGGCTTCGTCGATAACCTCAAATCCTTCCCAACTTGTGATCAATGACCTCAACGAAGCGCGTACCAGATGTTCTTCGTCGATAATCATTATTCGTATTGACTCTTGCTGGCGAAGCGCTGACATCTGCGCCTCTGTGCCTGACCCCCAAAGACGCTTACGCTTTTCAGACTGTCAAAATGCTCCTAAAGGAACAGCCACAACGCAGTCGCAACTGACCTACCAGAGCTACAAATCGAGGTGCCGGTGCAGTTCTCAGGGTGTAAGTGCGAATCGTTACCATGACTTCAACCTTAAAGAGCTTCGAAGGGACCGCGAAAGGTATGAGATTGGCCGTAGCTTTCATGGGGCAGCCCTGCCCTAATTTCGGGCTCTCATGCCCGATCATCGAAAATCTTCCAATAGCAACTGATGGACGCGGGCAAAATCCCGCAAGCGCAGATTCTCTTCAGGAATCGGGTCAAAGGAGTCAAATTCGGGGACACATAAACTCAGAGGATCTTGCAGGGAATCACCGCATCCTCATCGACTGAATAGACGGCGCAGAGCCGATGATAGCCATCAGCTATTATCACCTTCGCATGATCGCGATCCCTTACCAAGAGCAACGGTGACAGTTTTGTTCCTTCACGAATTTTTCTGAGGTCCTTCTCAACATGGGAATTGCTGATGCCGAGAAGCGAGAGGCCGGATGCGCGGAAAATGTCTTTAGCTTTGAAGCTGGTGATCGGGTTTCGTTTGAGTGATTCTAAGAGGGACGCGACGGTCTTATCATCGAAGAGCAGTTTTAAGTATGATTCCGCCGCCGGATAGTCATGCTCTTCTGGTTCGGCAAGCCACTTGAGGTCGAGTCTCTTCTGCATGAGTTACTCTGTATCGCACTTGCGCCCACGCTTTCAGATTTCGAATTGGTACTTGAGCAGGCTAGAGTTGATCTCGGTATTGTTCGATCGCAACCCGCACCAATTGGCTTCGGGTACGCACACCGGCTTTGTCGAATAACTGCTGAAGACTTGCTTTTACAGAGCTTTCAGAGATATCGAGACCGTCGGCGATTTGTTTGTTCGTTAAGCCTTCCAAAATGCAGCGTAGGACGCGGCGTTCCCGTTCGCTTAGTTGCTCGTTTGACGCACGCTCGTCGTGTTTTTCGGTCAGGGGCGCATCGAGCATTCTTCTCAAGTGTTCTTGCTCGAACCAGACCCCGCCGCTCATGACCTGCCGGATAGCCTGCGACAACGTCGCCGCAGAACTGTGTTTCATAAAAATGCCGGCTCCACCCTGCCGCATCAACCCGGCTCCTTCAACGTCGCTTAGGCCTGCTGTAACGATCAACACTTTGCCCTGGAAGCCGATCCGTTTCGCTTCTTCAAGAAAATCGGAGCCCGTTTGCTGCCCGAGATCATAGTCGAGGAGCACTAGATCCACTTGTGTACTTGAAATGACGCGTAGCGCATCATGCGTTGTGCTGCAGTCCGCAACGACGTCGAAGTCGGGGTCTGCATTCAGGAGGCGCGCGACACTTTCACGGAAAAGGGCGTGATCGTCAACGATGAGGATGTGCACCTTTGTGGTTGTGCTACTCATTTGCCTGTGCCTCGCCTGGCGCCGCCATCAGACTAGCGGTAAAGCAAGATCCCTGAACCCGCGGTTCGTAACGGAGATCCCCGTGAAATGTTTGCAGTATGGCCTTCGAGATGTAGAGGCCTAGCCCATTCATATCCGCTTCGGATTGAAATGGTCTGAACAATCGTTCAGGCTCACGAACTCCGGGGCCTGTATCTTCGAAACTTACGAGGACCCCGTCATGATTCGGTAAGGCCGTAACCGTTAGTTCCTTCTGCACACTTGACGTCATTGCACGAAGGCTGTTTTTAGTGATATTCAGGAACACCTGTACTAGGCCGTAGCGGTCCGCCCAGACCAGTGGCAAGGGTTCGGGAATTCTCCAATCAACAGTCATTCCAGCTTCGGCGAATGATGTCTGAATCAGAATCCTCAATTCATCAAGAACTGGATGGAGATCCACCGGCGTAATCCTGTTTTCGGCAGACGGCCGCAGTTCCATCGACGCGACGTTCGTCAGACCTTCGGCGAGCATTTGCAACGCCTGAAAATCCCGATTTTCAGGCAATCCGGGCACGATAGATAGGTTCTTTTGAACTACGGAGACGGCGCTGCAGAGATTCCGGATCTCATGACACACTCCTCCAACCAATAGGCGCGCATTTTTCAGCACGTGATTCAGACTGTGTTCTTCGCGATCTCGAAGTTCTTCGGAAAGATCTACCACGATCGCGGCCAACTTGGGCCCCGTCGATGTCTTGTATGTCGAAAACCAAGTGGCGGCCAGGAATGCTTCCCCATTTTGCCGCTGACCTTTACACTGCATCCCCGTCCGCAGGATTTTCGAATCGTAATTGGGTAGCGCCGCATAAAGATCTGCCAGGTAAGAACGTACGGAGTGTCCTTTTAAAGAAAGGTCGTCCGGTGCAAACAACTGCCGGGCGGCCTCGTTGGCGCGAAGAATTGTTCCACTCGAGTCCATCGTGATGATGGCCGCCGGGCTAGTCTCAATCAGCATTTCCAATTGATCTTCGGCATCGCGCCGGAACCGTACCTGTTCCTCCACTTCCTGCAGGTGGGACGCCATCAACTGTCTGTTGCGAACGAGTTCGGATATGAAGAATCCAGTTCCTGTAAATGCGATGGTGACCATTGCCGTCCGAACAGGATCTGGAGACGGGAATGAACTAAATATCTCATGCAAAATCGCGCAAAAGAGCGAGAGTCCAAAGATCTCTAGACGCGTCAAGAATCCACCGGCGAGCATGATCGGAAACAGATACAGAAGACCGAGTGAAACGTACGGCTTCGTTGCCCAATCTACGACTGCGATCGCGAAGATGAGGATCGACGCAGCCAGCAGCGATCGGAAACGGTTCTCGGGCGTGTAAACAAAGGAAAGACCCATAAACAGGGCGTATATATTGCAATTTAGCTACCGGCAAGATCAGTGGCCCAAAAGATATGTTGACTTGACCTAAAGATAGTCGTGCCAGCCGAACGGCTAGTCGATTGATGCACGAACGATAGCCTAATCCTGGGCGAAAGATCGAAGCTTCTACCGAAAGATAGCCTTCCGTAGTGACGCAGCTTCCAGCCAATATGGTGCATTGCCTATTTGTAAGCACTCTATGATCCCAGGTGTCGTCGATTTTGCAGTTCGCCGAAAGCTGCTGGTTCTCGAGATCGGCATCTTGCTACTTGTATGGGGCCTTTATTCGTTCCACGGGCTGCCCGTCGAAGCTTATCCCGACCTAGCCAATGGTTATGTGCAAGTGATCACGCAGTGGCCGGGTCACGCCGCGGAGGAAATTGAACATCAAGTAACGATCCCGGTCGAAGCAGGTTTGAACGGGCTGGGCCATCTCGAACATTTGCGGTCACTCTCGCTTTTTGGACTCTCCGCCGTAACACTCATTCTTGATGATCACACAGACAATTATGTGGCGCGACAACAGGTCTTAGAAAAACTGTCCAGAATCGATCTTCCTCCCCACATCAGTCCACAGTTATCACCAGACTCTAGCCCTCTGGGGCAGATTTACTGGTACACACTGACGAGCACAAACCCTCAATTTGGTTTAACAGAGTTGAAGGCACTCCAGGATTCGTATCTAGAACGCCAATTCAAATCTGTGCCCAATATCGTCGAATTGTCAGGCTTTGGTGGACTGACACGCGAGTATCAAGTAAGAGTCGATCCCAACAAGCTCCTTTTCTACGGATTGAATATCAGGCAAGTCGAACAGGAACTCGCCGCGAGCAACGACAATGTCGGCGGAGGTTCTATCGAACGGGGAGAACAAGCATTCAATATCCGGGCCGTCGCTCTCGCTAACACAGCCGATGATATCGCGGAGGTCGCCCTCACGACACGGAACGGAAGGACTGTTCGTGTTCGGGATGTTGCCGACGTGGTAGAGGGGACGAAAATCCGCCTAGGAAAGATTGGGAAGACTATCCAACGTGAAAACGGGCAAATCATCGACGATGATGACCTAGTTGAAGGCATCGTCCTCATGCGTAAGGGCGCGCCCTCAGATGAAACGATTACGGCAGTAAACGCGAAGGTCAAACAGCTGAACGAGGAACTGCTTCCGCCTGGCGTCAAGATCATGCCGTATTTGAACCGCCGTGATCTCTTCCGCAACACGACACGTACTGTCGTCGACAACGTCACTATAGCCACGTTGCTTGTCATCGCAGTGTCGTTCCTCGCGTTGGGAAGTGTGCGCGCTGTGTTGATTGTGGGACTTAGTATTCCGTTCTCTCTACTGTTTGCCTCGATCTTTCTAGATCTTCGCCAGATTCCGGCGAATCTTCTAGCACTCGATGCCCTGGATGTTGGCATGGTTGCGGGCGGCGCTGTCGTTGTCATCGAAAACGTCTTGCGGCATGTCAGCCGCGGTGGAGGTTTGAACTTGCCCGTTGACGACGGGGTCAAGATGGCTGTCCACGAAGTTCAACGTCCAGTCTTCTACGCAATCGCGATCAGCTTCACGGCGTATTTGTCTATTTTCACGCTGCAGAACTTTGAGGGGAAGCTGTTTCGGCCGATGGCAGCGACGGCCGCAATTGTGTTAATCGGAGCCGTGGTTTTCTCATTAGTGCTGGCTCCGGCGCTGGCCAGTTTCTTTTTTCGAGGTGGAGTTTGCGAATGGCGCAGTCCAGTATTGGCCTTTCTCACTCGAATTTATCGTCGAAGTTTAACTTGGTGTATCCATCATCGGTGGCCAACTGTGGGAGTATCGTTGATACTCCTGATCGTTGCCTCTTGCATTTGCTTGCCCGGCGTCACCGGAGCCGAATTTCTGCCGCACTCGGACGAGGGCACCATTTGGGCTCGGGGTACATTGCCTTCCAGTGTTGCACCAACCGAAGCAATGCGTCTTGTGCGGCAGGCGAGGAAGGCCTTCGCCAAATATCCCGAAGTCACAACCGTTACGAGCCAAGTCGGCCGCCCCGATGACGGAACGGATGCGACAGGTTTCTTCAACACCGAGTACTTCATCGATTTAAAGCCACGCGATAAGTGGCGGCATCCATTCTGGACCAAAGTGGATTTGATCAGCTCGATGAGTGCGTATTTGCGTAAACAAATTCCAGGTGTCGTCTGGAATTTTTCGCAGCCGATCCAGGACAACTGGGAAGAAGCGGCGAGCGGAGTCAAGGGCCAGCACGCCGTAAAACTCTTTGGGCCGGACTTAAAACTCTTGGAGGAGAAGGGCGAGCAGATCGTCAAGGTGATGGACCAAATTCGAGGTGTAAGCGATCCGGGCCTTCTTCGATTAGTAGGTCAACCGAACGTTGATCTCACGATCGACCGGGTCAAGGCCAACCGATTTGGCATCAACATTAGTGACATTCAAGAGGTCGTGGAAGTCGCAGTTGGAGGGAAGGCCGTGAGCCAGATCATCGAAGGCGAAAAGAGCTACGACTTGGTTGTCCGATACCAGGAAACCTATAAAAGCAGCGTAGATGATATCGGCAGCATCAAAATGTTGACGCCGTCGCGTCAACCCGTGGCGCTATCTCAGGTATGCGATATCAAAATCCAAGACAGTCCATCAATGATCTATCGCGAGGCAAACTCGCGTTATATCCCCATCAAATACAGCGTCCGAGGCCGCGATCTGGAGAACACCGTCAAGGAAGCCATGCGTGCGGTGAAGGAAAAAGTAAAGTTGCCCCAAGACTATCACTTGGATTGGGCTGGAGAGTATGACAGCCAAAAACGTGCGGAGGCGCGTTTCCTGGTCATCATGCCGATAACAATTCTGGTGATCTTCATCGTCCTCTATTCGATGTTTGATTCCTTCAAGTGGGCATTCATCGTCCTGCTCAATATCGGCATGGCCAGGATTGGTGGTCTGCTCGCACTATTCATTACGGGCACCTACTTTAGCGTCTCCGCCAGTGTTGGATTCCTAGTCCTCTTCGGGATGTCGGTTCAGACCGGCGTCATTATGGTCGATTACATTAACCAACTTCGAGCGCGCGGATATTCCACTGTCGATGCCGCGAGAGAAGGTGCGATTCAACGGCTTCGCGCCATCTTTGTTGTCATGTCGGTTGCCACTGTCGGATTGCTGCCTGCAGCCTTATCGCATGCTATTGGATCGGATTCTCAGCGGCCATTCGCGATCGTGATTGTTGGTGGATTAATTATGGATCTGGTCCTGAGTGCCATGCTCTTGCCGACTTTATATGTCTCGATCGCGCGGCCGGAAGACAAACTAACGCAGCCGTGCGGAACCCTAACAGAATCATCTACGCAACTTAAGAAATTTCGGAGCGCGATTTGAAAAATCTTTTGAAGCCATTACGTCATAATTCGAGGAGACGCTTTATAAAGCGTAGTCTCGTAGTACTTGCCATACATTGCCTGACGCAGACGTTGTACGCACAGCAAAGTTTCACTTGGCAGCAGATTCGAGACAAGTTCGAATCGACGAATCCTACGCTGCGTGCCAGCCGGATTGGGATTGAGGAATCAAAAGCCGCGGAAATTACGGCGTTTTTGCGGCCGAATCCACAGCAATCGCTCATAGTCGATCAGATTGGCAACACTGCGAGCGGGAGTATCTTCTCGGCTTCGACCGCGATTACCGCGCTCAGCTATCTCCACGAACGTCAGGGGAAGCGAGAACTGCGCCGAGAAAGTGCCCAAAACGCGACGAATATCGCCGAGTCTCAGCAAGCGGACTTGGAACGCACCCTGCTATTTACGCTGCGGAATGCGTTTATTCAAGTACTTCAAGCCAAGGCAATCGTGGCGTTGGCAAAAGAGAACCTCGACTATTACGATCGCGTACTGTCGGTCAGCCGCGATCGGTTCGAAGCCGGAGACATCGCACAAGTCGATCTCGATCGTCTTGAACTGCAGCGTGTTCAGTTCACATCCGATGTGGAAACATCGACTGTGAATTTTAGAACGGCCAAAATCCAGCTTTTGACTCTTTTGAATGATCGGACGCCGATCGAGCAGTTCGATGTTGTCGGACCTTTTGATTTCAGGGAGAAGATCGCACCGCTCGAGGAATCCCGAAGAGCCGCTCTCGACACGCGGCCGGACCTAAGGGCCGCAATGCAGGCCATCGGTAAAGCCGAAAGCGATCATCGGCTAGCTATTGCCAATGGATCGGTGGACCCAATCTTTTCCCTTGATGTCGGCGTTCCGTCGATCTCTCAAGCCTTCCAAAGCTTTCAACCTCCGCTGCGCCAGTATGTCGGCATGGGCGTCAGCGTACCGCTTCGGATTTTCGATCGCAACCAGGGCGAAAAACTAAGGACGGAATTGGACGTCGGCCGCATTGAGCAGCTACGCAACGCGACACTGGCGCAAGTGTTTAGTGATGTCGATTCGGCTTACGCGACGCTGACGAGCAACGTGAACCTTCTGCGACCCTACAAGGAAAAATACCTCGACCAGGCTTTTAGGGTTCGCGAAACGATTTCGTTCTCTTATCAAAACGGCGGAGCATCGCTGCTCGATTTTTTGAACGCGCAAAATGATTATCGAAGCACCCAACGTAATTATCTCAGCCTGATCGGGGCCTACCTGACGGCAGGCGCTCAATTAAATCTTGCCGTCGGTCGTGAGGTGATCCCATGAAACGAAAAATATCGATCGAAGCAACCGTGTGCCTGGCGTTTGCGTTCGTCCTTAGTGGATGCGGGAGAGTACAAGGTGAATCCAATGGCAACAACGATACTGGTCCACATCCAGCGACGGTCCAACCTGATATTAACGCCGACAATTTTAAGGTAGACCATCCGGAACGCTTTCCGCTCGCAACAGCCGCCGAGTACATGGCCGCGCCGGAACTGAACGTCACCGGAGTGGTTAGTCCCGATGTATCGCGACAGGTTCCGGTGCCATCGTTGGCATCCGGACGAGTCCTCGAAATCGATGCCCGGCTCGGTGATGAGGTCAAGCAAGGGCAACTAATGTTCAAAGTACGTAGCTCGGACATCGCGAGTGCTCTTTCCGACTATCGTAAGGCGATCAAGAATGAAGAGCAGGCACTAGCAAACGAACGTCTTACGAAGGTACAGCTCGAACGCGCCCAGCTTCTCTATGAGAAGGGCGCTACTCCCAAGAGCGCCCTTGAAATTGCCACCAATGCGGAGGAAGCCAATAAAACCGCTCTGGAAAACGCGCGGGTCGATGTTGCAACCACAGCCGAGCGACTCGGCGTCCTCGGAACGGATTCCAACAATTCAACAGGAATCGTTGATGTGGACGCTCCAGTTTCCGGCGTTATTACTGACCAACAAATTACCAACTCGTCGGGCGTTCAGGCGTTGACGCCGACAAATCCGTTCACGATTTCCGATCTCTCTCATGTGTGGATTTTGTGCGACGTATACGAGAACGATCTGGCCAAAGTTCATATCGGCGAATACGCCGATATCCGCCTGAACGCCTATCCGGACCGTGTGTTAAAGGCCCGAATCAACAACATTCTTCCAATGCTCGATCCGAATCTGCGCACCGCCAAAGTCCGGCTAGAGATGGAGAATCCCGGCTTGCTCCGCTTCGGGATGTTCGTCACAGCGACATTCCATGCCGCGCGGCAGCAACGACGTGCGAGCGTTCCCGCAACCGCGATCTTGCATCTGCATGATCGGGAGTGGGTCTATGTCCCGGTCGATAACCGAACCTTCCGCCGGGCAGAAGTGGCCGCTGGAAACATGCTTCCCAATAACATGCAAGAGATCATTTCAGGCGTCCAGCCTGGCAATCAGGTGGTTGCCAATGCGCTGGTCCTCCAGGATACGGTCGAGAAGTAGTAGTCAATGATTCGTCGAGTTGTCGATTTCGCGCTGACTCATCGTCTGTTCGTCGTGGCATTTGCACTGCTGCTTTTTGCGGCAGGCATCATCGCCTTCCACGCGCTTCCAATTGAGGCCTATCCGGACGTTGCGAATAATTACGTCGAGGTGATCACCCAATGGCCGGGAATCGCCGCGGAGCAAATCGAACAACAAGTCACGATTCCACTGGAGATTGCCTTGAACGGCGTTCCGCACGTGACGCATTTGCGATCGTTCTCGCTGTTCGGACTTTCGGATCTGAAGCTGATTTTTGACGACGAAGAAGAGAACTTTAAAAATCGCGAGCGCGTTCTCGAACGTCTGACGCAAGTGACGCTTCCATCCGGCGTCATGCCCCAGATGGGCACGGATTGGAGTCCGGTCGGCCAAATCTACTTCTTCACGCTACACAGCACCAATCCCCGATATGACGTGATGGAGTTGAAGGCGCTCGAAGACTGGGTTATCGAGAAGAACCTGAAGTCTGTACCAGACATTGTCGAAGTCGCCACGTTCGGCGGCCCTACACGCGAATATCAGGTTCGTCTCGATCCAAACAAATTGATCGCTTACGGACTCAGCATCGGCCAAGTCGAACAGCAGCTCACCAACAACAATATCAACGCCGGCGGCAGCTTCATTGAGGCGGGCCTGCAGCAGATTAACGTACGTGAAGTCGGTTTGGTCGGGAACGTACACGATATCGAAAACACGGTCATTGTGACCAAGAGCGGCACGCCGTTACGCGTGAAAGATATCGGCGAGGTATTACAGGGCCCAAAGATCCGGCTTGGCCAATTTGCGCGTGCGATTCGCCGCGAAGACGGAGAAATCGTCGATAACGATGATGTCGTGTCAGCTTGGGTAGCAATGCGCAAAGGCGCGGAAGCAGAAGCGGCGCTGGCGGGCCTGCATGCAAAGGTACAACAGCTGAATGATCACATTCTGCCTGCCGGCGTAAAAATAATTCCCTTCATCGATCGCACGGAACTCGTCCATTACACAACGGAAACAGTGCTGCACAATCTGACTGAAGGCTTCATCTTGGTTGCTCTGGTCCTGATGCTGTTCCTTGGCAACGTTCGGGGCGCACTCATCGTCGCTATCACGATTCCGTTTTCTCTTCTGTTCGCATCCATTTGCTTAAACCTACGCCAGATTCCGGCCAACCTGTTGTCGCTCGGAGCCCTGGATTTCGGCATGGTGGTGGACGGGGCTGTCGTCATGGTCGAGAACATCGTCCGGCACTTGGGCCACCAGGAGCACGTGCATAAATCCATTCCCGACAGAATTCGGGCGGCGGCACACGAGGTCCAGCGACCTGTTTTCTATGCGATTATGATCATCATCACGGCGTATCTGCCGATCTTCACGCTGCAACAGGTCGAAGGACGCCTGTTCCGGCCAATGGCCTGGACTGTAGCGTTTGCTCTGCTCGGCGCGGTCGTATTCTCGATGACCATCGCTCCAGTTCTAGCGAGCATGATTTTTCGGAAAGAGACTTCTGAGTGGCACAACCCAGTGCTCACTTGGCTGACGATTCGGTATCGTCGCGCCTTAACGTGGTCGGTCCACCATCGATCGGTCATGGTGAGCGTCGCCGTGCTTTCCCTTTGTACTAGCGCCTACCTTGTATTCGACGGCATCGGTTCAGAATTCCTGCCCCATTTGGATGAGGGCTCGATCTGGGTTCGCGGCACTCTCGCTCCGAGCACTGGGCCTAGTGAAGGCATACGACTGATGAACCGCGCGCGAATTTTGCTCTGCTCCTTCCCAGAAGTAACGACATGCACGAGTCAAACAGGACGCCCGGATGACGGGACGGACACGACGGGTTTCTTCAATACGGAATATTTCGTTGGCTTGAAACCTAAAGAAAAATGGCGGCCGGGATTTCATCAAAATAAAGAAGAACTAATTGACGCAATGAACCGTGAGCTCGACAAGATTCCAGGTGTGCTCTGGGGCTTCTCACAGCCGATCGCGGACAACGTGGAGGAAGCGGTCAGCGGCATTAAGGGACAGCTCGCGGTTAAAGTCTACGGAGACGATTTGAAAGCTCTCGAAGATAAGGCGAACCAGATCGCAAAATTGATTCGTGGCATCAATGGAATCGAGGACGTGGCAGTCTTTCGCTTACTCGGCCAGCCAAATTTGAATGTGACCGTCGATCGGCAGCGGGCCGCGCGCTACCAAATTAATGTCGCCGACATTCAGGATGCGATCCAGACTGCTGTAGGTGGCAATGCCCTCACTCAAGTCCTTCAGGGCGAGGCGCGATATGACCTCGTATTGCGGTATCTTCCGCAATACCGCGACAGAAAAGAAGCGATCGAAAACATCCGCCTCGTGTCTCCGACGGGTGAACGAGTCTCCCTGGCGCAGCTGTGCAATATCCGAGAAGAGGAAGGCGCTGCGGAAATCTATCGGGAAGGAAACCAGCGATACATCGCCGTCAGGTTCAGCGTGCGTGGGCGGGATCTCGGCAGCGCTGTCGAAGAAGCCATCGACAAAGTGACGATGCAAGTCCAATTGCCGCGTGGTTATAACCTCAAGTGGGAAGGCGAATATGAAAGCCAAAAGCGATCGCAAGCGCGGCTGTTGGTCATAGTGCCTCTAACGGTCTTCTTCATCTTCATGATCATTTATGGAGCCTTTGGTTCGGCAAAGTGGGCAACATTGAATCTCGTCAACATGGCCGTAGCCCCTCTGGGCGGTCTGCTGGCATTGTTCGTTACTGGTACGCACCTCAGCGTCTCGTCTGGCGTAGGTTTTCTGGCCTTGTTTGGCGTGTCAGTTCAGATAGGTGTCATCATGGTCGAATACATCAATCAGCTCCGCGCAAGAGGAGTGCCGGTTGATGTGGCCGCCGTTGATGGCGCGGTGCGGCGCCTGCGGCCAATCACGATGACCATGCTCGTAGCGACACTCGGGCTTCTTCCTGCCGCCACTTCCCATGCCATTGGATCAGATTCTCAGCGGCCATTCGCGATCGTGATTGTTGGCGGCCTAATTGCCGACTTGCTCATCAGTATTTTTCTGTTACCGACATTCTATGCGTGGTGGGCTCGTCCAACCGACCCGTTGCCCTCCGCAGAAGAGGCGAAGAGCGTTTATGAATAATGCTTGAAGAGAGCAACCAATAACAGCTTTCTAAGTTCCTCCCAAAACCGACACAGGCACGTGAAGCTCATGTCCCCCGCTTTTCTAACACGCAATAGTGGTAGCGAGGGGCTATCCCGTTCCCTCCATCATGATCCCCACTTCGCGTCCGTGCGGGACACTTAGAGTGACTGCGCGATCATATATCCGCGAGCTTTAGCGCCGCACCATTCATGTTCTCGGCAGGCCGCACACTAGTACTCGCCGCCGGAACGTCCAGAACTTCGTGGCAACAGCTCCTGTGCAAGCGCCTGGTTTGTGTCCCGTCTCTTCACAGCATCGAAGATTGCGACAGCCACATTTGGTCGGGTCTGGCGTTTCTGTAATCCATGCGAGTTCGGCGCGGATCTTGTCGGTGCCGGAGTGTTTCACCACTTTTCGCGCTCCAATGCGTCGATCTGCCGCTTCAACTCCTTGACAAGTTCTCGCAACGATGCGTTTTCATCATGCATCTTAAAAGCATAGTATGCTCAGCACGCGAAACAGTTTGTGTGGCCCACGATTTCCGCCACAGCAGTTACCCCGATCTTTTGTTTTTCAACTCTGGAATATCTAGCAGTTGTAGCGACGCGGCTCGTCTCAGGAAGTCAGTAGTCAGAACTTCAAGGAAGGTTGAGCAGCGATGATTAAGGTGATCAACTTCCTTTTGTGCCGGGGCTAGGTCTTTTGTGTGTTTGGCTCGTATCGCAAACTCGTGCGCTTTAACGAAACGGTAATGGAGACTTTGTGGATTTTCCGGATGGTTATCGTCTTCATAATTGAGGAAATCGTTTGCCTGGCGCTCGCCAATGAGCAGTCGAATCTTGTTGCGATTCATTCTCAAACTCGAATTCCAATCAGCTACAACCTGGAAATACTCAGCTTCGATGTTGCCAAGAAGGTTTTCACCTACGGAATCCTTCATGGCCCAGACAAACCGTTGCAGTTGATAGAATCGTTTTCCAACCAAACGTGAAAGGTCATCTAAGAACTTGGTCCCCTCTTCATATCGCTTCCGGAAGAGATCGACGCGCGTCTGACGTTGCCAAAGCGCCCTTTGTAAAGACGATGATAGGAAACCTCCCGCTAGTGTCGTAAGGACGAACGCTAGAATCAGAAGAACGAGTTTAGAATTAAGGACATCCCAGAAGGTCATCTCAGACCGTGGTTGTTGATGTTAAGAAAAGAACGACGGCGGTCCGATTTGAATAAAAAAGGGGAACAACTGAGCACAATCAGTCGAGGAATGGCAGTAACTATCTGAAGAGAATCATTAATCAACATGAAAGCGGATTGACATTATTGCTGGGTGTCAGCCGAATACGTGTTAGATGCCGCCGAGATATCATGCCGAAAGTTGAGGCTACGGATGGCCAAATTCAACCACAAATATTTGAAGTCGCTACGTTCTCTTTCAAGCGAAGAAGCCTGGCACCAAATCGCAAAAGACGCGACCGCTGGTACAGTCCACCCTGAGGGGTTCCTTCAGAAACTCTCACCCTTGCCGAATTTAAAAAATCGAACGGCCGTTCGTAAGTGGCTGGACGACGGAGTGCTCGAGATCGACAACAACGCCGCCGAACGCGCATTGCGATCGGTAGCGTCGGGCTTTTGGCTATGCGATTAGGTCATAGTGTGGCGGTATCTGAAATGTATCTGGCTAACACTCTTCCAATAATCCCGGCTAGCTTCGACGTTCATGAACCATCCTCTTCACGCAGTTACCGCCATTTCCTCGACTGATTATCCTCAGTTGTTTCCTATTTTTTCTCCAGAACGATCAACGATCCAGAAGTCCTCGCATTCGATACTTTGGCTGGTTGGCGAACAGAAAACGTGGACTACTGCTTCAACTTTGTCGTGTTCTGCTTAATCAAACACGCAAATCGCTGCCCGTCACTTCAGACCAACCAACTGTCCAACAATGTCCGAAATGCCACGGTCCAATGCGAACCATCCAACATCTCAGCGTTGAAGAGATTAACAACAAAGAAAGGAGCCTCTTGCTGATCGTTGACAGCTGCTAGTGAATACTCACTGCAAACTTTTATTGCATGCCCTCTCGGCGTGCCTGGTCGGAAGTGTGCGTTCATCTCGAGAAATGCGATTTCGTGATCAGTTTTATCCACTCAGCAACTGAGCTAGAAGTGCTCGTATGACAAGTTTCGCTGGCCATTTTGACCGATCCTTTCATCTTCCAATCCCAACGCAGCCCATACCTGCCATTCAATCCCCATAGGCCCGCGTCCGCCGCAAACGTGCCAGCGGCTTACTACAAACCGCCCAATCGAAAGTGCTCCGGACAAACTGTCCTCTCTGATTCCAACTTTTTGCGCCGGAGCACTCCCGATTGGGATCTCGCGTTATTCGCCAACTGAGCTGGCAAAACCTCTCGCTTCCAATCTTTGAAAATCAGCAAAACGCAAAGAAACGCATGAGCGGATGCTAATGTAAGCCGATAAGGTGCCGTCATGTGAACCGGAAAATGGCGACAGGGCCAGGCGAGCAATCACTATATGAGCATCACCTTCTGGCGCTCACCTCTGGGACCGTGTTCTTGTATACTTTGCCGTCCTTCATGATCACCACGAAATTCCTAGCCGGGTCGGCAATCAGCTGGATGTTCTCCAGCGGGTTGCCGTCGACCAGCAGAAGGTCGGCGAGAGCACCTTCGTCGACGACGCCGAGCCTGCCGGCGTATGGGTTACGATTCCCGGACATCGTCAGCAGTTGGGCGTTGGTTCCGGTCGCCATGGCAAGCGTTTCTGCGGGAGTGTACCAGCGGACCAGTCCGGCTAACATGGCGCCTTGCTGCTGCGCCTGCGACTGTGAGAAGAGGATGTCGGTGCCGAACGCCGTTTTCAGCTTGTATTTCTTAGCCAGCGTGTAGGTTTTGTCCGTGCCAGCGATCACTTCCAGGGCCTTGACATGCTCTTGCGAATTGGGTGGAAACGCCTTGGCGGCTTCGTCGGGGAATGGCTGAGTGCTCAACCAAATGCCCCGCTCAGCCATCAGCCTGGCGGTTGGTTCGTCCATAAGTTGGCCGTGCTCGATGCACTTTACTCCGGCGGCGATAGCCCGCTGAATCGAGGCGGGCGTGTAGGCATGCACGGTGACGTAGGTTCCCCCATTCTCAGCCGCCTCACCGGCGGCATGCAGTTCAGGCTCAGTGAAAGTCGACACGTCGAGAGGGCTGTGGGGCGATGCCACACCTCCGCCCGCAGTGA
>Ga0114129_10007293_pt1 | contig 15742 bp, 7 predicted proteins | sample RhiMetdeltSRZDD1_FD_80071 | JGI IMG/M metagenome (GOLD analysis project Ga0114129, IMG submission 80071) | Populus rhizosphere microbial communities from Tennessee, USA - Rhizosphere MetaG P. deltoides SRZDD1 (version 2) (version 2) | ecosystem: Host-associated > Plants > Roots > Rhizosphere >... | reverse complement strand
TAGTTTGCCAGAAAGGTTTGTTCCATTTGCTTTCTGAATTCTTCATCGCCCACCTGCAAACGTTGTGCATACATCGCCTTCGCATCTTCACCGGCTACATATCTTAATGTATCTTTTCCATCTGTAGCGGTTTCATAAACCACGGCTGCAATTTGTTCTGCAGGCGTGAAATGGTCTTCGTTAATACCCGCAAACATATTTTCAAACCATTTTTGGTAGGCAGGGTGTGACGACATGTCGGCAGAACGGCTCAGGAAATCGGTTTTAATGCCACCGGGTGAAACCGTTTTAATACCAACGCCTATTTTTTTCAGTTCAAAAGCCATGCTTTCGCTCCAGCCTTCCAAAGCCCATTTTGTTGCGTGATAAACCGAGCTGAACGGAAAAGTGATAAATCCGCCTATTGAAGTAGTGGATATGAAAAGTCCGTTTTGTTTTTCCCTGAAATAAGGAATGAAGGCCTGCGTAACACGAATAACCCCTAAAATGTTTGTATTCAGCTGACGTACCAATTGCTCATCGGTGGTTGATTCCAACGGTCCCATCAGCCCGTAACCGGCATTATTAAACACCACATCGATGGGGCCCAGGGCAATGGCTTGTTGGGTTGTTTCTTTGATCTGGGCCAGGTTGGTAACATCTAACGGCAACAAAATAATGTTGCTGATCAACGTGAGCTCTTTTTCGTTTTCGGGTTTACGCATGGTAGCGATCACCTTCCAGCCTTTGGCAGCAAATAATTTAGCTGTTGCTTTTCCCAATCCTGTTGAGGCGCCTGTGATAAAGATTGTCTTCATTGTATTTTTTAATTTGAAGAACAAAATTCCATCACCTGCTTTTCAGGCATGTTGCCAAAATGGAGATTGTTGTAGCCAAAATGGGAAAAAAGCACCTGTAGTAAGTAACTGATAAATTACTTAAAGTAACCACTCAATTGTTCCTGTGCTATACTTACCTGCGGATTAAAATTGTTGGTGTTCATGTACTTTAACAAACTGTATCGTAACTGTTTTGCCTGAGGCCTGGTGCCTAAATCAGATATAATATCAATACTGCAAAAAATTAAACGGCCGGTTCCCAATTTTGCCTCAAATAAATTGGTAAGATTCTTATTACGAACAAAATTATCAACCACTCTTACTATAATGGCTTTATCTGGCAAAGTATTCGCATCAAGTGTCTTGCTTTTTATGGTTAAGTCCCACCATTGCCAGTTACTATAAAAATCGGTTGGGAAATTTTTTAGTGCTTTGTGATTTTGTTTTATCAGCAGACCCATTGTGCCTGGTTGGTCGGGAAAATGAACAGGACTCCAGAAAACAGGAACAAACTTTCCTTTAATACCTTTTAAAGTATCCGGAACCGGAGATAATAAAACTTTGCGTCCATTATTTAAAGCATTCAGTGCTTCGCTTAGAGAGCTGGTGACAATCACCTCTGTGTTTTCTTCTTTAAGCTCAGCAGGATAAACCCAAATACTCCACTGATTTTTGTATTGAGTTCCTTTAACAGACAGTTCTATGGTTAGATGCTGAGCAGAAGTAATTTGCTTTAAATCAAATTTAAATGCTCCAACTGCTAAACAATTACCAATGGCATATTCCTTTTTTTCGAATGAACCAGTTCCCAAAATTGTATTCGTTTCATCAAGTATTTTCCAGATTATTGCTGCATTAACCGGTTTGTAAAAATTGGCTAATTCAACTTCAGCCATAAAGGTTTCATTATTCGTGTAAACAGCTTTTGGAAAACGTATAAGGGGAGTAGCCTCGCTACAGTACTGATGAAATTCATTCGCTGTAACAATGCCTTTGCTTTGCCAGAATGCATTCAACAATCCAACCAATGCTGTTCCCTGACCTGGAAAATCCTGCAACTGCAAAAGATGAAATCCATCAAAGCCTTTTGTTTTCAAAGCTCTTTCAATTTCTTCTTTGTATAATAATGTTGCAAACTTGCCCGATGCCCGCAAAAATGAAGGCGCCATTTGCAGTAATCCTTTTTTCTGCAGGTCATTTTTTACAGCAATAAAATTTAACGGCAAAAGATTGCCATTGTATTTTTCAATTTCCGTTAAATCAGGATAAACAGAATATTGACCAATCTCGTGCGAAATTACAGGAACATTAATTCCTTCAAGAGAGGTGGTATAATCTTTACTGAAAGACGGTGGTTCGTCATTAAAAACGCCCTGTCCCCGAACCCAGCCTTTATTCGTCCATTGTGTTACATAATAATCATCCTCCCGTTGCGGTGCTCCTGTAATTCCTTTCTGGAAAGTAAAAGTGGTAGTGCTGTACAAATGCCGGGTATCTTTACTTTTAAGTGCTGCAACAAGTGCATTCAGCTTACCAAAATCGCCTTCCAGTTCATTACCCATACTGAAAAAACAAAAGGAAGGATGATTGCCATACTGTTTAAGTATCGTTTCTGCTTCACGATGCAAAAAGTTAAACGCAGCCGTGTCTTTGCCAACTTCCAGATTCCAGTGTGGCAGTTCCACCTGCATATAAAAACCTGTTTCATCAGCCGCTTCGAAGGCAACTTCCGGAGGGCACCAGCTATGAAAGCGAAAGGTATTTAAACCATACAATTTTGCAGTTGAAAACAATTGAATCCATGAAGGCTTTTGCATAGGCGGATAACCTGTCTTCGGAAAGATGATGCATTCAAGATTACCTCGTATGAACAGGCGATTATTATTCAAATACAAATCACTGTTTTTGACATGCAAATCACGAACGCCAAATTTTGTTTTTACCGTATCATTGCCGTATTCGCTTTGCACAATGGTCACCAACGTATACAATTTTGGCGTGAATTCATTCCATGGCGTAACGCCTTTTTGCAGTGGAATTGTGTAGTTCAGGAAATCGGCAGCAGTAACCGATGTGTAGGATGAATTACTCCATCTTTGCCCGGCTCCATCAACCACATAAGAAGTAAACTTTACTTTCTTGTTTTTGTTATTTTGGATGGAAGCAGCAATTCGAAGCTGCTTTTCCTGCAAATTTGAAAATATCTGTACATCGCTAATAAAAGTAGTTGGCTTTGCCACCAGACCGATGTAACATAAAACCCCATTCCATTTTATTTGTGTATGATTGGTGTAGGCGTGTGTCATTTCCTCACTGCCTTTAGGATATCTTTTACCGTACACATTGATGCCAGGATAAATATTCGAGTTGTCGATACAAATAGTGATCGTTTGTTTTTTTCCGGGAATAACAAAACCGGTTACATCAAATGAATGCGGCGTTACCAGGCTCTCCTGCGTTGCGGGTACTTCTTTTCCATCGATCCAGACACGGGATTTCCAAATTACTCTTCCTAATTCCAGTTCAACTTTTTTCGAAGCGAAAGCATTCGGTATTGTAACTGTTCTTGTATAATATGCCTTACCGGTAAATTCCACTTTTCTTGTAAGGTGGGTTAGTGTTGCCGTGTTTAACTCCGGCTTTACAGTAACCCGATTACCGATGCCTGCATCGTCTAATGTACCGGGAAGTGAAACCGCATATTTTTTATTGTTTGAATCCAACCTAACCTGCCATACTCCATTCAATGATAATTGCTGGCCGTGTACAATAGAACAGCCTGAAACAACAATTAAAAATAGTAAACCAAATTTCATTCGTTGTGCATTTATAAGTATTGATTGACAAATATACGTTTGTTTTTAATGGTTATACTTCCATTAGCTGTTGCTGTTTTAGCATATTATAATGAAGTAGAACGTCTGAATGGGCTGGTTCCAACGCTAATGCCTTCTTAAAATGTTCCTCTGACAATACATAATTTCGCAGCCCTAAAAACCCAAGCGCCATCAGATAGTGACAATGGATGATATTACGAAGGGCGAGATCATCATCGAAAATCATCAGATCAGGAAGGGAAACCGCAAAAAAATCAATTTTTATTGAATCATTCAGATGCTCCTTACCATATTCGATGAAGCTTTGAAAACAATTTTCTGCATCATCTACCTTTCCCAGTTTGATTAAAGCCAGGGCTTTGTAAAATAATTTTTCCGGTTGTTGATCATTGTAAAAAATGGCAGGCTTCAACTCCTGATTACTGTGGGAGGCTCTCTGCCAATGTTCTTTAGCTTTTTCAGGCTGGTTTAAACATTCGTAAGCACAACCAAGCCAATAGTCGATGTCGTTCTCTGATGTTCCATAAAGTTTCCCTTCTCCAAGGCTGTGAGGATAAATTTTTGTTTTTTCAAGTAGTTCAATGGCGGTTTCAAAATCGTTTTCTGAAAGTGCAGTTTTGGCAAGTTCGATATGAATAGCCACATACTGACCGGAAACTTTTCCTTCTCCACCTTCCCAGGGATGAAAATTTCTATCGAGCAGAAGACGCTTTGCAGCTGCTATTTTTCCGGTTATTGTATGTAAGCCCACATACTCAATGTACAGGTCGTCGCGTTCGTTAATGAGTGATTTATAGTTATCAATAAACTTCAATCTTTCATCCGGACATTTTTTAAGCCGTTTGTACAAATTATCCAATTCAAATAACACTCTTGAGTCGGAAGGATCAATTGCAAAAGCCCGTTCATAATGTTTCAGCGCTTCCTGTTCCAGTTTTAGCTTGTTATAGTATGCAATTCCCAAATTGCGATGCGTTGTTGCAAAACCATCATTTATGCTTATTGACTGTTGCCATACATCGAGTGCATCCGAATACCTTTTCTTATCGTAATAAAGATTGCCTAAATAATAACATGCTTTATAATCGTTCCTGTTCAGGCTTATTGCATGCTGCAGAACCTCAATATCCTCTATCCTGTTCGGGAATACATAGTCAGGCGAGGAATCAGCACCTTTATATATACTTACTCTGGCTGAATCAATTTCATTGTTTTTAACCTGGTAAAGCCCTTTGTAATAATGAACCAAAGGGTGATCTGCATTTTGTAAAAGGTTCAGCAAAGCAATGGCTTCGGTATAATTTCCTCCATTCGCATAGTCAATTGAAATTTCGATGTACGTATTGACCTCGCCCCTCATCAGCAAATTCAATTCCTGTAATTTTTCTGCCGCCAAATTTGTGTTGTTATCACTAAGAAGAAGCAGGTATTCCTCGAATAATACTCCATAAGCAAACCGGTCCATTTTTATAGTCTCCTGAACCAGTTCCATTGCCTGCTGAAGTTTATCGGATTTGCGTAACGCAATGGCGTAAAGGTGTCTTATCTCTGCGCTTTCGAAATTTCGCATCAATGCCTGATGCAAAAAAAACAAGGCCTGCTCCCAATTTTGCTTCATGCTGCAGATGTATGCCATTTGCAAAAAGCCATTGTCCTGCCATGCTGCATTCCAGGTTGCCTTGTAAAACGTATCATAGGCTTCATCCAGGTTATGCTGAAACTTCAGAGCAAGACCCAGATTATATAAACACTCTCCATCGTATGAATTGGGGTTATGCTTTGTAATTCTTTCAATGGCCGTTCTAAAGTGCGTTTCTGCCTCTGCAAACTGTCCCCTCCTCAAATACAAAAGTCCAAGTGCATTGTTACATCTGATATCGCCTTTATCACGGTTCAATCCTTCCTTATAATAATCAAGCGGTGAATAAGTTGCATGACGGTATTGCTCAAGATGCAATCCGGCCAGATACAATTCTTCAACGGTTGCAACTTTTTCGGGTTCAGGAATTGGGTTTGCCGGAGAGGGAATCGCGTCTTCTTTTTTAATAACAGGTGTATACTTCACCAGTAGTTTATCCTGCTCATCAAATACACACAACGTAAAATTTTCCGGCGTATCAAATTCGAATGTGTTTTGAACTATATTTTTATAACCTTCCTTAGGCGTAAGAAATTTTTTCTCTGAGAAAATTACACGATCGTTATGCTTTAGTGCAATGGTGACCCACCGCGGTTGTGTAACATACACCTGAAACGTAACTTCTTTTGTGCCAACTTCCAGATTAACCATTGCATCTACCGATGCATTTTTTACATAACCGATATCCTTATAAGGCATGAAATATTGTTTAAAATGCCTTGTTTCATTTGGCATGAGCCAGCTAAAATCAGGTTGATTATCGGTAAATACACCACACATCAATTCGAAGTAAGGACCATCTTCGTCGGTTAACTGCCTGTCCCAGGCTTTACCAAATTCTCCGCATCCCCAGGTCCATTGCTTCTTGCCCGGACTAAGATGATGATCGGCAATATGCATAAGACCTGCTTTTCTTCCATGATCATAGCCTCCCATAAAATCAAATGAGCTGTTAACTGCCATGTATGAAGTAGGCACAGGTATATTCATGTATCTTGAAATATCAGTGCCGGGAGAATAATCTACTTTATAATAAGTGCCGGTTGCAACAGGAAAAGAACTTACATCTCTTTTCCCATGATCGTATACTGCATGAACATCGGGCGGAAAAACGCTTTGATAGTTTTCGTTAACGGCTACCGCAGGGTTCGCCCACCACAAAAATGTTTGGGGGAATGGTGTTCTGTTATGTAATTGTGCATGCAATTCGATATAAGCTTTATCGGGATAAAGCGTAAATCCTAATTTGCATTTTGTGCGAAACATTTTCTCGTATTCATTCACCCACACGGTAGCGCTGCCATCCTCATTTTTTTCTATCCAATAATCAACTGCTTCGAATGTAGAAGGGCGGTGGTGTTGTGGCCAGTTGAATTCAATGCCTCCGCTAATCCAGGGACCTGCCAAACCAACTAATGCGGGTTTGATTACACTATTGTAATAAACAAAATGGTAGTCGTTTGTTTTATCATAGGCCATTTGGATCCTGCCTCCTAATTCGGGAAGAATCATCACCTTCAAATAATCATTTTCTAAAAAACATCCGGTCCATTCTTTATCTTCTTTTTCATCATATACTTTATCAATTACCGGATGAGGGTAAACAACTCCGCTGCTTCCCTGATAAACTCTCTTCTCCAGGAACATAGGATTTTTATCAGGCTTACCAATTTTATAAGTCGGAATTTTCACTTTTTCAGTCCATACTTTGACATTCATAGACATAACTCGTTTGTATTGTCAGAAGACAATAATTATTTATTGATTAGTGTTAAGCACCTTAATGAGCAGCAAATGAAGCTTCTACCTGTTCTAAAGTTTTTCCTTTGGTTTCCTTCACTTTAAGCAGAATAAATAACAATCCAAGAACGCAAATGCCGGCATATATGTAAAAAGGTGTATAAGCGCCCATTTTTTCAGCAAGGATGGGAAATGTAAAAACCAACAATGCATACGATAACCATAAAGCCACTACTGCAGCAGATGTGGCAATACCTCTTATGCGGTTGGGAAAGATTTCTGAAATAAGCACCCAGGTTACAGGAGCCAACGACATAGCATAAGTACCTATGGCGGCAAGCAGAAACCATGCAGCATTGGATGATTGCTGTTGAAGCGAGATAGCGCTAAAAATATAAAGAACAGCTAAACCAGCCGCGCCAATAATCATTAACGGCTTACGTCCTATCTTATCAACCTGCCACATTGCCAACAACGTAAAAACGAGGTTCACGGCTCCTATGAAAACCGTTTGTTTTAACTGGTCTTCCTGCGAAAAACCGATCGTTTTAAAAATAGAGGTGGTGAAATTGAAAACAACATTGATCCCACAAAACTGTTGAAACATAGCAAGACCAATACCAACCAGAACAGCAGGAAGAACGGCCTTATTTAAAAGATCACTGTATTTAGGTTTATATTTATTGTCTGACGATTGCTTTATTGAAACGATAGAAGTATTTACAAAATCGGGATCGCCTATACGTGAAAGCACTTTCTTAGCTTCTTCCAGGCGGTTATGAAAAATCAGCCATCGTGGACTTTCAGGTAAAAACAAAGTACCAACCAAAAAAAACGAAGAAGGAACAGATCCGAGACCAAACATCCATCGCCATGCATTTACACCGCTTTTGCTAAGCCAATAATTGACAACATTCGTAATCAATATACCGGTAACAATGGTGAGTTGGTTGATCGCCACCATTTTACCTCTTACCTGCGCCGGCGCAATTTCGGCAATGAACAGGGGTGATACAACCGATGCCATACCCACTCCGGCGCCTGCCAGAAATCTTGCAGCAATAAATAAGCTTAACCGGTTTGCTAATCCCATGGCTATTGAAGAAACTAAAAATATGGCTGCCGCTATCAGTAAAGCTTTTTTGCGCCCATGTACCTCGGCAATTTTTCCGGCAGCGATGCATCCTATTATACAACCTAATGCCAGAGACGCAGTTGCAAATCCTTCCCAGTATTCATTCAATCCAAATTGTTCTTTTAAAAAAGGAAGTGCCCCTGAAATGACTGCGAAATCAAACCCAAAAAGGTAACCACCCATTGCGGCTATGAATGAGATCTTTAGCATGTACCCCTGGTTGATTTTTTGATGGCGTGCAGTCATATGGTAAGTATTAAGCTCAGTACAAATTTGAATTTTTATTGCACTAAAATAAATAGACAAAAAGATGTATTTGATGGATTTTTTTACGATTCAATTGAATACATTCGTTTTAGACTTCGAACAGTATTTAAGTAACTTTTCGTTTATGCGCCAAAATAAAGTTCATAAAAAAGAAGGCTTTGAGGGACAAAAAGCGATTGTTATCCCACGCAACATATTATCAACCCGCTGTGCAAAGAACGCAGTCATAAGCTCCCTGTACATAACCGATATCGGCTATTATCCTAAGGCAAAGTTTCATTATAGAACACGCCAGGCAGGCGCCGATCAGCATATTCTTATTTATTGCCACGATGGATGTGGAAGAGCTGTGATTAAAGGAGAACAATATTCTGTTGAGCAGGGAGAATTCATCATTGTTCCCATGAAACAGGCCCATATTTATCAGGCCAATGAAGCAAATCCATGGACTATATATTGGGTACATTTCAAGGGACCTGCTGCGGATGCGATTGTGTCAATGATTAAAACAAAAAATAACAGTTATAAAGGGTTTATTGAACTCAGCCAAACGCCTATCGGCTTATTTGATGAAATTTATAACCAATTAACAAGAGGATATTCAAATGATAATCTTGTGTATGCCAACATGAGCTTCTGGCATTATTTGGTCAGCATCGTATTTAACAACAAATTGCCGGGTGCAATAAAAATGAATGGGAAAGATGATATCGATAAAGCCATAGACTATTTAACGGAAAGAGTCAATCAAAATTTATCATTAGAAGACATTGCTGCTACAGTAAATCTTTCGCCATCCCATTTTTCGTACGTATTTAAGCGCAAAACGGGCTTTTCGCCCATTGAATACTTCAATCATTTAAAAATTCAACAGGCCTGTCAGTATTTGTTATTTACTAACCTTCGTATAAAAGAGATTGGCGACAAAATAGGGATTAATGATCCATACTACTTTTCAAGAATGTTCAGAAAGGTGATGGGCATGTCGCCTAAAGAGTATAAGGATAAAAGGCATCAGTAAATTCGTGATAAAAATAACTGCTATTTTGTTCATCGTGGGCATTGTTTTATTTAAGTTCTTCGATGGTAGCAGTGCCTTGAAGTGTCAAAGGGCTGGGGCATTTTCACTGTTCAATTTTATTTAATATATTTTAGTTGATTATAATTTTTTTTATCAACTTGCAGAGGATAGATCGAACTGCATTTCGCAATAATTATTTCTAACATTTGCCTGTCTTGTACAACGTTGCTGACGATAACGAATTGTTTGCCTTGGTAAAACAGGATAATGAATTGGCTTATACCGAACTATACAACCGGTATTGGCAAAAGCTTTATTTTGTGGGCCATAAGCACCTGAAGTCAGACCCCGAGGCAAGGGAGATCGTACAGGAAGTATTTTTTACCATCTGGGCAAAGAGAAAATCTTTGGTTATTGAATCCTTTGCCGCCTATGTAGCTGCCATGGCCCGGTATGCGGTATATGTAACCCTGGCCAGGAAAAAAAGGCAGGTTGAGAACATAAGCGAGGACACAATTACTAATCAAACCCTTCCGGCAGCCCTTACCGACCTCCTGGAAAATAAATGGATGCTGGAAAAAATTTCAGCCTTATCATCCGCATTGCCCGAAAAATGCCGGTTGGTCTTTATTAAAAATAAATTGCTCGACCAAACGCTCACCCAGGTAGCGGCAGACCTTCACATCTCCCCAAAAACCGCCGAATCTCACCTTACCAAAGCATTGAAGATCATCAGAGATAAATTGGGTGATGCAGCCTTGTTCCTGATGCTTTAAAATTTTTCAAAAAAAATAAAAAAAGACTAAGGGTAAATTGTTTGTTTAACACTCTATAAGGTATAAAACTTGCCATATGAGTGTTCCCGGGGAACAAGAGTTGACCGCATTGGCCCAAAAATTCCTGGCTGGAACGGCTACTGCCGCAGAACAGGAGCAATTACACCAGTTGTACGACAACTGGAAGGATGATGAAGAAACAGTTGTTTCCGCAACGGAACAAACTGATGTACTGCGTATAGAGATATTGCAGGCGATTAAAGACCGGATCAATGATCAAAAGAAGGTCATCCCTTTTTATAAAAGAAAGTCCTGGCGTATTGTTGCAGCTGCCTCCATTATTATTGTCGCAGGCGTTCTGCTCTTTTACTATATTATACCCGCTTCTCAAAAAAACGAATTCGCATCAAAGCAAACTAATCTTCCCTCAAATCAATCTCCGGTTCTACCGGGCAAAGACAGAGCAACCTTAACACTTGCTGATGGCAGAGTCATCGATCTCGACAGTTCAGGCGCCGGCCTGTTAGCGCAGCAGGGAAATACAAGTATTATAAATAAGGATGGAAAAATAATTTACGACCCTCGTAACACGAATAGCGGGGAAACAATATATAATACCATCAGCACGCCAAAAGGAGGACAATATCAATTGGTATTGCCTGATGGTACCAAAGTATGGTTGAATGCTACTTCGGCGATAAAATTCCCGGTAGCGTTTGCCGGCAACAGCCGCACCGTTGAGCTCACAGGCGAAGCTTACTTTGAAGTAGCCAAAAACCCCACCCGGCCTTTTTTTGTTAAAGTAAAGGATGTGGAAGTGAAAGTATTGGGCACGCACTTCAACATAATGGCTTATGGCGAGGAAGGAAAGATCGCCACTACGCTCCTTGAAGGAAGTGTACATGTATCGAGAGGCGCAGAAAAATATGTAATGGTTCCGGGGCAACAGGCCGTTTGGAAAGAAAACGGCGATTTTAATCTGGATGAGCATGCCGATCTGGAAGAAGTAGTGTCGTGGAAGAACGGAAAGTTCCATTTCAATAATGCAGACATAAAAGTGATCATGCGGCAGATTGCCAGGTGGTATGATGTAGACGTGGAGTACCGGAATATTTCATCAGAAACCCAGCTGGGGGGCATTGTATCGAGGAAAGAAGATCTGAGGCAATTGCTCAATTATTTTGAAATAGCAGGTAAGGTGCATTTTACTGTAGAAGGAAGAAAAATTATCGTTACCAGATAAAAAAAAGCAGCCAAAAAAACCGGAAGTGTAGCGAGCACTCCCGGCTAATGATTTGGTCGTTTATTAGTCGATTCAGCAACCAATATTTACAAACCAAAAACGAAGCTAAAGTATGAAAATTTTACTTTATGGCAATGCCCGCTGGTGGCGGGCAGGTGGCCATATGCAAAAGCTTATGAGCATGAAACTAACGATTGCCTTTATGTTTTTAACAAGTGTACAGGTGTATGCTGTGGGCGGCGATGCGCAAACAGTCTCCATCTCGAAAAAGAATATCCCGCTGCAGGAGGTGTTCAGGCAAATCAACAGGCAAACAGGCCTTGATTTTGTTTATAACATGAAGGTCGTTCAAAGTGCAGGCAAAATTGACCTGAATGTAAAAAACATGGATGTGGGGGAAGTTTTGAAATTGTGTTTTGCCAATCAACCGTTTACATTCGTGCGGTTAGGCGAAACGATCGTCATAAAGGAAAAAGTGCCGGAAGCTGATAAAACCGCATTGCCTCCTTCGCCGCCTGTTAAAATCAAGGGAACAATCAAAAGCGAGCGGGGCGAGCCCATGGCCTCCGTAACAGTTTTCAATAAAACGAAGGGTAAAACTGTGGCAAGCAATGAAAATGGTGAATTTGAAATAGATGCAGAGCCGGGCGATGTGCTCGAATTCTCTTCCGTTAGCTACGCTACCCAACAGGTTACGGTTTCATCTGCCAAAGAGGCCATCAATATTTCAATGGCCATTTCCGTGGTTGAAAATGAAGTGGTGATAGTAGGGTATGGTACCCAAAAACGCAGTGATCTTACCGGTTCTGTAGCTACCCTTTCAGCCAAAGCTTATAAAGATCAACCTGTAGTAAATATTTCATCTGCTTTGCAGGGCAGGGTAGCGGGCGTATCCGTTACCAACAATTCAGGGGCGCCGGGCGGTGCTGTTAAGATCCGCATCCGGGGCGCCAATTCAGTGAACGCCAGTAACGAACCGCTGTATGTTGTTGACGGTATTGCCCTGAGCAGCATAGGGCTTGCAGACATTAATGTGAACGATATTGAATCCATGGAAGTGCTCAAGGATGCTTCCGCTACTGCAGTATATGGGTCAAGAGGCGCCAATGGGGTGATCATCATTACCACCAGGAGTGGAAAAAGCGGCAAGCCCAAAATCGAGTACAATGGTTTTGCCAGCTTTAACAGGCCGATGAAAAAATACAAACTGATGGATGCGGTGACCTATGCATCAATTGCCAATCTCACGGCGGGGGCTACCGTATTTGCCGATCCGCAGTCGTTTGCAGGACAAACGACCGACTGGCAAAGTATGATATTCGATAACTCGGTTACGCAAAGCCATCAACTGTCTGTATCGGGCGGAACAGAAAACGCAAAATATTACGTGTCGGGCTTCTATGTAAACCAGGAAGGTTTATTGCTCAACAGCAACCAGAAAAAATTTGGGTTACGTTCGAACATAGATCTGAAATTGAGCAAGCGGCTGAATTTTGGCATTAACGTATATGCAGGCCGCATTAATTCTCATAATAACGGCGATATCGGCGGCAAGGGCAATCCTGTTACATCTGCGCTTACCTGGGCGCCAACAGAACCGGTGTATGATGCGCCTGGCCAGTATAATCGCTTTGGTATATCACCTATATGGGGTAACCCCTACATGACCATTATGGAGCGGGACGCAGATAATTTTTCCAATGTGGGCATATTCAACGGAAAACTGAAATATTCCATTACCGACTGGCTCACGTTGAGCATTAATGCAGGGCTGGATATGCAATTGGCGAGAAATGCGTATGTGAATAATGACTGGATCAGCCCGGGTAATCATGGATCGGGACAAAGCTCCGTCGAAAATTATACTTATCAAAACAGCAACGTGCTTACGTTTCATAAAGATTACGGCAGGCACAACCTTACTGCCACTGCTTTAATGGAAGCTACAGCCAATAAATTCTATACCTTCAGCGCATCCGGTTCCGGACTCGCTTCTTTATCCAACGGATATTACAACCTGGGGTTGAATGCTTCCCAGGGCATTTCGTCGGGCTATACAAACTGGTCGCTTATGTCGTACATGGGCCGGGTAGCATATAGCTTTAATGATAAATACCTTTTAACTGCAACCATAAGAAGAGATGGGTCTTCCAAATTCCAGGGCAATAACAAGTGGGGGAATTTCCCATCCTTTAGTTTCGGCTGGAAACTGTCCAATGAAAAATTCATTGATGACCTGGGCATTTTTTCCAATCTTAAATTAAGGACCGGATGGGGCGTTACGGGTAACCAGGCTGTGGGGCCATACAGTACACTTGGCCTGCTGACACCCGTCACGTATTCTTATGGAACTGCAACAGTGTACCCGGGTTACACGTTGGGCAACCCGGCCAATCCCGATGTAAAATGGGAAACATCAAAGCAATTGAATGTTGGGTTGGATGCAAGTGTATTCGGGAACAGGCTGAATGTAAGTGTGGACTATTATAATAAAAACACCACCGACCTGCTTCTTTATACCAGGATCGCGAATTATGATGGCGGCGGCACCTACCTGAAAAATATCGGGAAGGTAAATAATAAAGGCTGGGAAATAGTGATTGACGGAACGCCGTATAAAAGCAATGACTTTACCTGGAGTGCGGCCTTTAATGCTTCATTCAACCAGAACAAAGTGGTGAGCCTGGGTGCAGATTCAATGCTCGAGCGTCCGGTCATAGTAGGTGGCGGACTTATTACCAATAGTATACAGGTCGTAAAGGTTGGACAATCGCTTGGTGCCTTTTACCTCATTCCATGGGAAGGCGTTTACCAGGGTGATAAAGGAAATTATAAAGCCGGTGACGCTATGTATAGAGATGTGAACGGAAACAACACTATCGGATTTGAAGACAGGGTGATTGCCGGATCTGCCATGCCAAAAATGCAATGGGGCTTTAATAATTCACTGGCTTATAAAAACTTCGAGTTGAACGTTTTTGTACAGGGCTCGCATGGCAGTAAAATATTCAATGCCACTTACGCTTCTACAGCTGTGCCTACCAGTGATGTAAAATTCATTACACTGGCAGATGCGGCTAATTACTGGACGCCTTCCAATACAGGCTCTACCTTTGCCAACCCGGCGAGCAAAAATAAAAGCTGGGTTGAGTCAACACAATTTCTGCAGGATGGAAGTTATGTAAGGTTAAAGAATGTTAGCCTGTCGTATCAGATCGACCCAAAATGGCTTAAGCTGGCCACTGCAAAGATCTTTATCAGCGCACAAAATCTGGCTACGATTACCAAATACAAAGGCTTTGACCCCGAAGCTACTTCAACTTCGGCAGGTAGTGATACCGACGCCGGTATCGACCTGGGCGCTTATCCATCTCCCAAAACAATTACCCTTGGTTTACAGGTTAAATTTTAAAACTGACTTATTAATGTGATTAATATGAAAAGATTAAACATTCATTATATTGGCTGGCTGGCGGTGGCGCTGTTCGCCATAGCCTGTAACAAAAGTTACCTCGAAGAAAAACCTGAAGGAAGCATCACACCCGTAAGTTTTTATAAAACAGGCGAAGACCTTGAAATGGCGGAGGCCGCGCTGGCCCTGCAACTCAATGGCGCTTTTAACAGCGTGGTCGGCGCCTATTACGGCGCGGATGATATAACTTCAAAAAGATCGGGCAATAAAATAGAATTTTCAGATTTTGATGCTTTTAATGCCAACGCATCAAACAGCAGGATGACTGCGTGGTGGAATTACTTTTACGCCACTATCAAATCTGCGAACTCACTGATCCAAAATTTCCCGAAGGCAACAACGGCAACGGAAGAACAACGCAACAATGCTGCCGGCTATGCTTACTTTATGCGCGCTATCAGTTATTTCTATTTGACAAGGACCTGGGGAGAAGTGCCCATGCCTACGGAAGCTGTGCCGCAGGAAAACCGGCCCAATGCAACGGTAGCAGAGATATATAATTTGATCGTAGGAGATCTGCGGAAAGCCGAAACCATGCTGCCTGATCATTGGAGTGGAAAGTCAAGGCAGAATGGGATCGATATCCAGGCCACCAAAGGTTCTGCAAAGGCGCTGTTGGCCAATGTGTATCTCACCATGGCCGGATGGCCGCTGAAACAGGCAGACAAGTATACACTGGCCGCAACCAAAGCAAAAGAAGTGATAGATGGTAAAGCTACCTGGGGATATGATCTGCTGACGGATTTTGCCGATATATGGAAAATAAAGAACAAGTTCAATAAAGAGGCGGTGTT
>Ga0114129_10007290_pt1 | contig 15744 bp, 11 predicted proteins | sample RhiMetdeltSRZDD1_FD_80071 | JGI IMG/M metagenome (GOLD analysis project Ga0114129, IMG submission 80071) | Populus rhizosphere microbial communities from Tennessee, USA - Rhizosphere MetaG P. deltoides SRZDD1 (version 2) (version 2) | ecosystem: Host-associated > Plants > Roots > Rhizosphere >... | reverse complement strand
GTGTTGACCCGGATCCAGGTTCCGAACACGCCTGACTTCAAGAAGGTCGAGCTGTGCTGCCGCAACGTGCCCCCGTTCTGCGGATAGGCCACGATCATCATGAACTTGAAGATCTGCTTCATGGAGGTCCCGAAGCCGCTGACCGGCCGCAGGTAGCCCTCGAACTGCCGGCTGCCGCTCGAATAGGTATTGTGGATTCTCTTCTCGGCCCGCTGCGTGCCGCTCGTCGTGCATTTGATCGTGAATGTCTCGACACCGTTGACGTTGCTGTAGGTGCCCGTCCCCCACAACATGATGTCGTGGACGCTCGTGTAGGCCTTCCAGTTGCTGCCGATCTGGGCGTGGGCAGCCGGGGAGCCGCCGAGACACAGGAGCGCCGCCACCCCGATCGCGAAAGCGGAGGATTGGTTACAACGTATCGAAAGTCTCATCGGCTTCATCCTCTCGTTGGGAGTCATGACGGAGAAACGCATGGCTCGATGGCCGCTGTCGTCACCAGGCCGCGGGATCGGCCTCGGCGTACGACGTCGCGATGCGCATGTGGTCGTGGTAGATGAGCTTCTTGGTGGGCTCGCCGGACTCCAGTCGAGTCGCGTTCCGCCAGTGCGTGGCGTACACCCCGACCGACCAGCGGATCGTCGTCGCGCCGTTCGGCGGCAGCATGTTGATGTTCGTCCGACTGAGCCTCTTGCTGCCGTTCGTCCAGTACTCGGCGGCGCCGCCCGAGGCCGTCATCTTCAAGCGCGCGACGACGCGGGCCCACACGCCCTTGGCAATCGTCCCTACGACGTGGTGGGTCCCCTGGATGCGGATACGGATGTCCGTCTTCTGAATCCAGTTGAGGGTCCACGGCCCCGAAGGGTTCTCCGGGGAGAACTGCTGGAAGGTCGCGTTCTTGTCGAGGAAAACCCAGTTGGACGCCAGCCGGATCACCTGTCCGTAGTAACGGTCTTGCCCGACGCTCTGGGCGTTGTACTTCATCACCTCGGCGTGGTTGGCTGTTCCCTCGCCGACCCAGTTCACCTCGCATCCCAGCGCGGTCGAGCCCTTGTAGACTGGGCTCGAGACCTGGTTGACCCGCGCGGAGCCTCGGGCGTTGTTGGCCGTCCAGCCCGATGTGGTGCCCGTGTTCTGGAACGTCACGCTGGCCAGGGCGGGTGAGGCCGCCGCCAGCCCCGTGATCAGCAGGATTGCGCCGTGCTTCATGTCGTCCTCCTTTTGAAGTGCTCGCGACGGTAGGCGGTCCCACGTAGCGCTCCAAGTGAATTCGCTGAGAGAAACCTGCGCTACACGGAATGGAGGACCGGCAGGAACGTTCCCGGTACGGCGATGGAACACGTGCGTTCTATCGAAAGGCCAGCCACAGTTGGCCGATCGATGGGCGCGCGGGGGGCGCGGGGACCGTCCTGTTCGCCGCCAGCGGACGCCTCGCTGCGGCGGAGGACCTGGGTGACGTCGGACGGGCCCCGGCTAGCTGAAGAAGCGGGTGCACGAAGCGGGTGCACGGACCTGACGTTCTGCGTGCCCTGAGCGTCGGCTAGAACACGATCTCGCAGACCAATTCACACTTCTCGACCCAGCACAGCGGTGCGCCGAAGAAGTCGCCGTTGGCGCAGGGCTCGAGCACCCAGTAGCTAGACCACCAACAGCCTTTCGGAGGCTGGCTAAAGCCGCAAATCGGGCGGCGTTCGCCGCCGGGTTTCGCATAGACCGGTGGCGGCGCCACCGCCGAAGGTCCAAGGGTGAGCGCGATGAGAGCTGCCAACATCCATCTCGATCGAATCTTCATGAGTGATCTCCTCGTCTTGAGCGGTATCAGCGAACTGGTACGGACCTGCGTCTCTGGAGTTGGGACTCGTGTCTAGCAAGGGACATGCCCGGCGGAAAGTCGTGTGAACACAGGGCCCGGTGTCCAGAGGGCCTCCGCGGAGTGTTTCACTCCGCGGCACCAGCGGTTTCGAGATGAGACACGGTGCCGCTCGGCGTCTGGTCGCGCTATTCGGCGACGGGGTGGCGCGGAGACGCCGACCCCTGTCGGCACAACTGGTCGAGCGTCTCTGCGAACAGGTCGTAGAGTGAGCGCAGGCGACCAATGTCCTTGATCGCGTCCCTGTCGTGGAAGCGCAGCTCGCTGACTCCCGGCGGTACCGCTCCCTCGCCCCATGCTTGCCCCGGCTGGGAGCCGAAGTGGATCCGAGGCTGCCGTGTGATGAGCTCGCGGATCCGCGCGTTGCCGAGCAGCTCACGCACGCGGCGCTCGTCGTTCGCCTGGATCACGAAGTCGGTGTCGAACGGCTCATGGCCGACGACCAGGTCCTGCACGCCGAGCCACTTCCCAAGCCACGAGAAGACGCCGGCGCGATAGACCTGGAACCGGAAATCCCCAGCCTCGACGTACGGTGCGCGGAGGCGTGTGCAGAAGGTGGGGTTCTCGCCGATGATGATCTGGAACATCTGCTGGTTCACGTTGGCCCAGCTCCACTGATCGACGTTGGCCCCGTCGCTGGTGGAGGCGCCGGCCACGTTCAGTACCTTGCCGCTGTTCCGGTTGACGATCCGGTAGTAGCCGTTGCCGAGATCGACGGGCTGCCACTCGTCGTTGGTCGCGGTGCCGCTCGTGTAGGTCCACTGGAATACGTTGGCCCCGTTCGAGGTGGAAGCGCTCTGCACGGCCAGCGCCTTGCCGCTGTTCCGATTGAGGATCTGGTAGTACCCGCTGCCGAGGCTCGTGAACAGCCATTCGTCGTTGGTATTCGCGCCGCCGTACGTCCACTGGAAGACATTCGCGCCGTCCGCAGTGGAAGCGCTCTGCACCACCACCGCCTTCCCGCTGTGGCGCGCGATCATCTTGTAATGGCCGGCCAGACCGCCGCCGCCAGGCGTGGGTGTCGGGCCGGGGGTAGGCGTCGGACTGGGCGTCGGCGTGGGACCGGTCCCGCCGCCGATGCTGCCCTTGACCCGGATGAGCACCGCCGCGTAAGAAGGATTGACGACGCCTGCGCCGGAAACCCCGAGGTTCCAGGTGACGGTGGCTCCCACGCTGCGCTGGCGGTTCGTGTAGTCGACGACCTGCGCGTCGGTCCACTTGACGGCGCCGGCCCCGCCCCAACTGCCGAACGGGATGAATGTCGCGCAGTGGAGTCCGCTGAACCAGCGGCTGGAGCAGACGGTGCTCAGGTCTCCGTCTTCGCCGGCGGTGTAGTCTTGCGAATCGGACCGCTTCGACAGGCTGCCCGCGCCGCCGTTCAGGGCGATGATCGAATCCGGATTGCCCGACACCGCCGCGTTCTTGTAGTACACGCCCATGGACGAGCTCCATCCGTTCGCGCCGTACGCCCCGTCGAACCACCATCCGGAGACGCGTGAGCCGTAGCGGTCCGACCATTCCTTCACCACCTGCGTCCATTTCTGGACGAAGGCGGTGGTCAGATGCCAGTTGCCGTTGCTGCCGTCCTTGACGGTGAGGCCGAAGCCGTTGGCGATCTGCGCGTCGTTCTTGGGGGCGTTCACCGGAAGGTAGAGCACGAGCCGGATGCCGCGGGCGGCGAGTGCATTCGCCATGTCCATCGGCAGGTCTCGCCGCGAGCAGCGCTCGCCGGGGGCATAGCCGGAGTAGCTGTTCATGACCGAGCAGGGCGCGGCGTAGTAACCGGAGTTCTGGCCGACGGTGAAGAGGACCCACTTCGCTCCCGTGGACGCGACGTCGTTGGCGAAACGGTTGACGTCGAATGAGTCCACGGTGGCATTCCACTCGGCGGGGCCGCCGTCCTTCGTCTCCGCCAGCCAGTTCTGGAGGTAGTGGAACCCGACGCCGTAGCGTGCCGACATCCAGTCGGTATCCGGGTTGTTGAGGTCAGCGCGCGCCGCGGCGGCGGTCAGGGCCAGCGCACACACCGTCACGGCGATGTTGGATCGCATCGTTTCTCCTCGGTTGGCGAATGGTCGAGGATGAATCGGCGCGCCGCCTCCCACAAGTGAATTCGCGCAAATTACGGCGCGGAGGACGTGAGGATCCGTCTAGGAACGTTACTGCACGGGTTCGTTCGGTCAGCCAGGAATGGCCGGAGGGACCGGTCCACGCCTACGATGTTCCCATGGGCCGTGCGCGCGCCGTTGTCGCTCTGGTCACGATGATCGCCGCCGGCCTCGTCGCCGCGAGCCCTTCGCCGGCGGTGGTTCTATCGGAGATTCCGCGCGTGGTCTTCGTGACCTTCCTCGCCGCTTTCGCCGCGGAAGGCATGAGCCGCTTCGTACTCGGTTATCCATCGCAACGCGGCGGCATCTATCCGCCCCGGCGTGTGCGACTCATGGTGGTGGCCTCCGCTGCGTTCGTGTCGCACCAGGTGTGGCTCGCGGAGCTCGGCCATCTGGCCGTGCTCGTCGGCGCCGGGGTGGCCATGGCGCGATGGTGCCGGTCGAGTGAACCGAGCCCCCTGTATGTGGCGACGGGGCTCGTCGTCCTCTCGTCGGCGCTGGCCGGGCTGCGCTCTACGGGGACGACGGCGGGCATGCAGGGCGCGGCACACGTGCTGATGAAGCTGCCTCAGGACGCCGCGGTGCTCTGGGCAGCGTGGCACGTGGCCGCGATCCGGGGCCGATCGTTCTGAGCCTGCTCTAAGGGACCCAATACCCGCGGCGCACCAGGACGTCGCCGCGGCGATTCTTGAGGCGGACCTTGATCTCGTGCCAGCCGGGCCTGGGCTCGGCGGCCTGCTCGTAGGCGATGAGGTAGCGCTTCTTCACCTCGGCGAGTACGCGCGCGAAGTCGGCGCGGAGTTGTCCGATGGACCGGCCTGTCCACAGCCGGCCGCCGGTGTCGGAGACCACTCTGGCCATCGCCTGCCGACTCGGAACCGGGACCCAGCCCGAGCTCGACTGCGGCCGGCGGCTGGGCACATCGTCGGCGCCCATCGGGACGAACTGGACGATGGTCGCCGGCGGCTCCGGCCACTCGTCGCGACTCACGAGATACACCGTGGATTCGAGGCGGCGCGCCGCCTCCAGCATCGCCTCCGGGCTCAGCGCGCTGATCAGGTTGACCCCGTCGGTGAAGACGATCACGAACGCGCGGCCGGGCGCGGTGCCCGCCAGCGTCATGCCGGCAAACACCGCGTCGTAGAGCGCGGTGGCGCCCGAGTCCTGCAGCGATTCGAACGACTGGAGCGAGTCGATCACCGAAGCGGGAGATCCCGGCCCGGTGGCGAGGCGCAGGTCGTGGGTGAAGGTCAGCAGGGTGGCGTGGTCGGTCGGGTCGAGCTTGCGCAGGAAGTGAAGGGCCGCGTCCCGGAGAGCGACGCGATCCGCCGCGCTCAGGCTGGAGCTGAGATCGAAGACGAGCACGGCGTGTACGTCATCCTGCTCCCGCGCGACGATCTCGATCCTCTGCGGGACGCCGTCGTCCAGGACCTCGAAGTCTTCGGCGGTGAGGCCGGTGATCGGCTCATCCCCCCGCGAGACGGCGACGTCGACGCGGACCTGATCGACGCTGGAAGAGAAGCGCGGGGCGTCGGCGGGGGCGGCGAGCGCCGCCGCCGCGAGCAGGCATGGGAGGACGATCACTCGCGGGCCTCCTTCCACAGGCGGTCCATCGACGCTTCGTAGCTCTGGAGCGCGTCCGTGTGATACCCGTACCAGCCATGGACGCCGTCTCGAGTGGCTCGCAGGCCCTCGAGGAGCACGGCCCCGGCCTCGTCGGGACGGCCGGCCTTCTGCAGTGCCCGGCTGAGCGCGAGCTGCGCGGGTTGCAGGCGCGGATCCACGTTCAAGGCCGCGCGGTACTCGTCCATCGCCGCCGGCAGGCGCGACTCCGTCTCTTCGACCTGCCCCAGGAACAGGTGGGCGTAGGCGCGGATGTCCGCGGTCGGATCTTCGTCCAGGACCCGCCGCAGCTCGCGCCGCGCGTCGGCGGCGCGCGTCGCCTTCGAACGGCCTCTGATGCCGAGCACGCGTCCCAAACGCAGCCGCGCTTCCGCGAAGTCGGGGCGAAGGGCGAGAGCCCGTTCGTAGTCGCGTTGCGCCGCATCGGCGGTGAAGAGGGGGCCGCGGACCCGTGCGTCCTGATAGCCCGTGGTCAGCAACTCGGCCAGGGTCCCTCGCGCCACGAGCGCCTCGGGATCGTCGGGGTGTCGCTTGAGCACCGCGTTGTAGATCGGGAACGCGCGGTCGGGCTCGGCCCACTCCTGATGACGCCGGGCCACGGCCAGCCGCCAGGTCCGCTCGAACTCTTCGCCGACGGCCGCGTGATCGCCCGCCGTCGTCCTGGCGAGGGCATCGGCCGCGGCGAAGTGTGCCCTCTCGAGGTCCCTGCGGCCGAGTTGCGCGTTCAAGAACGCGGCCTCGGTATGGAGCAGGATTCCTGCGCGCCGACACGCCTGCGGGCAACGGGCGTCCACGCGCAGACTCTCCGCGTGATTGGCGATGCGCTTGGCGGGGCCGTCGAGGACAGCCGCGACGGCCAAGCGGGGATCTCCGGCGCGCGCCACCGCGATCGGAACGAGGTAGTCCGGCACCGGCGCGGCCGGCGCCGTCGTGGCGGCGTGGCTGACGGCGTGGGTCTCCACGACCTGGCTCAGCGAACCGACACGTCCGGACGCGGCGTCCTTGACGACCACCTGGACTCGGTAGACGCCGGGCCCCGGGATGTCGACGGTCCCGCTCAGCTCGAGCCCATCGCGCCGGACGACTTCGGCCTGTTCCGCGGCGAGCCGCAGCAACGGTTTGTGCGTCGTCGCGCGCGAGGCGATCCCGCCGGCGCTGAACGCCACCGTAAGGACCTCCAGTTCCAGGCCGGTCGTCCCGTCCGGACGCTCGACGAACGAGAGTCCCGCGGGCGCCACGCGAAAGGCACACTGCACTGTCCGCTCTTTGGCGTCGGCCGTGAAGTCCGCGGCGGGAACGAGGGCCAGCCCGGTCTGCGCGAAGGGCGACGTCGCGGCCAGCCACGCCGGGTCCACACTCGGCGCGGCCGCGCGCGCGCGCTCGGCGGGCACGTAGTACCGGGCTCGCGTGCGCACCACGAGGTCGCGGCGCTTCACCTCCACGCGGATCTGGTGATGTCTCCGTCGCAGGAAGGACTCGTCCGGCGTGTAGCCCAGCAGGTAGTAGCCGCTCTGGTCTTCGGCGACGGCTCGCACGAGCGCCGCCGGGCCGGAGTCGACGAACAGCCCGCCCGTCTCCCGGGCCAGCCGCTTGAGCGTGTCGGTCCAGCGCGACATCTCCCGCGGCAGCTTTGCGGCGACCATGTCCGGCAGCGATGAAGCGCCGAGCGTGTAGACCACGACCCCGGCGCGGTTCGCGAGATCGGCGAGCGACTGCACCCAGTCCTCGCGGTCGTCCGTGTTCCCACCCCATCGTTGTGACGTGTTCAGGAGGCTGGAGAAGAGGACGAGCGATTTGCGCCCGGGCAGTGCCTGGAGCGCCTGCAGGACCGACTCGATCCCATCGAGTCGCCCCAGTAGCCGGCGGTCCAGGCGGTGCTGCATTCCCAGCTCGCGAGTCCTTTCGCAGTCGTCGATCACGTCCGGAGGAAGACCCTCGCACCCGATGGCCTCCATCGCCGACTCCCGAGCCTGCACCGGACGATCCGCGAGCGCGCTGATGGCAGCACGCAGGAGCCGCTTGTCCGACGTGAACGGCTGGAGGATCCGCGCACCGTCGCGTGTGGTCACGACGGCCGCGAGGTCGTCGGGCCCGATCTGCTCGTCGACGAAGCGGGTCAGGGCCTGCGCGATGGTGGGAAACGCGCGATCGGCGTCGACCAGTAGCGCGATCGCGCGGCGCACGTCTTCGGGTCGAGCCGGCCCCGCCGCGCCGCCGGCCGCAACCGCGCGCGCGGGGGCCAGGACCACGTACTGGCAATGAGTGACGGTCTGCCGCCGGCCGTCCTCGAGGATCTCGAAGTCCGCCGCTTCCAGGTCCACGACGGGATGCCCGCGCGCGTCGCTCACGGCCAGGTCGACACGAACGAGATCGACGGCGCTCTGGATCACGACCGGCGGGGGGCTCGGCCGGGCCTCCTGGCCCGTGGCCGAGGTCGCGGCCAGGAGGCAGACCGCGGCAAGACGGAGGGCCCCAGAGCGCCCGAAGTCGTGCGAGGGCATAGGTGCTAAGTTTATAGCACATAGTGCCCGGGCCACGAACAAGAGAGAGCAGGCCCGGCGCGACGGGCCGGGGGCCTGCATACGCCCAAGGGGCCGCTTACGGAACCGCGAACACGCTGACTTCGGTGACGCTGTTGAAGCCGTTCACGGTGTTCATGTGGCCGAGATATCGCACCCACCGCGCCGAGACGTCGGTGAACTCGTAGGTCTGTTCGGCCGTCGTCGTGCCGCTGCTCTGACCGCTCCAGACCGTGGTCCAGGAGCTTCCGGTGGACGACACCTGGATCTCGAAGATGTTGCTGCGCGCGTTGCCGTTGTACACCGCCACCTTCACGTAGCCCACCGTGCGGGCGCTGCCGAGGTCGAGCTGGAGCCACTGTCCGTCGCCGTTGGCGGACCACCGCGTAGTCAGGTTGTTGTCCACGGTGTTGGCGGGGATGTTGCCGTCGTTGGTGCTCGCGGTGACGGCGGCGCCCGCCGGAGTCACCTCGACGTAGGACACGGGCGTCGGCGTGGATGTCGGCGTGGGCGTGGGTGTCGGGGTCGGGCTCGGCGTCGGCGTCTCCGTGGGTGTTGCGGTTGGCGTGGCCGTCGGAGTTGCCGTCGGAGTGGCGGTCGGAATCGGGGTCTCTGTGGGTGTCGGAGTCGGGCTCGGCGTCGGCGTCTCCGTGGGTGTTGCGGTTGGCGTGGCCGTCGGCGTTGCCGTCGGAGTGGCGGTCGGAATCGGCGTCTCTGTGGGCGTCGGAGTCGGGCCCGGCGTCGGCGTCTCCGTGGGCGTCGGCGTTGGCGTGGCCGTCGGCGTTGCGGTCGGCGTGGCGGTTGGAATCGGTGTCTCTGTCGGTGTTGGAGTCGGGCTCGGTGTCGGGCTGGGCGTCGGCGTCGGAGTGGGCGTGCCGGCGGGCTCGAACAGGCTGACCTCCAGCAGACTGTTCCAGAGGTTCACCGAATTCCCGTGGCCGAAGTAGCGCACGTATCGCGCCGGCGTGGGGGTGATGTCGAACGTCTCCTCGTTCGTGGTAGTGCCGCTGCTCACGGCGCCGGTCAGGGCGTTCGACCAGTTGCTGCCGTCCGCGGACGTCTGCAGGTCGAACACACTCGAGCGAACGTTGCCGCTGAAGAACGCAAGCTTCACCCGGCCGACGGTGCGCGTCGCGCCCAGGTCGAAGCGCAGCCACTGCCCGTCGCCGTTGGCCGACCAGCGGGTCGCCACATCGTTGTCCACGGTGTTGCCCGGGACGTTGCCGTCGTTCGTGCTGGCCGTGACTCCCGCGGCACCCGGCGTGATCTCCACGTAGCCGCCGGAGGGCGGCGTGGTCGGGGTCGCGGTGGGCGTCGGCGTGGGGGTGGGAGTCGCGGTGGGCGTCGGTGTGGGCGTCGGTGTCGGTCCGGCGCCCGCGTTCGGTCCCACCTCCGCCGTCGTCAGGATCTGCGCGGTGACGGCCGCGCCCGAGACCTCGTCCGCCCCCTTGTCCTTCGCGCCGGAGCGCGGCTGGCCGTCCATGTCGAAGGTCACGGCCGAATACGTCCCGACGGCGCTGTCGATGGCCGGGCTCCCGGACTGCAGGTGGTAGACGCCGCGGGCATCGGCGGCCATCATCGGGTTGACCGTACTGTACCCGTTCGACGGCATGTTGCCGGCGGTGGTCACGTTCCAGAGGATGTTGCCGCTCCACGTGCCGGTGTAGGGCGCGGTGGTGCTGATGCTCGCGGCGTTGCCGGCACCCTGCATGATGTTGTTGGCGACTGTGATGTTCAGGGCTCCCAGGCCGCCCGTGCGTCCGCCCATCTGGTAGTGGATGGTGTTGTTGACGAACGTATTGAAGGTGACGACGGCGTTGTCGGGCCGGTCGTGGCAGGTGAGCGCCGCGCCGTCGGCCACCTCGCCGTCGCCGTTACCCATGTCGATGCCCTTGGTATTGCCTTCGAAATAGTTGCTGAAGATCTGGTGGCGGTCGCCGTACACGCGCAGGCCGTCGGTGTTGCGGAAGTAGTTGCCGTACACGAGGCAGTCGTTCCCGTGGCGCAGTGTGAGCTGGGCGCCGGGGGAGTCGAGGAGCGTGTTGTACCGATAGGTATTGCCGCTCGACTTGTTCGAGATGAGCTCGTTCTCGCCGTTCAAGCGGACGAAGAGGTTGTACTCCACGATCGCGCTGCCGGTGGACATGCTGAGGCCGGAAAGGCCGAGGCGGATGGTCTCCGCGCCGTTGCCGCCCGGGCTCGTGAAGTCGTGGAAGTAGTTGTGGTGCACCCAGAGCCGGCGCGCCACCTGGCTGCCGGAGCCGGCGACGTCCAGCATCTCACCGAGCGTCGACTTGTTGCGCAGCTCGTTGTAGCCGATCTCCATGTCGTCGCCGCTGATGTTGAAATACGACACGTCGGAGCCGGTCGGGATGGAGAGTTGGACCACGTTCCGCAGGAACCGGAGGTGGTGGGTTCCCGAGGGCAGGTTGATCGCGCCCGAGTGCAGGAGGCGGAAGCCTTGCACGGTCACATAGGCGGCCGGGCTGGTGAAGGTGAACCCGCCCGAGCCGTTGATCGTCACGCCGCCGACCGTCTGCGCGTTGATGGTGATCGGGGCGCCCGAGGTGCCCTGGCGGTTCACGGAGATGGAGCCGCTGGTCGTGTACGTACCATCCTGTACGACGATGGTGTCGCCGGCGGCGGCGCTGTTGATACGGGATTGCAGCTCCGAGATCGAGGTCACCGTGTACGTGGCGGCCAGGAGAGGGGAGGCGGCCAGCAGCCACCCCGCCACGAAACCAAGGCGCGTCAATGCACTGCGCGTCATTGCGTCACTCATCCGTTGTCCTTCCCCCCATGTGGGGAACCGGTCGGAAGCTGACCAGGCCGTCCAATACGTAAGTTGTATGGAATATCGGGCGCGCCCCCTCCGATCGCAAGGGCCAACGAAGGTGAATTCACGGTGAAATCGCCTGCCCCCCAGGGGACGATGGACCGAACTACTCAGGCGGCGGGGGATACGGCAGGTGCCGGCCATCGGCCGCTACCGGCGACCCCGTAGTGACCTGTTGCTTTCCCAGAGGAGCCGAGGCATGCTCCTGTTGTTAAGCCACATGTTCGTCCGGAGCGAGGCCGCATGAAGCAAAAACAAGATGTCCAGCAAGGGACCCTGGCCCTGATGGTCTTGAAGACCCTCGAGGTGCTGGAGCCGCTGCACGGGTACGGTGTGGCCCGGCGTATCGAACAGATCAGCGGCGACCTGCTCTCGGTGAACCAGGGCACGCTCTACCCGGTCCTGCTGAGGCTGGAGCAGGAAGGCGCCATCACATCGGAGTGGGGTCCCTCGGAAAACAACCGGCGAGCGCGGTTCTATCGGCTGACGAGAGCGGGACGGACGCTGCTGAAGGCCGAGCAGCGCGAGTGGGAGCAGACGACGGCGATCATCGCGCGCTTCCTTGCCGTGAAGGCGGAGGAGCTGCCGTGAGAGGCCTGGCGGTCTTGGCAGGCGTTTTCGCAATGACGACTCGTGTGGACCTGGCCCATGCCGTGCCTTCCCTCGACCTGAGTCAGATCGATCTGCGGCTGCAGCGGATCGCGGAGGTGGAGGTCGGAGCGGCACTGACTCAGTTCAAGGCGAAGTCGGTGGCGGTGGTGGTCGCTCAGCCGGCGACGGGAACTATCATCGCGTTCGCCGAGGCTCACTCGGAACCGGCGGCGGAGACCTGGACGAAGAGGACGTTCGCGCCGGGGTCCACCACCAAGCCTTTCGTGGTGGCGGCGGCGCTGGAGTCGGGGGCGGTCTCCGAAGACGAGATTCTCGACTGTTCGCAACCGTACGACGTCGGTGGCAGGGCGTTCAAGAACCACGACCCGAAGGTCAAGAAGGTCTCGATGACGGAGGCGATCGCCCAGTCCGTGAACGTCTGCACGATCAAGATGGCGCAGGCAGCGGGCGAGAAGCGCGTGCGGCACACCTTGCAGCAGTTCGGTCTCGACTGGAGAACCGACAGGCGTTCCGACGGGCAAGAGCTGTCCGCCGACGACGCCGAGGACGTGCTGGGCGTGACCCTGCCGGCGAACCTGGCGAGCATGATTCGCGCGTATTCCATCCTCGCCAACCACGGACGCCGCCTCGCGTCTCCCTCCCAGCAAGTGATTTCGGAGAAGACGGCGGACGCGATCGTCAGGATGCTCGTGGCGGCGGTCGATCATGGGACGGGGAGGAAGGCGGCGCTTTCGCGTGTGGCCGTCGCCGGCAAGACCGGGACTGTCGTGAGTCGCCTGGAGCCGAAGATGAGCGATTCCAATGGGCCGGTGATGGCGATGTTCGGTGGCTTTGCTCCGGCGGAAGCTCCGCGGCTGGTCGCCTTCGTCATCGTCGAAGGCGGGATGCGGGGCAAGGAACACGCCGGGGGCGGGGCGGCGGCGGCACCGACGTTCCGAGAGGTGATGGGCAAGAGTCTTGGCGTCCTCGATCAAGGCGTCCGGTGAAGCGGTTCTTCACGCGCCTCCTCAACGTCACGACAGGGCGCCGCGGTGAAAACCGGCTCCGGGAAGAGATCGAATCGCATCTGGCCGCGCAGACGGAAGAGAACGTCCGCGCCGGTATGGCGCCCGCGGAGGCTCGCCGGCAGGCCCGCCTGAAGTTCGGCGCGGTGGAAGCGGTTCGGCAGGATTACCAGGCCGAGAAGGGCCTGCCGTTCTTCGAAGACCTCCTGATGGACGTCCGCTATGCGCTGCGCGTGCTCTGGAAGTCTCCCGCGTTCACGCTCGTGGCTCTGGTCACCCTGATGCTGGCGATCGGGGCCAACGTCGTGGTCTTCGGCGTGCTGAATTCGGTCGTGCTGCGCCCGCTGGCGGTGAGCGACCCGCAGAATCTCTACCAGCTTCGCCTCGAGCAGTGGACGAGCTTCAAGCTGGTCACGACGTCGTATCCGGCGTTCGAAGACTTCCGGCAGCGCAACAACACCTTCACCGACATGGCCGGGTATTGGGGCTACGCGGAGGCGAAGCTGTCCTGGGGTAATGCCGTGACGGAGGTCGACGGCTATGCCGTCACCGGCAACTATTTCGACATGCTCGGGGTGCAGCCGGAAGTGGGACGGTTCTTTCATGCGGCCGACGAGCATGGGCCGAGCTCAGTACCCTATGTGGTGTTGAGTCACACCCTGTGGCGGCGCGCATTCAATGCGGACCCCGGCATCGTCGGCGCGACAGTGCGGCTCGACAGCGATCCCTACACGGTGGTCGGCGTCGCCCCGGCGTCATTCCACGGCACGGAGAAATTCGTCTGGAAGGACTACTGGGTACCCCTCGTGAACCGCGGGGAACGCATACACCGCCGGGGCCGCGCATCGGTGTCGGTGCTCGGCCGGTTAAAGCCCGGCGTGACGCCGGAGCAGGCCACGGGAAACTTGAACGTGATCGCGGCCCACCTGGCGAAGGAATATCCGGAGACAGACAGCGGACTGCCGCTCAAGCTGGTCCGTCCCGGACTCTACGCGGACATCGGTGACGCCATCCGCGGATTCCTTCATGGCGTGACCGCGCTGGCTATGCTCGTGCTCCTGGCGGCGTGCGCCAATCTGGCCAGCCTCTTTGCCGCGCGCGCGGCCGATCGCCGGCGGGAGCTGGCGCTCCGCATGGGCCTCGGAGCAAGCCCGTGGCGGCTGGTCCGGCAGTTGATGACAGAGGCGATGGTCGTGTCGATGCTGGGCGGAGCCGCAGGGCTTCTGACCGCGAGCCTGCTGCTGCGTGCGCTCGACCGGTGGCATTCGCCATATGGCCGCGCAGAGATCACCGTCGATGCGCGTGTTTATCTGGCGGCCCTGGCCTTCACCCTCGTGAGCGCGCTGCTCTTTGGGATGTTTCCGGCGCGGCAGGTATGGCAGAGCCGTCCGCTGGAGGCGATGAAGAGCGGACCCGCCGTGCCACTGCCACGGCGCCGCTTGGCTCTGCGCGACGTCTTGTTGGGCGCACAGATCGCCATTTGCATGATGCTGGTCATGGCTTCCCTCGTGGCGGTGCGCGGCATGCGGCGCATGCTGCAGCCCTCGCTGCTGGGCTTCGAGCCGCAGGGCGCGATGCTGGCCGAGGTGGACGTGAGCGCGGCCGGGCCGAAGGCCATGCTCGAAGCGGTGCGGAATATCCCCGGCGTGGAGGCGGCGGGTACTGTGAACGCATTGCCCGTCGTCGGCAGCCGGCGTGGAGTTCCAGCCTTCCCTTCAGGGACGACGGAGCTCACCCTCAGCAATGCCGTGCTGGCGCCGTACGTGTTCACGATATCGCCGGGATACCTGGAGGCGGCCGGCACTCGGCGGCTGCGTGGTCGTGACTTCTCGTGGCAGGACACCGCGCAGACGCCGCGTGTTGCGATCGTCAACCAAACCTTCGCGCGGAAGATGTGGGGCGACACGCCGGCGATGGGACAGCGCTTCGTCTTGGAGCGCGATTCGACAGAAGTCGTCGGCGTGGTCGAGGACGGCAAATACCAGAGCCTGTACGAGTCGCCGCAGCCGGCGGTCTATGTGTCCTTGTCGCAGAGCGAAGGGCGCCGCGCGATCGTCGTCGCGCGCTCGCAGCGGCCCATGAACGAGATGGCGGCGGCGCTCAAACGCACGCTGAGCGGCCTGGAGCCGACACAGGAGATTCACGTGCGGAGCTGGCGCGGTGCGCTCGGGGGGCTGCTCTTCCCGGCACGCGCGGCCACCCTGTCACTGGGCGTCATGGGCCTGCTGGGGGCGATGCTGGCGGTGACGGGACTCTTCGGCATGGCGGCGTACAACGTGAGCCGGCGGATGAAGGAGCTGGGCATCCGCGTGGCCCTGGGCGCGGGCGCGAAGGCCGTGATGAGCGCGGCGGTGGGGCGGCCCATCGTGCTGCTGGGGGTGGGCTCGTTGCTAGGGCTGCTGTCGGGTATCTTCGCCAGTCGGTTGCTGGGACAGATCGTGTATCAGGCAAATCCCATGGACCCCGTGGTCTGGGGCGGCGCCGTGCTCACCATGGCGCTGCTGGGCATCGCCGCGTCCGCGATTCCGGCCCTGCGAGCGCTTGCCGTCGATCCATCGAAGCTCATGCGGGAAGAGTGACCGGTGTCAGGTCCGCTCCGGGGTGAGGATCTCGGGGGCGTGGGAGCGGAGGAAGGCGAGGGCTTTGGGGGCGGAGGCGCGGTCGACGGTGTAGAGCCGGCGGTCCAGGGCGTCCCAACGGGAGAGGGCGGCTGGCGAGAGGCGAGAGATGGAGGCTTCGCGCTCCTGGCGGTTCCGAGGGACGGTGCCGCCGGGAAAGACGGCGCAGGCCTCGGACAGGATGGCGTGCAGGTCCGCCATCCCCAGCGTCGCCAGCGCCTCGACGACTTCCGTCGCGTGGTCGCCGCTGGGGTTGGCGAAGAACTGGGAGTGGCCCCCGTTGCCGACCTCGGCCAGGTAGCAGACGTACAGGTGCACCGTGAACTCCGCCGGCGAGAGGCCGAAGCCCGCCTGGTCGTCGGAGACGCCGGGGCGGGCACACCAGAACCGGTCGAGCTGAGAGACGGCCGCTTCCGGGTCGTCGCTCCGGAGGAGCCGCTCGAAGAGCTCGGCGGCGATCTTCATTCCCGGTGGCATCGCGCGTCCATGCTAGGCTGGCTTCTGGGAGGACGATACCCATGATCCATGATCCCTGGCACGACCTGCTCGCGGAACCG
>Ga0114129_10007289_pt1 | contig 15744 bp, 11 predicted proteins | sample RhiMetdeltSRZDD1_FD_80071 | JGI IMG/M metagenome (GOLD analysis project Ga0114129, IMG submission 80071) | Populus rhizosphere microbial communities from Tennessee, USA - Rhizosphere MetaG P. deltoides SRZDD1 (version 2) (version 2) | ecosystem: Host-associated > Plants > Roots > Rhizosphere >... | reverse complement strand
TCCTGCAACGCCTCCGGAACTTGCGTCGACGGCTTCAAGTCGGCGACCACCCAGTGCCGTGGGTCGGCGGGTCAGTGCGACGTTGCGGAGAGCTGCACGGGGACGTCGGGCGTGTGTCCGGCGGACGCCTTTGCGCCGGCGACGACGACCTGCGTGGGGACGTCGAACGGTGGTGCCTGCGACGGGACGGATTCCTGCTTGGGCACTGCCAACACCTGCGTGGACGGCTTCCTGCCATCGACCACCATCTGCCGCGCGGCGGCCGACGAGTGCGACGTGGCAGAGAGCTGTACAGGTGACAGCACTTTGTGTCCGGCCGACGGCTTCCAGCCCGACGGCACGGAGTGCACCGCCGACGACAACCGCTGCACGAGCGACGCTTGTGTCGAGGGCCAGTGTGTGCCCGGTCCGTTCAACCCCGAGTGCGGCATCTGCAGGACGGCCGGCTTCTGGGGCAATCGCGGCGGTAGCGGCAATCCGCCGGCCGCCAACTATACGCAGGCCGTGATCGATGCCGGAACGTGCCTCGAGGTCTGCGGCCAGACGATCTGCGGCACAGACGGAGTGACCGACGATTCCGGTGGTCTCTTGAGCATCGGGTCTGCTCTCGAGGCCCTGTGCATCACCAACAACGACACCGACAAGCGCCGTCAGGTCTATCGGCAGATGGTGACGGCGGCGCTCAACTGCGTGGTGAGCGGCGCGGGGGACGACTGCTCCGCTCTGCTCGATCCGATCCTGGTCGGTATCGCCTTGGACGGAAAGGATTGGGACGCCTGCAACCTGGCATGTGCCGCCGGCTGGAACGCCACCACGGAGCCGATCCTCAAGCAATGCTTGAGCCAGCTCGACTGCTTCAACAACGGCTTCCAGTGGATCGACCTCGACGGCAACGGCCCGAAAGGGCTGGGCTGCGCCCAGGGTACCTGCTCAGTCGACCACAAGCCGTGCAATGGGCAGGCCGCAGCATGCTCGACGTTGATTGCAAACAACATCTGCGTGATCGACGGCTGCCACAACCGCAGTCTGTGCGACAGCCCGATCGCGGGCGAGCTCACGGGGCTGACGTGTCCGGGCGAGTCCCTGGGGCCGACGAGCAGCGTGGAGGAGTGCAGGACGGCGCAGAGGAACGCCTGCTCGATCACCACCCTGGCCGGTTGCACCAACCCGAACAACCATTGCGCGACGGCATGCGCTCCTGATGAAGAGGAGTAAGTTCTAGAGTCGAAGTGACGTACCGGGCGGGGGGCCTTCGGGCGCCCCGCCCTTTCCTTGACAACATGTTTCTGCGAAGTCGCTCGCCGGACGTGCGCGGCGGGGACTTGAGGCAAGATTTCGCGCCGGCTAGTCTTGGTGGAGGAGGACAACAAGACGTGAGACAGAGGCAGGGCAAGCAAGCGCTGCGGGTTCTGATCGGACTGGCGATGGTGGTCGCGTGGGCCGTGCCGGTAACGGCTCAACAGCCACCGAACGAAGACCTGCGCAGGGAATTGGACTCGCTGCGGGAAACCCTCCAAGCAATCCAGAAGGACGTCCAGGAAATCAAGGGAATGCTGGCGCGTCAGGCCCCGGCGCCGTCCGGAATCGGTGTCGTGATCGATTACGGCAACAGTCCCGCGAAAGGCGAGCGCACGGCCAAGCTGACATTGGTCGAGTTCTCGGACTATCAGTGACCGTTCTGCGCCAAGTACGTCCGTGAGACGTACCCGCAGATCGAAGCCGAATACATCAAGACCGGCAAGCTGAAGACGGTGTTCCTGGACATGCCGCTCGAGAGCATCCACAAGTTCGCCTTCAAGGCGGCGCAGGCGGCAAGCTGCGCGGGTGAGCAGGGCAAGTACTGGGAGATGCACGATCGCCTCTTCGCGAGCCAGCAGGCGCTCGAGCCCTGGACGCCTCACGCCGAGGCCGTCGGGCTGGACGTTGCGAAGTTCGAGCAGTGTCTCGGGAGCGGCAAGTTCGACCAGGAAATCCGCCGCGACATGGACGAGGCGCGCAAGGCCGGCGTGACGGGCACTCCGGGGTTCATGATCGGACGTACCGAGCCGAACGGCACGAAGCTGAAGACTCTGGCGGTGCTCAAGGGAGCCAAGTCGTTCGCCGATTTCAAGGCTGAGCTGGACCGCCTTCTAGACGAGACCACGAAGAACCGGGCCGAAGCGACCCCTGGCGCCTCGCCAGACGTGCCGAGCGAGGCCGCGGCCCCGCCGCCGGTCGCTGCGCCGAAGCCTCTGCAGCTGAGCGGCTCTCCGGATGGAAAGCTGGACGAGACGACGCGGGCCACGCTGGAACGAGTGCTGCGCACGGCGCCTTCCGGCTTCCCCGTCTGGATCGCCGCGCCCCAGTCGGATCCACGCGCGGTTGCGCTCGCGCAGGACCTGGCGCGTGTGTTCACGACGGCGGGCTGGCGTGCGCGCCCCGTAAGGCGCACCGGCGTGCGTGTCAAGCCCGGAACCTATCTTTTCGCCGCGGACGAAGAACCCCCGGCATACGTCGAAACCGTACGCCAGGCGCTCGAAGAGGCAGGCTTCGCGCCGACGGTCGCGACGGGTTATCGGCAGTTCTACGAGGAGAAAAGACGTTCCGACCCGAAGTTCAGCGGCTTTCCGTTCGCTCCGGAGCAGACCTTTGTCTTGGTGCTGGGTCGGGTGGAGTAAGTTCTTCCAGGGTTGTTGGCATCGGGGCAAGGAGGGGATGGGGATGACGCGGGCACGGGTGGGAACGCTGCTTGGGGCGCTCGGGCTGAGTCTGGCCCTATGCGGGCCGGTGGCCGCCCAGCAGTCGACGACGGACGACCTGAGGAAGGAAATCCAATCGCTGCGGGAGATGCTCCAGGCGATGCAGAAGGACATCCAGGAGATCAAGGCGAGCGTGGCGAGGCCCGCGCGTCCTTCCCCCGTCAATCAGATCATCGACGTGGGGGAGAGCCCCTTTACGGGCGACCCGGGGGCGAAACTCACGCTCATCGAGATCTCGGACTACCAGTGCCCCTTCTGCGGCCGCTACGTGCGCGACACCTTCCCGCAGCTGAAGGAGGAGTACGTCAAGACGGGCAAGGTTAAGTCGGTGTTCCTGGACCTGCCCCTGGAGGCGATCCACAAGCTCGCTTTCAAGGCCGCCGAGGCGGCGAGCTGTGCGGCTGACCAGGGCAAGTATTGGGAGATGCACGACCGGCTCTTCGCCAACCAGGGCGCACTCGAGCCCTGGAATCCACATGCCGAGGCCGTCGGCCTAGACGTTGCCGCATTCGAGCAGTGCATGACGAGCGGAAAGCACGTCGCCGAGATCCGTCGCGACATGGCCGAAGCGAGTCGGCTGGGGATCACCGGGACGCCCGGCTTCCTGCTGGGCCGGACCGAGGCCAAGAGCAGCAAGGTGCGCATCCTTGCGGTCTTGTCGGGGGCGAAACCATTCGCCGCATTCAAAACGGAGATCGACAAGCTGCTGGCCGAGGCCGAGAAGCCGGACGCCATCAAGCCGGCGACCGCGAACCCCGGCCCGTAAAGGCCCGCCAGCCGGCGCAGCGATGGTCACCGACGCCGAGCCAGCAGCTGACGCGAGCAGGATCGAGTGGCTTCGCGTGGGGAGGATACCCGCGCGCAGCGGCCGGTCGAGGCCGGCGATCGTGTTCGCGAGCGTCAGCCTGGTTGGCTTGACGCTGGCGGCTTGGGCCAGTCGCGCCGCCTCTGCCGCGACTCCGCCGATCTCGGTTCGATTGGCACTCGTCGAGAACACGGCCGAGGGGCCGGCGCACGACCGATGTCGGATCGAGGCTGCCCTCGCGAGAGGCCAAACCTCTCGCTTGCGCTTTTTCTACGGCGAGGCGCGCATCGATTCCAACTCCGGATGGTCCGCGCTCCGTTCCTCGAGCGGGTGCGCGCCGATCGCGTCGGAACGCGCCGCGACGACGTGGGCATTGCGCGGGTCTGCCTACTTCGTGGTGGACGTGGCGCTCGTGCCTGGCAGCGTTTCGGATCGCGAGCTTCCGATCGAGGCCGCCTTCTCGGTGCAGAGGTTGACCGGCCATGTAGCCGGCGGCGCTCCGACCTATGAGACGAGAACCGAGAAGAGAAAGCTGCGAGTGCCGGAGGGGACGAGCGTGGTGGTTCCGATCCTGCTCGCGGACGAGAAGGAAACGGACGAGTTCCGGGTGCGCGAGCTGTTATTGAGGTTCGAGGCGAGCGCTACGAGCGTTAGGCCGCCGCTCGAATACGGTGAGCTGGCCGTTGCGGCCGACGTTCCGCGAGCCGAGATCCTCGTCGACGGGGGTTTGGTGGGGCGGACGTCCAGCGAGGGGCCGGTCGTTCTCGGCGCAGTTCGCGTCGGCGAGCGGGAGGTTGTCGTCCATGACGCCTCAGGGCGGGAAGCGCGAACCGTCGCGCGGATCGGAAAGGGACGAAGGACCAGTGTTTCGCTCGCGCTCATGAAGCAGTTTTCCGCGTCTTCGAACGGGCTGCGTCCGCTCGGGCGCAACCCGCAAGGCGGCGAAGAGTTCTGGCGTGAGAAAGACGCAGCCATCGTGGTTCGCATTCCGGGCGGCGCATTCCAGATGGGAAGCCCCGAGGAGGAAGGCGATCCTTCCGAGCGTCCGCGGCACGTCGTCCGCGTCGGAGGCTTCCTGATGGACAAGACCGAGGTGACCTGGGGCCAGTACCGGCGATTCTTGGCGGCGGCGAACCAGCCTGCTTCGAAGTCCCCCGTGTGGGGGATGCCCGAGGCCTTCCCGGCCTCCAGCATTACCTGGGACGAAGCCCACGCCTTCTGCGCCTGGGTCGGGGGCCGACTCCCGACCGAGGCGGAATGGGAGCGTGCGGCTCGCGGCGACGACGCGCGGCCATACCCCTGGGGTGACACGTTCGACCCTTGGCGCTGCAACACGCGAGACGGTGGTCCGCATGCGCCGACTCCAGCCGCTCTATACCCGGATTGTGTCGGCCCTCATGGCGTTCTCGATCTCGCGGGAAGCGTCTCCGAGTGGTGCTCGGATTGGTACGACGAGGCGTACTACGCGAAGAGCCCGGCGGAGAACCCAGCGGGACCCGCAACCGGGGATAGGCGGGCGTCGCGCGGCGGAACCTGGATGTCCCCGTCACAATCGTCCCGTGTCTTTTCTCGACTGGGAGTTGATCCGACATGGCACGGTCCCATGCAGGGCTTCCGCTGCGCACAGGACGATCGGAAGGCGGATGTCGCGGCGGCACAGCCGCCGGACGGCTCTATGGCGACGAGGCGCATCGAGATGCGCGTCGAGGTGCTCGTCACACGCGACGCTGGACGTGTCGAGTCCTGCGAAGTGGCTGAGACCAGGAGCGCGAGTTCCTCTCTTTCTTTCACCGCGTGGAGCGTCGTGGGAGCTTCGGAAACCGTACCTCCGGCAAAGCCGGGCATGAGCGCTCTGCGGCGCAAAGCCGGCGAGTGTGGAGCCGGGGTTCTCCCTGGTATCCCACCGGCGTCTTCCGGAGCGCAAGTTGCGCCGGTTCTGATCCAGGAGGTCTCAGCGGATGTGGGATGGGACCCCGGAACCATGGACCCGGGCCCGGCGGAGGCGTTCAGGGTTTCACTCGTGCGGAGCTCGCGGCAACTGACCGGGTTCACTGCGGAGGGCAAGCCGCTCTACGACATTCCGGTGATAGACCGCCGCTCCACCCGAATCGAAGTGGGGGAGGAGTATGTCGTGCCCGTTCCGCGGAGAGGCGCGACTGCAGGCGTTGATGAGGTCTTGCTCCGCATCCGCGTCAAGTGGGCCGATCGCGACGGGGGGACCGAATACGGCGCTCTCGCGGTCGTCGGAGCAGCTCCGGGTTCGGAGGTCGTCCTGGATGGAGGCGTCGCCGGTCGCGCCGGGGCCGACGGGAGCCTGCTCCTGGCAAGCGTGCCGGTGGGCCAACGGCAGCTTGGCATCCGCGACACGTCAGGATCCATCTCCTCTCGCACCGTCTCGGTCGTGAAGGGGCGGACTGTTCTGGTGATCCCCGGCGCAGCGGGTAATGCTGCTCCACACGAGCCCTCGCTCACTCGCATCGGCAAGAACCCGGAGGGCTTTCAGGAGTACCGGCGGGGGCGTGACGGAGCGATCATGATTGAGATCCCTGAAGGCGAGTTCCTGATGGGGAATCTCGCAACCGAGGGAGCGCCCCTGCCGCACACGGTCCGCGTTTCTTCCTTTCTCATGGACCAGCTCCCCCTGACGGTCGGCCGTTTCAAGCGCTTTGCAGCCGCCACGGGGCGTCCGCTTCCGCCGGCTCCGTATTGGGGCGTCCATGACGATTCCCCCGTCGCTTTCGTGAGGTGGGATGAGGCGAAGGCCTATTGCGAATGGGCGGGCGCCCGCCTTCCGACCGAGGCCGAAAGGGAAAAGGCGGCACGTGGGACCGACGACCGCATCTGGCCCTGGGGCAGTGAGCCGCCGAGCCCAGAGCGCGCGGTGTTCCGCGGTAACTGGGGCCAGGATGGCAACGACAAGGCCGGAGCTCGCCCGGCCGGCGCGAGCCCCTATGGCTTGCTCGATACCGGCGGAAACATGTGGGAGTTTTGCGAGGACTGGTACGACCCCGCTTACTACGAGACGAGCCCCCGCGAGGATCCGAGCGGCCCGCGCACCGGCCGGGCGCGCGTGGTGAGGGGAGGCTCGTGGGACAGCCGCCCGACGGTGCTGAGCGCATCGAGCCGCAATTTTGCGTACACGGGCTATCGCGAAGGTGACTTCGGCTTCCGCTGCGCCGGCGATCCGCTCCGCTGATCGCCAGCTGACGATGCTCGCGCGAGACCGCCTCGGGGCGGGGGCTACTTGACCGACGTCACGACTCGTTCGAGACGAAACGGCGGCCGCAGGTTCAACTTCGCAAGAGCCGCACTACCGATCTCGGCGGCAAAGTGCTCTTCCTCGTCCGCGAGCGTCGAGCAGCACAGGTCCGACCCGACAAGCGCATCCTGACACTCGCCAGGATTGCTGACGAGGATGGCCTTCGATCGGATCGGGCGGCTTTCCCCGTTGCCCGCGGGCCAGTACACGTTGGTGTCGAAGACGACCGTCGCAAGCGCCTCGTTCTTCTTGCGTGGCGCGTCGAGGAGCGCCGGTCCGCTGCAGTCGAAGCTTTCAAAGAGGAAGGGCACGAGGCGCCGGGTCGCCCACACGGCGTTCTGGCTCACGCGTAGCACGAGCCACTTGCCCGGGATCCGGCGTGCGACCGCCAGCGGGGAGTCGTCGCTGAGCGCGTTCGTGCCGGGTGAGCCCTGTGAAAGCACCGGGCCGACCAGCCCTCCTTCTAGATCGCGTACGACCCACTGCGGCGCCTGTGCGGCGGCAGCAACGGGCAGGGTCACGAGGAGAGCGACGAGCATCATCTTGAGTCGGCACATGGTTCAAAGGTAGGTCCCGCTGGCGCTTGGGTCAATCGCAATTTTGGATCTGGGACACCTGCCAGCGTCTTTGACAGCATCCGCGGGGAACGGCATCCTGCGGGAGATGGCCAGGGGACCGCGGGAGGGCCCGGGGCTGGGGAAACCCGGTCCGCAGGCGAAGACCGAAAGCAACCCGCTGGCCTGGCTCGCCTTCATCGTGGTCGCGGCGCTCGTGCTGAGTGTGTTCGCCAACTGGTGGCACGTCAGGCGCGCCGACCGGCCCAGCCCCGACCAACCCGACCAGGTGGCGACCCGGACGCCTGCCCCGGCGCCCAAGCGCCCCGACCCCAACCGCGTCTACACAATCCAGACCGCGGGCGCGCCCGCGCGCGGGCCAGCCCGTGCGCCCGTGACGATCGCGGAGTTCTCGGACTTCGAGTGTCCGTTCTGCTCGAAGGTCGGACCGACCCTCGAGCAGGTCCAGAAGGTGTACGGCGCCAAGGTGCGGATCGTCTGGAAGCATCTGCCGCTCGACATGCACAAGAACTCGATGGGAGCGCACCTGGCCGCCCTCGCTGCCGAGAAGCAAGGCAAGTTCTGGGAATTCCACGACAAGCTCTTCGCCAACCAGAAAGAGCTGACCCTCGACGCTTACAAGCGGTACGCGCTCGAGCTGAAGCTGGACGTGGCACGCTTCGAGCGTGATCTGGCCGACCTCGAGAACAAGAAGCGGATCGACGCCGACAAGGCGGAGGCAGCGGCGATGGATCTGAACGGGACACCCGGCTTCTTCGCGAATGGTCGCTACATCGGCGGGGCCAAGCCCTTCGAGGTGTTCGCGAAGGCGATCAATGCCGAGCTCGCCCGTCTCAAGCTGCCCGTGCCCAAGGGCGCGCCGGCAGAATGAGGCAGCTTCGCGAGAAAGCGGCGAGCGGGCTCGCCGGCGGGCGCCATAGCCGTTAAGCTCTCCGGAGATGAGTGAAGCCGCCTGGAGTCGCGCCCGGAGCGCTTGGGTGGCCGGTGCTTCGATACTCGGCCTGCTGAGCGCGACTCGCGGCTCTCCCCAGACCGACGTGCCGCACCACAAGGAAGCGATGGCGTTCATCCGGGTGGTGGGCGACCTGCGAGTCGACTATCGCGACGCGCGCCAGCCCGTCGTACGCAGGAACGTCGAGGTTGCGACGGGCAGCGGCTTCGTGATCGCGTCCTCCGGCCTCGTGCTCACCAGCCGGCATGTCGTCGAGACGGAGGCCGGCTCGCAAGAGGGGGGACCGGAGCTCACGCTCGAGAACCGGCGAATCCAGGTGTTCGTCGGGAGCCAAGGCAGCGAAGGCGCGTGGGAGGCCCACGTGGTGGCGTCCGACGAAGCGAGCGACCTGGCGGCTCTGCAGGTGACCGCGGCCGAACTTTCGCCCCTGCCTTTCGGCGATTCGGACGCGATCGAGGCGGGGCGACCGGTCAGGCTGCTGGGTTTCCCGTTCGGGCGTCGGACGGAAGTGGCGCGGCGCGCCGATGCCGACGTGATCCCGCAAGTGACGGTGACGGCGGGGTCGCTCTCGGCCGCCCGCGAAGACGACGCGGGCGACACGCGCTTGCTGCAGACGGACGCCACGATGCTGCCCGGCAACAGCGGCGGGCCGATGCTCGACGAGGATGGCTACGTCGTGGGCGTCGCGCGGATGAAGCTGGCACGCGATACCAACAGCCCCGGTGCCGGATTCACCGTACCGGTGAACGTCGTCAAGGATTTCCTGGAGGCGAACGGCCTCCTGGACCGGCTGCCGGTCGTGAGGCTCCGTCCCGGCGTGCGGCACTCGCTCGACTGGAAGCAGGTCGCGATCGAGCTGCCGGACGGTTTCCTGGATCGCTCCCTGGCGCGCGTCGCAGCCGAGGCGGGCGAGGTGGGGGAGATCGACTTCCGAGTGGATCGCTGGGCGACGCCCTGGCCGGCCTTGGGGCTCGAGGAGGCGCTGCTCGGCGGCGAGGCCGTCCGCGGCTTCGTTCCCGCAGCCGCCACGCCGGGCCAGAAGGTCGCTCGCGAGCGCAGGGCCGCGACGGCGCTCGCCCGGGGTCGGGCGCCGAGCCTGATCGGATCGGGAGTCGGCACGGACCGCAGCGGCCGGCGCTTCCGTGTCGAGTACGCGATCGTGGATCTCGGCGGCGAGAAAGTGGTCGCCCGTTACCTGGGCCCGGCCGACGCCGTCGCCTTCAACCTTGGGCTGGTGCGTCGCTCGCTGCGGAGTTTCGAGGCGGCGCCGCTTTTGGCGACCCTTCCGCTGCGATCGCTCCAAGGGGCGGCAGGCTCGCTACTCGAGCCGACCTCGTTCACGAACGGGGACGGAAGCGTCGTGGTCCCGCGGGCCTGGTCGCGCGAGCCTGCCACGGACGCCGCCTGCGAGGCGCTGCCGCCGGCGGACGCCGGCCTGCTGCTGCGGCACCCGTCGGACTACACCTTGGTCCTGCGCGCGCTGCGCTTCAAAGGCGGCGGCCCCGCTCTCGGAGCGACGCTCGCTGCCTGCGCGGCTGCGCGCTCGGAGGCTGGCCGGGCAGCCTACGCATTCCGCGTCGACCGGCTGGGCGTGCCGCTGGCGGTTCGGGGCGAGCTCGTCGAGCGGAGGGGCGACAGCTTGCTGCTCGAGCTACAGGCGCCCATCGCCAAGCTGCCGCTCGTCGAGGAGCTGTACGCCGGCTGGGTCCGGCAGATCGCCGGAAGCTGAGCGCCGCGTCGGTCTCAGGAGATCGCGTATCCTTTAGCCACATGACACTCGTGGAGCGCATCACTCGGGATCTGACGGCGGCGATGAAAGCCAAGGACGCGGCGGGCACCAGCACCTTGCGGATGGCCAAGGCCGCGATCATGAACAAGGAGATCGAAAAGAAGGGCGCTCTCGACGACGGCGAGGCGGTGAAGCTGCTGCAGGGCCTCGTGAAGCAGCGCGAGGACGCGGCCGAGCAGTACGCGAAGGCGAGCCGGCCCGAGCTCGCGCAGAAGGAGCAGGCCGAGATCGCGCTGCTCAAGGCCTATCTCCCCGCCGAGGTCACGGATGCCGAGATCGCCGCAGCCGTCGAGCAGGCCGTGGCCGAGACCGGCGCGAGCTCGCCCAAGGACATGGGCAAGGCGATGAAAGCGGCGCTCGCCGCGCTTGCGGCCTCCGGCAAGGCGGTGGACGGCAGGCGGGTGAGCGAAGCCGTCAAGAAGAAGCTCTCCGGGTGAGAGACCTCGTCCGCCGCGTCGGCCAGCGCTTCATGGTCGGCTTCGAGGGCCACACGGCCTCGCCCGACGTGAAGGCGCTCGTCCGCGATTTCGGCGTCGGGCACGTGGTGCTCTTCGCGCGAAACGTCGCCACGCCGGAGCAGGTCGCCGATCTCGTGCGCGAGCTTCAGTCCCTGGCGCGTGACTCGTCACACGAGCGGCCGCTCCTGGTTGCGGTCGATCAGGAAGGCGGCCGAGTCGCGCGCCTGCGCGAGCCGTGGACGGTCTGGCCCTCGGCGCGCGCGGTCGGGCGCGCCGGCGGCGAGCCCGAAGCGCGAGCGATGGGCGCAGCCATCGCGCTCGAGCTCAAGGCGTGCGGGATCCGTTACGACTTCGCGCCCTGTGTCGACGTGGACACGAACCCGAACAACACGGCGATCGGCGACCGGGCCTTCGCCGACGACGCCGACCTGGTCGGCCGGCTCGGCGTGGCGGTGATCCAGGGCTTGCAGGAGAACGGTGTCGCGGCTTGCGCCAAGCACTTCCCCGGACACGGGGACACCGACCTGGATCCGCATCTGGAGCTGCCGGCAGTCGACCACTCGCGCGAGCGGCTCGACGAGCTGGAGCTCAGGCCCTTCCGGACGGCGATCGCCGGTGGTGTCGCGAGCGTCATGACCTCCCACATCCTCGTGCGCGAGCTCGACGACACACATCCCGCAACCTTGTCGCAGCGGCTGATCGCTGGCCTGCTGCGGCGCGAGCTGGGCTTTTCTGGCGCGATCGTGACCGACGACCTGGCGATGGGCGCCGTGGCGAAGCACTGGACACCGGCCGAGATCGCCGTGCTCGCGGCGCAGGCGGGCTGCGACCTCCTGGAGCTCTGCAAGGGCCACGACGCCCAGGTCGAAGCGATCGAGGCCTTGATCCGGGCATGCGAAAATGCGGCGATCCCCTTTCGCGAAGCGGAGGCGTCGGAAGCTCGCGTGCGCGCCCTCAAAGACCGCTTCCTGGCCGATTACGTCGACCCCGACCCGCGACAGGCCCGCGAGACGGCGGGCTCGGCCCGGCACCGGGCTCTGGCCGAGACGATCGTCGCACGCTCCGGCATCCCGGCTTGACGTGACGCGGAAGGCCAGAGCGCTCAAGCCCGGGGACGTGATCGGTATCGCCGCTCCGGCGGGCCCCGTGAACGAGGAGCGTCTGCGCCGGGGCACGGCCGAGCTCGAGCGGCTTGGATTTGCCGTGCGCGTGGGTGACGGAGTGCTCGAGCGTCGCGGCTTCACCGCCGGGCCCGTCGACACGCGCGTGGCTCAGCTTCACGAGCTTTTCACGGATCCAGAGGTCGCAGCGGTGGCCTGCGCCCGCGGCGGCGCCGGCATCCTGCAGCTGCTGCCGCACCTCGATCGGGACCTGCTGCGGGCGAACCCCAAGCTGCTGCTCGGCTATAGCGACGTGACACTGCTCCACCTCGAGATGGAGAGGCTCGGCATCGTCAGCCTGCACGGGCCGATGGTGGCCCGCGAGCTGGCCGAGGGCGACGGAGCCTACGACCGGCCGAGCCTCTGGCACGGGCTCACGGGTGAGGGGGTCCCGTACGCGAGCGGGCCGGACGAGCTCGTGTCGCTTGCGAGCGGCAAGGGCGAGGGCGTGCTGCGCGGCGGCTGCTTGTCGCTTCTCGCGGCCGCGGCCGGGACTCCCTGGGCGCTTCGCAACAGCGACGAGGCCAGCTTGCTCTTCGTCGAGGACGTCGACGAGAAGCCCTACCGAGTGGACCGCTTGCTGCGGCAGCTGCGGGCCTCGGGCGCGCTTCAAGGCGTAACGGGCGTCGTGTTCGGGGACATGAAGGGCTGCACGCCGGGCTTCGACGACGATTACCGGCTGGAGGACGTCCTGCTCGAAGCGCTCGCCGGGCTCGAGGTACCGATCGCGCTCGGTCTCTCGAGCGGGCACACGACGCACCCGAACCTGACGTTGCCGCTGGGCGTGCGGGCGCGGCTCGAATGCGCGAGCGAGGAGGCCCGCTTCGAGGTCCTGGAGGCCGCGGTCGAGTGAGAATCCACCTGTCCGCGGTTTGCGGTACGGCGATGGCGTCGCTCGCCGGCCTGCTGCGAGAGAGCGGGCACGAGGTCACCGGCTCCGACCAGGACGTCTACCCGCCGATGTCCACACAGCTCGAGGCGCTCGGGATCCGAGTCCGCTCGCCCTACGCCGAGGCGAACCTGCCGGCGGACGCAGACCTCGTCGTGATCGGCAACGCCCTGTCGCGGGGCAACCCCGAAGTGGAGGCGGTGCTCGACAGGCGCCAGCGCTACACCAGCCTGCCGGCACTCGTCGCCGAGGAGTTCCTGCGCCCGCGCCGGTCGCTGGTGGTGGCTGGCACCCACGGCAAGACCACGACCTCGAGCATGCTCGCGTTCCTGCTCGAGCGGGCAGGCCTCGACCCGTCGTTCCTGATCGGCGGGGTACCGATCGACTTCGGCCGCAGCTACCGCCTGGCGGAGGGCGCGCACTTCGTGATCGAGGGCGACGAGTACGACTCTGCCTTCTTCGATAAGCGGCCGAAGTTCGTCCACTACCTGCCGACGACCGCGGTGATCGGCAACATCGAGTTCGACCACGCGGACATCTACCCCGACCTGGCGGCGGTCAAGACCGCGTTCGTGCGGTTGTTGCAGGTGATTCCGCGAGGGGGCCTGCTGATCGCGGGCAACGAGAGCCCTGCGCTCGCCGAGATCCTGTCAGAGGCGCGCTGCCGCGTGGAGACGTTCGGGCTCGATCCCGAGGCGGACTGGCGCGGCGTCGACGTGCGTGCCCGGGACGGCGCCGCGTGCTTTCGGCTGGTTCGGAAGGGTCGCGACGAAGGCGAGTTCGTGGTCCCGATGGCGGGCGCGCACAATGTCCGGAATGCTTTGGCCGCGCTCGCTGCGGCGGCCGAGGCCGGCGTCGAGCCGCGGGCGGTTCGCGAAGCACTCGCGGCTTTTCGAGGCATCAAGCGGCGGCTCGAGGTGCGCGGCGAGGTGAACGGCATAACCGTCTACGACGACTTCGCGCATCATCCGACGGCCGTGGCGGCGACGCTCGCAGCGCTGCGGCGGCCGGAGGCGGGTGGGCAACTCGTGGCCGTCTTCGAGCCTCGCTCGTACACATCGCGTACCCGAGTCTTTCAAGAGGGCTTTGCCCGCGCCCTCGCGGCGGCCGATCGCGCGTACGTCGCAGCGGCTCACTTGCCCGGCAAGGTCAAGGAGACGGAGCGACTCTCGGAGGCCGATCTCGTCGAGGCCATCGGTCGGCAGGGCGGAGCGGCTTTGTTCCTGCCCACGGTAGAGGCGATCGTGGCCGCTCTCGCGGCCGAGCTGCGGCCGGGAGACCGCGTCGCCATCTTGTCGAACGGTGGCTTCGGCGGGATCCACGAGAAGCTGCTCGAGGCCCTCGCTGAGGCGCACGAAGGGTCCAACCCCGCCTCCTAGGTCGTTTGCGGGCGATTGTGAAGCGAAAAACGGCCACTTGAGTCTGCGGATCGAAAAGAGATCGACCGGGCTCTGGAAAGCGCGCTCGAATCTGTGCTACAAATCGCCTGCATTCACCCGGCCTATATTGCTTCTGAGCGTCAGCCGAGTGGTCGCCGTTGCCGGTGCCGGCAGGTGCCGGAGGCACGAATCCAAACACCGTGAGGAGGAGAAAATGAGGCGCGAACTGTTGGCTCTGGTGGGCCTCGGCCTGTTGCTGGCGGCCCCGGGGCTTTTGGCTCTCGAGACCGATTCCGCCGCAGGGCCGGCACCGGCCGCCCAGACAGCCGCTCCACAGGCGACACCGCCGACGGCGCCTGCGGAGGACGAGCAAGTGCGCAGGGCCGAGGAGGTCACGGTCGAAAGCGCGTCCAAGGTCGCTTCGAAGCTGATTGACGCTCCGGCCACGATGAGTGTCGTGACCAGCGAGCAGCTAGCCTCGCAGCCGGCCCAGAACATGGCCGACACCTTGCGCTCGGTTCCGGGCATGAACGTGATCCAGACCTCGGCCCGCGACATCAACCTCACGGCGCGCCAGTCGACCTCGACACTCGCAACCTCGCAACTCGTGACCGTCGACGGCCGCTCCGTCTACCTCGACTTCTTCGGGCTGGTGCTCTGGGACCTGGTGCCGTCGCCGACTTCCGGCGAGATCAAGCAGATCGAAGTCGTGCGCGGCCCGGCCTCGGTGGTTTGGGGCGCCAACGCCGTGAACGGTGTCGTCAACATCATCACCAAGACCCCGCGCGAGAACGAGGGTTTCGGGCTGGTGCTGGGGGCGGGCCTCTTCAACCGCGACGGTGGCTCGCGTGAGGCGGACGGGGACGGTTACCAGTTCAACGGCTCGTTCTCCTACTCCAAGGCGATCAATGACACCTGGTCCTACCGCCTGAACGCCGGTTACCTCAACTCGGATCCGTTCTCGCGTCCGATCGGGAACGTTCCGCTCTCCTGTCATCCGCTCGGAGCGAACCCGTGTCGCACGGCGAGCGGTGCGGCGATCGCGGGCGGCTACCCGCTTGGCGGGGCCGCATATCCGGCGGATGCCACACGGCCCGGGGCCTTCGAAAACGACGGCACCAGCCAGCCCAAGTTCGGCCTGCGCTTTGACCAGGAGTTCACGAGCGGGGGCCGAATGACCTACGAGGGCGGCTATTACGGCACCGAGGGCATTGCCCACACCGGGATCGGGCCGTTCGGGCTGGAGAGCGGGTCGTACATGGCGTACGGCCGCGTGTCCTACAACAAGGGAGCGCTGCGCATCAGCGGCTTCGGCAACTTCCTGGACGCCGAGGCCCCCAACCTGCTCGTCTCCGACCCGGACACGCTCGGGCCCGTCATCCTGGCGTTCAAGACCCAGACCTACGACTTCGAGATCGGCAACACGAACGTGCTGGGCGGCCATCACATCGTGACTTACGGCGGCAACGCCAGGCGGAACAACTTCGACATCTCGCTGGCGCAGGGTGACGACCGCACCGAGCTCGGCGCTTACGGGCACTGGGAATACTTCATAGACAAGTTCCGCTTCGCGGCGGGCGCGCGCGTCGACAAATTCGGCAACATCGAGGACCCCGTCTTTTCACCGCGGCTCAGCATCATGTTCAAGCCCACGCCGGACCACTCGGTCCGCGCGTCCTACAACCGGGCTTTCGTGTCGCCGTCCTTCATCAACAACTACCTGAACCAGAACATCCAGTT
>Ga0114129_10007288_pt1 | contig 15747 bp, 17 predicted proteins | sample RhiMetdeltSRZDD1_FD_80071 | JGI IMG/M metagenome (GOLD analysis project Ga0114129, IMG submission 80071) | Populus rhizosphere microbial communities from Tennessee, USA - Rhizosphere MetaG P. deltoides SRZDD1 (version 2) (version 2) | ecosystem: Host-associated > Plants > Roots > Rhizosphere >... | reverse complement strand
CACCTTCGGTCAATTTTCGCTCGCCGGGCCTCGCATGCGGCAGTGCGGCGTTCGGGCCTGACGCGGCAATCGTATCAAACGCCGGCTTGCTGAACCCCGCGTTCAGGATGCGCGCGTCGATCGCGCGCGCGACTTCGCGCTCCGTCAGTCCGCGGCGGACGTCGCCAATCATCCCGTTCGCGACGAGCGACAGGCGGCGCGCCGCCTCGCGCAGCGTCGCTATTTCGTACTCGTCCTTGCGCACGCGTGCGCGCTCGACGATCGTTTCCGTCGCCACGAGCGTCTGCGAGGGCGCGTCGCGTGCGAGCGTCGCCGTGAGCCACTGGTGACGGCTGACGGTGAGGTGCGCCGCCTCGAATCCGATTCGCTCCAGGGGCAAGCGAGCGAGCACCTGCGCGAGCGCGGCGTCGTACGAGCCGTCGACCGTCGAGAGCTCGAGATTCGGGCACTCGTACGGGGTGCCGCGAGAATCGTTGACGGCAGTGACGTAGCGGAAGTCGGTCACGAAATGCAGACGATCCGCGGTCACGATCGCGATGGCCGCGCTGCCGGTGAAGTTCGTGAGATACAGGACGTTCGGAAGCGACGTGACGACCAGCGCCTCTAGACCGCGTGCCGCTGTCTCTTTTCGAATGGCCTGATGACGGCGCTCAAGAGCGCCGGTCGGCGCGTGCGACATGAATGGCGTCGAGCCACTGCTCCAGCGCGGCCACGGTGCGCCTCGCGTGCTCGGAATCTGCATCCGATGCTACCGGCTCTTGTACAGCCGGCGCAAGCGTTTCGCTGAGACGATGGTCAGCAGCGTCAGCCCCGGCCGCCACGTCAACGGAGTCGATGATCGCGGTCGCCGTTGGCCGGGGCTCGGACGCGTCGGTCGCATCAGCGACCTCTGACGCCGGCTGTGGCGCGGGCACTGTCGCCTCCGGAGCCGGTCGCGGCGGGGCGACGTGCGCCTCCGACGACGCGGGGATCGCGGGCGGCTGAGGTGTCGCGTCCGCCTCGGTAGCCGCCGGGATCGGTGGCGGCGGAGCGAGCTTCAGCAGCTCGCTCTGCATCTGATCGAACGACAGGCCGTCGGTCGGGATCGCCGGCTTCGGCGGCTCGACCTGTCGTGCGAGCTGCGCGACGGTCTCTTCGAGATCGGGATCGTTGCGCGCGAGCGCGAGCGCGGCGCGATATTGTGCGAGCGCCTGCGCCAGCTCGCCGCGGCGGTGGTGAATCTCGCCCAGACCACGGATGGCGGCGAGGTTCTCGGGTGCGTTTCGAAGGACGTGCTCGAGCTCGCCTTGTGCTTCCTCGAGTTGATTCAGCTCGAGGAGCGCGCGGCCGAGCGTGACACGTGCTGAGAGATAACCGGGATGAACCGCGAGACCGGCGCGGCAGGTTTCAACCGACTCGTCGAACCGCCCGGCGCGGCGGAGCTCCTCCGCGAGCTGGGCAAAAGCAATCGACGCCGGGTCGCGTTGAACCCGGCGTCGAAGATCTTCAATCCGCTGATTGTCCGCCACTGACGGCTACGGCACCGTGACGCTCTGCGACCTGCGGTCAATTCGACCCAGACTATCGGTGACCGTCAACGTAACGGTGAACGTGCCGGCGGCGGGAAACGTGTGGCTGACCACCTGTCCGCTGTCGGACGAGCCGTCGCCGAACGTCCACGCATAACTGACGATCGTGGCGCTGCCCTGCACACTCGAGCTGCTGCCGTCGAATGTCATCCGATGGATCAGCGCGTTTTGCGTGCTGAACGTGAAGTTCGCGAACACGCCGCTCCCGATATTGAGATCCTTTTGCAGAACTCGTACGCTTCCGGCGTCATCAGTCACGGTTAACACAACCCTGTACGCATCGGGCGAGACGCGTATCTGCGTGTATGCGTGCGTCGTCAACATGCCCGTTCCGGTCGTGCCGTCGCCGAAGTTCCAGTCAAAGGAGACGATCCGACGTCCCGTCGCCGGCTGCACTCCCGACGCATTGAAGAACACCGTCTCCTGGACGACCGGGGCCGCCGGCGAGAAGGTGAAATCGCCGGACAGCGCCGGCGACGCGCCCACCGACACCGGCTGCGTCGTCGACGCCGATATGCCGCGATCGTTGGTCACCGTGAGCGTCACGTTGAACGACGTCGTCGTCGCCGTCGACTGCGTGAAGGTGTGATTCACGGTTCTGCCGGTCCCGGTGCCACCGTCGCCGAAATCCCAGACGTACGACGTGATCGCGCTGGCGCTCGTACACCGCCCGCCGCTCACGGTGCCGCCGCAACTCGCGGACCCGTCGAACGTCGCCGGGATATTGAAGCTCACCGGCGTCGGCGTCACGTTGAACGCGGGCGTCGGCGTTTCGGCCGGCGGCAGGATCACGCCGAGCGGAACCAGCCGGAGGTCGACCCGTTGCGGCGCAACGCTGCCGAAGGCCGTACTCGTCGGCGTCGCAATAATCGTCACGCACGTACCGGGCAGACCGGCGCACGTTCCGGTCAACCCGGCGGGATCCGCGGCCGGTGCTGTATAGATCACCCGCGCCACGCCGTCGCTGCCGGTCACGATCGAGCGTGCCGACAGCGCGCCGAAGTCCTGGGGGACGCCTCTGACCGCCATGTCAACGCGGAACGTCACACCCGCCAGAGGTCTGCCATCAGGTCCGTTGGCGAAGACTCTGATCGAGGACTGCGATCCGCCATCCTGACCGATCGTGTCCGGATTCGCCTCCATGCGCGTCGACAGCGCCATGTCGGACGGCCCCGTCAGCGGCGGCGCCTCGCTTCTATGAACAGTACATCCCGCGAGCGTGAAGGACACCAGCGTGCCCGCGGTCGCGGCGATCAATAGAGATCTCATCGTCCTAAGGATTCCCAAAGTTGCCGAAGTTGATTTGAATCGAGCCGGTGGCGTTGACCTCGTTGCCGACCCGATCGCGGCCGTAGAAGGTCACGTTGGCGATCGTGTTGATGATGTTCGGCGACGTGATCAGTTGAACGAGCGGCGACTCCTGCTTCGCGATGCTTCGAACCAGTTCGAACCCGACCGTCGCGGTGCCGCTCGCCGGGACCGTCACCGTCGCGGCCGTGTCCCACGCGAACGGGACGTCGACGCCGGGCGTATTGCGTCCGTCGGCGCGCTGGTAGACGATGCGAATCCGGTTGATCGTGACGTCGTTGTTCGAGGTCGCCTGCGCCGGCGCGGTCGGGGTCCCGATGTCCTTCAGGGAGAGGCGCAGGGTCGCCGACGCCACGTCGTTGAAGAACGTGAAGCACGGGTTGTCCGCGGTGCATGGCGCGGGCGACGTGATGCCCGTGATGACATCGGAGATGAGGTTGCCGGCGAGCGTCCCGGGCGCATTGCCCGGCGCCGCCTGAAGACTGTCGATGACGAGGAACACGGGCGATCGCCCCTGACGGACGACGTCGCCGCAGGAGACCGACGCCGCAACGATAGTGGCCAACCCGATCAAACGCAGGCTGCTTCGCATATCAACTCTTAGCTCTTGATGATTCGCGGCGTGATGAAGATGAGCAGTTCGGTGCTCTGGTCGTTCAGCGTGTTGCGCTGGAACAGCCATTTGAGGAGCGGAATCTTGCTCAGCCCCGGCGTCCGATCGTTCGCCGCCTGTTCCTGACTCACGTAGATGCCGCCGATCACCGTGGTCTGTCCGTCGCTGACGAGCACCTGCGTGGTCGCCATCTGCGTGTTGATCGGCGGAATGTTGTTGACGGCGCGGCTGAAGTCGGGCGACGCGTTCTCGACCGCGATCTGCATGATGACGGTGTTGGCCGCGGTGATCTGCGGCGTCACCTTCAGCGACAGCGCGGCGTCCTTGAACGTCACCGTCACGGTGTTGTTCGCGACCGTCTGAATCGGAATCTGGACGCCCTGCTTCATTTCGGCGGCGATGTTGTTCTGCGTCGTCACGCGCGGCGTCGACAGCAGCCGGCCGTTGCCGCTGCGCTCGAGCGCGCTCAGCGCGACGTCGAGATTGAACGCGCCGTTGATCGAGCCGAGCGCGAGACCGACCGCGCTGTTCGGCCCCGGGACGCCGAGGTTCACCGCCGTCGCCTGCGGCGGTTGCGTCGCGCCCGCCACCGGACCCTGGGTCGCGCCGACGCGGCCGCCGAGGTTGCCGTTGTTCGGGAACGCGAGGGCCGTCGTGTTGCCGAGCGCGGGATCCACGCGGCCGCCGAAACCCCACTGCACGCCGAGCGCGCGTGCGTAATCTTTGTTGGTCTGCACGATCCGCGCTTCGATCTCGACCTGCGGCTGCGGCTTGTCGAGCGTCGCGACGAGATCGCGCGCCTGCGTCAGGCGGTCGGCCAGGTCGGTGATGATGAGCGTGTTGGTGCGCGTATCGACCTGCACCGTGCCGCGCTGCGAGAGCGCGCTCTTGGTGATCAGCGCCTGCAGCTCCTCGGCCTTTGCGTAGCTGAGCGTGACCGGAATCGTCGCGAGCTGTCCGGCGAGCGCCTGCTCCTCACCGAGCTTGCGGCGCTGCGATTCTTCCTCGGCGAGCACCGTCAGCGGCGCAATCCGCACGATGGTGCCGTCGATGAAGTATCCGAGCTTGTTCGCGCGGAGGATGATGTCGAGCGCCTGGTCCCACGGCACGTCGCGCAGCGCGACGTCGACGGTCCCCTGCACGGCCGGATCGATGACGATGTTGAGACCGCTGATTTCCGCGAACGTGCGCAGCACCGCGCGCAGATCGGCGCCCTGGAAGTCGAGGCTGATCGGATGTCCCGTGTACTTGCGGCCCGTGCCCGGCTGCTCGATCGGCATCGGCGGCGACGGCGGCTGCGGCTGCGCCGCCCCGGCACCCGCGGCCGGCATCGACGCTTTCACAGCGGGACTCTTCGCCGCAGGCGACGCGACGTTCGCCTTGGCCGGCGCCGGCGAAGGCACGGCGGGGGCATCGAGGCCGAGCGCGGCGATCGGATCGGCGTTGACGCGCGACTGCATCGGCTGCGCCGAGTCCGGTCGAGCGGCCTGCTCGGAATCCTGTCCTTGATGAAGGGCCAGCATCGCATCCGGCGCATCGCTCGCGGTGCGGCCGCGCGACGAGCCCGGCGGCATCACGTAGGGAACGCCCTTCGACGAGGCTTTCTCGAAATCGACGACGATCGTGTTGCGCTCGCTGCGGACACGATGGACGACCGGCTGCGCCAGCGCGATGCGCACGCGCGACGCGGGCGCCCCCAGGGACTCGGCGGCCTCAATCGAGACGCCGGCGATCGGGCTCTTGTCCGTCGACGCCACCGTATTCGCAACGCCTTCGGCGCCGACGTTGCGGAAATCGATCAGGAGTGTCAGCGGATCCGGACGCGACTGGATGTAGGCCACCGGCTCGGTGGCTTCGATGACGAGCGACGCGCCCTTCGAGCCGACACGCGCGCTGATGGCTTTCAGTCGAACGGTCGTCGTGGGTGCAGCGGTGGAACCCGTCGGCGTGCCGGACGCGTTGACGAGCGCGCCGGCAGTGGCGACGGTCACGAGCAGGGCAAGGCCCTTGGTCAGAGTCATTATTCCTTGGCGACCTCGAGCCCGCGCAACAGCTTCGTGACCTCACGCTGCTTCACGAGCGATAGTGGATCGTTCACTTCCTGAATCACGATGAGTCCCTGCGGCGTAATCGCCTTGATCGTGCCGTCCTGGAGCTTGTCGCCCTGGTGCACGACGTAGGTCTTGCCGTCGGGACCGGTAATCATGGCCACGAGCGCGCCGCGGCTCTGCAGGATGCCGCGCACGGAGATTTCCGCCGTCGTCATCGAGCCCGGTCCGTCACTGCGCTTCCCGCCGGCCGTGCGCGGCTCGACGCCGGTGCCCAGCAGGTTGAGAAACGGATCGCGCCGGCCTTGCGGCTGATACGAATAGGTCTCCTGCGGCGGCGGAGGCGGCGGCGTCGGCGGCTTTTCGGCCGGCGGCTGCGCGCTCTGCGGCGGCGTCTGCGATGCGGGCGCGGCCGGCTTCTGCGCGGGCGCCTGCGCGGACAATGCCGTCGACATCGTCGACAGCGCGATCGGAACGACGAGGATGAAAGCGAGCGTGCGCATGCCTAGTTGCCGCCCTTCGGCGCGGCCGCGGGCGTCGCCGCCCCTGGCTTCGCGGGAGCCGCTGCCGGCTTGTCGAGCAGCACGAACGTCGTGGCGACGCACGACGCCGTGATCGTCGAGTTCGGCTCGGGCTTGTCCTTGCCCTTCACGTCGAGTCCGCTGATGTTCACGATGCGCGTGAATTTTCCGACGCGATCGAAGAACATCGCGAGGTTGTGATACGTGCCGTCGAGCTCGAGACTGATCGGCCACTCGGCGTGCAGAGGCTTGGTGACCGTGGCGCCGGGCTTGAAACTCTTGATCGTCAGATTCGATTGGGCGGCAACCGTCTGCATCCGGTTCAGCAGATCGGCGGCGTCCTTCTCGTCCGGGAGCACCGCTCTCAGGCTTGCGAGGCGCGTCTCCAGGTCGGAGACCTGTGAGCGGAACTCCGGAAGCTTCTTGGCGGTGCCCAGACCCTTCGTGATGTCCGCGCGGAGCGCGATGAGCTGCGCCTGTCGCGACTTCATGTCTTCGTGCGCCGGCATCTCGTAGTAGTAGAAGAAGGCGCCGCATCCCGCCACCGCGAGCACGACGAACGCGACAATCTGTCCCCACCACGGAAGTTTTGTAAGACTGATATTCATCGAGCGTCTTTACTGCACGCGGCCCCTTCGGGCCGCGGCTACATGAGCCTATCGGGGTCTTACCCCACGACCTTTAATTCGATTACCCGCCTACTTTTGGCGCCGCCGGCGCCGTGACATCCTGCTGTCCGGGCGGCGTGAACACCGCCTTGATCGTGAATCGAATCAGCTCGCCCGGCGGCTGCGGCATGGCCTCGGTCACCGTGCTCACGATCTCGACCGACCGCTTGAAATACCCGGAGGCCTCGAGGTTGCCGACGAAGTCCGACAGCCCGGTCAACGCGATGCACCGGCCGTCGAGCTGCACGCTGCCATCGGGGTTCTGCTTCAGCTCGGTGAGCCACAACATCGGCGGCAGCGCGCGGCTGATCTGATCGAGCATGTGGACGGGGCCGGTCTGTCCCTTCCGGAGCTGCTCGATGAGCACGACGCGCTGTTGAAGCTGCGCCTTGCGCTGTTCGAACTGCTGAACCTGCTGAATGATCGTGTGCAGCCGCGTCGTCTCCGTCTGCGCGGCGGCGATGTCGGCGTCGAGCCGGGTCGATTCGCGTCCCAGCGCCCAGTAGCGCCAGCCGATGAACAGGGCCGCGAGAATGAGGATCAAGCTGCAGCCGACGGTCAGTTTCTGCGCGGTGGTGCCGAAGGCGGCGCCCGCCTTCTTCTTCGCGCGCTCACGCTCGACGGCCAGGAGGTTGATGCGAATCATCGGTCCCCCGCCTTTCGCAGCGCGAGGCCGACGGCGACCGCCGCCGACGGCGCCAGCGCCTCCGGCTCGGTGATGCCGAGCTTCGCCGGCTCGAACGTGATCTTGCGGAACGGATCGAACGTTTCCACCGCCGACCCGAAGCGCTCCGACAGCGCCTCGGAGAATCCTTCGACGCGGCACGCGCCGCCGCTCAGCACGATGCGATCGATGCGATCGGAGGTGGCGCTCGCCTTGTAGAAGTCGAACGTCTTCTGAATCTCGAGCATCACGTTCTCGGTCATCGTCTGCAGAACGGGCCGGACGTCATCGGGATTGACGCCCTCGACGGGCAGCCCCTTCTTCGCCTGCTCCGCGCTGTCGAACGGCAGGTTCAATTCCTTCTGCACCGCCTCGGTGTAGGCGTTCCCGCCCACCGAGATGTCGCGCGTGAAGAGCGACTGATCGCCGCTCAGGATGTTGATGTTGATCGCGCTCGCGCCGGCGTTGAGCAGGACGACGACCTGCTCGGGCTCGAGACCGTAGTTGATCTCGAACGCGTTCTGCAGCGCGAACGCGTCGACGTCGACGACGACCGGCACGCGCCCGGCCTGAGAGATGACGCCGGTGTAGTCGGCGATCTTTTCTTTCTTCGCCGCCACGAGCAGGACGTCCATCGTGCCCTGCGCGTCGGCGGCGGTGTTGGTGCTGAGAATCTGGTAGTCGAGATTGACGTCCTGGATGTCGAACGGAATGTACTGTTCGGCTTCCCAGTAGATCGACTCGGCGAGCTCGGCTTCGGTCATCACCGGCAGGCTGATCTTCTTCACGATGACCGCGTTGCCCGACAGCGACGCCGCGACTTCCTTGGTCTTGAACGCCTTGTTCTCGAAAAGGCGGCGGATGGCGTCGGCGACGGCCGTGCCGTCGATGATGGCGCCGTCGACGATGCTGTCGGGCGGCACCGGCTCGATCGCGAACGCGACGACCTTGAAGCCCTTGCCCGCCGATTTCAGCTCAACCGCCTTGACGGCGCTCGATCCGATGTCGAGGCCGACGACCGATTTTGCCTTACCAAATCCAAACACAGCTTGTTCCTATGAAATGAGGATCCCGCAACGTCAATACCAACCTCGGCTGCGACGCTCCTGCGGCAGAAACGCTCGATCTGCCGCGAAAACTGAAATCGGCTCTCGTTGGAACCGTTACAGTGTGGTCAGCCGATCACGATTCCGCAAGCACGAGCGTATGCGGCGCCGTGCTCCGGTCACGTTCTGCGGGTATCTAAATCCTCGCGGTCACCCTTATCGGCACGACCGGGCTCCTGCATGAGGCCTGTGGTACGGCGCTTGACAGTCCCGTCAACGCTCCGTATGATTTGGGTTTACCGTTGCCTGGACCTGCCCGGCTGAGCGCGTTACTGCCCAGCAGGCGGGAAATCCCCCAACATCGGTTTTCGGGCAAGAAGGTTCGCCGCGGGCTCAATGCCCGCGGGTGAAAACGTTGCCCGGGTGAGCAAAGAGTTCATGTCCACGTTCATGGCCAGCGGGCACACGGCGGCGGCGGACAGCCGCTGGCACATCATCGATGCCGACGGTCAGGTGCTCGGGCGCATCGCGACGATCGCGGCCCGTCTGCTCCAGGGCAAGCACAAGGCGAGCTACACCCCCTTCATCGACACCGGCGACCACGTGGTCGTCGTCAACGCGGCGAAGGTGAAGCTCACCGGCCGTAAGGAAGATCAAAAAATTTATCGCCAGCATAGCGGCTATGAAGGCGGATTGCGCGAAGAGCGCGCGCGTCTCGTGCGCCAGCGCAAGCCGGAACGTCTCGTCGAGAACGCGGTGCACGGCATGCTGCCGAAGACAAAGCTCGGCCAGGCGATGTACCGCAAACTGAAGGTGTACGCCGGTCCGGATCATCCGCACGCGGCGCAAAAACCAACCAAGCGCGAGGTCGCGTAACGTGGCAGCAGTGCAGTATTACGGAACGGGCCGTCGCAAGACATCGACCGCTCGCGTGTTCCTCCGGCCCGGCACGGGGGCCGTCACCATCAACCAACGGACGTTCGAGACGTTCTTCCCGACCGAAGCGCTTCGGACGCAGATTCGGCAGCCGCTGATCCTGACGGAGACCGCCGACAAGTTCGACATTCTGGCGACGGTGGCCGGCGGCGGGGTTTCGGGACAGGCGGGCGCCGTGCGACTCGGCATCGCGCGCGCGCTCGTGGAGTACAACGCGGATCTGCGCAAGTCCCTCAAGACCGAGGGACTGCTGACGCGCGACGCGCGCGCCAAGGAGCGCAAGAAGTACGGGATGGCGGGAGCGCGGAAGCGCTTCCAGTTCAGCAAACGGTAAAGGAGAAGAGTTGGCCGCGATCGCAATGAAGGATCTGTTGGAGGCGGGCGTTCACTTTGGCCACCAGACGAAGCGCTGGAATCCGAAGATGAAAGCGTACATCTTCGGTGAACGGAACGGCATCTACATCATCGACCTCGGCAAGACCGTGAAGCTGTTCCGCGAAGCCGAGGAATTCGTGACCAATCTCGCGGCCGAAGGCCGCACGATTCTCTTCGTCGGCACCAAGCGCCAGGCCCAGGACGTCATTGCCGAGGAAGCGCAGCGCTGCGGGATGTACTTCGTGAACGAGCGCTGGCTCGGAGGGCTGCTCACCAATTTCGCGACGATTCAGCGCAGCCTCGGCCGGCTGCGCGATCTCGAAGCGATGGCGACCGACGGCCGGTTCGACACGCTCTCGAAAAAGGAAATCGCGCGCAACGAGAAAGAGCGCCGCAAGCTCGCGAAGAACCTCGAAGGCATCCGCGGCATGTCGCGGCTGCCCGACGCGGTGTTCGTCGTCGACACGAAGAAAGAAAAGATCTCGGTCGACGAGGCGCGCAAGCTGAAGATCCCCGTCATCGGCATCGTCGACACGAACTGCGATCCCGACGAGGTCGACTTCATCATCCCGGGCAACGACGATGCCCTCCGCGCGATCCGGCTCTTCGCGTCGCGCGTCGCGGACGCGGTCATCCAGGGCCGCGACATGAAGCAGTCGGTCGAGGCGGAGCACACGCGCGACAGCGACGACGACGGCCCGCAGGATACCGATCCGCGGCGCGCCGCGCGTCCGCAGCGCCGGCGGGAACCGGCGCCCGCATCGGCCTGACCGAATCGAATCCCCCTTCGGGCGCCGGCCTCCGATGGGGCCGGCATTTTTTTCGTACCGGAGCACAACATGCCAGCGACCGCAATCACGGCAGACATGGTGAAGAAGCTCCGCGACCAGACGGGCGCGGGCATGATGGAGTGCAAGAACGCGCTCACCGAAGCCAACGGCAGCTTCGAGGAAGCGACGACGATTCTGCGCAAGCGCGGCCTCGCCAGCGTGGCCAAAAAGGCCGGACGCACGACGAGCGAAGGGCTGATCGGCAGCCGCTTGTCCGAGGACCGGGCGCGCGGCGTCCTGGCCGAGGTGAACTGCGAGTCCGATTTCGTCGCGCGGACGCCCGACTTCCAGCAGCTGATTCAGGACGTGCTCACCGAGATCGACAACGCCGGCGACGCCGCGACCGAGGCGTGGCTGACCGATCCGCAGGGGCCGGTGCTGAAGCGCGTCGCGCCCGTCATCGCGAAGCTCGGCGAGAACATGGCGGTCCCCCGCTTCGTGCGGTACGCCGGGCGCGGACACGTCGGCCAGTACATTCACATGGGCGGCAAGATTGGCGTGCAGGTGGAGTTCGGCGGCGTCACGCCCGAGATCGCCCGCCGCGACGAATTCCAGACGCTCGTGAAGGAAATCGCCATGCAAATCGCCGCCGCGAGTCCCGCGTACGCGTCGCGCGACGCGGTGCCGGCGGATGTGCTCGACAAGGAACGGTCCATCTACCGCGCGCAGATGGAGAATTCCGGGAAGCCGGCGAACGTGATCGACAAAATCGTCGAGGGCAAGCTCGGAAGCTTCTATCAGCAGGTCGTGCTGCCGGATCAGCCGTCCATCCGCGATCCGAAGATGACCGTGAAGGACGTCGTCGGCGCCGCCAACAAAGCGCTGGGCGCGTCGGTGACGGTCACGCGCTTCGCGCGCTTGAAAGTCGGCGAAAGCGCCAGTTAAAGGCCGCCGGAGGTCACGATCTATAATCTCGCTTCGTGACCTCCGCGCCCGCCCCCGCCTACAAACGAATCCTCCTCAAGCTCTCCGGCGAAGCCCTGATGGGCGGCCAGAACTACGGCATCGATCCGGCGGTCGCCACCCAGATCGCGCGCGACATCGCCGAGATTCAGGCGATGGGCGTCGAGACCGCGATCGTGATCGGCGGGGGCAACATCTTCCGCGGCGTCGCCGCGAGCGCCCGCGGCATGGACCGCGCGACCGCGGACTACATGGGGATGCTGGCCACCGTGATCAACGCGCTTGCGCTGCAGGACGCGCTCGAGCAGCAGGGCGTCGTCACGCGCGTCGTCACGGCGATTGAGATGCGCGCGGTCGCGGAGCCGTTCATCCGCCGCCGCGCGATCCGCCACCTCGAAAAGGGGCGCGTCGTCGTGTTCGGCGCCGGAACCGGCAATCCGTACTTCAGCACCGACACCGCCGCCGCGCTCCGCGCGATGGAAATCAAAGCGGACGTCATCCTCAAGGGGACGAAAGTCGACGGCATCTACGACGCCGACCCGATGGTGAAGCCGGGCGCGACCCGCTTCGACCGCATCTCCTACCTGCAGGTGCTCGAGCAGGGCCTCAAGGTGATGGACGCCACGGCGATTTCGCTCTGCATGGACAACCGCCTGCCCATCGTCGTTTTCAATCTGCGAACACCCGGAAACATCAAGCGCGCGATCTCGGGCGAGTCGGTCGGCTCGCTCGTCACGGCGTAGTCGTTCTGGAGTCGCCCGATGGATGTGAACGATCTGAAAGGTCTGTTCGGTGAGGTCAGCAAGCGCATGGGCGTCGTGATCGATCACGTGCGCCACGAGCTCGCCGGCGTACGAACGGGGCGCGCGTCGGTCACGATTCTCGATCCGGTCCATGTCGAGGCGTACGGCTCGCGGATGCCGTTGAATCAGGTCGCGAGCCTGTCGGTTCCCGAGCCGGCCATGATCATCGCCCAGCCGTTCGATCCGTCACAGCTCGGCGCCATCGAAAAAGCGATCCGCGCGTCCGATCTCGGGTTGAATCCCGCCAACGACGGCAAGGTCGTCCGCATCCCGATTCCCTCGCTCACCGAGGAGCGCCGCAAAGAGCTCTCGCGTCACGTGCACAAGCTGACCGAAGAGGGGCGCAACAGCGTCCGCGGCGTGCGCCGCGATGCGAACGAGCGCCTGAAGAAGCTGCTGAAGGATCACAAGATTTCCGAAGACGACGAGCGCAAAGGCCTCGACGAAGTTCAGAAGCTGACCGACAACCACATCAAGCAGCTGGACGACCTGCAGAAGAAGAAGGACGCGGAGCTGCTCGGCGGCAAATAGCGTGTCGTTCTTCTCGCATCTCGAGTGCTCCGTGCCGTGCGGCGCGCCCGCGCTCGATCCGCACGACCGTCATTTTCTCTGCCGCTGCGGGGCGCCCCTCCTCGCCCGCTACGATCTCGAGGCGGCGCGCGCGTGGTCGCGCGACAGCCTGGCCGGCCGCACCTCGACGATGTGGCGATACCGCGAGATGATGCCGATCTTCGACGGCGAGCAGCCGGTGACGCTCGGCGAAGGATTCACACCGCTCGTTCACGCACGATCGCTCGGGGCGTCGCTCGGTCTCGATCGGCTCTACATCAAGGACGAGTCGCTCAACCCCACCAATTCGTTCAAGGCGCGCGGGCAGTCCGCGGCGATCACGCGCGCGATGTATCTCGGCGCGAAGACCGTGGCGCTGCCGACCGCGGGAAACGCCGGCAACGCGGCCGCCGCCTACGCCGCCGCCGCGGGCCTTCGCTGCGAGGTGTTCATCCCGAAGGATGCCAAGCGTCCCTTCATCGACGAGTGCCGCCTCTACGGTGCCAATGTCACGCTCGTCGACGGTCTGATCACCGACGCCGGGCGAATGGCGGCCGAGCGCGGCGGACCGCTGGGCTGGTACGACGTGTCGACGTTGAAAGAGCCGTATCGCATCGAGGGCAAGAAGACGATGGGCTACGAGCTCGCCGAGCAGATGGACTGGCGGTGGCCGGATTGGATCATCTATCCGACGGGCGGCGGCACCGGCATGGTCGGCATGTGGAAGGCGTTCGAGGAAATCGAGCGCATCGGGTGGGTGAAGCCCCAGAAGCGGCCCCGCATGGTATCGGTCCAGGCGGAGAACTGCGCGCCGATCGTCCGCGCGTTTCGGCAAGGCACCGAGAAGGCGCAGCCGTGGGAAGGCGCGACGACGATTGCCGACGGCCTCCGGGTGCCTCGCGCGATTGGCGACTTCCTCATTCTCCGCGCCGTGCGCGAGAGCGGCGGCACGGCGCTCGCGGTGTCGGACGCGTCGATGGTGGCCGGCATGCTCGAGATTGGGAGGCACGAAGGTGTCAGCGCGGCGCCCGAAGGTGGCGCGGCGCTCGTCGCGATTCAGCAGCTCGTCGCGGATGGATCGATCAAACGTACAGAATCTGTCGTGCTCTTCAATACCGGAGGCGCCCTCAAATACCTGGATGCATTGTCATAGCTTTTGCAGAGGCGGACGCACGGAGGTACGACGATGATTATGGTGCTCGGCTGGATCGTATTCGGGTTGATCGTCGGAGCGATCGCCAAGCTGCTCATGCCGGGCCGCGACCCGGGCGGCTTTATCGTGACGATGGCCCTTGGAATCGCTGGCGCGGTCGTCGGCGGTTTCCTCGGACGAACGCTCGGCTGGTACGGGCCCAACGAGCCGGCCGGCTTTCTGATGTCGCTCCTCGGCGCCGTGTTGCTGTTGGTGTTGTATCGGATGTTGTTCGTGCGGCGATCGGTCTAATCGCCGAACGTCACGCCGAGCGCTTTCGCCGTCAGCAGCAGATCGAAGTCCAGCGGGACGGTTTTCGTCTTCCCCACGACCTCGCCGAGCCGAAGCGCGACGATGTCCGGCGGATGAAGGGCGACCATCGTCCCGAAGTCTCCGCGCTTCACGAGCTCGACCGCCTTGCCGCCAAATCGCGTGGCCAGCACGCGATCGAAGCTCGTGGGCGCGCCGCCGCGCTGCAGGTGACCGAGGACGACCGATCGCGTTTCCTTGCCGGTCTCGGCGGCGAGGGCTTCACAGATCCGTGCGCCGATACCGCCGAGCCGTTCCACGTAGCCCTCGTGCGCGCTCTCGATGAGCGTGCGCTCGCCGCCTTTCGGGCATGCGCCTTCCGCGACCACGACAATGCTGAACTTCGCGCCCCAACGGTCGCGCTCGCGCAGCCGCTCGGCGACACGATGAATGTCGAATGGGATCTCAGGGATGAGGATGGCGTCGGCGCCGCCGGCGACGCCGGCGTACAACGCGATCCATCCCGCATACCGACCCATCACTTCGACGACCAGAATCCGCTTGTGCGCCTCCGCGGTCGTGTGCAGCCGATCGATGGCGTCGGTGGCGAAGTCGACGGCGGTGTCGAAGCCGAAACAGTTCGTCGTGCCGACGATGTCGTTGTCGATGGTCTTCGGCACGCCGACGAGCGGAATGCCGCGCTGGTAGAACTGATGCGCGATCGCGAGCGTGCCGTCGCCGCCGATGACGACCAGCGCGCCGAGCCCCATCTTGTGGAACATCTCGACGCAGCGATCCGAGTAGTCGTGGACGCCTTCCGACGTGTTGACCGGATAGGCGAACGGGTTGCCGCGGTTGGTCGTCCCCAGAATCGTGCCGCCGAGGCGGAGGATGCCGGTCACGTCGCGCGGCGTCAGCGGCCGCGAGCGATCCGGCTCGATGAGCCCGTCGAAGCTGTCCTCGAGGCCGATGCACTCGATACCGCTGTTGGCCGAGGCTTTCACGACGGCGCGGATCACGGCGTTCAGCCCTGGGGCATCGCCACCACCGGTCAGCACGCCGAGCCGCGTGATCGCCGACATTCCGGTGGAGTGTAGCAGGAACACCAAGCCCGACTGCGTTGCGGGCGCTGAAAGCCGCGTGGTACAATTTCGGTTCGTTCAGTGGGCGGCTAGCTCAGTTGGGAGAGCGCCGCGTTCGCAACGCGGAGGTCGGGAGTTCGAGCCTCCTGCCGTCCACCATCCTTCGCTCACGATTGCAGGCGAAGGATGTCCACCGTAGCGGCGCTGCATTGACGCGCCGCGAAGGTGGACAACCCGGGTAACTACGCGAGCTTCGGATGGCAAGCCATCCTTCGCTCACGATTGCAGGCGAAGGATGTCCGCCGTAGCGGCGCTGCATGACGCGCCGCGAAGGTGGACAACCCAGGTAACGTACGCGAGCTTCGGATGGCAAGCCATCCTTCGCTCACGAT
>Ga0114129_10007287_pt1 | contig 15747 bp, 18 predicted proteins | sample RhiMetdeltSRZDD1_FD_80071 | JGI IMG/M metagenome (GOLD analysis project Ga0114129, IMG submission 80071) | Populus rhizosphere microbial communities from Tennessee, USA - Rhizosphere MetaG P. deltoides SRZDD1 (version 2) (version 2) | ecosystem: Host-associated > Plants > Roots > Rhizosphere >... | reverse complement strand
TTGACGACGAAGGTGCCGTTGTTGGTCATGAGCGGAATGTCGCCCATGTAGACATCCTGCTCCTTGATGTCCTTGACCGACTTGGCGCCGGTTTCCTGATCGACATCGAACACGATCAGCCGCAGCGTTACCTTGAGCGGCGCGGCATAGGTCATGCCGCGCTGGCGGCACTCGTCGACGTCGTACTTCGGCGCTTCGAATTCGTATTTGACGAATTCGAGCATCGAGGTGTTGGAAAAGTCCGAAATCGGGAAGACCGACCGGAACACGGCCTGCAGACCCTCATCGGGCCGCCCGCCGACCGGCTCCTGCACCAGCAGGAATTGGTCATAGGATGCCTTCTGAACCTCGATGAGGTTCGGCATCTCTGCGACTTCATGGATTTTCCCGAAAAACTTACGAACGCGCTTGCGACCTGTGAACGTCTGCGCCATCTCGTCTCCGTTGCCGAACCGTCGGGACCCGGACGACTCTCCGGAAGGCCGCAATCCATCGCGACCATCAGGACAGGCGTCGAAACCCCTTTGTTTCCCTGTGATCCGGCTTGCCGCCGGATCGCCGCCGCCGCGAGGCGGATATATGTGGTGATTCCGGGCTCTGCCCGAAATCACCGGTTTGTGTTCGTCCGGCCGATAATCCGGCCGTTTCGCTACCGACTTCGTCATGGCCGGGCTTGTCCCGGCCATCCACGCCTTGGGTGCTGAATCCCCGGGTCTCGCTTCGCTCGCCCGGGGATCTCGCTCAAATAACCTGCTGTTATTTGAGCTCGACCTTGGCGCCCACCTTCTCCAGCGTCGCCTTGATCTTGTCGGCTTCGTCCTTCGCCACGCCTTCCTTGACGGTCTTGGGCGCGCCTTCGACCAGGTCCTTGGCCTCCTTGAGGCCGAGCCCGGTGAGCGCGCGGACTTCCTTGATCACCTCGATCTTCTTCTCGCCGGCGCTGGCCAGAACGACCGTGAACTCGGTCTTCTCTTCGGCCGGAGCCGCTGCTGCCGCCCCCGGAGCCGCCGCCACCGCGACTGCGGCCGCCGCCGACACGCCCCACTTCTCTTCGAGCAACTTGGCGAGCTCGGCCGCCTCCAGAACGGTGAGGCCGGAGAGATCGTTCACGATTTTCTGCAGATCAGTCATTGTCCTTGCGTCCTATCGGTTCGAACCAGTCGAGACTTGCGTGGCGTCACGCCGCCTCGCCCTTGCTGGCATAGGCCTGCACCACGCGGGCGAGCTTCGCCGCCGGTGCGTTGACCACCTGGGCGATCTTGGTCGCCGGCGCCTGGATCAGGCCGACGATCTTCGCCCGGAGCTCATCCAGCGACGGCAGCACGGCGAGCGCCTTGATGCCGTCGGGATTGAGCACGGTCTTGCCCATCGCCCCGCCGAGGATCACGAACTTCTCGTGCGCCTTGGCGAAGTCGTTGGCGACCTTCGGCGCAGCCACCGGATCGCCGGAATAGGCGATCAAAGTCGGCCCCTTGAGCAGGGGCACGACCGCGGCTGCGTCCGTGCCTTCAAGAGCGATCTTGGCGAGCCGGTTCTTCGCGACCTTCACCGCCGCGCCCGCCTGCTTCATCTGCCTGCGCAGCGTCTGCATCTGGGCAACGGTGAGGCCCGAATAGTGAGCAACCACCACGACGTTGGTGTTCTTGAACAGCTCGTTGAGCGTCGTGACGAGTTCCTTCTTAGCCGCTCGATCCACTGCAAGCTCTTTCCGGTTGGCGGCCCGTCTCACAAACGCCGGGACCGCCGGTTGCGACCTGCCGCCCGTCCGGTCGCTGCCGGAGAAGACGGCGCTGCTCATTTCCTGCCCGCCGGGACACGGCTCACCGCCGCATCCAGGCTCTCGAGGTACGAACCGGTCGCGAGCACGCCAAACGGACGGCCCTGTATCGGTCTCGACCCGTCTATGCAGGGAATTAAGCCTGGGCAGAGCCCCGGCACCTGCAGTCTCGGACAGGACTGGCCGTTCCGGTACCGCCGGACTGGCCGCACGCCTCACAAATCCGTGGCGCCTCCCCTTCCCCTTCAGATGAATCCCGCAGGATGCCCAAAAGGAAGAAAGTCCTCACCGTTGGTTTTTTGAAGGACGCGCAAAGGCGCGCCGACACTCCGGGCCGGCACGCCCGATACGGGGGTATTTAAACCGTTACCCCCGCTTTGCCAAGCGGAAACGGCAGATTTTTTGCAGTTTGGAGGCGCCCAGGGAGGCGCCGGGGGCGGCTTAGACCAGCCAGTCGCCCAAGAGGTGGTGGTTGAGGTGGTGGTCGATCACGTCGACCCCGCCCACGCCGCCCGCATCGGCAAAAAACGGCATCGCCCAAGCGTGGTCGGCGTCGGCCGGCAACGGGACCGGGAAGTGCCCAGTTCCGAAATCCGGAGCGGTTCCGACCCCCCCCGATGAGCTGCCCAACAGGGCGTCGAATCTAAAGGGCAAGTCGTGCGCCGGCAGGCTGAATCCGAAGTCGACATTGGTGCCCAGCCCCGGCGGGATGGGCGAAGGCCCGGAACCTCCGCCGCCCGTGTCCGGAACAGTGTCGGGACCCGGCGGAACCGAGGGGCCAGGGGGGCTGGGGGGATGGGTCCCCGGCGGCCAATAGGCCGGGTCGACATCAGGGGGACAGGGAGGAATTTCTGCCACTTGCCTCTATCCGCAGCTTCTACCGCATAGGTCGGATCGCGACCTGCTTCCGTTCAAATACCATACCATTGCGACAACGACGAGACGGCGGTGCCTGGTCGCAATGTTCTTCCACCCATAGCTCGCCGGGGTAACCGTCGACTTACCGGCAAGGAAGCATTTTTGCCAAAGCCGGTCAGTTCCCAAAGAGACTCGACGGCTCGACTTTGACGCCCGGCCCCATGGTCGACGATATCGCGACCCGCTCGATGAAGGTGCCCTTGGCGCCGCCGGGCCTCGCCTTTTGAACCGCATCGGCGAAGGCCTTGATGTTCTGCACAAGCTGCTCGGCGGTAAACGACGCCTTGCCGACGCCGGCCTGCAGAATTCCCGCCTTTTCGACGCGGAACTCGACCGAGCCGCCTTTGGCGCCCTTGACCGCCCCGGTCACGTCCATGGTGACGGTGCCAACCTTGGGATTCGGCATCATGCCGCGCGGTCCCAGCACCTTGCCGAGCCGGCCGACGAGCGGCATCAGGTCCGGCGTGGCGATGCAGCGGTCGAAATCAATAGTGCCGCCCTGCACCTTCTCGACCAGATCCTCCGCTCCGACGATGTCGGCGCCGGCGGCCTTGGCCTCCTCCGCCTTGGGCCCGCGCGCGAACACCGCGACTCGCACGCTGCGGCCGGAACCGTTCGGCAGATTCACCACGCCGCGCACCATCTGGTCGGCATGCCGCGGATCGACACCGAGATTGATCGCCACTTCGATCGTTTCGTCGAACTTGGCGCCGGCGCGCTCCTTGACCATCTTCACCGCTTCCCCGATCGGGTAAAGCTTCGTGCGGTCAATGCCTTCGCGAGCCTTTGTGAGCCTTTTTCCGAGCTTGGACATGGCGCTTACTCCACCACCTCGATGCCCATCGAACGGGCGGAGCCCTCGATCATGCGCATCGCGGCCTCGATATCGTGGCAGTTGAGGTCCTTCATCTTCTGCTGGGCGATCTCGCGCACCTGCGCCTTGGTGACCGAACCGGCCTTATCGCGGCCCGGCGTCTTCGAGCCGCTCTCGAGCTTGGCCGCTTTCTTGATGAAATGCGACACCGGCGGCGTCTTCATCTCGAAGGTGAAGGAACGGTCCTGATAGACCGTGATCACGACCGGAATCGGTGCGCCCTTCTCCATCTTCTGGGTCTGCGCGTTGAACTGCTTGCAGAAGTCCATGATGTTGAGGCCGCGCTGGCCGAGCGCGGGCCCGATCGGCGGCGACGGATTTGCCGACCCCGCGGGCACCTGCAATTTCACATAACCGGTGATTTTCTTCGCCATGACTTACTCCATCGGCCCTGCGGCCTGTCTGGGTTCGTGGTGCGGATCTCGACGGTTGGCAGCCGCCTCACCTCCCACGGCGCAACGGACAGCTAGAGTTTCTCCACCTGCCCGAATTCCAGCTCGACCGGCGTGGGCCGGCCGAAAATCGAAACAGCAACTTTCACGCGCGAACGGGCGTCGTCGACTTCCTCGACCGTGCCGTTGAACGACGCGAATGGGCCGTCCGACACGCGCACCTGCTCGCCCACCTCGAACGACACCGAGGGCTTCGGGCGCTCGATGCCTTCCTGCACCTGGTGCAGGATGCGCGCCGCCTCGGCATCGGAGATCGGCATCGGCTTGTTCTCGGCGCCGAGAAAGCCGGTGACCTTGGGCGTGTTCTTGATGAGGTGATAGGCCTCGTCGGTCAGGTCCATCTTCACCAGCACGTAGCCGGGAAAAAACTTGCGCTCGGCGTCGACCTTCTTGCCGCGGCGCACCTCCACGACCTTTTCCTTCGGTACCATGATCTCGTCGAAGCAGTGCTCGAGGTGGCGCTGCTTGGCCTGTTCGCGAATGGAATCGGCAACCTTCTGCTCGAAGTTCGAGTAGGCCTGCACGATGTACCAGCGCTTGCTCATGGCCGCGACGTCCGTGTGCTCCATCATCCGCCGATTCCAAGAATAAATGTGACCGCCAGCCGCATGATCTGGTCGGCGATCAGGAAAAACACGGCGGCGATGGCGACCATCACGAACACCATGGCGGTGGTGACGGCGGTCTCGCGCCGCGTCGGCCAGGTGACCTTCTGACCCTCGGCACGCACTTCCTGCAGGAACTTGAACGGGCTGACCTTGGCCATGTCTTCAACCGTAAAATGGCAATATGCCCCCGCCGCACGGATCATAGTGTCGACCCAACGGCATGGAGCGTTTGAGTTCTCGTGGTATCGCCCCTCCGGACCCTACACCGGCCGACCGGGTGCGCTCAGCCGTGTGAGATACGGTGTCCGCCGCGGACGGTCAAGATGCCCCGCAGGATGAACCGCTTAGCCTCCGCACGACTTGCGTCGCTGGCAGGAGTGGAGGGACTCGAACCCCCAACCCCCGGTTTTGGAGACCGGTGCTCTAGCCAGTTGAGCTACACTCCTCCGGAGGCGGTTGCGGTGGCCCTGAGGTCCGCCGCGCGCGTCTCATCTCATAATCGTGGCCGCCAATGCAAGCCCGGGCGGCCTGGCGTTCAGGCCGGCTCGACCACCGCCGCCGTGCCATAGGCGAGAACCTCGGTGATGCCGGCCGCGATCTCGTTGGCGTCATAGCGCATGGCGAGGATGGCGTTGGCGCCCATCTCGTTGGCGTGCGCGACCATGAGATCGTAGGCCTCTTCCCGCGCCCGCTCGCACAGCGCCGTGTAGAGCGTGATATTGCCGCCAAACAGCGCCTGAATGCTTGCGCCGATATTGCCGACAATGCTGCGCGAGCGCACGGTGATGCCGCGCACCACGCCGAGATAACGCACGACTTTGTGGCCGGAAATGTCGTTGGTGGTAGCGACGATCATGGGATCCTCGTTCGGTTGACGCCCGGCCAGTTTAGCGCCCGCGACGATCCGCGCTATCGGGGCGCCATGATGTCCCGCAGCGAATCGACCACGCCGGCTGGGACGGAAAATGCCTTGGCGAGCACGGCAGTCATCTCCGCCCCGCTTGTCGGCTCAACCTGAAGGTTCTTCCTGGCGATCTCGGCGAGGAAGGCCGGATCGTTCATAGTCGCATCGAAGGCATTGCGCAGTTCCTTGATCCGTTCCGCCGGTACGCCCGGCGGAGCGAGCACCGGACGGTCCAGGTTCTGCGAGACCATCAGCAGTTCGAGCTTCTGGCGCGTTGATTCGTCCTTGACGAATTCCATCACCGAGGGCGTGTCCGGATAATCGGCGCGCCGTTTCTCGGCAATGATCACCGGCACCACGAACTTGCGCTCGGCCACCCAGTTCGGATGCAGCGATTTGTAGGTCGTCAGATGCGTGCCGCAGCGGCCGTCGATCTCCCGCCGCTCCATGGCGAGGTCGATGTCGCTGCCGGCCTTGTAGCCACCGACCACCCTGATCTTCGCCCCGAACAGCCGGTCGAGCACAAGAGCGTAGACCTCCATCGGCGAGCCGGCGCCGATGCTGCCGACGGTCACCTCATGTTGCAGCAGGTCGGACCAGGTTTTCGCCGGAGACGTGTGCCAAAAGGTGCAAACGCCGTCCGAGCGGCCGAGCGCGCCCAGCCAGTTGAATTTCATCGTCTCAAAGCGCGCGCCTTTGCTGCCCCAGAGCGGCGCCAGCGGCACCGTGGCATTGACGATGCCGATGGTGGTGCCGTCCTGCGGCGCCTGCGCATAGAGATGGGTGGCCGCCAGGAGCCCGCCGGCACCGGGCATGCTCTGCACGATAATGTGCGGTTGCCCGGCAATATGCCGGCCCAGGTGCTCTGCGAGCGTCCGCGCGTATTCGCCGAAGCCGCCGGCGACGCCAACGCTGATCACGAGGCGGACGGTCTTGCCCTTGTAGAAGGGCTCCTGCGCGGCGCCGGGAGAGATCGATGTCGCGGCCAGCAACAGTCCCAAGCCCGATGCTGCCAGCAGTCGCATGACGATGCCCTGCGCTACCGACCGCCCATGATGTCGCGGGCGGCGGCGATCACTTCGGGTGGGGACGAAAAGGCTCGCTCCAGCGCCCGCGTCATCTCCTCGCCGCGCACCGGCTCGACGTGAAGATTCCGTTTGGCGATGTCGGCGAGGAACGCGGGATCGGTCATGGTCGCGTCGAAGGCATCGCGCAAATCCTTCACGCGCGCCGCCGGCACGCCCGGCGGCGCCATCACCGGCCGGTCCAGGTTCTGCGTGATCATCATCAGGTCGAGCTGGCGGCGGATGAAATCATCACGGACGAATTCCATCACCGCCGGCGTATCGGGAAATTCGGCGCTGCGCTTTTCGGCGATCAGGATCGGCACGTTGATCTTGCGCTCGGTCAGCCAGTCGGGGCGCGTCGCTTTGATCACGGTGAGCTGCCCACCGCAGCGGCCGTCGAGCTCGCCGCGTTCCATGGCGAGATAGATGTCGGTGCCGGCCTTGTAGCCGCCGACCACCTTCATCTTGGTGCCGAACAGATGATTGAGCATCGCCGGATAAGCGTCCATCTGCGAGCCGGCGCCGGAGCTGCCGACCGTCGATTCCCGCGCCAGCAGGTCGGCCCAGGTCTTGATCGGCGAACTGCGCCAGGTAATGCACATGCCGTCGGCGCGGTCGAGGCTGCCCAGCCAATTGAATTTCAGCGTGTCGTAGCGCACGCCCTTGTTGGCCCACAGCGGAGCGAGCGGAATGGTCGAGTGCACGATCCCGATCGTGGTGCCGTCCTGCGGCGCCTGCGAATAGAGATAGTTGGTGGCGGCCAGTCCGCCGGCGCCGGGCATGCTCTGCACGATGAAGTGCGGCGTTCCCGCGATATGCCGGCCCATGTGCTCCGCCAGCACCCGCGCATATTCCGCGTAGCCGCCGGCGACGCCGGTCGAGATCACGATGCGGATGGTCTTGCCTTTGTAGAATGCCCCGCCGTCCTGCGCGCCGGCTAGGCCGGGGAGCGTAGCGGCGGCGAGAGTACCGGCAATCAGTGCCGCTGGCAGGCGCATGTGTGCCCTCGCCGGCCGTCAGGCCTCTGACGTTCCCGAAGTGACGCCGCTGAATCGCTCCGCGCTGCCCGGGTTGAAGCGTTGCGCTGCGACGTCGGTGCGGCCGCTGGTCTTGGCCCCTTCTGAGAAGGCCGAGACCTGCAGGATCTCGAGATCCTCGTCGCCCACGTTCTCGAACCAGTAGCGGCAGTAGCGCGGCGTGATCGTGCCCTCGTGCGGTCCGAACTCCCCGATCACCACGTCGCCGGGGCCATAGAAGCGTACGCGGCCCTTGAGCACCATCCAGAAGCTCGCGGATGTGGAGTGATAGTGCAGATTGTTTTCGCCGCCGTTCTTCTTCACCACCTGGACGACGCCGCGCACGATGTCGCGGCGCCCGAGATTGATGAATCCCTTGCCGGCGTTGACGCCGTCCGGCTTGACGTAGTGGAAAGCGGCGGGATCGGCCTCGGCCGCCTGATGGCGTTTGAGCAGATCCTGGTCCTGGGTCTCGCTGATCGACATTCCAGTCTCCGTTCCCTGACTATTTCCCGACCATTGTCTCCTTGGCCGCGGCCACCACGTCTGGCGGCATCGCGTAGGCGGAGGCGAGCGTCTTGGCCACGTCCTCGCCCGGCACCCAGTCGAGGGTCAACCGCAATTTGTTGATGTCGGCGCGGAAGGCCGGGTCGGTCATGGTGGCGTTGAAGGCCGCGCGCAGCTCCTTGATACGCTCCGCCGGCACGCCCGGAGGCGCCAGCACCGGACGGTCGAGATCCTGCGTCACGATCAGCAGCCGGAGCTGCTGCCGGGTCGCTTCATCCTTGGCGAATTCCATCACCGTGGGCGTCTCGGGGAAGTCGCGGCTGCGCCGCTCGCTGACCATGACCGGGGCTACGATCTTGTGCTCGCTCAGCCACTGCGGCCGCAGCGAGCGGATCGCGGTGATCTGCGGCCCGCAGCGGCCATGAATCTCTTCGCGCTCCATGGCGTGGAAGATCGAGGCGCCGTCCTTGTAGCCGCCAATCACCTTGATCTTGGTGCCGAACAGCTTGTTGAGCACCGCCGGATAGATGTCCATCTGCGAGCCCACGCCGGAGCTGCCGACGATGAACTGCTTGTCCATCAGATCGGCCCAGGTCTTGGCCGGCGAGGTGTGCCAGGCGGTGCACGGCCCGTCGGAACGGTCCATGCTGCCGATCCAATGGAATTTCAGGGCGTCGAAACGCGCGCCCTGGGTGCCGAACAAGGGCGCCAGCGGAACGCTCGAATGGATGAGGCCGATCGTCGTGCCGTCCTGCAGCGCCGGCCCGAACAGATAATTGGTCGCCAACAACCCGCCGGCGCCGGGCATGCTCTGCACGATGAAGTCCGGCTTGCCGGCAATGTGATTGCCCATGTGCGACGCCAGCAGCCGCGCATATTCAGCGTAGCCGCCGGCGACGCCCGCGCTGATGATGATGCGGATGGTCTTGCCCTTGTAGAACGGGGCGCTCTCCTGCGCCGCTGCCGGTAACGACACCGTCGCTCCGATCAGGATGCCCAGGAGCAATCTTCCACGCCGCATGATCACACGCGCCTATCCGCTTGGCCCTCGCCGGATCAGCCTATCGAGGAATCCTGCCGCTCAAGCACTGGAACAGGAACCTGTTCAGGTTGTACGTGTCGCCGCGCGACACGTTCAATCCGCGCTGCATGGCAAGACTGAAGCACGCGGCGTGCCTTTGCGGCGTGTTGACGACGCACCCTTCGCCCGGAAAACAGAAATATTGCGTTTGCGCACGTGCGGCCGGGCCCGGCAGCAGGACGGCAGTCAGCGCACCAACGGCCAGCATCGCCTTCGTGGCTTGTCGCATCGCATCCTCCCTATGGCAGGGGTTGAGCCGCACCGAATCCTAGCACATCACCCGCCAATCCGCGCGCACAGCGCCGGAGCGGGCCCATGCATCCCGCGCCGATCTACTTCGTCTTCCCGAGCGAAAAGGCCAACACGATGTTCTCGGGCGTCTGCTTGAACTCGCGGGTCACCGCGGTGCGCACCGCCTCGGCCATTTCAGGCAACGGCCGCGCGTCAGGAACGCGGGGAAACATGACCGTCACGGACGTCAGCCGCCCGTTGTTCCAATTGAATCCGACCTGCGGCTTGATGCCGGTCGACTCTTCCAGGCTCTTTTCGACCGCCCGCGACTGGCTGAAGCCGTCGGTCACCGTGCTGACGGCATCGCAGCCGGCGAGGCCGATCGCGACGAGAAGGATTGCAAGGATTCTGACCATCTTCGGCGCTCCCACGTTCGGTGGCGCGAATATAGCGCGATAGCGGCCGCAGGCAGAGGCATCGCTCATCGAGCGACGGTCAACAGCGATTTATAGAAGAAGAGAGAATTTGGAGCGGGTGAAGGGAATCGAACCCTCGTCATCAGCTTGGAAGGCTGTTGCTCTACCATTGAGCTACACCCGCGCCCCTGGGACGGTAATCGCTAGCCGGTAATAAACCGGTTACGCGCCAGCCAAAGCGCCGTAGCCGCGAAGGCTGGTGGGAGAGGTAGGACTCGAACCTACGAAGGCGTAAGCCAGCGGATTTACAGTCCGCCCCCTTTGCCGCTCGGGACACTCTCCCTGATGCTCGTCGGATTGCGGCGCTGAGATAACGCCCGCGGCGCCGGCCCGCAACAAATCGGCCGCGTTTATGGGGAGCGACCCTCTGCAAGTCAACCGCAGGGGCCGGAGCCGTCACCGCCGCGCGGGCCGATTGCCAAGGCCAAGCGCGCGTGACATGAGCGGACATGCGCGAACGCGAGTGGAAACCGCGAAAAGCAAGGCCGTCGCCGCACCGGCCGCGGCCGCAGCACGGCGACCGCCGCCGCCCGGGCGGGCGGCCCAGTTTCGGGGCGCCGCGCGACGGCCTGGTGATCCTCTACGGCTGGCACACGGTCAAGGCGGCGCTGGAGAACCCGGCGCGCCGCATCCGCCGGCTGTTCGCGACCGAGAACGCCGCGCGCCGGCTCGCCGAGGACGGCGTCACGCTTGCGGTGACGCCGGAGCTGGTGCGGCCGGACGCGATCGCCTCGCGCCTCGGCCCCGATGCGGTGCACCAGGGGCTGCTGGCGGAGGCCGATCCCCTGCCCTCGCCCGAGATCGAGGAGCTCGATGCGACCGGCATCGTGCTGGTGCTCGACCAGATCACCGATCCGCACAACGTCGGCGCGATCATGCGCACCGCCGCGGCGTTCGCGGCGGCCGCGATCGTCACCACCGCGCGCCACAGCCCGGAGGCGACCGGCGTGCTGGCGAAGTCCGCCTCGGGCGCGCTGGAGCACGTGCCGATCGTCACCGTGCAGAATCTGGCGCGCGCGCTCGCCGAACTGAAGGAGCGCGGCTACCTCGTCGTCGGCCTCGACAGCTCCGGCGATGCCGACCTCGGCGCGGTGGCGCTGCGCGCGCCGCTCGCGCTGGTGCTCGGCGCCGAGGGCAAGGGATTGCGGCAGCTCACGCGCACGACCTGCGATCAGGTGGCGCGGCTCGACCTGCCGGGGGCGATCAAGAGCCTCAATGTGTCGAATGCCGCCGCGCTCGCGCTCTATGTGGCGAGCAAGCGGCTCGGCTCTGCCGCGACCTGAGTTCCCAAGGGGGCCACGGGCCTTGGCCCCCTTGGGAACCCGGAATTCTCATTGAGGTGCGTGCAGTTAGCTCGGGTCATGTGGCAAGGGGGCCACCATTCCTTGCGTGGCCCCCTTGGCGTTCATGTTGGCCCTCTTGGCCCCCTTGGCGGTCGTGTATCAGTTTGAAATTCTGGTCGGCCGCCCTTAGCCCGTTTCGGTGCCTTCCCGAAGTCTTCCTGTGCTTCCCCCGTTGCGATCCGCATGACATGGACCGCGTTGCCGATCACGTCGGCGGGGCGTTTCTCGCCTTTGGGGCTCGGGGCATCAATCCTCCTCGTCGTCGCGCAAGAGGCGGTCAAGTTCGACTGGCGGAACGCGCCTTAGTTTTTTCTGAAGACTGAGGTCAACTCCCCTGCGGTCGTTCGGCTCCACGCCCTTTTGTGCAGGCCTACCAACGGCGCGCATGAACTTGGCGAGTTCAGCCGCTTTGAGCGCTCGCTTTTCGGCTCGATTGGGATGTCTGCGGGGATTGTCGTCGGTAGGCACTGCCCTAGTCTCTTGGTTGCTTCGCGCTAAGCAATACCACATCTTCCGGCAGGAGAGCGACCGCGCGTCAAGGGACAAGAAAATTCAAACTGAGACACTACCCCCCTTGGCGAGGCGCGGGCTCACTTGTCCTTCGGCTCGAGCGGCGGCTTGACCGCCCGGCGCGGGCCCGAGCGCCAGTAGGCCGGGCGCGGCGCTCCCGACACCTGGATCACGCGCGGACCGGGGTTGGGCACGTAGATCATCGCCGGCCGGTACCGATAGTAATGGCGCGGATAGACATGATGGCGGATCGGATCGGCATAGGGACCGCCGTGGTAGCGCGGGTAATAATAGTCATGGCCGACGTAAGGGTAGGCGCGCGGCCCGTAGGGCGCGCAGGGACCCTCGCAGCCATAACCCGGGATCGCCGGCGAGGTGACGATGCCGGGCCCGTAATAGACCGGGCCCTGGTTCACGACATACATCGGCCCGTACGGCGCGCACGGGGCCGCGCATCCGGAATAGACCGGCGGGCACGGGGCGGCGCAGCCGGCATAGGGCTCGCCGCCGGCGGCCGCCGGCGTGACGGCAACGGCCGACGCAAACGCGCCAAGCGCGACGAGATGCAGTTTACGCAACATGGCTCTCTCCCAAGCGGCGGCTTCTTCGACGGAAGCCTGGTTGATGGACGGCCGCGGCCGTCGAGTATGACCGATAATCAGTGGCGCGGGGGACGAATCCTCCGCCTCGGCCAGTTGACCTGCGGCGCCACGATCAGCGGTGTGCTTGAAGGCGGATCGAGCGTGGCCGGCAGCGGATCGGACTGGCTCGACCAGTAGCGATGATAGCTCTGCGCCGGCTGCGGCAGCCGGCGATTGGGCGGCGGCTCGATCTCGAACCGGCCGTAGCCGGGGCGGCGTCCATAAGCGGGATAGTACGGGTCGGAATAGTATGGCGCCGGCGCGATCAGCGGGCCGACGATGATGGTCGGCGGCACGTGGCCGGGCCGGTAGAGGCCCCAGTCGCCCTCCACCACCGTATAAGAAGCATCGAAGCCGTTGATGACCACCGGCACGCCGGCCTTGCCCGGAATCACGATCACCGGCGCATGATCGGCACGCACCGCGCCGGTGACGCAAAACGCCCCCACGAGCCCAATGAAAACAAACCCAGCGACGCGCATCGCAGAACCACCAGCCCAAAGGACACTGCGAACTCGGCCGATATCTTAGGGGAAAGTGGAAAACGCGAATTCAACGCGGAAACGGATTCGGCGGGTATTGTTAATTGCCCGCTAGCGTTCAATCGGCCCGCTAATTCTCGGCCATACGCAGCGACGCCGCCACCGCGGGCGCGTCGATGCGCTTGGTTAACTCGTCGTGAATGTTGATCATCGTCACGCGGAGGTAATTCCGCGTCGTCGGGAAATCGCGACCGCGAAGCTTTTCGTGGATCGGCATCATGTCGAAATAACTCTTGGCAAACTGCTCGGGGATGTCCTTGGCGAGCTTCGGGGGATGCAGGCCGGCGAGTGCCAGCCGACGAGCGAGCTCCGCCCGCAGCTCGCGCCAGGCCTGTGCGCCCAGGCCCGCGGGGATCGGATAACGATCGAATACGGAAAGAACGAGCGCGCTCAGCGCCTCGATCTGCTCGCGCTGGCCGGCCTCGCTATGGGGACGCAAGATGCCCGCGACCAGTTCTCCAACCATCGCGAGCCCGAGCGGGTAGACGCGCCAGCGCGACTGCTCGACGGCGTCGAGGAACGCCTGCTCCCTGAACAGGACCTTGGCGTAGTGTCCGGCGCGGGCGCGGGAATACTCATAGATTCCCTTCTGCACCAGGAAGGCCGCGTGCTCGTCGATGAAATCGGCAAGCGCCTGGGCATCCCGGACCGGCGGGCGGCGGCGAAAAAATCCCAGGAAACTCAAATGTCCCTCCAGATCAGGCGCTTCAATCGGGGATCGTGCCGCTGCCCGCCGGCACCGTCAACGCAGGCGCAGCAAGGGGAAAGGCCGGCTCTCTAAGCCGAAAGTCGTATAAGGCCCGCCGCCGTCTCGATGGTAGCCTTTTCCCTGATCCGCGATCCGGCCTGAAGACCGGCGCGGACAAATGGCACCCGGGGGGATGCCGCACGGCCGCTTGGCGGCGCCTCCCGCACGTTCACGCCGGCCCGCCGCGCGGGTCCGGTCCATGACAGGGAAGGTAACGACCCATGGCCAATCCGAACGACGAAGCTCATTGGAAGAAGACAACTACGCTGATGCTTGCGCATCTCGGGATCTGGTTCTTCTTCGGCTACATCATCCACATGTTCGTCAACGTGCTGAACAAAGTCACCATCCCGGTGCTCGGCTTCCCGCTCGGCTTCTACATGGCCGCGCAGGGCTCGCTGATCGTGTTCGTGGTCATGCTGTTCATGTTCGCGCGACAGCAAAACCGGATCGATCGCGAGTTCGGCGTCGCGGAAGAGGATTGAGGGGAGCGAGATCATGGCTACTCAGACGACAACCACAACCAGCTCGGACGCCTTCTATAAGCAGCTCGGCCGGATGTACGGCACCTACACGGGCGGCTTCGTCGCATTCATCGTCCTGCTCGCGATCCTCGAGCAGGTCGGTGTGCCGAACTATATTCTCGGCTATTTCTTCGTGTTCTTCACGCTTGCGGTCTACGCCATCATCGGGGTCGCGACGCGGACGGCACAGGTTTCCGAATACTACGTCGCCGGCCGGCGCGTGCCGGCGTTCTATAACGGAATGGCCACCGGCGCCGACTGGATGTCGGCGGCCTCCTTCGTCGGCATGGCCGGCTCGCTGTTCCTGCTCGGCTACGATGGCCTCGCCTGGGTGCTGGGCTGGACCGGCGGTTTCGTGCTGGTCTCGATCCTGGTCGGACCGTACCTGCGCAAATTCGGCGCCTACACCGTGCCCGACTTCCTGTCGTTCCGGTACGGCGGCAACTTCGCGCGCTTCCTCGGCGTGATCGTGCTGGTGTGCTGCTCCTTCACCTACGTGACGGCGCAGATCTACGGCACCGGCCTCATCGCCTCGCGCTTCCTCGGCATGCAGTTCGAGCTCGCAGTGTTCGCCGGTCTGGTCGGTATCCTGCTCTGCGCCATGCTGGGCGGAATGCGGGCGGTGACCTGGACGCAGATCGCCCAGTACATCGTGCTGATCGTCGCCTACCTGGTGCCGATCGTAATCCTGTCGACGCAGCACTACGGCATTCCGATCCCCGAGCTCACCTACGGCAAGGCGATTGCGGAAATCGGGGCGCGCGAGCAGCAATTGTTGAGGGACGGGCTCGCGGTCCTGTGCACGAAGGACGCCTGTCCGCCGGGAACGCTGCGGCCGCACATCCAGCCGTTCATGAACTACACGGCGCTGAACTTCTTCGGCATCATCTTCTGCATGATGGTCGGCACGGCGTCGCTGCCGCACATCCTGATGCGCTATTTCACCACTCCGTCGGTGAAGGAAGCGCGGGATTCGGTCGCGTGGTCGCTGCTGTTCATCTTCCTGCTCTACTTCTCGGCGCCGGCCTATGCGGCGTTCTCGAAGCTGGAGGTCTATACCAACATCATCGGCAGGGACTTGAATGCGATCCGGCCCTGGCTGTTCAACTGGGGCGAGCTTGGGCTCATTCAGATCTGCGGCAAGAATGCCGCCAATCTGCAAGCCGTGCTCGACGCCTGTAAGGCGATCGCCGGGCATCCCGGCGTATTGCGCTTCCAGGACTTCGTGATCAACACGGACGTGATCGTGCTCTCCACCCCGGAGATCGCGGGCCTGCCGTACGTGATCTCGGGCCTGGTGGCGGCCGGCGGCCTGGCGGCGGCGCTCTCCACCGCCGACGGGCTTCTGCTCGCGATCGCCAACGCGCTCTCGCACGACATCTACTACAAGATGATCCAGCCGTTGCCGGAGCGGCGGCGGCACATCGTGCAAGGCGCCATCGTCGCCGCCATCATCCTGGCGGCGCTGTGGTTCCTCGATCAGCCGTTCTGGTTCGGCATTGCGTTGCGCTGGTGGGTGCTTCTCGTC
>Ga0114129_10007286_pt1 | contig 15747 bp, 11 predicted proteins | sample RhiMetdeltSRZDD1_FD_80071 | JGI IMG/M metagenome (GOLD analysis project Ga0114129, IMG submission 80071) | Populus rhizosphere microbial communities from Tennessee, USA - Rhizosphere MetaG P. deltoides SRZDD1 (version 2) (version 2) | ecosystem: Host-associated > Plants > Roots > Rhizosphere >... | reverse complement strand
TGAGCGGAGACTGATGCCAATGAAACAAAAAGCAAAATAGATGCAATGAGGATCCGGACTCGAGTTTTGAAAGGAGATAGGAACAAGTGAGTTTGACCGTCGCTTTCCATACGACTACTTTGTCGGAAAATACATGTCCTTGAGCATCCTGAGATAATCAGACAGCGCAAACAGCCCAACTTCCGCGCGACGTTTATTGACGTTAGCTTCATCTTCGATCGGCTCGAGCACTGGTACTGTACCTTTCATTTGACCGAATGGCTTAGCTTGCGTGCCGTACACTTGCGGCTTACCGTCGCCTACGAGCACGCGATCGAGCAACAGCGCGTAGTCCTGCCCCGATATCTCGTGGGATTTGTATGCCTTCTGCACCAGCGGCAGAACCTGTTTTTGAAAATCGTGATCGGCATGTTGAACAAGAAGAAATGCTGCCTCAACTCCGTCGTGTCCGATAAGCTCAGCTGTTGGCCAACCGTACCGGTTGATGAATGTTTTCATCGAGCGAGTGTTTTCAGCATCGATCGACTGCATACGTGAAAGGACCGATGGATCCGGATGCTGTGGCCCCTTCGTTATTAATTCACGACGGATCACCTGATCACGTTGAACTCGGTCTAACAACTCACGGCGAAGAGCTGGATAACGAATCGCGGTTTTCTGTAATCCATTTGGACCAGCCCTTAACTCATTGACGAAAGCTCGATACCCGCTAGGATAATTAAAATGCGGAGTAAGCCGGCTGTTAGCGCCAAGTATGACCGCATGTTTTTAGGCTTTAGCATGCCGTATGTTTTAGTATTTCCGCACGAGCTGGTCAGGCATCTTGGCTTGACCGGGCGAGCTAGTCGCGCGCTAACGCTAACGCATCCTTTATGTCCCGATCAAACCCCGCCGCTGTCGCGACGGACCCGTGAGGTAAAGAAGTGAATTGCCCAACGTGCGGTATTAAGTTGGAACATGTTCTGAGGTACTGCAATCACTGCGGAGGAGCCTTACCGACTCTGAAGCACCGGGAGGAAATCGAATCTACACATAACACGACTGACACACTGATGTGGGTAATCGTTGGAACTACCATAACGATTCTCGGCATGGCTTTAGGCGCGCTCGTTCTTATCAACGAAGGAAAGATTGATGCGGAGTTGGGCCGAGTGTTCGTAATCTTGAGCTTCGTGATGCTATTGATGGTTGAGAGCATACTTGTTTGGCGTTTGCTTCAAGTAAACAAGAGGAATCAACAGCAACGAGGTCTTACTGATTCACGAGTTAAGGAAGACGCAGCGCTAGACGGAGTCGAATCGCGTCTGCTGTCAGATCCTGGCGAGCCGGTATCGACGGTGACAGAACAAACGACACGGGACCTCGAGCCGTCGTATAAGAAAGATCCGACGAGACTTCATTGAAACAAACGGTTCACTTTTCCTTAGGGTGACAATGCCGACATGAAATTCAACTTTTCAAACGAGTTGACAAACGAAGAACAAAGGCAAATCGTCGCCGATACAGTCGACGACTTCAACCAGTATCTTAATCGATGGCCGGAGGCCAGATCGGTTGAGAATGCAATAGTTGAATGGATGGGTGAAGGCTGCATCATCCGCGACGTAAGCGGCCGCGAATTCATTGACTGCCTTGGCGGGTTTGGCATTTTCGCGCTCGGCCATCGCCATCCGAAAGTCATCGCGGCGATCAAGTCACAGATGGACCGCCTCGCACTCCATTCACAGTGGATGCTCAATCCTCGAGCGGCAGACGCGGCGCGCCGGCTTGCTGAGATCACGCCGGGCAATTTACGCAAAACGTTTTGGTGCTCAACCGGTACGGAGGCGGTCGAAGGCGCCTTGAAGCTTGCGCGTCTGTATACCGGCAAGCACAAATTTGTTTCAACAGTTAATTCTTTTCATGGCAAGACACTCGGCTCGCTCTCAGTAACCGGCCGCGACCTTTTTCGTAAACCTTTTCTGCCTTTGCTCGAAGCCACATTTGTTCCCTATGGCGACGCTGACGCAATTGACCATGCTATTGACGAACAAACAGCCGCCGTAATACTTGAGCCGATTCAAGGAGAAGGTGGGGTGATCGTCCCGTCTGATACCTACCTTCCGGCGGTCCGAGAGATTTGTTCGCAGCGAGGTGTGTTGATGTTGCTCGATGAAGTGCAAACCGGCCTGGGTCGAACGGGTGAGATGTTCGGCTGCAATCACTCGGGAGTGGTTCCCGACATCATGAGTTTAGGTAAAGCGATTTCCGGCGGCGTGATTCCCTGTGCGGCGTTTCATACGACGGACGAAATCTTCAACTCGTTTCATCCAAATCCTTTCTATCACACGTCAACTTTCGGTGCGAACCCTATGGCTACAACGGCGGCGGCGGCGACGATTCAAACATTACAGGAAGAGGGCCTGGTGCGACGTTCCAAAGAAATGGGGGATTACTTTCGCGCTGGCTTGAAAGGGTTGCATGAGCTCCACACGGACATCATTCGCGATGTGCGTGGACGCGGATTGTTGATAGGTGTCGAGATCGTCAACGCTAAAGTTGGTGAATCACTGGCGCAACGAATGTTTGACCGCAATGTGTTGATTGCTTACACGCTTAACAAGCCTGAAGTAATCCGCATTGAGCCGCCATTGATAATAACGCGCGAGCTGATTGATATTGCGCTTCAACGGTTTGAAGACTCGTTAAAGGAAGAGAGCAAACGCTAATGCGCAAAATGTTTGTTGATGGCGAATTTGTCGGCAGCCTTTCCGGCGAGACTTTCACCGTCGAGAATCCCGCGACTGAAGCTCGCATTGACGAAGTTCCACGCGCTCGCGAGGGCGATGCCGATCGGGCGGTGAGGGCGGCTTTGAAAGCTCAGGACGATTGGCGCTTCGTGCCTGGGATTGAAAAATGTGAACTGTTGCATGGCATAGCATTCAACATCCGCGAACACCAGCGCGAGTTGGCTACGCTGCTCACTCAAGAAGGAGGGAAGCCCCTCATCGAGAACATGGATGAGGTTGAGTGGGTCGCCGCCTGTTTCGACTACTACGCTGAAGTCGGTCGGCATGAATCCGGTCGCGTGATCCCGCCCGTGCAGCGCCATCAGATGAATTTCGTGATGAAGGAGCCCTACGGAGTCGTCGTTTGCATTGTGCCGTGGAATTACCCGCTGCTCTTAATGTCCTGGAAAGTAGCGCCTGCGCTGATGGCCGGAAACGCGGTGATCATCAAACCATCAGAACACACGCCGTTATCAACGTTGCTACTTGCTGAACTTGCCTTTGAAGAATTGCCAAAAGGGATCGTCAATGTCGTCACCGGGTACGGTACAGAGGCAGGTGAACCGCTCGTCGCACATCCAAACACTCATGTGGTTGCGTTCACCGGAAGCGTCGCAACAGGAAAACGTATTGCCAGACTGGCTGCTGAGCGAGTGAAGAAAGTAAATCTTGAACTCGGCGGAAACGATCCGTTCATAATCTGCGATGACATCGATCTGGAAATCGGCGTTCGTGGCGCCGTGTGGGCCGCGTACCTGAATATGGGACAGGTTTGCACTTCAGGCGAGCGTTTTTACGTTTTCGATTCAGTGGCAGACCAGTTCATTGAACGCTTTGTCGACTTTACCAGCACGCTGCGACTGGGCAATCCGATGGGACCTGATGTTGATCTTGGGCCGATGATTTCGGCGGCCCAGCGCGACAAGGTCGAGCGCAAACTTGATCAAGTGCGGGAGATGGGAGCGACGGTGCTTTACGGCGGCAAGCGACCCCCCGAGCTTACTCGCGGATACTATTTTGAACCGACAGTTGTTACGGGTGTGGACCATTCAATGCCGTTAATGCGCGAAGAAACGTTTGGGCCCGTCGCGCCCATTATGAAGGTCAAAGACATTGACGAAGCTATCGGTCTTGCCAATGATTCCGAATATGGTTTAGGCGCAAACATTTTAACGAACAAGCTCGAATATGCGCTGAAAGCAGCCGAGCGAATCAAAGCCGGCACGTTTTGGATCAACGACCCGCTTACTGACAATGATGCCGGACCATTTGGGGGCATGAGGCTTTCAGGTGGTGGCCGTGAGCTAGGTGCTGAAGGTCTCGAAGAATTCCGTGAGACCAAACATGTCCACCTTGATTACAAACTCGAAATGAAATCTTATTGGTATCCTTACGATTGGACGAAAGGGCGCAAGACTGATTAAGACATGAAAATCATTGTTCTTGGTGGCTGCGGCGCGATGGGTTCAGAAGTGACGCGGGACCTTGCTCGAACCAGTGACTTTGAAGAAATAGTCATCGCCGATCTGGACCTCGAGCGAGGGCAGGCGCTGGCACAAGAACTCGGTGGCGGTCGCGTCAGGGCCATCCGAGTTGACGCCAGCGACGAACATAGCCTGACTGAAACGCTGCGCGCGTTCGATGTAGTTGCGAATTGCACAATTTATCACTTCGGATTGATCGCGACGCGGGCGGCAATCAATGCTGGTATCAACTATCTGGATCTCGGCGGCCTATTCAACACACCTCGACAACTTGAGCTCGATGATAAGGCCCAACAGGCCGGCGTAACGGTTTGTCTTGGTTGTGGCGCTACGCCGGGCGTTACTAACCTCATGGCGAGGGCTGCAGCAGATCAGCTTGATCAAATTGACGAGGTTCACATTGCCTTCGCTTCTTATCGCGCGATCGCCCCTTCGCCGGGCCTGCTTGATACTGTTCTCGATGAATTCAGTCCCGGTAGCCGCCGGTTTTTTTGGCAGCAGGGAAAGTTCATTGAGGTACCGGCGTTTTCTGGTGTCAGGCAAGTTTGCTTCGCTGAGCCTGTCGGTGCAGTCGAGACTTATTACGTGCCCCATTCCGAGACTCATACGATTCATCGATTTATCAGCAAGGGCGTGCGGGTCGTAGATGTGCGAGGTACCTGGCGACCGGAGATCATGCAAGCGCTGCGCGTGTTCGCTGCACTCGGATTGACCGGAGCTGAGGAAACTCGTTTTCAGGGCCAGTCGATTCCTTCAAAGCAATTTATTCGCGCACACATTCTGGAGCACTCAGCAGGATTTGGTGGTGAAGGTGAATGCGCCTTTTTGCTTAACGTTCAGGTGAGTGGCCGCCGCAATGGAGACACCACCTCATTTGAATATCGAACTCGGCATCCGGCGCGTTCGGAATGGGGGCTATCCGGGACCGCAAAGATGACAGGAATCCCGGCATCGATCGCCGCTCAAAAACTGGCACGCAGTGAAGTCACTCGCAAAGGCGTACTGGCCCCGGAAGCCTGTTTTGAGCCACACAGTTTCTTCGACGAATTAGCGAAGCGCGGAATTGTTGTGGAAAAGGTGTTGGCAAAATCTGATCACTCGAACGCTAACACCAAGCGGATGGGGTGAAGCGCGCCATGAAGGCTCACTTTAGACGCTCGTTAATCTCGCACTAAACGGAATCCTATCGGTGCTTCTTTAGCTGTCGGCGGGACCCACGAACGACGGGTTGCCGTAATCGCCTCCGGGCCGCGCGAGTTTTCGACGTATGCGCCGCCGCGAATAATGATTTGACCTTTTTCGATGGTTAGTATTGTGTTGCCGGCGTAAGGCGCTGCCGTCGTAGACGTCCACTCCCAAACGTTACCAATCAGGTCCATCACTCCCCACTGCGACGCGCCCTGAGGATAACTGCCGACCGGCTTCAAAGAATTAGCGTCTACATTTGCCCTATCCTCTTGCCATTCATTGCCCCAGGGATAGAGTGTGGCCTTTGCTCCATTTCGAGCGGCATATTCCCATTCCTCTTCGGTTGGCAATCGATACTTAAAGCCATCGCGTTTCCCTCGCCAATCAGCAAACGCCTTCGCATCCGAGAGAGAAACATTCGTTACGGGCCATCGCTCCTGCCCCACAGGCGGCTTACCATTCCGCCAATAGCTCGGCGGGGCGTATTTCGTGCCTGTGACAAAGTCCGCGTATTCAGCATTAGTGACTTCTGTCTTATCCATCCAGAAGTTTTTTACAGTGACCGGGTGGGCCGGATATTGGCCCAAGTCGTATGGCGTCTTGGAAGGAACGTTATTCAATCCCATCATGAAGCTGCCTCCATCGATCTTCACCATGTCCGCCTTAATGGAAGTCGGGGGAGCTTCTTGAGTAGCAATCGGACCTTGAACAGGTGGTTTTGCCGGCGTCGTAACCTGAGGCTGCTCAGTCGTCTTTCCAATGAAGCGTTTACTGTAATAAAGCGCGGCAACGCCTCCGCCAACAATCATTACAGCCAGAGCGACCACGCCGGCGATTAAATAGGGAGTGAACCTTCTTGACTGTGCCCCGGCAACGGAACCGTCGACCGCCCGAGTGGCGTCTTACCAACTGGTCTCACCCAGGGGTTGCGTTCGAAGACCTGCCTGCTGGCGTGTTTCAGAAAAATCAATATCTCGGATGGCCTGATCAAGACTACTGTCGTGTTGCCGAGCAGCCGAGATATTCGCGTTTAACGCCGCGGTGCCTTGAGTTTGCTCTTTTTCCCGCGCCAGAAGCTCGCCATCAGTTGCAGCGACCACCTCAAACTGTGCGGCCGGTTGACTTTCTACACTGCCAGCCTGGCGCAATTTAGCCTGTTGTTGTGCATGGATTTCTTCTTCCTCAGAGCGCTTCCGCTCTTCAGCGCGCCGTTGCACCTCCGCGACCTGCAGCAGAAGTTTGCGCGCTTCCTCTTCGGCTCGCTTCAGGGCTATCTCAGCGTCTGCCCTTTTCCGCGCTTCTTCCTCTGCACGACTACGGGCTTCCTCGGCTCGACGTTGCGCCTCTGAAACTTCATGCGCCAGACGGTCAGCCTCTTCAGCAGCGCGTTTGCGAGCAGCCTCTTCCTCCATGAGGATCTGCTCAGCCTCTTGCGCCTTCAACCGCTCCTCTTCTTCTTCTTCGAGCCGGCGCTTCTCTTCTTCCTCAGCGCGCTTCGCGAGCTCGGTCTCGGCTCGTATTCGCGCTTCCTCGGCGCGCTGTTGTGCCTGTGCGACTTCGCGCGCAAGTCTTTGTGCTTCGTCCTCAGCACGCTTACGCGCTGCTGCTTCCTCCGTACGTTTGCGAGCTTCTTCCTCTGCACGCAAGCGTGCCTCCTCGGCACGCTGCTGCGCTTCGATCACTTCTTTCGCCAACCGCGCTGCTTCCTCAGCTACACGTCGCCGGGCCTCTTCCTCTTCAGCCCTCTTGCGCTCAGCTTCCTCCGCTAACTTACGCGCGGCTTCCTGCTCAGCACGCTGGCGCTCAGCTTCTTCCTCTGCTCGCTTGCGAGCCATCTCCTGGGCGAGATGCCTCGCTTCTTCTTCTTCCGCGAGTTTTCGTGCCGCCTCTTCCTCAGCGTGTCGCCGGGCAGCCTCCTCCTCCGCTCGTTTTCGCGCGGCCTCTTCTGCGCGACGACGCGCTTCGTCGGCGCGTCGTTGAGCTTCTTCGAACTCGCGTGTAAGCCGGTCCGCCTCATCTTCGATCTGACGCTGGGAATCTGAAACCTCGCGCTTCTCCCACGGCATCTGCGTGAGGGCGCCTGTCTCCTTGAGGATTTCATCAGACCTCAAGAACGGCATTGTTTCCGATTCGGTGTCTCTGACAAGATGACTTTGGGTGCGGGCTAATGAGTCATATGCCAGGCTAGCAGCGGCACGCAGGTCAGTTACAAGATCTTCAACCGATGAGATTCGATGCTCGCGCCTTTTCGCCAGGGCATGACGTACAACAGCCTCGATAGGCTGAGACACATTAATACCCCGAGTTGCAAAAGGCGCCGGCGGTTCACTCAAATGCTTTCTCATGATCGCGGGAATCGTCTGGCCTTTAAAAGGTACTTCCCCGGCGAGCATCTGATAGAGAATTACGCCGAGGCTATAGACATCGGCGCGTGCATCAGGCTCCTCGTCCGACCACTGCTCAGGAGCCATGTAATAAGGTGATCCCATCAAGCCGGTTGTCTGGGCTGCAATGAACGAACCAAGTAGCTCGCCGGACTTTATCTTGGCCAAACCAAAATCCAGTACTTTGACGGCATCGTTTATAGGCATGCCGTGTTGCACCATGACATTGAGCGGCTTGAGGTCACGATGAATAATCCCCTGCTTGTGGGCAGCGCCAATCCCGGCGCACAAGGCGGACATAAACTCCAGGGCACGATCTGTATTGAAGCGGCCTTCCTCGACTAACAAATCATGTAATGATTTACCTTTGATGAGATCCATCACGAGATACGGCATCTTGCCACCGACGACGCCGAAATCCGTCACGTTAACGATATTCTTGTGGCCGATTCGGGCGGCGACCATTGCTTCCTGACGAAAACGAGTCACGAGCATGGGATCATTGCCGACTAAATCAGGCAGGATCACTTTTATGGCGTAAGAGGTTTTGAGGAATATATGACGGGCTTTGAAAACGATTCCCATCCCGCCCTGGCCCAGGCGCCTGTCCAATTGATACCGCCCATCCAGGGTAGTGTCCCCGGGGATGGAAGCCATCAGCGCATCGCCGTCAGATGGACAGTTATTGAACTCGTCCGGGAAGCAATGTCTGCAGACAGCGCATTCTTTCATTTGTTGGCGGTTCGGTTCAGCGGCGGCTATCTTGGGTAGAGCTACGCAAAATATCGATCGGTAGCGCCCGACGTGGCCCAAGAAGCTTTGCGCCAGATTTTCTGCGGAAGCATGGCATTTTCGTCAGACGCCTTTGTTCGACTTGGGCGCAGGGCTCGCAAGATGCTGGAAGTCGCCGAAAATTATATCGACTCAGTATCAGGCAGGCAAGAAATCGATCTGCCGAACGAGCTACTGTGGTCGAACAAATACATTGACAATTCATTAACATGAGGGCTACATTCTGCCCGAATTCAGGCGTGTCAACTTGCCGCATAGCTTCTCACTGACACCGAGCGAAGATACGCCCCTGAAGCATTTCTCGGACCTCTCGGTGACAGAAGGAGTCTCTTCGCAGACCTTAATCTTTCTCTTATCCACGGGAGTGAATTCAAATGAAACGGCGGTTCCCATCCACACAGTTAGTATCAGCTATACTATTTTTGTTTTTATCACTAGTAACTATAAGAAGCTCGTCGGCTCAAGACTACGTAACCGGCTCGTTTGAAGGAGAAGTAAAAGATAGCGTCACGGGCGCGCCAATAGCTGGCGCAACCGTACGGATCACAAACCAGGAGACCGGCGTCCCTGTCGCGAAACAGACCGATTCTTCGGGTAGATTTCGTCAGCCGCTTCTACCACCCGGAGACTACAGCATCACAATCTTACGACAGGGTTATGTCGCTCAAAGCTTGCAACGATCCTTGCCGGCGCTAAGGCCGACCGTTGTGCTTCCTCCCATATCATTGGTTCCGGAGAGTGCGGCTGTTCCGGCAGCCACTCCGGAGAATCCAGTCGCTGCTGCTTCTCCAACGCCAACGACCGCTCCGACACCGGTGGCAGGACAACAACCAACAAACCAGCCAACAGGGACGTCTACTGCAACGGCTCAAGGTGGTGGCGGTATCAGGGAAGAGATCAGCACTAGCGACGCACGGCGTGGCGGCACATTCACCCAAAAGGAAGTTTCTACTTTGCCGCTTGGCGGTACCACGCTGACACGCACGTTCGATGAGTTAGGAGTGTTACTTCCCGGGGTGGCACTGCCGCCTCAAACGCAAGGCACTGTAGCGGGTCCAGGTGTGGGGCCTGGTGTAGGGTCAGCCGGCCAATTTTCCGTCAATGGTATGCGTTCGCGGTCAAATAATTTCACCGTCGATGGCTCTGACAATAACGACGAAGACATCGGAGTGCGACGCCAGGGCTTTCTCGCGTTGGTACCTCAGCCAATCGAAAGCATCAAAGAGTTTCAGATGATTACTCTCCTCGCACCCGCGCAATATGGGCGCACCGTTAGCGGGCAGGTCAACGCGATATATAAATCTGGAGGGAACGAAACCCACGGGACGATTTATGGCCTCTTCAATAGCAGTCAATTGAACGCGCGCAACTTCTTCGACACAGCTAACGGCAACGCATCGTTTCCTTTGTTTTCTGGTAACCAGCCAGTGCTGAATTGTGGAACGCTGTCGACGTCCGCCTGCATCGCTTCGTCCGCCAGCAGGCAGATACGAGTAACGAATCAAAGCAACGGTAAAGATTCTTTCACGCTCGGTCAGGGTGGGATCGTTCTGGGTGGTCCTTTGGTCCCTGAAAGATCCACGAGACCCGGCCGCAGCATGTTCTATTTCTTCTCTGCCGAAGGTCATGTTTTGAACGCTACCAAGGAGGAGAGTTTTGCCGTCCCTACAGTAGCGCAGAGAGGACTGTTTGGCTCGGGAGCTACGGGCCTGACGTTTACACCATGGACCGATATTAATGGCCTATTCCCTGTTGGTTCACCTAACTTCTTCTTTCCAACAACGCTAACGGGTGATCAACTGTTTAGTTTCTTCCCGTTTCCGAACAATCCCAACGGAGTTTACGGGGCAAATACATATACATCAGTCTTACCCGCGAGCGGCCAAAGCAAGATCTTCTCAGGTAAGCTCGATAGCAATTTCAAAATCAAAGACAAACAACAGTTTCTGACGGCGCGCTATAACTTCACACAGGACTGGCGAGAAATACCCTCAACCGGTGGTGCTATTTTTTCAACCATCCGGCCGCGAGTGAGAACGCAGAATTTTTCGACCTTCCTGAACAGCGATCTCAGCGGAGCGAATTCTGAGGCCACAGTTTTCAATCAACTGCGACTGTCCTATGGACGGACGCGTCTCAACTTTGAGGACGTACCAGATAGAACAGGATTTCTGCTTCCATCAATGTTTGGTAATGCCACCGACCCTGAAGGGATAAGCTTATCTCAAACACTCGGTACGAGTATCTTCTTCAACAATCCGAACGAAGCTCGTTACCTCTTGAGGGCGCCTGTTCTTACCAATGTAACGCTTCCAAATATCAGCAATTTCCCCCCTACAGTTGCGCCAAACACAGGTCCGGTTCTGTATAGACCAGCTGGTTACACGACAGAAAACCTCCTGAATGCATTCGGGCCCATTGGTCAAATAGTAATCGGCGGCTTTAGCCCGGTAGGCGTTGACGTCTTCAATTTCCCCCAGCGTCGCGTTAATAACACCTATCAATTGGCCGACACCCTAACGCTTCAAAAGGGAAATCACTCATTCGCGTTTGGCATAGATGATCGTCGTACTGAGCTCAACAGCGAGTTGCCGCGAAACGCGCGCCCGCTCATTACGGTTTTTGGCGCACCACGACTGACGGGAACTCCCATCACACGAAGAGATCCTGTAACTGGCAGACTGGTTCCGATTGGATTCACGAACCTTACTCTGGGAAACAGTTTTATTAGTGCAGTTGATCTTGCAGCAGCGGGGGTGACCAGCGGCTTTTTTCAAACGCTAAGCACCAGAGGCAGCTCAAATATAAACCTGCGCTATTACCAGCTTGACTCCTTCGGTCAGGATGAGTGGCGGCTGCGCCGAAACTTTACGCTCTCTTACGGCCTGCGCTACGAATACAACACAGTGCCGACGGAACGAAACAATCTGATCGAGAGCACGTTTACAGATCCGAGCTTGAGCCTGGTTCCGGGTCTTTCTCACTTCATTGCTGGTCGCACGAAGATCTTCGATCGCGACCGCAATAATTTTGCGCCACGGGTCGGCTTTGCTTATTCACCTTCTATTTTTGATGATCGAGCCACTGTTATTCGCGCTGGGTATGGCATTTTCTACGATCAGATCCTGGGTGCGGTCGTTAGCCAGTCACGCAACGTCTTCCCCAGTTTCCTCACGGCAAACTTTGCCGGCGGCGGCTTTGGTAATATTTTCGGCAATCTGTCGAACCCATTTTGCCCCTGCATTTTCCGGGACCTTAACACACTGGCTCATATTGGTTTTCTTGCAGGATCGACGCCTCAGACAGCTGTCCCGATCATTGGTACAGCTACAGGACGAGGCGCGGGAACTTTCGGTGCGACGTTGCCTGCGAAAGACCTCAAGACGCCGATGGCGCATCAATACAGCGTCACTGTAGAACAGGAATTAAGCCATAACATCGTACTGTCGGCAGGTTACGTGGGAACACTGGGACGCAACCTCTTGCGTTTCTCTACTCCTAACCTCGGTCCGAACGAATTGATTCTGCCTCTGGCGATAGATGCGCTCGATTTGCAACCATTGATTTACGGCTATGCACTGCCACCAGGCATTCACACCACTGGCGGCGGGTTAACAGGTGGGCGGCCGGTAAGCAATGTCGGAGTCATCAATTTATTCGAGAGCACAGCGAAGTCCCGTTATGATGCTTTGCAAGTTCAGGCACGGGGCCGCTACAAGTTCCTCGGCTCGACGCAGTTCCAAGCCAGCTATACATTTGGAAAAGTAAATGACGATGTGTCGGATGTCTTCGATCTTGCCGGAGCGTCGGCTCTACCGCAAAACAGCATAACTTTTGCAGGTGAGAATGGTCCGGCAAACTTCGATGTGCGACATCGCGTCGCTTACAACTACATTACCGATCTCTCAAGTTGGGGTAAGCGCAACGGTCTTCTGCGCTTACTGTTTGATCAAACTGAGATCGCCGCCGATGGAGCTTTTCAGACGGGTCAGCCATTTACGATCAATAGTGTTAATGACGTGAATCTCGACGGTAACATGACGGATCGTCCGAATACGACGAACGGAATTGAGTCCACCGACGATCGCAGCAGACCTTTCCGGCTGACAGTGAATCCGGCTACGCTCCTGGCTCCAATCGGTCAGGACGGCGCGGTGCCAAGGAATTCTTTCCGCGCTACTAACCTGATGATTTCCAATGTTGCAGTCGTCAAGTCTTTCTCTGTGTCAGAGCGAAGTAAAATTATTTTCAGGACGGAGGTTTTCAATCTGTTCAACCGGGCGAATTTCGGCATCCCCGTGCGCTTCCTGGAGTCACCCGGGTTTGGCAGATCCTATAACACCGTTACTCCCAATCGCCGGATCCAGTTCGGGGTAAAACTCGCGTTCTAGGGAAACTTACGCAATTCAGCACTGATGCGAGGTGTGGTATTCTCAGACTAATCTGAGGCCTGCCTCGCGTTTGTGTTTTTGCTGACGGCCTCGTAAATACTCGTTATTACCGGAACGGTATACCTATGCGAACAGCTGCAAATATCCTGGTCGTTGAAGCTTTCGCTTTATCACTCTGTATCTCTCCGATTACCGCAGGTCAGAAGGTGGGTGGCGCGGGCGGCTCAGTAAAACAACCTACGATGAGTGGCGGGAGCACGCCGACGAGGAGCACCAAAGTGCCCGTGAAGACGGTGGTGAGAACCGTTGTTGAACGCGTCACACCCACTACGGGTTCGCTTTCGGTAGCTGCTGAGTCCAATGCAACTCTACTTGTCGAACCGCTAAACATTAAAAAGGGCCAGGCTCAACAAGGAGTAGTACCGGTAGGCGAAAGAATTTTTGTTTTCAATGATCTTAAACCAGGGCGCTATCGACTGGCAGGCAGTCTCGAGGGTCATCGTGCGACAGAAAAGGAAGTAGTTATCGTAGCGAATAAGAGCCAATCTGCGACTCTCAACTTTCAGCCCATTCTCTATTCAGTAACCATTAACACGAACATCTCAACTGGCGAATTAAAGTACGCGCCTGAAGGCCGGCCGCTCAGCAGCGTCGTTTCCATTCAGAATGGAAGTGTGCGGCTTGATCTTCCGTCGGGAAGGTACTCTGTAGAAATCACCGCATCTGAATTCGGATATGAAACTCGCCGTGATACGTTCACGCTTGCAGCTGACAAAACCGTTGTTAATGTCCCGCTAAAGCGAATCGCCCTGACAACTGAAACACTCTCGCCGAAATGGACCAGTGCGGAACTCCAGGCCTGGTACATACCGGCCGGATGGACGGCTGATTCGAAAAAGAACTTATCTGTAAAAGGATCCGGTGTGGCTCTGCCACGTGAAGAAAGCTACCGTTACTACAAAGACTTCAAGCTCTCGAGCACTGCGAAAATGGTTAATGGCGTCGCGCTTTCTTTTGCTCTCCGGGCGCAGGACGCGCAAAACTATTACCTGCTCCAACTGACCGGCGAGACATCTGATGAACCTTATACAGTGCGTCTTTTTGTAGTAAAGAACGGAGTTGAACAACGCATTCGGGCGATTCCGATTGCGAGCTCGGCCGCAAAAGCCATGGCCGCTCATCAGTTCTTCAGTGTTTCAGTGACAGTGGTGGACTATGCCATGACTGTTGAAATCGAGGATAGTGAAACCGGCGCGCCTTTTCCGCTCGGCGTGCTAACAGATCCCGCCCGTAATTTTGCGGTTGGCGCGGTCGGTATTGCTGCTCGCAATAATGAAGATAATGTGATCGGACGCTTTGTAGTGTGCACCGGAGCCAAGTGCCTTAGTGAATGATTACAATGTCGTACGCTAGGATTTCCAGGTATCAAAAACCTTCTTAGCGAGCTGCGCGATGACTCTTTCGCGGGTTGCTTCGTCCGCAGGTGACTCTGAAACAAAAACTGCAATCGCAACGTGCTGTCCACTCGGTAACGTGATAATTCCTATGTCGTTCGTTGCAGCTGTCACTCCGTTCTGAGTTCCGGACGTGCCAGTCTTATGAGCGACGTAAGTTCCCGCAGGTAATAACCCTTTTAGACGATTCTTGCCAGGCGTCGACTCCCCCATCAACTTCATCAATAACTCCTGACTCCTTTGCGAAAGGCTGCGCTTCTCGTCAAGCGACTCCAACAGAGCGACTGCCGCATCCGGCGTAGCCCAATTCCGATACTGAAGCGATCGATCTTGAGCGATCGCCTTTTCAGTGTCGATGATCTTCACGTCTTCGATTCCGAGTGCGGTGAGAAACGACTGGATGATCTCTGGCCCACCTGCAACCTTCATCAACACGTCAGATGCCGTGCCGTCGCTTTCGGAGATCGCATATCGCAATAGATCGGACAGAGATAACTCGACTCCATCTGGAAACTTGTCACGAATCGGACTGTGTGCGTTTGTACCAATGAAGTCATCTTTGGCTACGCGAACTCTTTGATCCAACTTTAACTTTCCATGGTCTACTTGCTGCAGGACAGCCATGGAGATCGGAAGCTTGTAAACACTCTGCATCGGAAAGTGTTCAGCAGAATTCAATGAGACAGTCTGGTTCGATTCCAAAAGCTTCGCCGCGACGCCCACACGCCCGCGAGCTTGCTTGGCAATCTCAGCGAATTCATTTTGCAGCTGAGTGTTTCGGTTCTGTTGCTTATCAGTGGTGGGGGAGCCTAATGGGACCGTGGAGGAAGAAACGTGGGGAGATGAATTGCTGGAACAGCTAAGAGAAAAAGAGATAACAAGCAAGAGTATTGAGATTGCCCTATGCATTTATTACTCCTGAAGGGTTGCGTGCGCTTAAAAATTGTAACAACTGACTTAACTCGTCAGCGAGGTTGAATTCTGTGATGTCGATGAATGCCGGTTGCTCAGTTTTCCAGATACAGCTCACCTGTATCGTCATTGTACGTATAAAGCTCGGCCTGGCGGCCCCAACGAATCGCCAAATCCAACTGTTCTTCCGCGCGATCGCCGAATTCCCCTCTGAGATGATCGACAAAATAACTTCTCGCGGTGCTGTGGGTGTCGTCACGTTGCAGCGTGTCATAGATCCAACTAATTAAAGGTAAGCGTAAAATGCGGCCGGCAATGAGTTCCTTACGAGCTAAAATACTTGCTTCGGCGTAAGTATGACCGAGAGGTGTTAG
>Ga0114129_10007285_pt1 | contig 15747 bp, 13 predicted proteins | sample RhiMetdeltSRZDD1_FD_80071 | JGI IMG/M metagenome (GOLD analysis project Ga0114129, IMG submission 80071) | Populus rhizosphere microbial communities from Tennessee, USA - Rhizosphere MetaG P. deltoides SRZDD1 (version 2) (version 2) | ecosystem: Host-associated > Plants > Roots > Rhizosphere >... | reverse complement strand
CTCTAGGTAGCGGAGGCATGTCTGTGCGTGCCGAATCGGAGAAGGACGGCTCATTCGTACTCGCCGGGGTGCAGAAACGGGCCTATCGCGTCTCGGCGGGCGCAGAGGGTTACTCTTCGTCAGACATCGAGGCGGAGCCGGCAGATGCGGCCTTGGTGCTCGTCCTCGAGCCCGAGGCCAGGATCGTCGGCACGGTGGTCGACGAGGCCGGCCGGCCTGTGCCGAACTGCCGGGCCCTTGCCCGTCCGAGCGACCGCGACACCATGGATTCGATGATCGCGACTGCCACCGATGTCGTCTCGGCTGGGGGCCGTTTCGAGATGACTCGCGTCCGGCCGGGCACGTTCATCGTCGAACTTCGTGCCGCCGATCACATTGATAAGACGGTCTCGGACGTGAAGGTCACGGCGGGCCGAACGACCGACGTGGGAAAGATCGTGCTGCCCGCCGGCGGCAGCGTAAAAGGCTTGGTCACCGACCGCGGGGGGGCGCCCGTTGCCGGCGCCACCGTCGAGCTTCACAAACAATACAACGTCGGTTTCGGCGGCGGCCCTGAACGTCGCGAGGCGTCGACAGACGCTGGTGGCCGCTTCGAGCTGAAAGGCTTGCCCATCGGCGTCACGAACCTGAAGGCGCGACACCGGATGTTCGCGCCGTCCACGATCGTCGAGGTCGACGTCGACCCCGCCGTCGGCCCGGCGGAGGCGCGGATCACGTTACTGGAGGGAGGAACGGTCCAAGGCACGGCCCGGCGTCGCGACGGCAAGCCCGTGGCGAACGCCATGGTGCACGTCAACACTCCCGGCGCGAGCTTCGGTGCCTCGACGCAGGCGGCGGTGCGTGCGGACGGGACGTTCGTGGTCGAGCACGCGTCCCCGGGAAAGGCACAGGCCATTCTTCTCATCGGGAACGGCGGTCACTACACCAACGTGATCAACCGGGACATCGATGTCCGCGACGGCGAAACCACGAACGTCGACCTGACACTCACTGACGTTCGCGTCTTGGGCCGCGTGACGCGTGGGGGCAAGGCGGTGTCGGGACATCGCATCGAGTTTCTCTCCGCTCTGAGTGTAAAGATGGGTGTGGCCGTCGGTGGTGCACTGTTGGGCTTCTCGCCGCCATCGCCCGGTCCGGAGCGCGGCGGAACGACGACGGGCGCCGACGGCGGCTACGAGCTGCTCGTGCCGACCGCGGGCAAGTACAGAGTCATGGTCTCGTCGTTGGGCCGCGAGCGGACGGCCAGCCCGGCGCAACCCGAAATCGTCGTGCCCGATGGCGAGACGTTCGCCCACGACGTCGCCTTGCCGGACTGGGCCCTTGTGGGCACCGTGGTCGACAAGGAATCGGGGCGGCCGATCGACGCGGCTCGAGTCGAGGTGCGCCCGCCCGGCGGCGAGCCGGGAGGCGCGTCCGTAACGACCGCCGCCGACGGCCGTTTTCAACTAGCGGTGGAGCCCGGCGCCTATCGCGTCAAGGTCCTCGCGCCCAAGTACGTCATGCGCGAGACCGATATGACGCTTGGTGGTGTCGTCGCCGAGCGGACGTTCGACCTCGATCGAGGGGGCACGCTGAAGGGGCGTGTGATCACAGCGGGTGGGCAGGGCATCGACCTCGCGACAGTCGTGGCTTTGTCCCCAGGAGGTGCTTCCGCGCGGACCACGCGTTCTCGCATCGATGGCTCCTTCGACGTTGAGGGTGTGACGACGGGCTCGTATCAGATCTTTGCCGCTCACGAGCTCGGCTTCGCGATAAAGTCCGAGGCGTCCTTCGACGCTGGACCGACCGATCTGGCGGTATCGCCCGGAACGAAGGTAAGGATCCGGGTGAAGAACGCCCAAGCGCGTGCCTTGGGCGACACGCGGGTCCGTGTCGAGCTTCTCCGGCTCGACGGCTTCGTGGTGGGTCTCGAATCGGCGGGCGCCTACGCGGTCAACGTGCACACCGACGCTGACGGCGGGCTCGAGATGACGTTGCCTCTTGGCAAGGCACACGTCGTGGCTTGGGCGACCAACGAGAAGCTGCGCGGCGAGGCTCAGATCAATGTGCAGCCGCAGATGCCGGACACCACGATCGTTCTGAAGGCGCCGCGCTGAACCAAGAGGAGCACGAATGACGGTGGCGTCGATGCTTCCGCTTCTCGTCAAGGCCTCCGTCGTCATGGCCGTGGCCGCGGTGATCGCCGCCTCGATGCGTCGCGCGTCGGCCGCGGCACGGCACGCCGTGTGGGTGGTGGCCCTCGTCGCCCTCCTGTTCCTGCCTGCACTTGCGTACGTCCTACCGCGATGGGAGGTGCGCGTCTTGCCGCCGGTGCCCACGGCCGCGTCCACGACAAAGGTCGCGCCCGTGGACGTTGCCGTGCCGGATGTGCCGCTCGACGTCACCGACAACGACGCGGACAACGCGGCCGTAGTCCACGCGACCGCGCTGCTGGTGCCGTCGCCTGCGCCGGCACGTTTCGGCTGGAGCCTCGTCGTCGTCGCGGCGTGGTGGCTCGGCGCCTCCTTCGGTCTGCTGCACTTCGCGCTCGGCACGCTGCTCATCGCACTCAAGACTCGACGCGCCGCGCTGGTCGTGGACGAAGCCTGGCGCCAGGCGCTCGCCGAGGCGGCGCAGCGGATCGGCGTGCGCCGACACGTCGACCTCCGCACGAGCGACAGGATCGGCGTCCCGATGGTCTGGGGCATTCGCCGCCCCGTGATCCTGATCCCGTCGGACTCGGAGACATGGCCGGCGGAGCGGCGCCAAGCGTTCCTGCTCCACGAGCTCGCCCACGTCGCACGCCACGACTGTCTGACGCAGACGCTCGCCGCGATCGTGCACTCCCTCTACTGGCCCCACCCCCTCGTGTGGTGGGCCCTCCACCGCCTTCGCCGCGAAGCCGAACGCGCGTGCGACGACCGCGTCCTTGCGGCCGGCACACTCGCGCCCGCGTACGCGCATCACCTGCTCGAAGCCGCGCGTGGCCTGAGCGACGCTCCGCGCACGTTCGCGCCGGCCTCGGCGGTGATCGAACGGACGAGCCTCGGCGATCGGCTGCTGGCGCTCCTCGATGATCGCCTCAGCCGGCGCACGGTCGCGGCTCGTACGCTGGCGCTTGCCGGCGTGGGCGCGCTCGCGCTCACCGGCGCGGTGGCCGCCTTGCAGCCGGTCGCACGCGCCGCTGTGACGCAAGCGATTCACGCCGCCGTCGAGGAGGCGTCGGCCGCGGTGGCCGCGCCCGCACCGTCCGCGGCGGCGACACCAGTCCCGGCCGCCGCACCCCGTCCCTCTCCTCGACGCGCGCTGGCGACTGCCGCTCCCGAGGCCGTGCTGGCCGGTGCCGTGCGCGCGGTCGGCGGCAAGCCGATCGAGAAGGCGCTCGTCCTGGCCTGGGAGCCGCAGCGACTGAGCGAGCCGGCTCTTGCCACGCGCACCGATGCGGCCGGCGAGTTCAAGATCGCCGTTCCCGGCCCCGCGTCGTATCGGATCCGCGTGGAAGCGCCGTCTCCGTACGCGCCGCACACGATCGAGAAGATCGGGACCAAGGGCCGGATCGAGATCACGCTGGTCGAGGGCAAGACCATCGAAGGCATCGTTCGTGACGCGGGCACGCGCCGCCCGTTGTCGAAGGCCCTGGTGACGGCGCAACAGCAGGGCGCGATGAGACCGCCGGCGCCCTCCGAGCCCGGGGCCGGCGAGGTCTCGGCACGCTCGGACAAGGAGGGGCGCTACCGTCTCGAAGGTCTCGCTGCCGGCAACCATCGCGTCTGGGCCGTCGCGCACGGTTACGGCAACTCCGAACGCGGCTCGGCGGCCCCGGCGACAGGTACCGACTTCTTCCTCCATCCGGGCGCGACGATCTCCGGGCTCGTGAAGGGCGCGGATGGGAAGCCGGCGGCGGGCGCGGCCATCAACGCCGAAGGCGTCGCCATCGGATCCCGACGTCCGCCCGTGGTGTCCACCGACGCGAACGGCCGGTTCGAGATCATCGGCCTCGAGCCGGGGCTGTATCGCGTGATGGCCCAGCACACGGCGTGGGCGCCGGGATTCGTCCCGGAGGTCTCCGCCCACGTCGGTTCGACGCCGCCCATCGAGGTCCGCCTCGAGAAGGCCTACCGCGTGATCGGCCGGCTGGCCGGCGCCGACGATCGCGCCGTGCGCGGGCAAGTCGTGCTGCAAGCGACGAACGGCGTCGAGGTGCCGATCCTCCTCAATCAAAGAAGCCGCAGCACCGCCGCCGCCGACGGCCGCTTCACGCTGATGGAAGTGCCGCCGGGAGTCCACACGCTGGGCGTGGTGCCCGTCGGCTACGGCTCGACACAGGTGGAGATCGCGGTCGGCGGGAAGGACGAAGTGGTCGACATCGGCGATGTGAAGCTCGAGATGGGCCTCGCCATCCGCGGGAAGGTGCGCGACGCCGAGGGTCCCATCGCCGCGGCGGTGGTCTCGGCCGGACGGTCAGGAGACGAACGCACGAGCGCCGTATCCGAGGCCGACGGATCCTTCGTGCTCGCCGGCCTCGACAAGCGCACGTATCGTCTCAGCGCGGAAGCCGAGGGCCACGTCAACCGCGCCGACGTCGAGGCCGAGCCGGGCAGCGGTCTCGAGATCGTCCTCGAGCGCGAGGCCAGGATCGTGGGCACGCTCGTCGACGACTCCGGCCGGCCCGTCTCGAGCGGCCAGGTGGCGGCGAGGCCGGTGGATTCGAACCGCGCCCAGTTCCCCTTGCCGGCCTACAGCGATGACGTGACTTCCGGTGGTCGCTTCGAGATCCGACGCGTCCGCGCGCCCGGCCCCTACGTTCTCGAGGTGCAGTGCGACGACTACGTGGACAAGGCCGTGTCCGACGTGCGCGTCGAGGTCGGCCGGGCGACCGACGTTGGCAAGATCGTGCTGAGCGCGGGCGGGACCATCCGTGGCACCGTGGTCGACGGCAGCGAGGCGCCGGTTCCCGGGGTCGTCATCAACACCCAGAGCGACCGCCTCTCCTTGTATTTCGGCCGCGTGCGCCAACGCCGCGACGCGGTCTCCGACGGGCAGGGCCGCTTCGAGCTGCGCGGCCTCCCCGAAGGCCGCGTCGAGGTCCAGGGGCGTCATCGCCGCTACGCGGCCTCCGCGAAAGTTCCCGTCGACGTCGATTCCGCCGCCGGGCCGTCCGAGATCCGCCTCACCCTCACCGAGGGCGGCCGTGTCGCGGGCACTGCTCGCGGCCGCGACGGCCGGCCGCTGGCCGGCGCGATCGCGCAGGTCAGCGTGCCGAAGGGTGCCGGCAACAGTGCGGCCGTGCGGAGCGACGGCACCTTTGAAGTGGACCGCCTGACGCCGGGGAGTGGCGAAGCGAGGGTCCTCGTGGGCCAGGGCGGCTTCCGTCAGGGCACGGTCAAGAAGGACGTTGAGATCCGCGAGGGCGAGACGACACACGTCGACCTGGCCCTCACCGACGTGCTCGTCTCCGGGCGGGTGACGCGGGGCGGCCGGCCGCTCGCCAACCATCGTGTGACGTTCGTGAGCGGCGGTGGGTCGTCAGGGTCGTACAGCGGCACCGGCGGCATGCTCTTCGTGCCGTCGGCACGGCAGGGGCCGGAGCGGATGAGCGCCACGACCCGCCCCGACGGCCGGTACGAGATGCTCGTCAACGCGCCGGGGCCGTACCGCGTACGCGTGCAGCCGCAGGGGAAGGAGAGAACGGGTACGCCGCTTGGAGATGCGACGGTGCCCGACGTCGAAGCCTTCACCCACGACATCGCGTTGCCGGACTGGGCGCTCACCGGCACCGTGCTCGCGAAGGAGGATGGCCGGCCGGTGCCCGACGCGCGCGTCGAGCTGCGACCGGCCGGCGGCGAGCCGGGCGGCGCCAGCGTGATGACCGACGACGACGGCCGTTTCCGGATCGCGGCCGAGCCGGGAGCCTACCGCGTGCGGGTGGTGGCGCCGAAACGCGTCGCGCACGAGGAGGGCCTGAGCGTGCAGGGCGCGGCGATCGAGCGCACGTTCGATCTCGTTCGCGGGGGGACGCTCAAGGGCCGCGTGCTCGCCCCCGATGGGCTCGGGGCCGACGGTGCCACCGTGGTGGGCCTCTCCACCGACGGAATGTCGGTACGCACGGCGCGGGCAGTCGCGGACGGAGCCTTCGCGCTGGAGGGCCTGAATACCGGCTCGTATCAGCTCTTCGTGGGACACCGACTGGGCTTCGCGTCCCTCACCGGCGCGGCCGTGGGCGCCGACGCCGACCTCACGCTGTCGCCGGGCGCGCGTCCGCGGCTCCGCTTCCGGGACGAGAAGGGGACCCCGTTGCGGGAGACTCCCGTGCGGGTCGACCTCGTCAAGGTGCGAGACATGCGTGTCGGGATCCGGGAACGCGCGTCGTACTTCGAGGCACAACACACGGACGCCGACGGCTCCTTCGAAATGTCGCTGCCCCTCGGCCGCGTCGAGATCGTGGCCTGGGCGACCGACAAGCGTCTCGTGTTCGAGGGGCCCCTCGACGTGCTGCCGCAGATGGTCGACGCGACGGTTGTGCTGAAGCCGCCGCGCTGATTTCACGGGAAAAAAGGCGGGAACAAAAAGGCGGGGCCGCGGGGCCCCGCCTCACGAATCAAAAGACGACCGGATGGGTTGGCCTTAGCGCCCGTCCTTGTCGGCGTCGCCCGGGATCGCGCGCTCGACGCGATGCCACGCATCGCGGATCGCGTGTTTCGCACGGTTCCAGGTCATGTTGGAAGCGCCCCGGTTCTTCTCCCAGTTGCGCTCCATGTCTTCCTCGACGTCGTCCCAGTTGAGCTCGCCGTACTTGTTGCGCGCCTCCCAGCCGTACCGATACGCAGGTCGGTATTCCTCGTAGGTGTCGCCGGGCTGATAGTACGGACGTGTTGCATAGTTCTCGCGCCAGTACGCGTCCTCGACGGTCGGGTTGACCCTCTCGGCCACGCCCTTGCCGGCGAGGCCGCCGGCCACGCCTCCGACCACCGCGCCGACCGCGGTACCGACGGGGCCGCCGAACGAGCCGACGGCCGCACCGGTGGCCGCGCCGGCCGCGGCGCCGGCGCCTGCTCCGACCGGATGCGCGCCGGGAGCGCCGGTGATCGGATCGCGATTCGCGTCGGGTTCACGATCCTTGTTCTTCGCCATGGAGCCTCCTGATGAATGATGCTGTGCACATCACGATCGCTGCAGGGATTGAGTGCAACAACCGCGCCATGCCGTAGGATCCATGGCCGAGCGCGCGTGTGAGGCGTGCTACCTGTCGGGGTGGAGCGTCTGTTTGATGCGCTCCCACGCGTCTCGCACGGCGTGTTTGGCGCGCTCCCAGGGGAGGCGAGAGCTGCCTCGGTTCTGCTCCCAGTTGCGCTCCATGTCCTCTTCGATCTCGTCCCAGTTCAGCTCGCCGTAGCGGTTCGTGGCTTCCCAGCCGTACCGGTACGCCGGCTCGTAGTCCGCGTAGTTCTCGCCCACGACCACGTAGGTGGTGTTCGCGTAGTTCTCGCGCCAGTAGTCCTCCTCGACGAGAGGGTCGAAGTACTGACGGTCAGACTTGTTGTTCGCCATAAAGGCATCCTCCAACGGCTCGTACACGCACGATCGCAAGAGGAAACGTTGCAACAACCGCGCCAAACGATCGGCCGTCGCATCGTGGACTCGCGACGGATGCCATCTGTAACCGGATCGGTCACTGGTTCCGGAACCAGTTATGTAACAAAAATGGATACAGATTAAAGGCGCAGCTGCGGCAACGCAGTTAGCGCGAGACCTTGGGCGGCGGGGCGTCGGAGGGGGGGACGGGCTTCCCGTCGTGCGTCGCCGGCTCCATGACCTCGACGCGCGTGGCGTCGGGATCGTAGAAGTTGATCTGCCGCTTTCCATTGGTGCCGGTGCGCAGCGCCGAGGGCGGCTTGCACGCGGGCGGCAGGGGACGGCTTTCGACGGTTTTGGAAACCTCCGCGACGTCCTCGACCTCGAGGCAGATATGGTGCGGCACGCCGCGGGCGTCAGGCGCGGGCAAGGTCTCGTACAGCATCAGCTCCAGGTAGTCGTCGCCCTCGGGCACCTCGAGGTTCACCCAGCTCAGCGTCTTGCCGTCGCGGCTGCCGCGCCACGTCTCGCGGAAGCCGAGGACGTCGCGGTAGAAGCGCCGCGAGGCCTCGAGGTCGCCGACGAGGATCCCCGCGTGCCGCATCCGCGAGGAGACGCGTGTGGGCGGCATGAACTTCCCCTTCGCACGCGTGGTCCAGCCGTCGGGCTCGTACTGCACGAACTCGAGGCCGTGCCCGTCGGGGTCCTTGATCGTGAAGTTCGCGTTGCGGATCCGGCCGAGGGGCACGGTGGCGGGAATCCCCTCGACGCCCTTGGAGGCAAGGTACGCCCGCAGCGCCTCGATGTCGTCCGTCTCCACCGCCACGTGGTTCAACCGATCGCTGCCCGCCTCGCGCTCGGGGAACAGCTCGATCGTCTGGCGGTCGTTGATCTTGATCCACGTGAGGTGGAGCTTCCCTTCGGGGTCGCACAGCGAGTACGGCTCGTCGAAGCCCAGGAAGCCCTTGTAGAACGCCCGCGCCGCTTCCACGTCCTTGACGAACAGGGCCACGTGCGAGAGGCCGACGAGACGCGGGCGGGAGACCGGGCGCGCGACGTCGGCGGCCGCGACCGCAGCAGCGGGCACACCAGCGGCGGCGACGAGTCCAGCAAAACCGGCGAAAGCGAGGAGACGCATGGTTCCCTTCCTCATCGAACGTACCCCAAGGCCTTCAACGCTTCCAGTTGCTCGACCGTCAGCTCCTTGCGATCGCCCGAGCTCGTGTGCAGGAGCGCGGTGAGCTGCGGCTGCAAGACACGCTGATAGCGCGCGGCCACCGCCGGCTGCTGCGTGGCCAGGTTGTTGCGCTCTTGCGGGTCGCGAGCCGAGTCGTACAGCTCCTGCACCCCGTTCGCGCGCAGGAAAAACCGCCACGGGCCGTCCTCGATCAGGACCGAAGGCAGGCCGTACAGGTTGCCGCCGCAGAACCGCGGCACCGGCGCCAGATCCCCCGCGCCCCAGGCCGCCATCAACGAGCGCCCCTCGTCGATCGCCTTCGGCGGCTCCGGCGTCAAGCCCGCCATGTCGAGGAGCGTTGCGCCGATGTCGACGAGGCCGACGACGCCGTCCACCCGCCGCGCGCCCGGCACCGTTTCCGGCCCCCAGAACACCAGCGGCACGTGGGTGATCTCGCGATAGTAGTCGTGGCCGTGCTCGAAGTGGCCGTGGTCCCAGAACTCCTCGCCGTGATCCGCGGTCAGCGCGGCCACCACGCGCCGTTTCGCGCTCCGCTCGCGCAAGACGTCGAACAGGCGGCCCACGTGTTTGTCGAGGTAGCCAACCTCGCCGGCGTAGATCTGCTGCAGCCGCTCGCGGTCCTTCGGCCCCAGCCACAACATCCCGCTCCGCACGGCCTCCGTGCTCACGAACACCTCGCCGACGATGGTGCCGTCGTCGCGCGGCGTCGGCTCCGTGGCGTGCATCATGTCGGCCAGCACGATGGGATCGAGCCGCGAAGGGTCCGCCGTGTAGGGCACGTGGGGATCGACGTAGTGCACCCACAGGAAGAGCGGCGTGTCGGCGGAGTCGGCGAGCCATTTGAGGGCGGTGTCGGTCACACCCGACGCGCGGTAGTCGCCGAACTTCTCGGGCGGGGTCAGGTTGACGATGAGGCGCGTCAACGGCAGGTCGCGCATCATGGCCGCCATCATGCCGCCCTCGAACGGGTTCGCGATCTCCTGGAAGCCCTGACCCATGCCGAACTGAGCGCCCGCGAAGCTGTTCGCGATGACGGCGCGGGTGCGATAGCCGGCGGCGGCGAAGCGCTCGGCGAGCGTCGTGAACTTGTTGTCGAGACCGGCGCGCAACTGGAACGTCGGGCCGGCGCCCGTGGGCATGCCCGCGCCATGGCGCTCCGTCGGCAGGCCGGTGTGGATCGACGCCACGCTCGGCATCGTCCACGGGCTGGCGGCGAGCCCCCGCTCGAACACCACGCCCTCGCGGGCGACGCGGTCCATCGCCGGCGTGATCGTGGGTGCGTGGCCGTACGCGCCCAGGTGATCGGCCCGGAACGTGTCGATCGAAACGAGAATTACGTCCGGACGGCCGGGCGCCGGCGCCGCCGGCCTGGCCGCGGCGTCTTCCTTCGGCCGCGGCGGGGGCGGCGGGTACGGATAGAAGCAGAAGAGAAGCAGCGCGACGGTGACGAGCGCGCCGAACCGGACCCATCGCGCCGACGCCTGCAGGCCGGACGCCGCGAGGCCCCCCGCGACCCCGAAGGCGGCGGCCACCCACGGCGCCGTCGTGCGAGAGAACAAGGTGCCCGAGGCCCACAGGTCGGCGATCATCCACGCGCCGAGACCCACCGCGAGGCCGAACGAGACAGACCACGTCGCGCGGAGCCTGTCCTCGCTGTTCCAGGCGGGGTGCCGGCGCCGTACGAGAAGGACGACGGGCAGCAGCAGCACGAACGTGATCGCGCCCAGGAAGAGCGAGAACTTCGCCATCCCGACCGTGCCCTCGAGGCCGAGGTAGGCGCGGTTCCAGATCACGACGAAGGCGGCCTGGAAGAGGCCGAGGAGTCCGGACGCGGCGAGGGTACACACCAGCAGCGGGCGCTTGTCGAGCCAACGGAAGATCATGGCGGGCAAACAGTACCATCGATCCGTCGCCGGTTAGACGACGGGGTCAGGTCTGTCGTATGGCTTATAGCCCCCGATGCATCCTGTGCGAGTATCTCGGTGCACAGCCATGAAGCACCTCCTCCTCGTCGGCCTCGGCGGCGGCCTCGGCGCGATCGCTCGCTACAAGCTCGGCGGGTGGGTGTTGCACCAGACGATGAGCTGGCGATTCCCGGCCGGGACCTTCGTTGTGAACGTGCTCGGCTGTCTCGTGGCCGGCTTGCTCGCCGCCTACGTCGAGCGGCGTGACCTGCTCGGTCCGGAGACGCGGCTGCTGCTCTTCACCGGCGTCCTCGGCGGCTTCACGACGTTCTCCGCCTTTGGTCTCGAGACGGCGTACCTTTTGCGGCGCGGCGAGGCGGGTGTCGCCGCGGCCTACGTGGTCGGCAGCGTCGCCGTCGGCCTCACCGCGCTGCTGCTCGTGATGAAGGTGGTCCCGCCGGCGCGCTGACTATTCGGCGTCGAACCGCGGGTCGGCGTAGGACTCGAGGTAGCCGCAGCCCGAGCAGCGGAACGTGCCGATGGGGAGGACTCCCTCCGGCAGCTTGGTCCCCATCCAGAATGACCTCTGCGGTTGGCCCGGTGCCCAGCGGCTGATGCGACGCCGTCCCTCTTCGAAATCGAGGACGAAACCCTGCTCCATTCCGCCCCCGCACTTGCCGCATTGCGTTGGATCCGCCATCCGTATGCCCTCCCTCAGGAGCGTAGTGTACGCGCGAGGCCGGCTTCGAGGATGGCGCGGATGCGCAATGCGCGCGTCTTGAGCGTCACGTAGGTAATCCCCAGCCGCGCGGCGAGGACCTTGCGGCCTTCGATATGCGATCGTCCGTGGCTCTCGTAGTAGCCGACGATCAGCCGGCGGCTTTCTTCGGGCAGCTCGCGGATGCAGTGCTCGAGACAGGCGATCTGCGCCTCGATGTCGTCATCCGGGGCCCGCGGCTCGACAGCCAGTTGCAGTGCCGCGAGGGCCGCCCGCTCGCCGGCGCGGCGGCGGTGCTCCTCCTGCAGCACGCGCCGCGCCACGCCGTAGAAGTAGCCGGAAAGACGATCGATGCGCGCGCCCTCGGCCAGTTTGCGCGCCACGCGGTCGATCGTCTTGTCCGCGCCGACCTCCGGCCACGACGATCCGCGCCAGGAGAAGAAGGCCACGAGCTTTCGGCGAACGGCCTCGTACTCGCGCGCGGCGCGGTCATCGTCGGGGCCGAGACGCTCCAGCAGGCACGCGAACGACTCCCGACCCAGCGTCCAGCGGCCCGCGGCGAGTGCGCTCATACCCGGTATTACCGGGCGGAGCCTCCAAGGTTACGGTAACGGCTCGGTAAATTGCGCCCTCACGCCGGGCGTCAGGCCGTGCACGCCGGGCACGGCGGGCAGCCGGCATCGAGGACGATCATCCAGCGGCCGTCGGCTTCCTTGCGCCATGTGCTCGTGAACGTGCCGATGCGCTTGCCCTCGGGACTGAAGACGGGGCCGCGGCTCACCGCGAGATCGCCGGAGTCGATGACCTCGACGGTCTCCGGCTCCCACGAGAACGGTGCCTTCGGGCCTTCGTAGAACTTCTTCCAGCCGGCGACGACGGCGTCGCGCCCGCGCAGCGGCCCGGTGCCGGAGAGGAAGATCGCGTCCTTGGCCAGGAAGCTCGTGAAGCCGTCGAGGCTGCGGTCGGCCATCGTCTTGGCGAAGGCGCGCTCGCGCTCGCGCACGACGGCGGCGGCATCGGTAGCGGTTTCCGCGGTGAACCCGGCGACGCTGGCGGCGAGCACGAGCGCGGTCACTCCGGCGGCGATCTTCATGAGCCCCTCCTGATCGCGCAGGATACCGCAGTCCGTCCGGCTACACCGACGTCTTCCGCTGCACGAACAGACGGAGCAGGCCGTTGAGCGCCAGGTGCAGCAGCACGTAGACGGCGAACGCGACCACGTACGACATCATGAGCTGGAACGGTCCGACCGACGGGTCCGGCAGAACGCCCTTGAAGGGCGCGAGCAGCGGCGAGGTGAGCGTGTCGAGGAATCGCTTGAAGCCGCTCGACTGCCGCGCGCCGAGCAGCTCGAGGGCGACCTCCAGGCCGATCAGGCCGTACACGACGTAGAAGAGGTAATCGAAGAACTGGGACACGCGCGCCATGCTGCGGCTGCGATGCAGCTCCGCCTCCGTCTCTTCGACTTGCGTGAGGGCCTTCGCGCGCAGTTGGCCGGCGACGGCGCCCACGCGACCGTGATCGTCCGTGCGCGCCTCGGCCTTCTCGCGGATCTCGTCCTGCACCTTGGCCTCGACCGCGCCCTTGACCTGCTCGTGCCGCGACAAGCGCGCAGACTCGTCCACGACCAACGGTTCTTCCTTGGTAGGCATGAGACCTCCTCGATCGAACGAACCTTGCGAACGAACCCTTCCGATTGGGTTCTTGCAAGGCGGGTGCCACCCGACCGAAGTCTCGGCGGCTAGGCGATTTCTTCGAGGACCCGGAATCCGTAGTCGGCGTAGCGGAACGCCGGGGGCAGGCTGCTGCGGGCGGACGGCGGCGAGAAGCGGATGCGGTGGCGCCACGAGCCGCCGCGGCTGGCGCGTCGCTCGCCTTCGTCGGGCCCGTGCGGATTGCGATCGGCGGCGGCGTCGTACGCGCTCGGCGAATACCAGTCGAGGCACCACTCGTGGACGATCGTGCCCATGTCGAGGAGGCCGTATCCGTTCGGAGTGCCGCGGCCGGCGGGCCAGGGTCCGTGCAGCGGGCCGTCCGGGATCTCGCGCGCGGGGAGCCGCGGTCCCCATGCCGTCGGTGCGTCCTCGATGCCGCAGCGCGCGGCGAGCTCCCATTCGGCCTCGGTGGGCAGGCGCCACCGGCTCCCCGTCGTCTCCGACAGCCATTCCGTGTAGGCGACGGCGTCGAACCACGTCACCCCGACCACGGGCTGGTGGGGGTGCGCGAACGCCGGCTCGCGCCACCACGGCGGCGCCTCCGCGCGCCCGGTGGCGAGGAACGGCGCGTACTGCGCGTTCGTCACCGGCGTGACGCCGAGAAGGAAGCCGTGGACCTCGACGCGATGCACCGGCTGCTCGTCGGGGCGGCCGTGGGTCGAGCCCATGGCGAAGGTGCCGCCGCGCACGAGGGCGCGATCGGGAACGGTGGTGGCCCGGGCGAATGTCGCCGGCAGCATCCTTTCATCTTCTCTCCATGCGGGCTCGCGCGCCAGGGGCGGATGCCGGTATTTCGATCGTCGCCTCACGGGCGGAAGCTGGTCTCGCCACGAAGCTCCACGAGAGCATTGACAATTGAAATCGAGACGCGTATCGTCCGACTCGAGGCATACGTGACGAATCTCAACTCCAATTCGATTCACAGCGGGCTCTGGCGCCAGATTCTGGGCGTCAAGTCGTCCGTTTGCCTGGCGGTTTCCTTCAAGAAGGAGGCCGCCGCCCCGTAAAAGGCCTGGACTCATCGAAGTTACAGGCCTTCTGGGGCAAACCCCCTAGAAGGCCTTTTTTGTTTTGGGTCGGTCGCCGGGAAAGCCCGGCGGCCCGGCGACAGGAGACGTGTGTCGAGCCGGCGCAACGAAGAACGCAAGAAAGGAGACGGTCATGACGAACGACACGACGCGAGGCGCGATGCGACAGGACGAGCAGCGATTCCGCGAGCTCGGCGAGCGATTCGTGCGCTGCACGGACCCGGTGGAAGCGGATCGCTTGAAGAGCGAGCTCGTACAGGCGCTTCTCCGCGGACAGCCGGGCCGCCAACAGCACACGATGCGGGAGTGGGCCATGGCCATCGGCGAGCGGTGAGAGCCGCCCAAGGAGGCTCTCATGCCGTCACAACCGCGCGCCACCGCCAGCGCCCGCATCGTCACCGTCGCCGCCTGGCTCATCCTCGGCTGGGGATGCACGGGCTCCGGACCTGGACCGATCGGTCCCCCCCGGGTCTGCACGCTGATCGGGTGCGACGACGGCTTCAAGATCGACCTCGATCCGGGCAGCGCCTGGCCGGCGGGGGCGTACCGATTCACCGTGCAGGCCGACGACACTCGCGTGGTCTGCAGCGCGACGCTGCCGCTGACGTCTTGCGCCGGCCGCGCCGTCGTGTGCGAGCCGCGGGGCGTAGTGACAGTCGCGGAGAGCGGCTGCGCGCTGCCCGCGGCCAGCCACGGCTTCCCGCAGATCGCCTTCGACGCGAAGCTGCGGCCCAGGCGGGTCGAGGTGACGATCGAGCGCGGGGACCTGCGCGTGGCCCGGGCCGAGCTGGCGCCGGTGTTCGAGACGTCTCGGCCGAACGGGGCCGACTGTCCCCCGACGTGCACGGCGGCGCGGGCTCTGGTCGCGGTCGACTTTCGTCAGTCGGCGGGGCGTGGGCGAGGGCTATAAGCCATACGACAGACCTGACCCCACCGGGAAGTGGCAGGCCGCGCGATGGTCCGGGCCCTGCTCGGTCAGCGTCGGCTCCGTCTCGGGATCGCGGCACACCGCCGGCTCGCCCTTCGCATGGAAGATGCCGCAGCGCGCGCGGAAACGACAGCCGCTCCGCGGCCGGGCGCCGGCTTCGGCCCGTTCCCCTTCCCAGCGCACTCCGGATTCCAGGCGGCGTCCGCCGTGGGGATCGACAGCCGACCACAACAAGCGAGAGTACGGATGCGCGCCGCCGTGGGCCAGGCGCGAGGCGGCCGCCGCCTCCACGACCTGGCCGAAGTACATGACGATCACACGATGCGCCACCAGCTCGACCATGCGCAGGTCGTGGGAGATGAACAGGTACGTCAGGCCGAGGCGCTCCTGCAGGTCGCGCAGCAGGTTCGCGACCTGGGCGGCGATGGAGACGTCCAGCGCCGACAGGGGCTCGTCGGCGATGATGAGCTTCGGCTCCACGGCGAGGACGCGGGCGATCGAGACGCGGCGCTTCTCGCCGCCGGAGAGCTCCGGCGGATACGCCGCCAGCTTGGCCGGCTTCAACTTCACGAGGTCGAGCAGCTCCTCGCTGCGGCCGCGCACCTCCGTCTTGTCGCGCTTGCGGTGCAGCGTCAGGGCCTCGGACAGGAGCTGGCCCACCGTCATCTTGGGATTGAGGGCCGCGTCCAGGTCCTGGAAGATCAT
>Ga0114129_10007283_pt1 | contig 15749 bp, 14 predicted proteins | sample RhiMetdeltSRZDD1_FD_80071 | JGI IMG/M metagenome (GOLD analysis project Ga0114129, IMG submission 80071) | Populus rhizosphere microbial communities from Tennessee, USA - Rhizosphere MetaG P. deltoides SRZDD1 (version 2) (version 2) | ecosystem: Host-associated > Plants > Roots > Rhizosphere >... | reverse complement strand
GCGTTCTCGGTCACCTTTTCGGCTTCGACGCCCAAATGTTCGACGACGATCTTTTTCACCCGCTCGCCAATATCACTCATCGCTGCAACCTCGCGTCCTTTGATGGGCTCGATTGGTCAGCGCCCCCGAGCCGTTGCGGTATGGGCTTGCGTGGTATCCGGCGTCGAATCATCGGGTCGCGAGCGGACCCCTGTGACGAGTGGAACCGTTATGCCGCCCCAGCCAAACCGAAGTCCGGTTACCATACTTCAAATGCCTTGACCAGCACGGCTACGCCGCATCGGGGAACCCGGCTCGGCGCGGCAATGACGCTCAAATCATTGCCATTCCACCGTTCACGTGCACGGTTTGGCCGGTGATGTAAGCGGCCTCTTCCGAAGCCAGAAAGACCGCAGCGGCCGCCACATCCGCTCCCGCGCCGAGCCTGCCCGCCGGCACTCGGGCGAGGATCGCCTCCCGCTGCTTCTCGCTGAGCTTGTCGGTCATGGCTGTGGCGATCAAACCTGGCGCGATGCAGTTCGCCGTTATGCCGCGTTTGGCGTATTCGGCAGCGATCGACTTGATCATGCCGATCATACCTGCCTTCGTTGCCGTGTAGTTGCCCTGACCGGGGTTGCCGGTGATGCCGACCACGGAGCCGATGCCGATGATGCGGCCAAAGCGGCGCCGCATCATCCCGCGTAGCGCCGCGCGGGCGAGGCGAAACGTCGCCGTCAGATTGATCGCGACGACGTCGTCCCAGTCCTCGTCGCGCAATTGAACAAGGAGATTGTCCTTGTTGATCCCGGCATTGGCGACCAAGATGTCGAGCTTGCCCATGGCCTCCTCGCACTTCGGCACCAGCGCCTCGACTGCGTCCTTGTCCGCGAGATTGCACGGCAGCACATGGGCGCGGTCCTTGAGTTCGCCATGCAGCCGATCGAGCGCGTCCCGGCGCGTGCCGGAAAGCGCCACGGTCGCGCCTTGCTGGTGAAACGCGCGCGCAATCGCGCTGCCGATTCCGCCGCTTGCCCCGGTGACGAGGGCAGTCTTGCCAGCTAGATCGAACATCGATCGCTCCTCGCACTCATGCCTTGTCGAGCCTGAACATAGCGATGTCGGCCGGCGTCCCGACCGAGGCGGTCCCTGCTCCATCGACGATGCGCCTGATGAGCCCGCTCAATACTTTGCCGGCACCGACCTCATAGAACATGGTAACGCCCGCCGCAGACATGAACGCGATCGATTCGCGCCAGCGCACCGTCCCGGTGACTTGCGCCACAAGTGCGCGCACGATCTCGGCCGGATCGCTGATCGGCTTCACGAAGGCGTTGGCGACGACCGGCACGACCGGCGGCCTCACCGCGACGCTCGTCAGCGCCTCGGCCATGGCATCCGCTGCCGGTTGCATCAGCGCGCAGTGGAAGGGCGCAGAGACGGGCAGCATCGTGGCGCGCCGCGCCCCTTTTTCCTTGGCGATCTCGAGCGCGCGCTCGACGGCCCCCCTGTCGCCGGAAACGACCACCTGTCCGCCGCCATTATCGTTCGCCGCTTGGCAGACTTGGCCTTGCGCGGCTTCCGCCGCCACCGCAGCCGCCTGCTCGAAGTCGAGTCCAAGCAGCGCCGCCATGGCGCCGGTGCCGACCGGGACTGCCTTTTGCATCGCGCGACCGCGCAGACGCAAGAGCCGGGCGGTGTCGGCAACGGTGAGGGCGCCGGCGGCGGCGAGCGCCGAATATTCTCCGAGCGAATGGCCGGCGACGAAGCGCGCGTCGCGCGCGAGATCAACGCCCGCATGGGCTTCCAGCACGCGCATGGCCGCCAGCGACACCGCCATCAGTGCGGGTTGCGCATTCTCGGTCAGCGTCAGCGTCTCGGCCGGGCCTTCCCACATGATGCTTGTGAGCCTCTCGCCGAGCGCCGCATCGACCTCCTCGAACACCGCACGTGCCGGCGCAAATGCATCGGCGAGGGCCTTGCCCATGCCGACCGCCTGGCTGCCTTGGCCGGGAAATACAAAAGCGAACGACATTCCCTCCCCTTGCCGAGGTCGCGGCCCTAAGACACCCCGTCATCCCCCCTGTCAAGCGGCGGCACGGTCGCGGTTAGGGTCCTGGAAGTCCTCGGCCGCCTTGCCTTTTCGCCTGAACTGCGTATAACCGCCGCTTCCGCTCGATCCCGGCTGGGAACTGAACGGTCGGCCGCTCGGCCAGATGCCGCGCGGCAGGACATGATGGTCCGGCGTCCGGTGTTTCCGCCTTCGCAGCATTCGAGCCTTTCCCGGAAAGACTCGAAGGGCTTTGCGCCGGGGAGCGAGCGCCAAACAAGGAAAGGTATCGATGCCGCTCTACGAACACGTCTTCCTCACGCGCCAAGACGCGAGCGCGCAGCAGGTCGAAGAACTGACCGCCCAGTTCAAAACCATCATCGAACAGATGGGAGGGAAGGTCGCCAAGACCGAACAATGGGGCGTAAAATCGCTCGCCTACCGTCTGCGCAAGAACCGCAAAGCGCATTTCACTCTGTTCAACATCGAGGCGCCGCCGGCCGCCCTCAATGAGATCGAACGCCAGGAGCGGTTGAGCGAGGATGTGTTGCGCTATCTTACGGTTCGGGTGCACGACCACGAGGAAGGCCCGTCCGCGATGATGCGCAAGGCCGATCGCGACCGCGACCGCGATGATCGGGGTTTTGGCTTTCGCGATCGGGATCGCGGCGGCTTCCGTGAGCGCGACCGTGGCGAGTACCGTCGCGACCGCGAGGACCGCCCGCCGCGCGCGAGCTACGAGGAGGATTCCTTGCCCGCCACAGCGACGGAGGAGTGACAGCCATGGCGACTTCCCCGACGCAAACGCGCCGGCCTTTCTTTCGCCGGCGCAAGACCTGCCCGTTTTCCGGCGCCAACGCGCCGAAGATCGACTACAAGGACGTCAAGCTCTTACAGCGCTACGTCTCCGAGCGCGGCAAGATCGTGCCAAGCCGGATTACGGCCGTTTCCGCCAAGAGGCAGCGGGAGCTGGCACGCGCCATCAAACGCGCACGCTTTCTCGGATTGTTGCCTTACGTGATCCGCTAGCAGAGGACAGCGCGCAGACGACGGAGGACGAGCCGAGCAAAGCAGACGAGGGACTTTTCGTCTGCCCTCCTCCGATGGTTGGGACGGACCCCGTTCCGTCTCTAACCGCTGATGAAGCGGGACAGCTGAAGATGATGCAAGTCATATTGGTCGGAGTGGGAGCGGGCGCGGCAGCGGCGCTGCTGTTTGCGTCTGTGGTATCGGGGGCGATCGCGGCGGTCTTTCTGTTTTATCTCGCGCCGTTGCCGATCCTCATCGCGGCGCTGGGCTTTAGTCACATAGCGGGGTTGATCGCGGCCGCAGTTGCGACGGCGGTGGTCACCGCTCTTTCCGGCACGTTCTTCATCGCCGCCCCGGTCATCGCGTTCGGAGCCTGGTGGCTCGGCTATTTGGCATTGCTTGCGCGACCGGCAGCAAACGGCGGCGGCACGCTCGAATGGTATCCACCCGGCCGGCTCGTGCTGTGGGCCGCCGTCATCGGCACGCTCACCATTGCCGCGGCCGTTCCCAACTTCGGCACGGACCAACAGAGCGTACAGGCCGCCTTGCGCAAGCTATACGAGCGTATGCTGCGCGACCCGTCGCTAATCGACCTTTTGGTCGTGGCTGTTCCGCCGGCGGCGGCCGTCTTTTCCACCATCACCAACTTGCTCAACCTCTGGCTCGCCGGCCGCATCGTGAAAATCTCCGGCCGGCTCAAGCGCCCTTGGCCGGATTTGGCGGCACTGACCTTGCTACCGTCGAGCCCCGCCCTGCTCGCGGCCGCGCTCGCGGGCTCCTTCTTGCCGGATCTCCCCGGCGTACTCTCGGGCGCCTTTGCGGCAAGTCTGCTCATGGCGTTTGCAACGCTCGGCTTTGCCGTCTTGCATGCGATCACGCGCGGGATGGGCACTCGCGCCTTCGTACTCGCGGCCGTCTACGCCGCCACGCTTATCCTCGGCTGGCCGGTCTTGGCGATGTCCATTCTGGGGCTTGCCGAAGCCGCCTTCCATATTCGCAATCGTGTTGCACGAAAGCGGGGCCCCCCCAGTTTGCGAACGTGACCCAATGCTCAACCGATGGAGAGATCAGTCATGGAAGTGATCCTGCTCGAGCGCGTCGCCAAGCTCGGTCAAATGGGCGACATCGTGCGCGTCAGGGACGGCTTTGCGCGGAACTACCTCTTGCGCCAGGGCAAAGCGTTGCGTGCCACCAAGGAGAACCGCTCCCGGTTCGAGAATATGAAAGTCGAGTTGGAAGCTCGCAATCTCGAGCAAAAGAAAGAAGCGGAAAAAATCGCACAAAGGCTTGACGGCCAAAGCTTCACGGTGCTGCGCCAAGCGGCCGAGGGTGGTCAGCTTTACGGTTCGGTCTCACCCCGCGACCTCGCTCCGCTGGTCTCGGACGCGGGCTTTGCGGTCAGCCGGGCTCAGGTGGCACTCCATGCACCGATCAAGACGATCGGATTGCATCGGGTGCCGATCTCGCTCCACCCAGAAGTCGAGGCGACGATCAACGTGACCGTGGCGCGCAACGCAGACGAAGCGCAGCGGATCGCCCGGGGCGAGGACATCACTATCGCTCGCGAGGAGGGCGAAGAAGCCGCTGCGACAGCCGCAGCGGCGGCGGAAGCCTTTTTCGAACCCGAGGCGATCGCGACGCGGCGCACGCATGAGGCCACGACTGAGACCTCGCAAGCAGATGCCGAAGAGGAGAAGAAATAGCGTCGTCGATTTCTGCCGACGCGGGCGCAAAACGACGGAATGGGGTTTGCGTAGATGCGCGGGATGACTTTCGCGCTTGCGGTCCCCGCCCTCAAAGGCGCCAGTGGCGATGAACCGCGCGTGCGTTGCTCCCGACGGCGGCTACTCCTCGAACTCTTCAACGGCGGATTGCCGCCCCGGCGTTGTCGCGGCAGCTTGCGCCGACCCGCCTTCGCCGCCTTGCCCGGCAGCAATCGGGAGACTCCCCGTTTCGACGCTCTCCGATGGACGCCGAGGCCTGGCCGCGTCCCTCCCCGCCTGCCCTGCCTGACTATCCGCTGGCTTGCCCTGATCGGCCGCTGACGAAGGCACTTGCCCCGCGCCCAATGTGGGCGGACGCCGCTGCTGAACGGCCCGCGTATCGCTTCCGACCGAGGCAAGATAGGCAGCCATCGCCGCAGCTTCGCGCGGGCCGGTGGTATAATGATCCCGCAAAAATGTGGCGCTGGTCGGCTTGATCTCGCGCGGACTGCGATGGCAGGCGTTGCATGTATCGGCGAAAATTTGCGCGGCAGACTTGCCCCTGTCGAGGTTCAGTTGGGCCATCACCGGTGCGTCCGTCGCCCCTACGGCGGCGGCGACCACGACCCACGGCACGATGCGAGCAATCCTCGACACGATCTTCCTCCTTGGAGCCCATCCGTACTCAACCTTTTGCTTGCGATTTTTGGCCAAAAGAGGATGCGGCCAGGAACCATCCTGGCCAGGCTTTGATTTTCCAAGTGCTGGGAGGCAAGCGCGTTGCAGCGATCAGGAGACTTTGTTTTAATTCTTGCCGGCGGAAGGGCTTGCGATCCGGTCAGACCCTCGATGCGGCGCCGGCGCGACGCCCATGGCACCGCGGGGAAAGACGTTGACGCGAGGGAGGCGGCCGATGGATCGGTTGCTTCGGGCGGTCTGCCGGAGGCTGATCCGCACAGGAAATCTGCGGATCACGACCGCGGCAGGATCGACCTTTAGCTGCGGGGATGGCGCTGGCCCCCCCGTGGCGATCCGCTTTGCGCGCCGGATAGCCGAATGGCGCATCCTCACTGATCCCGAGCTCAGACTGGGCGAAGCGTATATGGACGGCGGCTTGGTCGTCGAACAAGGGTCGATCGCCGAATTTCTCGACACTGCGGTCAAGAACCTGAGCCGGATTCCGGTTCCCGCGTGGAGCGGGCTGTTGCGGATGTCGCGCTGGCTGGCTCGCCGGCTATTTGAGCACAACACGTTGGGGAGGGCGCGTCGTAACGCGATCCATCATTACAATATCGATGATCGCATTTACCGAATGTTTCTCGACGCCGACCTGCAATATTCGTGTGCTTACTTCGAAAACAACAACGCCTCACTCGACCAAGCGCAGCTCGCCAAGAAACGCCACATCGCTGCCAAACTGCTCCTCAAGCCGGGGCTGAGGGTTCTCGACATAGGCAGCGGATGGGGAGGACTCGATCTCGATCTCGCACGGAATGCCAAGGTTTCCGTCGTCGGCATCAACCTCTCCGATGAGCAGGTGCGGATTGCGCGACATCGCGCGGCCGCTGAAGGGTTGGCGTGCGAGTTTCGCATCCAGGATTATCGTACGGTGTCGGAGAAATTCGATCGCATCGTCTCGGTCGGGATGTTCGAACACGTTGGCAGGCGCCATTACGACGCGTTCTTCCACAAGTGCCGCGACTTGCTCACGGAAGATGGCGTGATGTTGCTCCACACGATCGGACGCTGGGATGGCCCATCCGAAACCAATCCCTGGGTGCGGCGCTATATCTTTCCGGGAGGTTACACGCCGGCACTGTCCGAACTTGCTCCCGTGATCGAGCGCTCTGGCTTAATCGTCGGCGATATCGAGGTATTACGCCTTCATTACGCGCAGACATTGTGCGCATGGCGAATCAATTTCCTTGCCCATCGCGATGAGGTCAGCAGACTCTTTGATGAAGCCCCGGATCTGAAAGAGCGGTTCGGCAGCGCCGACCGATTCATTCGGATGTGGGAATACTACCTTGCCGGATTCGAAGCATCGTTCAGGTACTACGGCCTTGTCGTGTTCCAAATCCAGCTTCTCAAGAGCATCGAGGCCGCGCCCCTCACGAGGGATTACATGTATCGCGGGAGATCCGATGTTGATTCGAGCGCCGGCCTCGCGGAGGCGGCCGAATAGCAGCGGAGCGTGTCATTTGGGAAGCCGCGCCACAGGCGCACCGTCTGCATCCTTGGTTGCGCGCTATGCCGCTCCCGGCAGCGCATCGATTGCCGGTCCGCATTCCCGCGCCATCGGCAAGAGGTCCCGCAGCCTTTGACGGCAAAATGGTTGCTGGCACGGAGACTCCGTCCCGGGGGGCCTGACGGCAGTGGGAAACCGGAAAAAAGACCAGGACTTCGGACCTATGCCGGCTTCTGCCGGCTAAACCTGGGCGCCGACTATGATTTCTGCAGCAAGTCGTGTTATTAAAAATGCGTTGACTATGACCGCGTCGGGAGGACGCGATCCCCTCCTTCGCCCTACCGGCTGAATTTCTGAGCCCGGCGGGGAAGGCAGGCGATGCGGCAGGAGGCGGCCGATGGGTCGGTTGCTTCGGGCGGTATTCGGAAGCTTGATCCGCGCCGGAAATCTCCGGGTCACCACTGCGGGAGGCTCGACCTTTATCCTCGGAGACGGGACCGGGGCGCGCTTCGCGATTCGCTTCACCACCCGAGCAGCCGAGCGCGGCGTCCTGTTCGATCCGGCAGTGAAGTTCGGTGAAGCCTATATGGACGGCGGTGTCATCGTCGAAGAGGGCTCGATCGCCGACGTCCTTGCCATCGTACTCGGTCAGCGCCGCCAAGGTCTGCCGGCGTGGATGCGGCTGCCATGGCTCATCCGCTATGTCCATCGTCGCATCAGGCAATTCAATCCGCGCAGGCGAGCGCGGCGCAATGCAGCGCATCACTACGATCTCGACGATCAACTTTACGCCCTGTTCCTCGATGCCGACCGGCAATACAGCTGCGCCTATTTCGAAACTCCCGGGCAATCGCTGGACGACGCGCAACTTGCCAAGAAGCGTCACCTTGCGGCGAAGCTTCTCGTCCCGCCGGATCGGCACGTGCTCGACATCGGCTGCGGTTGGGGCGGGCTTGCGCTTTATCTCGCCGAAGTTTGCAGTGCGCGCGTCACCGGCATCACACTATCGGAACGACAGCTCGCGCTTGCACGCACGCGCGCGGCCGAGAAGGGGCTGTCCGACAAGGTCGCGTTCCGGCTGCAGGACTATCGCGACGTGCCGAAGAAATTCGATCGCATCGTCTCGGTCGGCATGTTCGAGCATGTCGGAGTCGGCTTCTACGACGCCTTCTTTGGCAAATGTTCCAGTTTGCTCGATGAGCACGGCATCATGCTGCTGCATTCGATCGGACGCTCCGAAGGCCCCAATGTCACCAATCCGTGGATTGCGAAATACATCTTCCCCGGCGGCTATATTCCGGCGCTATCGGAGGTGCTGCCCGCGGTCGAGCGCGCGGGTCTGCTTGTCACCGACATCGAGATCCTGCGCCTGCATTACGCCCAGACGCTGAAGGCCTGGCGCGAGCGCTTCCTCGCCCATCGCGAGGAAGTCGAAAGACTCTACGACGCGCGCTTCACGCGCATGTGGGAATTCTACTTGGCGGCGGCGGAAACGGCGTTTCGTGAGCAAGCCATGATGGTTTTCCAGCTGCAGCTGACCAAGCGGCAGGACGTCGTGCCGATGACCCGCGATCACATCGGCCGCGAAGAGGCGCGCTTGCGGGCGCTGGAAGGCGGTGGCCGGCCGCCGTTGCGGCTCGCCGGGGAATAGCCGCTCCTACGCTAGGGAAGTGATGGTTCCAGGCGGGGAGCCGTGCCGCAGGTTTGCTCACCTTTGCCGATTGCGAGCTTCGAAACCGGCTGTGCCGCAACAGACTTGCGCAATCGCGACATCGGCCCCCACGGTCAAGCGCCGCGTGGACATTTATTTCCGCGGTGAGTATCGGGGAAACCGGCAAAGGGCTGTCGCCTCGAATCGAGTCGGGGTGTAATGCGGCCTCTCTTTTGACCGACTGGAAGACGATTCGCGAATACATCATGGCTTCGCTTGATTCGGCTCTACGCAAGCAACCGGGGGAGGAATCGGCATCCCCCTACCGTGCCGCGCCCCACAATATCGAGGCGGAGCAGGCCCTGCTGGGCGCGATCCTGGTCAACAACGAGGCGCTTTATCGCGTTAGCGACTTCCTCGAACCGCAGCATTTCTTCGAGCCGATCCATCGGCAGATCTACGAGATCGCGCGCAGTCTCATTCGCACCGGCAAGCTGGCGTCTCCGGTAACCCTGAAGACATTCCTGCCCGCCGAAATCGACATCGCCGGATTAACGCTCGCTCAGTACCTCGCCCGTGTTGCCGCCGAAGCGACGACCATCATCAACGCGGTGGATTACGGACGCACGGTGTACGATCTCGCGATCCGGCGCGAGCTGATCAATATCGGCGAGGACATGGTCAACGTCGCCTTCGACGCGCCCGTCGACTTCGCGCCGGGCGACCAGATCGAGGATGCCGAGCGACGCCTCTACGAGCTCGCCGAGGTGGGGCGCTATGGCGGCGGATTTCAGAAATTCGAGACTGCGCTGACCACCGCCGTCGACATGGCGGCGCGCGCGTATCAACGCGAGGGAAAGCTGTCGGGTCTGGCAACCGGACTCAAGGATGTCGACAGCAAGATGGGCGGCCTGCAGCCGTCCGATCTGATCATCGTCGCCGGCCGGCCCGGCATGGGCAAGACCGCGCTTGCCACGAATATCGCCTATAACGTCGCACGCGCCTGGCGCGGCGAGGTACGCGCCGATGGACACATCGACACCGTCAATGGAGGCCTCGTCGGCTTCTTCTCCCTCGAAATGTCGGCCGAGCAACTCGCCACGCGCATCATCGCCGAGCAGAGCGGCATTCCCTCCAGCACCATCCGGCGCGGCGGCATCAACGAACGTGATTTCGAGAAGATCAAGGACGTCGCGATCGAGCTCCAGCACCTGCCGTTCTTCATCGACGAGACCGGCGGCCTCACCGTCGCGCAACTGGCCGCCCGTGCCCGGCGTCTCAAGCGACAAAAGGGACTCGATCTCCTGGTGATCGATTACATCCAGTTGCTGCAGGGCTCGACCCGGCGAGCCATGGAAGGGCGCGTGCAGGAGGTGACCGAGATCACCACGAGCCTCAAAGCGCTCGCCAAGGAACTCAACGTGCCGGTTCTGGCGCTTTCGCAGCTCTCGCGGCAGGTCGAGAACCGCGACGACAAGCGGCCGCAACTCTCGGACCTGCGCGAATCGGGCTCGATCGAACAGGACGCCGACGTGGTGCTGTTCGTGTTCCGCGAAGAATACTATCTGAGCAACAAGGAGCCGCGGCCAGGGACCGACGAGCATACGCGATGGCAGGTCGAGATGGCCGACGTGCACGGCAAGGCCGAGATCATCATCGGTAAGCAGCGCCACGGCCCGACCGGCACCGTCAACGTGCAATTCGATGCGGCGGTCACCCGCTTCGACAATCTTGCCCAAGGCGATCAGATGCCGGATAGGGTCTAGTTGGCCGCGAATCCCGCCGCCCTCCTCGGTGCTCATCAAAACGCTCTCTAGACGGTGGCATCCGGGCTCGTCATAAAGTCTGCTCATGACCGTGCACGAGCCCGACCTGCGTCCCGCCGAAGTGCCGCCTGCGGCTGCGGATCCCAACGAAGCCGGCGGCATCCTCACCGTCGACCTTGCCGCAATCGCGGCCAATTGGAACGCGCTTGCCGGCATGACCGTACCGGTGGAATGCGCCGCGGTCGTCAAAGGCGACGGCTATGGCTGCGGCCTCGAACCGGTCACGCGCACGCTCTACAGAGCCGGATGCAGGACGTTTTTCGTCGCTGACATCCCCGAAGGACGGCGTGTGCGCGCGGTTGCATCGGATGCCGCCATCTACATCCTCAACGGGGTGATGCCAGGCTCGGCGCAGGCATTTGCAGCGGACTATTTGCGGCCGGTCATTAGCAGCACCACCGAACTTGCCGAGTGGGACGCGTTCGTCGCCACCAGAAATTGGCGTGGCGGCGGGGCCCTCCACGTCGATACCGGCATGAACAGGCTCGGCATCACGGTCGACGAGGCCGTCGCCATCGCTCCACGCCTACAATCGGAAAATCACGGTTTTACGTTGCTGATGAGCCATCTCGCCTGCGCCGAGATTCCCGGTCACCCAATGAACGACCGGCAGATTCGCCTGTTTCGGGAAGTTCGCATGCTCTATCGCGGTGTCGCATCCTCGCTTGCCAATTCCTCGGGCATATTCCTCGGCGGGACTGCGTATTGCGACCTCGTTCGGCCGGGCGTGGCGCTCTACGGCGTCAATCCGACGCCGGCCAAGAAAAATCCCATGCGTCCGGTGGTGGAACTCAAGGCTCGGATCATCCAAGTGCGCACGATCAATAAGGGCGATACCGTGGGTTATGGCGCGGCTTTCACGGCCACGCGGCCAAGCCGGATCGCAATCGTCGCCGTCGGCTATGCGGACGGCTTCTTGCGATCCGCCGCCGCTGCCAGGGGCAAGCCGGCGGCAGAGGTTGTCGTCGCCGGCAAACGCTGTCCCGTCGCCGGGCGCGTGTCGATGGACGTGCTTGCCGTCGACGTGACCGATCTTTCCGATGGCGCCGTGCGCCGCGGCGACTTTGCCACCTTGATCGGCGGGCGCCTGAGCGTGGACGATCTCGCCGCCGGGATGGGGACCATTGGCTACGAGGTCCTCACCCATCTCGGACGACGCTACCATCGGGTCTACAAAGGCGGATGATTCTGGGCCAGCATCGCAACGCGGCCCAAGCCAGCCATAGGAACTGCTTTCAGGGCGCACGGTATCCGTACAAAATCGTGCAATAGCGCCGCATCATGGCCCGTCGCGAAACGAGCTTCATCTGCCAGAACTGCGGGGCGGCCTATGGCCGCTGGCAAGGCAAGTGCGACGCCTGCGGCGAATGGAATACGATCGCCGAGGAGAATTCCGCCCTACAGCTGCCCGGACGCACCCCACGCAAGGGGCGGCTCTTTGCGCTCGAACCGCTCGCAGGCGCCGGACACGACGCGCCGCGCCTTGCGTCGGGGCTCGCCGAATTCGATCGCGTGACCGGCGGCGGTTTCGTGCGCGGCTCGGTATTGCTGCTCGGCGGCGATCCCGGCATCGGCAAGTCGACGCTGCTGATCCAAGTCGCGGCCGCGCTGGCCCGCGGCGGCCATCGCGCGGTTTACATTTCGGGCGAGGAAGCGGTGGCGCAGGTGCGACTGCGCGCCGAGCGGCTCGGCCTTGCGGGGGCAAAAGTCGAACTGGCAGCCGAGACCTCGGTCGAAGACATCGTCGCAACGCTCGCAGAACGGACAACCCCGCGTCTCGTCATCATCGACTCGATCCAGACGATGTGGACCGATCTGGTCGAGGCGGCTCCCGGCACCGTGACGCAGGTGCGCGCGAGCGCGCAGGCGCTGATCCGGTTCGCCAAACGCTCCGGCGCCGCCGTGATCCTGGTCGGCCACGTTACCAAGGACGGCCAGATCGCCGGGCCGCGTGTCGTGGAGCATATGGTCGACGCGGTGCTTTCCTTCGAAGGCGAAGGCTCGCACCAGTTCCGCATCCTGCGCGCGGTCAAGAACCGCTTTGGTCCGACCGATGAAATCGGCGTGTTCGAAATGACGGGAGGCGGGCTGCGCGAGATCGCTAACCCTTCCGAACTCTTTCTGTCCGAGCGCGACCTCGGCTCGCCCGGGACCGCAGTGTTTGCCGGAATCGAAGGAAGCCGGCCGTTGCTGGTCGAAATCCAGGCTCTGGTGGCTCCGACCTCGCTCGGCACGCCGCGGCGCGCCGTGAATGGCTGGGATCAGAATCGGCTGTCGATGGTCCTTGCCGTTCTCGAGTCCCATTGCGGCGTGCGGCTCTCGGGCCACGACGTTTACCTCAACGTTGCCGGCGGGCTGCGCATCCAGGAGCCGGCCGCCGATCTTGCCGCGGCCGCGGCGCTGGTCTCTTCGCTGGCCGATGCGCCGTTACCGGCGGACGCCGTCTACTTCGGTGAAATCTCCCTCTCGGGCGCGGTGCGGCCGGTCGCACAGGCCGCGGCGAGACTCAAGGAGGCGCAGAAGCTCGGCTTTTTGCGCGCCATTCTTCCCGAGGCCGCGCGCGCAGAAGCAACGGGCGAGCTGGGCTTGTCACTTGCGCCCGTGAGCAGCCTGGCGAGCCTGGTAGCCGACATCACTGCACGGCGAAGGGAGCCACGAGGACGGGGTCGGCGTGCCGGCCAAGAAGGCGGGTGACGGCGCGTCCCCGTCCAGCTATACAGCGCCCGAAAACTGCCGACCCGCAGCGGGCTGCATCGCGCCTTCGGGCCGGTAACGGCAGCACCATTAATGGGTTGGGGCTACCTTCGGCGGGCTTGCGGACCAAGCGGGAGGCGCCGAGGTTGCTACGATTCGATTCGCCGATTCGACCGGCGGCGTCCTGAAGCTGCGGAGCATCCGGACTCATGCCCATCACCCTGCTCGATATCATCCTGATCGGCGTCATGCTGATTTCCGGGCTGCTCGCCATGATCCGCGGCTTCATGCGCGAGATCCTGTCGATCACCGCTTGGATCATTGCAGCGGTGGCGACGCTTTATTTCTATGCCAAGCTGCTGCCATTCGCGAAGTCCTACTTCAACAACGACATCGTGGCAGCCGTGGTGGTAGTCGGCGCCACGTTCTTGGTCACGCTGCTGATCGTGTCGGTCATCACCGTCCGCTTCTCCGACATGGTGCTGGACAGTCGCATCGGTGCGCTCGACCGAACCCTCGGCTTTCTGTTCGGGCTTGCGCGGGGGCTGATCATCGTGGTCATCGCTTTTCTGTTCTTCGCCTGGCTGGTGCCCGATCGCAGCCAGCCCGAGTGGGTACGCAGCGCAAAGTCGCGCGTCGTGCTGCAAGGGACCGGCGACTGGCTGATGTCGATGTTGCCGGATGACCCGGAAAGCACCATCTTGAAGCGGTTGAAGAAGCCGAAGCTGGACGAGGACGAGTCGGCTGCAGGTCAGCGCTCGGGTCTCGATGCCCCCAGCGAGGCGGCCGGCTACGGGGCATCCGACCGGGCCGGTCTACGGGAGTTGACCCGCGGCAAGGCGCGTTGACCAAGCCCGCGACATTATGAGGAGATGAGATGACCGAAACTCGAAGCGATGCCGGGCTCGACCTTGACGGCGACCGGTTGCGTGAAGAGTGCGGTGTCTTCGGCATATTCGGACACGCGGACGCGGCCGCCATCACCGCGCTCGGCCTGCACGCTCTCCAGCACCGCGGACAAGAGGCCGCCGGCATCGTCTCTTTCGATGGCAAGCGATTCCATTCCGAGCGGCGGCTGGGGCTCGTCGGCGACAACTTCTCCCGCCGTGAGGTGATCGACCGCCTGCCCGGATTGTCGGCGATGGGCCATGTGCGTTACTCGACCACCGGGGAGACCATCCTGCGCAACGTGCAGCCGCTGTTCGCGGAACTCGACGGCGGCGGCCTTGCCATCGGGCATAACGGCAATCTGACCAACGGGCTCACCTTGCGCCGCCAGCTGGTGCGGGACGGCGCCATCATGCAGTCGACTTCGGATACCGAGGTCATTCTGCATCTCGTCGCCAATGCCAAACGCAACCGTTTCATCGATCGCTTCATCGAGGGGCTGCGCCAGCTCGAAGGTGCCTATGCTTTCGTGGGACTCACCAACAAAAAGCTGATCGGCGCGCGCGACCCCCTCGGCATCCGTCCGCTGGTCATCGGCAAGCTCGGCAGCTCGCCGATCCTTGCTTCCGAAACCTGCGCCCTCGATATCATCGGCGCCAAGTACGTGCGCGACGTCGAGAACGGCGAGGTCGTCGTATTCGATGACGAAGGTGTGCACTCGCATAAGCCGTTCCCACCCATGGCGCCGCGGCCGTGCATCTTCGAGTACATTTATTTCTCGCGTCCGGATTCGGTCGTTGGCGGCCGCAACGTCTATGACGTGCGCAAGACGATGGGCGCGCAACTCGCTCGCGAGGCGCCGGCCGACGCCGACGTGGTCATCCCGGTTCCCGATTCCGGCGTTCCGGCAGCCATCGGTTATGCCCAGCAGTCGGGCATCCCTTATGAGCTGGGCATCATCCGCAACCACTATGTGGGGCGTACCTTCATCGAACCGAGCCAGCACATCCGCCAGCTCGGCGTGCGCCTCAAGCATAGTGCCAATCGCGCGGTCGTCAGCGGCAAGCGCATCGTGCTCATCGACGATTCCATCGTGCGTGGGACGACGTCGGTGAAGATCGTGCAGATGATGCGCGAGGCCGGCGCCACGGAGGTGCATTTCCGCATCGCCTCGCCGCCCATCACCCACTCCGACTATTACGGCATCGATACACCCGAGCGCGACAAGCTTCTGGCGGCGACGCATGACCTCGAAGGCATGCGCAGTTTCATCGGCGCGGATTCGCTCGCGTTCCTGTCGGTCGAGGGCATCTACCGGGCCATGGGCTACGAGCAGCGCGATCCGCTGCGGCCGCAGTTCACCGACCACTGCTTCACCGGCGACTATCCGACCGCGCTGACTGACCGTAGCGGGCAGGAGGCATCGCCGCGACAATTGTCGCTGCTCGCGGAAGCGAGTTGAGGCGAGCTTCGCAAACGAGCGCAGCGCGCGTTCCGAGCCGAATTGCCGCCATTTGAAATCGTCAAATCCGGGCACTATGGAGTCCGGCGCTCGCTTTCTTTGACCGCAATGACGAGAGAGAGCCGATGCCGTCTCCCCTTGCCGGCCGTATCGCGCTAGTTACCGGCGCCTCGCGCGGCATCGGCTATGCCACCGCACTCGCGCTGGCGAAGGCCGGCGCGCATATCGTCGCGCTCGCGCGCACCGTGGGTGGCCTCGAGGAACTCGATGATGCCATCAAGG
>Ga0114129_10007281_pt1 | contig 15752 bp, 9 predicted proteins | sample RhiMetdeltSRZDD1_FD_80071 | JGI IMG/M metagenome (GOLD analysis project Ga0114129, IMG submission 80071) | Populus rhizosphere microbial communities from Tennessee, USA - Rhizosphere MetaG P. deltoides SRZDD1 (version 2) (version 2) | ecosystem: Host-associated > Plants > Roots > Rhizosphere >... | reverse complement strand
TGCTGCTCAATATGATTGCCAATGCTACCTGCGCCATCCTAGATATGTCGCCTGCTGAGGCCCTCAAAGATTCGAGGGTATTTCGTATCGAGGTACTTGCTCTACAAGAGGCCCTCGCAATGATGGAACTTCAGAAGATCAATGTCGTCAATTTGCCGGGGACTCCTGCTAAGCTGCTGGCAGCAGCCCTGCGCTCACTTCCTATGACAATCTTACGCCCCATACTATACAGGCAGGTTGTGGGTGGTCGCGGTGATAAGATGCCCTCGTTGTTGGCTGGACTGCGAGCAGGTCGCACAAAAACAGAAGTATCGTGGCTTAACGGTGCGGTTGCGCTGGCAGCAACCAACATGCAGCGCCTCACCCCGATCAATCACTCGCTGGCTTTACTATTGACAGATATTGCCTCAGGCCGGGTAGCATGGAGCACCTATCAGCGCCGTCCAGACGTACTTGTCGCTTCTATGCGAATTGCAGAAGGCATGCTTCAATAGGCTATGATACCTCAGCCACGATCCCCGGTTGTCTGATCTGACTTCGGCGTGTGTTCCATTCCATCAAAATAGTGCTTATTCCTATCAATCCACCCTCTCCTAGCCATAGCAATAGTAGATTCACCGCATTGGGAAAGAGAGTTGAGAGGAAGTAAGAAATGTTTTCCGGTGCCGTCGCCATTGATCTAAGGCGTGTCATGTCGAAATCGTAGTTCCACGAAAAGGCGATATGCACCATTTGATTGCGAGTGGACAGGAAAAGCAGTCCGAACAGCATAATCCCTAGAATGAGACTCCAGACTTCTCCTCGCTGCTCCGAATAGACTTCGTCAACCCAGAAAGCGATTGGGACAAACCATAATCCAATGAATGGAGTTAGATAGCGGCCATCATTCGTCAGGGGGTTGAAGGTAGTACTCTTTGAAAAGATGACCAACATAACAACGAACAATCCGAGAATGAAGACTGCTTGGCGTGGGGTGAATCGTATAAAGTGCCACAGGCCAAGAATCCCCAGTAAGGCTAGTGGTGAAAGCATGAACAACCCTTGATTATCTAAGCCATAGAGAAGCATCCCCTGCAAGCCTGTTAGGAGTGGAGTTGCGAAATCGGCGGCCATTCCTTGATTTTGCGGCCAGATGCTTGTATCGACGTTGAAGGTCGAGAATTCAAACGGCCCGCCGAAGTTAATAGTGTTGTAGATCAGAAGGAAGCCTAGCGGGATTGCCGCTCCGACAATAAACGCGATTATGTTTGCTCGTTGCCTTTGATCCGCCCACCAATTGCGAATCGGCTGTGTACCAATGAGCCAAGCCGCACCTAAAATCATTGACGCTAGGATACTGGTATATTCAACGAGCGGCGCAAACCCAATTAGAAAACCAAACAAGAGCGACTCATACCATCGCAATGGTTGATTCCATGAGCGAAGTACAAAGAACACCGATGCCCACAACACAAAAGAGGCTAGGGCATGGGAATAAAGGACACTCCCATATTTCCAGGTGGTCGTTCCGAAAGCGAGAGCCAAGCTCACTAGCAAAGCACTGAAACGGGAGCGATTAAAGTAACTGCGCAAAGTCAGATAGAAAATGGCAACCGCCGATGCTGCTGCCAGTGGAGACAACGCAACTGCATAAATCATCCTTAGATTTTCCGCGTCATGCTTCGACGGCGGCTGCTTTAGCGGCGTAGGGAGAAATGTTGATAATGCATACAGTGGAGCGGCGGCAAGTGCAGTACCCGGCGGGCGGTCACTGAAACGAAGATCGCCCCGCAGGGCATAATCTTGATGCTCTGTGAAATCCAAATACGGTGATATTTCGAAGGTGTGCCGATCTACAATTGCGCGGACAAGTGCGTAGTGGCTTCCATCATTGCTGGAAGTTACTCCAACTACCGTCGCAAAATACACTGATGAGACAAGAATAAACAAGGCAACCGCAATTTGCTTATCAGTCCCCCATGATCGAACCATATTTCTCCGCCATCTCAAGCTAGTTGACTTAGTTGGGCAAGTATAGCGCACTGTTCATTGCGAGGCTCAAGGCTCTCCGGTAGACTCGCTCGGCACAAGACTGCCAAGCTGGAAGAAATGCGTCTATGGCTGAACCTCTAACTCCGATCAAACTCCGCCCATCACATCCATTTGTGGAAGCAACCGAGAAACTTGTAGCGCTTCGTTGGCCGCTTGCTCTCGCCACGGTTGTAATCACCATTGGGCTGGCTGCTCCATTCTGGAATGTTCCCCTCAATCGTGATCAAGGAGTCTATGCTACTTGTGCCGATGTGCTTTTATATGGAGGTGTACCGTATCGAGATTGTTGGGATACGAAAGGCCCAGCCCTACATTACACCTATGCACTTGCGGAAATCCTCTTTGTACAAAATATCTCTGGGCCATACATCCTCAATGCAATTACAATCGCAGCTACCGCGCTGGTGATTGCAGCGCTCGCTCATATCTGGTTTGCACCGATCGAATGGGCTTATGGAATTGGGCTAATCTATGGTTTGTTGGCGATTGCGGTCCGCTTCGACATGAATGCGCAACCGGAAAGTTTCGCTAATTTTTTCGCTATGTTAGGGATACTTGGCATCACACAATCTTTGAGAACCAACAAACTGAGATTCGCGGTAATAAGCGGTCTGGGCTTGGCTTTCGCCGTATTTTACAAGTATGCACTGGCGCTGCCCTATGGCATTGCAGTTCTAGCATTAATTTTCCTATATCCCCTTCAACAATCCTTCACTTATAGATGGAAAGTCATTGGGTTGATGTTAGTAGGAGCGGTTGGCTCCGTCGTGCTCTTTGCAGGCTATTTGCTCATCGTGGGAGCATTAGACGATGCCATACTCCATCTGCGTTTTATTCTGTTCTATTTTCCGAAAGCTCAACTGAATCCCGATGAATATGCACTACGCTCACATCCGCTTGAGCAGACTTTTCTCTATATAGCTCGTCTGCCGATCATCTGGACAGCAGGAATTGTTGGAGCAGTCGCCGCAGGGCTGCATCGCCGATGGTATGCTGGGGGCATACTTGCATTCATCGCAGCAGGAATAATTGTTGTATGGGGCCAGCAGCGATTTACCCCATATCATTGGACGGTGTGCTTACCTGCTTTTGCGCTGGGGATTGGAGCGCTGGTCTATGAGCTACAGCAGACCAATTCGCTAAGCCGCCGGGGAATCCACGCTTTACAAACCGTAATTAGCCTGCTCGTTATTGCCAATATCGCCACCTTCTTTTATCAAGATCAGTGGCTGATCATGGGAAAATACATTACCGGGGCAGAGAGCAAGCAGCAGTTCTTCGAGACACATGGCGTATGGGATCATGCTGTAGCCGCAGATTATATTCAACAGCGCACCAAGCCCGGCGACAAGATATGGGTATGGGGCCATCATACAGCAATTTACTATCTCGCAGATCGCATGTCGCCAACGCGATTCATTTATAATGAACCCCTCCTAATGCACATCAACGGCGGAAATCCCTGGCAAGAAGAATGGCGGGCAGATGCCCTTAATGATGTATACCGTGACCCCCCAATCTACATTCTACTTACCACCTTTGATCGAACATTCTTCGATTTTCAGAATCCCAATGTCGCTTGGAAGCGTATTCCAGAATATAACGCGCTGACAGAAACTCATTATTTGAAAGAATATGAGTTTGGCCGCTTTCAGTTTTACCGATTGATTCCTTATTGGAGCCGTCAAAATCGGGGCGAATTATTGGATCGGATTACCCTAATTAACTTGGTCGATAAATTTGGCGAGGTGCAGGATGACCAGCCTTCCGATCCGACGAGCGAAGTAATGGATTTCAAAATTCTGAATGAGCCTGCCTATCCGACGATTCGCATGGCCCCGCCGGGGCGCCTAATCTATACCCTCACTCTGCCTGCATCGCCTGTTTGTTTACGATTCGATACCGCAATGTTTCAAGATAGCTGGTCATGGGGCGGTGATGGTGCTTCATTTAGCGTTGCAGTCACTTCGCAGGATGGAAATAGTAGTAAAGTGTTTGAGGAAACCATTTCCAATTCGCCAGAAGATCAACACTGGCACGATCATATTATTGATCTTAACCAATATGCTGGTCAGGCAATCAGGTTAAGCTTTGAAATAGGGCCAGGGCCAAATGGAGATTTCACAGGAGATTGGGCGGGTTGGGGTATGCCCCGGATTGTGCGTCCCCCTTCGGGAACAACCTGTGATAGTAATGCGATTGTTGACGCACGCTCACACTAATTATTATTCCATTGTCGATTTACCGGAACTAAAAGAGGCCGTAGCTCGCGGCCTCTTTACATTCTCTTATGGTTCGGGCGTAGGTGTCGGTCCCTGCCGGATAACCCGGTAAATGCCATCAATATCACTGAAATAGATATTGCCGTCCGGTCCGGTAGTGATCGCTACAGCACAGCGAGGATATCCTGTATCAATCGTACCTGCACCTTTGACGTGAATACCATCCTCTAATAGCTTGATGTGATACATCCGACCAAGATTATAGGCACAGAAGAACAAATCATTCTTCCATTCCGGGAAGATATCTCCGGTATAGAACATGATTCCAGTCGGGGCAACTGTCGGTGTGAAGTAAATCAGAGGCGGCTCAAATCGAGACGGATAATCGGGTGGGAGTGCATTATCCTCACATAAACCGTCAGTACGCCAGCCATAATCTCTACCCGGCAGCACACGGTTAATCTCGTCATCACAGTCCGGGCCATTCTCTGTCGCATACATAATTCCGGTTTCAGGATGGAATGTAAATCCGAATGGATTCCGAAAGCCGAATGCCCAATTGGTCGAATTCGGATCGGGGTTATCAGGGGCGGGTTTTGCTGGGATGGTTGGCGTCATTCGATGAATCTTGCCCTGTGGTCGGTCACGATTATCCACAGTAAGAATGTTGTTCTCGGAACCCGGCGAGACGTATAGCATACCATCAGGGCCAAAACCGATTTCACCACCATTCAGAATCGTGCTTTCATCGAAAGCATCAATAATAGTCCAGGCAACTTGGATATCGCTCCCTATACCATCTTTTTCAACGAACCGTACCACGCGATGAACGACATGCTCCTCTATATGGTCTGACCAAGTGTGATATGCCCAAATGTAATGGTTATTCTCAAAATCCGGGTCAATTGCAAGGCCGAGTAAACCCTGTTCTCCTTCGAAATTGGTGGGTAGGACAATCACGGGTTCTGGTTGAAGAACACCATCTTTCGAGACCACACGCACTGCACCGTTTTTCTCTGCCACAAAGAGTCGTCCATCAGGAGCCCATGCCATCCTGGTTGGAAATCCAATTCCTAAAGCATATGGCTTAACTGCATACGGTATCACCTTTTCTTGTAAGAGCGGCAAGTCGGGGCGCGCAGTGGGCATTTCTGAGCTCGATTGAGTTGAAGTTGAAGGGGGATTACAAGCTGAGATTAGGAAGAGGGTGCAAAGTGGAATCAGACAGGGGATTATTCTTCGTGGATTTATCATGGATGTCTCCTAGATGGGTCATCGGGGAGGCAACTAAACGAGGTTAGTTTACCGCCGAAGAGTATAACTCTTCGAGCAAGGGCCGCCTAAATCTGAGCAATTAGGCACATACTGGCATCAGAACACAGGTGATGCTACGATTGACACAAGAAACTAACTGAACACGAACTAATCCTCCCTTATGAAAGTAAGCAGTGAAGATGGCAAACGAAGCAAGCCCGCTTGATCCTCTCGAATCCTATTTTCCTTACTTTTCGGCAGATAGCCTCACCGGGCTTATTCGCAGTGGATTCACCTTACTATTAGCACGCCGAGTGAAGGAGCGCTCCGAGGCAGAATCCCGCAAGTTTAACCTCAGTGATTTTGCGAATCAGGTCCTGTTTTTCTTTCTAATTGTTATCCCAGGAATTTTTCTTGAGGGTTTTCAGCGCCTTCGCACAACGATCACACACCAGCCGCGACGATTTCCTCGTGGTTCATGGCAATTTTATTTGGGTTGGGGCCTTCGGGCAGATATGGCCCATCATACAGTCGAAACGCAGGGTTATCATATTGATCGCCCTGAAGAAGCGACAGAGCTTCATGACCTTACAGCATGGGTGATGACCGTCATTCAGTTTGTCTGGGGCTATGAGGAATTGATGGGTGTAATTTGGGATGAATGGATAATGCTGCGGCTTGTTGAAGACGCTGCGCTTAACTGCGGTCTAGCAAATAGTCCTGAGTTCATCCGCCTCCAACGACAGTGGGAAGTGCTGCGTCCGTATGGCGCACCGCTTAACGGCACTTATGCTGATGTGCGTCGGGCAGGGTTCGAAAATTTTATCCGCCCGAAGCGGAATGCCTTGCCGCGTGAGGTACAGGATTGGATCACTGACCAATACGAGAAACTCGCTGCGACAAAGCGCGTGGGTTATCAGAAGCAAATGTCTCTACTGGCAAAAGTAATGCCGGGTCGCTTTATGGATGAGAAGCTGCCAATCCTGCTATGGGACGCAAAGATCGGTGTCATCACCGGAGGTCGCTATTATCTACTGGATATTGCGGCTCATGATGAGGATGGGAACCCTATTGTCTATGGGCATGGTGGTGGGCGGTGGGCCTTGCGGTTTGTAGACGGCGAACCGATTGATGAAAGCGGAGAGCGACTTGTACTTGAAGGAGAGCAACTCTACCGTGCGCGCGATCACAAATGGGCTGGATATCTAGATATGGCCTCTGCTGCTCGCATTGAATGGCAGCTTCGTCAGATACTTTCAGAATCAGCTCCCGAAATTCGCCATCCTGAGCTTGCGACTGATGTGTTATTGGCCGAAACACCGCGTTATGCGCAGCAGCGCTTACGGAGCCATCTTCCAACAGAAACTCAACGCGAGATTCACGATCTAGCGAACGCTCCTGTGATTATCAACTGGGATGCAGGGGCAAGTGAGGATTGGCTGGCAAAACTCCGTCGTGCTCAACGCGGTATTGGTGATCATGCACTAACAATCCGCCGCACGGACAAGACATTTATCTTTGATCAATCCCATGTATTCTTCGATGGCACTTGGTCGCTGGCTATGGCAGAGGTTTTTACGAACGCAGCCGTACAATGGTGCCGCCGAATCATCACCATTACGCCAGGTGAAAGTCACCGCGTTGAGCCTCTGCGTTTGCAAGCCACTGATAATTTCCGAAAGGAGGCAGAAGCCCTCCGGCAGATTCCCGAAATCACGGCTGAAACAACCATTTGGGATTTCATCACACAGGTCTCAAAGCTGCGTGGCATACTTTCACAGCGAGGCGCTCAGCTAACAATTAATGACCTGCTCATTATTACGCGGATTTTTCATGCAGGACATTACAATCCCACGCCCAGCGTTCAGCGTGAGATCAATGCCCTAACTGAAAGCTCAAAGACCCGTTCTGAAAGACGAGCCGTTGCGGCAATCCAACGCTCATTGGAGCGAGGACGTGTCACAAATCCCGCTCTTTTGATCCCGGTTGATGCATCAGTTACCGATCCACAGGATCGTATCTTCCCAATTACCTTCCGCAACCTGGTACTTGCTGATAATCTTGTGTGGGTTTGGGACAATACGTGGGATGCTTATCAGGCCTACCGACGGATCGAACCTCCCGACACGCCGGAAGGTATCCAGGCACTGAAGAACTTTGCGCTCAAGCGTGCTCTACTAATCGGTAATCTCATCAGGTTCAGCCATCTGCTTGCCGCAAATAAACTGGTTGCTACGCAAGGGGAGAGCCTCAATATAGCAATTCTAAATCTCCTAGTGGGTTTGCCACCAGCCTTGCAGCATTTTCTGAACCATATTCCAGAGCAGTTCTCGGTATTGAATGAGATCATCAAAGGCGATGAGGTGTATTCCAATGTGGGGCGTGTCGCTAACGGCTCCTCGCTGACCCGTTTCATGAGTGCGAAAGATGATGGTAATACGAAAGATTTAGTTTGGGGCATTATGTCAGATGATCAAAACCGGCTGATCATCACTATGCGCGATTTCCGCCCACACGTGAAGCCGCTGATTGAGGCAGGACGTACAGATCTTGCACAGCGCATGGCACAGGATTATCTAACGACTTACACCGCGGACCTGATCGGATTGGTAGCGCGGCTGTCGGCAATGCTTCAAGTAGAGACAACTGGCTTGTGATAAGAGTTGCTTCGCTCAAGCCAGAATTAGGCTAGACTCCATGAGAAACACAAAAGCGGTCAGGATTCTCCTAACCGCTTGATGCCCCGGGAGAGACTCGAACTCTCACGCCCATAGGGCACAGGCCCTCAACCTGCCGCGTATGCCAATTCCGCCACCGGGGCGCGAGAGAAATTATACCAGAATCGCATCGAAAGTCAATGTTAACACTTGTGTAACTCGTTCTATCAAGGACTGTTGTGCGGATGGCTGATATACGGGAAATGCCATTGTTCCCTCTCCATACTGTGCTCTTTCCGGGAATGGTTTTGCCCCTTCATATTTTCGAGCCTCGTTACAAGGTCATGATCTCAGAGTGTGCGCGGGAGAATAAACCCTTCGGGGTTATTCTAATCAAAGATGGTCTGGAAGTTGGGGGATCGGCAGAAACGCGCGACTACGGAACATCGGCATATATCACCCAAATCGAACAGCTTCATGACGAACGCATGAATATTCAGGCAGTGGGTTATCAACGTTTCAAGCTGCATGGGCTTCGTGAAGGGAGGCCCTTTCAGATAGGATTAGTTGAAGACCTCCCAATTCCGGGAGAGGAGCTGCCAGAGATTCAAGCTGCGGCCAATCGGCTCGCGCCCATGTTAGAAAAGTATTTAGCTGATTTGAAACGCTTGACCTCACATGGCTTGAGCTTCGATGAGATTCCGCGCGACGGTCGTGCGCTTGCCTATCTAACTGCTATCATTCTCCCTTTGCAAACTGAAGAGAAGCAAACCCTTCTGGAATCGGTGAATTTATTGGCGATGCTCAAGACCCAAATAGGATTTCTACGGCGGGAAATGCTGTTCTTAGAGCACATGCTGGTGCTCGATCAGAATTTGAATCAGGCATTAACTTTTTCTACGAATTAACGCCACCTTATTAGGAGCCATTTTCTAATGCGTATTGTTGTCGATGCAATGGGATCGGATGCTTACCCGCAACCTGATGTTGCAGGATCAGTATTGGCTGCACGAGAATGGGGCGACACGATCCTCTTGGTGGGCGATCCATCGAAAATTGAGGCGGAATTGGCGAAGCACAATACTTCTGGCCTGAAGCTAGAAGTTGTACCTGCCAGCGAAGTTATTGAAATGACCGACAAACCCGCTGAAAGTGCGAAGCGAAAGCTGAATTCATCCATGCACATTGGCATGGGTCTGGTGCGCGATGAAAAGGCTGATGCATTTGTAACCGCAGGAAATACAGGGGCAGCGCTGGCGGTTGCGACGCTCCATATGAAACGGATTCGTGGTATCTCACGCCCGGTTTTAACTGCTGTTTTCCGCAATCCTGCTGGCTACACAATCATGGCCGACTTTGGCGCTAACTCAGATTGCCGCCCAGAGTGGCTAGTTGAGTTCGCAACTATGGCGAACCTCTATGCCAAGCATGCACTTGGCATAGAAAGCCCACGAGTTGCCCTTCTTAGTAACGGCGAAGAAGAAGGCAAGGGCAACAGTCTGGTTCATGAAACACTTCCTTTGATGCAGAATCAAACCCAGTTTCATTTTGTAGGCAATATGGAACCAAAGGAGGTCTTACGCGGCGATACTGATATTATCGTTCATGATGGGTTTACCGGAAACATCATGGGCAAGACTCTGGAAGCCACAGCTAGTATGGTTACTCAATTGATTCGAGAGGAAATTGGGAAGAGTCCCGTTTCAACATTGGGAGGAGCTTTAGCACGCCCAGCATTTCGTCGAGTGCGAAAGCGCATCGATCCCTATGAAATTGGCGGCGCGCCATTACTGGGAGTCAACGGCATTGTAATTATTGGACACGGACGCTCAAATGATGTTGCAATTAAGAATGCGATCCGGCAGGCAAGGCAGGCAGTAGAAGGAAAAGTCTTAGATGCAATCAAGGCCGGGATTGAAGGTACAGCATCTTAAATGAGATCGTTTGTAGTCTAGCAAAACGGTACGGAATTGGACCCTGTGCTGTTATGATTCTTGCTGCTGTGATCTAACTTGTTCTCCGCCGCGCTTCCATCACGTTCGGAACGCGCTCGATCTTAGAGAGAATTCGACTCAACTGGGCTGGGTTCTCAACTTCCATTGTAACTGTGAAGGTAGCGATGTGATTATGTGTCCTAATGTTCACATCTCGCATATTGATGCGTTCTTCCGCTACTGCTGCACCAATGTCTCGCATCAAGCCTTCGCGGTCGTAGGCGTTGATCGTAACAGGAACAGGATAGCGTGACTCGTTAAGATTACCCCATTCCACTGAAATCAGCCGTTCTTGATCAGGAAGGTTCAGCACATTTCGGCAATCTTGCCGATGTATCGTGACACCGCGACCGCGTGTGATGTAACCAACAATGTCTTCACCTTGAACCGGGTTGCAGCATCGGGCGAGTGAAGTAAGCAACCCGCCAGTACCTTGAATCTGGATGCTCGAAGTTGAGCCGCGCTTTGCAGGCCCGGTACTGATTAGATAATCGAAATCCTGTTGTGCAGCACGTCGATCAATTTCTAGTACCTTTGTCGCAATGCCTTGCGGGTGGATATCACCAAAGCCTATTTGAGCTAAGAACTCATCGGTTTTATCAATACCGAACAACTCCGCGACTTCATCGTGCGACATTTTTTCGACACCTAGCCGCTTCAGCTCACGATCCAGCATCTCGCGGCCTAGTGTGATCATCTTCTCTCGATCTTGCTTGCGGAACCACTGCCTGATCTTGGCAACAGCTCGTTTTGTCTTCACATACCCCAGATTTGGATTGAGCCAATCGCGGCTTGGCCCGCCTCTCTTGGCTGTGAGAATTTCGACGCGATCCCCTACCTGAAGGGTATATTCAAGAGGGACGAGTTTGCCATTAACTTTCGCGCCGCGACAGCGATCACCGACATCGGTATGAATATGATAGGCAAAATCTATTGGGGTAGAACCAGCCGGTAGATCGACAATATCCCCACGTGGGGTAAAGACATAGACCCGATCCTGAAACACATCGCTGCGCATTGTGTCGAGGAACTCAGATGCATCCTCGACATTCTTGCCAACTTCCATCAACTCTCGAAGGTGCTTGATACGCCGCTCGAATGCCTCATCTCGCTGGCGTCCAGGTTCCTTGTATCTCCAATGGGCGGCAACACCATATTCAGCGTGTTCGTGCATTTCAAAAGTCCGAATTTGGACTTCGAGCGTCTTGCCTTCCTCGATAATCACGGCTGTGTGGAGTGCCTGATAGAAATTATCTTTCGGGGCAGCAATATAATCGTCAAACTCCCCGGCGATAGGACGCCACATCTGGTGAATCAGGCCAAGCACTTGATAACAGGTGTATATATCGTTAACTAGTACCCGTACCGCACGCACATCATAAATTTGATCGAAGCTAACACCTTTACGTTCCATCTTGCGCGAGATGCTATATATATGCTTCGACCGCCCCGTAATTGACGCCTCAATATGATGTTCTGCAAGTATTGCCTTCAACTGCTCGATTGTCCTGCTAACATAGTATTCTCGATCTGGGCGGCGTTCATCGATCAACCGGGCAATCATCTTATAGCGTTCGGGCTGTAAATATCGGAAAGCCAAATCCTCCAGTTCCCACTTCATTTGCCAGATACCTAGTCGGCTAGCAAGTGGGGCAAATATCTCCATTGTTTCTCTAGCATTACGAAGCTGCTTTTCACGCGGGAGATGTCCAAGGGTGCGCATGTTGTGGAGGCGATCCGCGAGCTTAATAAGAACTACGCGCACATCATCAGTCATTGCGAGTAGGGTCTTACGGAGATACTCCGCCTCTTGATCACGACCGCGCCCCTTGAAAGCGGCTTCGGACTCGGGGCGCTCCATCTTTGTCACGCCTTCTAGCTTGGTAACGCCAGCGACCAACTTCGCTACATCGGAACCGAACTGCTCCTTAATATTCTCAATAGAGATACTTTCGTTATCCTCAACGGTATCATGAAGCAGACCTGCCGCGATTACAGCTGTATCCATGCGTAAATCAATCAACATTCGAGCGACTTCGACACAGTGAACGAAAAAATCCTCGCCGGATTGTCGCTTCTGCCCTTTATGCGCTTCGCATGCAAAATCATAAGCGCGCTTCAAGAGCGTCCGTTCATTGACAGGAAGATCGGGAAGAGGCTCTATTAATTCTTCAAAGGGAAGGATTACAGTATTGTTTTGCACAGCCAACCCCACAGCCCTTTTATCACAACATCTATGCTAATTCTACCCCTAAGGCCCAGGAGTTTCATTGTGCTGGGGTACTTGATTGTCATTTGTGCTAGGATTTGTATTGCCAGTGCGGGTTGTCGAGGTGTGAACCATATCTACCCAGTTCGTTATGCCAGCAATCACCTTTACGTCCCCGGCCCAACGCCCGGCGTCACTAGTGGCTGTCACTAGATATTGCCCTTCGGGAATATCTGGGATAACAAAAGTCTCCTTCCAATTGAGATCGGATTGTACTCCTTTACCCGCATAGCTGGTGGTTTGGTAAACTTCCTTGCCGGTTGCGCGGTTAATCAGAGTAATAGTCGCATCATATGAAGGAACTTTCTCATCGATTGTCACTCGCCCCGCAATTACCCCTGTCCCAACATAAGGAGCCATCCAGAGTAAAGGGTTGTAAACCGCATCATACCGGTTATGACCGATCCGAACTTCGAAGTGCACATGCGGCCCGCTCACTTGCCCGGTATTCCCAATCAGGCCGATAAGCTGTCCTGACTCTACACGTTGATCCTTCTCAATTAGTATTGCAGAAAGATGGGCATACAAGGTAAAAAGCGGCTGACCGTCATAGCCGAAATCGTGCTGGATTACAACGCAGCTACCGTAGGCGGTAACATATCCATCTTCTTCAAGGCTGCCCTTTCCTGCCCAGATTACATTCCCGTCCCCAGCAGCATAGACCTCCACGCCAATAGGGTTTGCAAGGTCTACGCCGTGATGGATACGCAAATCATTCGCCGCACCGTCAGAGCCAAATGTATAGTAGGGTAGAGGAAAGTCATTGTGATTGGGAGCAACGGGTCTAATCAACCAGTAATGATCCCACACATTATGAGCAATCGGCACTTCCATCGGCGGGAGACTCCAACCATCTTCTGTGCTTTGTATGTCGGGGTTCGAGGAAGCGACTGAACCTAGTGGCATATCCAACGCATAAAATCCAGGTTCATCGGAACCGAGGTCAATTTCATTCGGAAGAGATGCTTGTGCTTCAGTAACAGGTGTTGCCGCAGGTGCAGTGCTTAGAGGTGTTGGGATAACCTCGGAATTATTCCTCGATGGCAAGTTCACTGCTGAGTTATTGTTTTGAATAGTCTCAGGATGGGTCAGCAAGGCGGCTCCGACAATCAAGCTGATCAACAAGAAAATTAAAATGCTCTGAGATCGACTTATCATCTTAGATCCTACGGAATGTCTCGAGGTATCGGGGTGCGTGTAGGAGTAACAGCAGGAACACCCGGTTTTGACGGAGTGCCACTATGTGTCGATGTGCCGTTAGGAGTAACGACTGTTGGCTTCGGTTGCGTTGGTGCCGGAGTTGGCGTGAAATACTGTTGCTCCAGTGTGTTCTTTGGATATAGCTCTAGCATGGCATCCCACCAATCCAAACCATCGGACTTTTTGTACTCCCAATAAAGCACACCGGGCCAGTTGTATCGCCAAGTCGTGTCCGATGGAGTGCGTGACCATCCATACGAAAGCGCCAAACGAGTAAAATCAATGTAATAGCCGGAAGGAACTGTGGTCTTGAACTTGCCACCTGCTTCGTAGGCTTGCACATCACCACTCGTTTGTGACGCGAAATCCCACGGGGTGCTTCGAAGCGGCTCACCTAATGAACCATCTTGTATTGCCGCCCGAACAAAAAGCCGCCAATACATTTCAGGGCCAATTTGTTCTAGGACAAGTTCTATCTGGGCCGGATTACCTTGATTGTATGCTTGAACAATATCAAAGGCTCTCCCTGCTTTATGCCAATTTTGGCGTGGTTGCCCCGGCTCGAGTGGACGGTTGAGGGGCCACCACACATTATCAAGCCTACCCAAGAAATCCCAGCCAGTTGCTTGATTGGCTTGATCGCGGAGAGTGCTAAAGGAGCCGTCCACCCGATCATTAAGCACTCCTGCATCACCGACAATTCCATTCAAGGGTTTTAATAAATAGAGACCATTGGGATCTGCTGGAGCCGATACAGGTTCTGAATAGCTTGTGGGAAGTGGTGCTGTTGCTGCAAAAGCTAATGTTCCTTGTGGGGGAGGCAGTGTAGCGTTTGTCCAATCAGCATCTGATGCAAGTGCTGGCAATACAAATGCCTCTGCTGGTCCTTCCCAAGTTCCGGAGTGGTCAGTGAAGAGCAAACTGCCCGTAGGTGCTGAGCCAACTGGACGATCAGCAATGTAGATTAACTGAGACCCATCCGGTGACCACGCCGGAGAATGACCTTGACCAATAATCGAGCTTTGCCCAGTTGGAGCTGCTACTGAGCGTGTTTCGATTAATGAGATTCCATTCTCAACAGCACTGAATGCTATCTGTGTTCCGTCAGGACTCCATTTTGGCTCGTCTTCGTTAATATCTGGGGTATTTGTGAGATTCCCATTCTGATCTTCCGTCGGCTTATCCAATGAGATTAGATAAATGTCCTGGCTACCGTCTCTATTAGAGACATAAGCAATAGTCCGTCCTTCTTTCGCCGAGGTCCACGCTGGGTTGAAATCCGGACCGGGTTGATGCGTAACAGGATACGGCCCCTCACTCGCATCCGCTTTTATGATGTAGATGTCTAAATTTCCTTGATAATAACCTTCATAGGCAAGCCACAAACCATCCGGACTCCATGAAGGGTGGGCCTCAAATACAAGATCAAAAGTTAATCGCTTGATCTCCCCAGAGGCCATGTCTAAGATGTATAATTCCCAATTACCATCACGCCTTGAGGCAAATGCAAGCCGCCGACCGTCTGGACTCCACGCAGGATCATGGTCGTCAGCAAGGCTATCTGTAAGACGTATGGGAGTTGTCTGACCAGCACTCAATCCAAATAAATCCAATTGATTGCCAGCCATCATTGAGAACACAATAGTTCCTACTGAGTGAATCTGAGGAACTTGAACAATTGCACTCGTTTGATCGGTCGGTTGAACAGATTGATTTCCAGAGGTAACTGGTGTTTGAAAAACAGGTATTCCACCTTGCGCCTGCGAATTAGTAGACCAGAAAATAAGGGCAACCACTCCTGCCAAAAGAATCACAGTAACTCCACTCAAAGAGCGGACTTGTGTTTCTGCGCGGACAGCATGCGAATCAAAATCAGGGTTGATGATTCGTCTCTGGCTCCACCTGAAAAGGGTATGGAAAGAAGCCATCAACTGATCGCTAAGCCAAACACCAACTTTGATTAGGAACTTACCCAATCGATCTAAAAAGCGGAATAGGCGTGCAAACATGGGTAAATGATAGCATGGCTGATCTATGTGGGAAAGTATCTCAAGGGAAAGATTAACCGTCCCTCTTGATCGATAACAGTACTTCCTTTACTATCTGAATAGTAATTATTGCTTTT